>QMCD01000042.1_pt1 | contig 88294 bp, 66 predicted proteins | sample 1821841 | NCBI WGS metagenome assembly QMCD01 (sample SAMN01991225, study PRJNA193472) | Termite gut metagenome, whole genome shotgun sequencing project. | isolation source: worker | host: Macrotermes natalensis
GGGTGTCAGGGGGAAAAAGGAGCAGCCGGCCCGCCGGGGTGTCAGGGGGAAAGAGGAGTGGCCGGCCCGCCGGGGTGTCAGGGGGAAAGAGGATATCCAGGCCCAGCTGGCCCGCCAGGTGAAAAAGGAATAGCCGGTTCAGTTGGCCCACAAGGAGAAAGAGGAATAGCCGGCCCGCCGGGCCCACAAGGAGAAAGAGGAATAGCCGGCCCGCCGGGTCCACGCGGGGAAAGAGGAATAGCCGGTCCGCCAGGTATGCAAGGGGAAAGAGGATGTACCGGCCCGGCTGGACCACGCGGGGAAAGAGGAAGTTGTGGAGAATCCGGACGCCAAGGCGGAAGAGGATATCCGGGTCCAGCTGGACCACGTGGAGAACAAGGATGCGCTGGACCGCGTGGAGAACGAGGATATCCCGGTTCACCGGGCCCGCAGGGTGAACAAGGAAGCCCAGGCTCACCGGGTCCACAGGGTGAAAAGGGCAGAACCGGCCCACCGGGTCCGCAGGGCGAAAAGGGAAGCCCGGGCTCACCGGGTCCGCAGGGCGAACAAGGATATCCCGGTCCGCCAGGCCCGCCGGGAGAAAGAGGATGCCCTGGAGCAATGGGTCCTACAGGGCCGCGTGGACTTCAGGGTAATAGAGGTGAGGCTGGTCCGCAAGGTGATTGCGGGGCACCTGGGCCGCAAGGTATCCGAGGTAATCCGGGTCCGCAGGGTTTGATGGGTCCGCAGGGTCCGATCGGCCCAAAAGGTGATATTGGTTCGGTAGGCCCGGCCGGTCCAGAAGGCCCAGTCGGACCAAAGGGACCACAGGGTCCGATCGGCCAAGAAGGGCCTATTGGAGAAGAAGGTCCGGCCGGGCCCGTCGGCCCGCAAGGTCCGGTCGGGGCAATGGGCTGCCAGGGTCCACAAGGTGAACAAGGCCCACCGGGTCCAGCTGGTAATTCTGGAGAAACCGGCCCACCTGGACCGACCGGCTCAACCGGCCCGACCGGACCGCCTGGAATCGGCAGTACCGTCTTTGTTACAACGACTTCCACTAAACCCATGAGCATATCTCCTAACCGATCCGGAGCAATCATAGGCCATACCATTTCCCACGACGGAATTCAGCTTTCATCCGGGTATTTGGACAACAGGATATTGGATAAACTGGCAAGCTGCAGCATACTGATCTTGCGTGACTGCTATATTACTGATATCGGAATGTGCTTTAGTTTATCGGATGCCAGTCCAGAAATAACCGAAGATATTATTTTGTTTGCGCAAATCTGGATGGCTGAGGATAAACGCAATTATTTCAAACCAATAAAAGAGGCTATGGTAAGAACGCCGGTTTATGCTGGAACAGTACTGGCATACGACAGTGTTCTGGAAATGGCTGCTTTAAATCAACCGATTTTAGTAAAAGCCGGATCTAGACTGCTTTATGTTGCCGGCATTGACGTATCTGATCCATCAAAAGAGATAACCCTCACAACTTTCATAAACGGAAGTTATGCAATACGGCAAATCAGCCCAGATAATAATTGAGATTTGATAAATACAGATAACTATGGTATAATTACCCATAGTTTTCAGGAACAGTCAAGTTATCAAAGGCAGAAAACCTATCAAGTAAACAGTTTCGCAAGCAAAGGCCGACAGCTTTGCTTGCGAAATGCACAGGTGCAATATGAATAAAATAATTTACAAAAGCCAGGCTTTACAGGCTTCCATTATTATAGTGGCCGTATGTCTTATACTATCGCTTTTCCCCATGCGTTTATGGAAAGAAACAGTAACTTTCACCGTTCCCGGTTCATCAGGCGAGGTAACCGGTCCGGTTGATGACAGCCGGATGATCATGCAAAGCATGATAGCACAGTATAATCATATGGGAAGCATCGGGATTTATCTGGGTGAGGGTACGGCAGGTGAGTCTTTTTATGTCCGGATGCTGGACACAGACTTAAGGGAGATGTTCGAAGAGAGGGTTTATTTAGAAGAGCTGGATATTCCCGGTTCCTTTGAGATTTTAGTTGATCAGGATATGAAGGTAGGGCAAAGATACTATCTGATTATCCAAGGCGGGGTTTCCGAACTTGGCGTAGTATCCAATCTTTATGTAGGCAGTGAAGCCGTTATCGTTCCGGACTATCCTTTTGCCGGTGAGATGCATTATAATGACAGCACGATGGAAGGAAGGAATATTGTGGCAGCCTATAACTATACGGTTCCGCTCCGAAAGGCCAAAGTAGCTTTCTTTGATGCGTTAATTTTGCTTTCTGCAGTCGCCTTGCTTTATCTTGTCCGTTATTATTACCGGAAGAAACCAGAGCGGAACAAGCTGATGACGGTCGAGCGGGCAGTTAAATCTGTCGGCAATCCGCTTACTGTGGCCATAGTGCTGGCCGGTCTTGTGGCCGTGATCATGGAGGTGTTCGGCAGTTACACTTTGGATAATACCTTCTTTTTTATCAGCATCCTGCTGCTGGGCGGAATCATGCTTTACGGAATCAATCATAACCGTGACGGCCAGAAAGCGATTATCAGCAGGTCCATCATCAAGGAAAAATGGACGGATGTTCTTCAGTCAGTTTTTCTGGCCATGGCAATTGCTGCCTGCTGTGAGTATATGAACGGTTTATACGATATTCATCATGCTATAGCGGAACGGAAAGAAATTATCTTTTTTGCCTTGGCCATGATTATGATGCTCCGGAGCAAAGAAGTCCTAAGATTTCACAACGTGGTCTACCTGATCGTGGCCGGTCTTTACGGCTATCATTATTATACGGAAACTCTCACCGAAGAAATGGCCGCTCTTGACCTGCAGAGCCTTAATCTGTTAGTATGGGCAGGTGCCCTTGCCGGCTTTGTGATCTTAAATACGGCGGTCCGGGTAGTGACGGCGTTTATTCATAAGGAAATAAAAAAACCGGCATACTTATATGGCGGTCTTATGGCCGTATTCCTGATAATGATTATTCTATTCCGCAACGGACGCTGGTGGACGGTTGCCCTGGCGGCTTCATTTACCCTTTTTTATCTACAATATGGGGCATGGAAGAAATGGGATATCTTGACCAATATCATCAGAGCGATGGTGCTGCATTTTATCTGGTACACGGGTTATTCGCTGCTGCACCGTCCATTTGTCACATACCGCACGGTTCGCTATACCCATATTTTTCACACCGTCACCATTACGGCGACATATCTGACAATGGTGGAGTGTGCGGCTCTGGTTCTTTTCCTGATGAAGTTACGAAAGAGCCATAAGCTAAAAGATATCTGGAAAGAAACGGTGTTTTTCGGAGTCGTGACGTCATATGTACTGTTCACCATGGCGCGTACCGGTTTTCTGGCGGTAGCAGTCACGGCACTGTTGGCGGTCATTATTATGGCAGCTGGCAATGGCCGGGAGAAGCTTAAGAATATTTTGACAGCGGCGGTCGTCATGGCGGTGGCCACAATAGTCTGTTTTCCGGTAACCTTTTTTGTACAGCGGACGGTTCCGGCTTTGGTAAGTGAACCGCGGCTTCATGAGATTGAATCCTATCCGGATGAGGTGATGCGTGGCCGCAAGGTAAGTTCGCTTGAATTTATGCGGGTCGGACGCTTTATTGAAGTGTTCGGGGAGAAAGTATTCAGCATACCGGAAACTACTTTTGATATCTATGGTGAAATAAAAGAGTTTAATGAGACACATACTTATGTTGACGGGCAACTGATGACGACGCAGCAGGCGGAAGCGCTGGGGCTTTATTCCGCAGTGTCTTTTGCGGAAGAGAAAGCGACAGAGGCAGATAAAGAACTTGGGGCTGACTCTGATTCTACAGCCGGTTCCATGGACGCTTCCCCAGATGAATCAGAAGTAGGCCGCTTCGATGGAGAAGACCAGTCGCTGGCAGATTACACCAACGGGCGGAGCGATATCTTCCGCGCTTATTTAAACCAGCTAAATATGCCGGGGCATCAGGAGATGGGTGCCCTGCTTGACGATGGTACACTGGCGGTTCATGCTCATAATATTTACTTACAATTTGCTTATGATCATGGTATTGCAATGGGTATCTTGTTTATTGCGGTGATGGTGGCGACTTTGCTGCAAAGCCACCGGTATTACCAGCAGAATAAGGATCGGGAAAATTATGCTGCCCTGCCTGCCGTGGTGACTGTGGCCGTAGCAGCAGAAGGGCTTGTTGAGTGGGTCTTCCATTTCAGCAATCCTTCCGGTTTTATCCTGATGTTGATCATTGCACCGCTGATCTTTGGGCTGCAAAAACGTTCAAGTTAAGATGAGGATTAATAATAAAATGAAAAAAGACAAAACGCCTTTTAATTATAAATTATTATATCGCCGGGCGGCCTTGATTATATATGATATCATCAGTGTGATCAGTGCCAGTTATCTGGCCTTAATCATGCGTTATGAATTTGATCTGTCGGGGATTCCCGATTATTTCCTGGAGCCGATCACCAGATTCTTGGTTATTAATATTGCAATGACGCTGACCATCCTTTATTTCTTCCGGATGTATCATAGCCTGTGGGCCTTTGCCGGCGAGACGGAACTGCAGAACATCGTGATTTCCTGCGTGATCTCGGCGGCGATCAACGGCATCGGCCTGCAGTTTTTCCGTATGGAAAACCGGGCGGTACCCAACAGCTATTACTTCCTCTATGCCTTTATCCTCATTACCTTTGTGTTTGTCAGCCGTTTTTCCTATCGCTTCTTCCGAAGCTTGAAACATAAGAAAATTAATAAAAACAATAATATTTCCGTAATGGTGATCGGTGCCGGCGAAGCGGCCAATCTTATCGTAAAAGAGATTGTCAACAGTAATTTCAGCACCATGGTGATCCGCTGTATCATTGACGATGACAAAGGGAAATGGGGACGTTTTATCCAAGGCATCAAGGTGGTAGGCGGACGCGACAAGATCATTGAATGTGCCGATATTTACAGCATCGATGAGATCATAGTGGCCATGCCGTCCATAACGCGCACGGAAATGAAGGAAATCCTTGATATCTGCAAAGAGACAAGCTGTAAGCTGCGGGCTCTTCCGGGCGTATACCAGCTGGTAAACGGGGAAGTAAGCGTCAGTAAGCTGCGGGATGTCGAGGTCGAAGACCTGCTTGGCAGAGAGGCGGTAGAAATTGATCTGGATTCTATCCTAGGTTATGTAAAAGACAAAAAGGTGCTGGTAACCGGTGGCGGCGGTTCCATCGGCAGCGAGCTGTGCCGGCAGATCGCCTCCCATGCGCCTTCAGAACTGATCATATTGGACATCTATGAAAACAGTGTATATGAAATCCAGCAGGCACTGCTCAATCATTATCCCGGCCTGAAGCTGACGGTGCTGATTGCCTCGGTACGCAATACCAGCCGGATGAATCGGATCTTTGAGCGTTTCCGCCCGGATATTGTATATCATGCTGCCGCCCACAAGCATGTGCCGCTGATGGAGGCAAGTCCCAACGAAGCCGTTAAGAATAATATCTTCGGCACTTTCAAGACAGCCATGGCGGCAGCTATGAACGGAACCACCCGCTTTGTGATGATATCGACCGATAAAGCGGTAAATCCCACCAATATCATGGGAGCAAGCAAGCGTATCTGTGAGATGATTATCCAGACCTTCAATAAACATTATGATACCGAGTTCGTCGCGGTACGTTTCGGTAACGTGCTGGGCAGTAACGGCAGCGTGATTCCACTATTTAAAAAACAGATTCTGGCGGGCGGTCCGGTAACCGTCACCCACCCGGATATTATCCGCTACTTTATGACCATACCCGAGGCCGTTTCCCTAGTACTGCAGGCGGGTGCCTATGCTAAAGGCGGAGAAATCTTTGTCCTAGACATGGGCAGGCCGGTCAGGATATTGGATCTGGCCAAGAATCTGATCCGGCTGTCCGGCTATCGGGTCGGGGAAGATATTAAAATAGAGTTTACCGGGCTCCGTCCTGGGGAAAAATTATATGAAGAGCTCCTGATGGAAGAAGAGGGCATGAAGGAAACTGCCAACCGGCTGATATATGTCGGTAAGCCGATAGAACTTGATGAAGAGCGTTTCTTTATTCAGCTAAAAAAGCTGAAGGAAGCTTCTAAGGCGGAAAGTGACGACATCCGGCCGCTGATCAGGAAAATGGTACCGACCTATTCCTACCAAAATGAAAAGGGCACAGACATATGAGCGATATAAACAACAAAAAGAAAATCTACCTTTCTTCACCGACCATGCATAGCCGGGAACAGGACTTTGTAAAAGAAGCCTTTAACAGCAACTGGGTGGCTCCTTTGGGTCCGAATGTGGATAATTTTGAAAAAGAACTGGCCGCTTATACCGGAAGCGGCTATGCTGCGGCACTGAGTTCCGGTACCGCAGCCATTCATCTGGCCTTACGTCTCTTAGGGGTAGCCCAGGGCGACACCGTATTTGTCTCGTCCTTGACCTTTAGTGCCACATGCAATCCCATATTATATGAAAAAGCTGTTCCTGTTTTTATCGACTCCGAGCCCGACACTTGGAATATGTCACCGGAAGCCTTAAGAAAAGCCTTTGCCAAATACCCCCGCCCCAAAGCGGTGATTGTAGTGCATCTCTACGGAACACCCGCCAAAATGGCGGAAATCATGGCAGTCTGTGAAGAATATCAGGTACCGGTTATTGAAGACGCTGCCGAATCGCTTTCCGCCACATACCGGGGCAGACAGACGGGTACCTTCGGTAAGCTGGGTGTCTTTTCCTTTAACGGTAATAAAATTATCACCACCTCAGGCGGCGGCATGCTTGTCTCTGATGAAGAAGAGTATATCGCCAAGGCTCGTTTTTTGTCCACCCAGGCGAGAGACCCGGCTAGGCACTATCAACATTCCCAGATCGGCTACAACTACCGCATGAGTAATATAGTTGCCGGAATCGGCCGGGGTCAGCTTCTTTATCTCGAAGCACACAAGCAGAAAAAGCAAGCCATCTACCGCCGGTATCAGGAAGCCTTTACGGACATACCGATGATTACCATGAATCCGCTCAATGGTGACGGAGAAGCCAACAACTGGCTATCCTGCATGACAATCGCAAAAGAATGTCCCGTTAAGCCCGATCAGATCATGGATGCCTTGGCCGCTGAAAATATCGAATCGCGCCCTATCTGGAAGCCTATGCATTGCCAGCCGGTATTTGCCGGATTTGACTTTATTTCGCATAATGAAGAGGGGTCAATGGCCGTCTCAGAAGATATCTTTGCCAGAGGTCTATGTCTGCCTAGTGATATCAAAAATACTGATGCAGACATGGAATTAATTATTTCAGTTGTCAGCAGTGTAAGCAGTGCAAACAGTTTTTGCAGATAAGGGATGGAGCAGTCATGAATATATTGATACTTAGCGCAGGAACACGAAATAAGATTGTCCAGTATTTTAAAGAGGCGGTGGGGGATGCCGGCAAGGTGATTGCTACCGACTGTTCCAATCTGGCACCGGCCATATATGATGCCGATGATTTTTATCTGGTTCCGCGCATTACATCGCCGGGTTATCTGGAATGTATTCTGGATATATGTAATAAAAACAACATCGGCGGGGTGTTTTCCTTGATTGATCCCGAACTGAGCCTCTTGGCCGCTAAGAAGGAGGATTTTCTGGCAATCGGCACCGTCCCCGTCATTTCGAAAGCGGATATCATTGAGACCTGTTTTGATAAATTGGCGATGTTCAGCCTGTTGAAAAAGATGTCAATCCCCACCGCTAAATGTTATGCCCGGAAGGAGGATTTTTACCGTGATGCGGCGGCGGACAAAGCCGGGTATCCGGTTTTTGTCAAACCGGTAAAAGGGAGCGCCAGCATCAACATCAATAAAGTGATGTCAAGGGAAGAAATCGAAGTCCTGTTTGCGCGCTATGATGACCTGATGATTCAGGAATATATGGACGGCCAGGAATATGGAGCCGATGTGTATATTGACATGATATCAGGGAAATGCACCACCATATTTTTAAAGAAAAAGCTAAAAATGCGGGCCGGCGAGACGGACAAGTCCGTCTCGGTACAGAACGAGAGATTATTCAACTTGATTAAAAATTTTGTAGAATCCTGCGGTTTTTATGGTATGATAGATATTGATATATTTCACATAAATGGCGAATATTACATTTCTGAAGTTAATCCCCGTTTCGGCGGCGGCTATCCACATGCCCATGCCTGCGGGATCGACTTTCCTGCCCAGGTAATCAATAATCTGGCAGGCCGGGAAAATCCCGTGAATATCGGTGATTATCATCCTGGAATAGCGATGATGAAATATAACGAGATGAAAATATTTGATATCAATGAAACAGGCATTATTTTATAATGGAAAACAGGCTGGCGAAATGCATGGGGATTAATATGGAGAATATCTTGATTTTAGCCAATTCTTCCGGCGGGCTCTATGATTTCCGACGGGAGCTTCTGGAACAGCTGGTGCAAAAATACAACATAACGGTTGGCCTGCCGGATAAGGTAAAAACAAGCGATCTGGAGGAATTAGGCTGCCAGGTGGTTTATACGCCCATGAACAGGAGAGGGATTAATCCCAAAGAAGATTTTAAGTTAATAAGGGCTTATCGCAGCCTGATCAAGAAGACAGATCCGGCCTTGGTTCTTACTTATACAATAAAACCTAACATCTACGGAGGTCTTATCTGCAGATTGCGTCATATCCCTTACTTGGCAACCATAACCGGACTGGGAAGTGTATTTCAGCAGAAGGGCTTACTTCTGAAAATAGTGATTTTACTATATCGAATAGGTATCAGCAAAGCCGCCTGCATTTTTTTCCAAAATAAAGAGAACCAGGATATATTTCATCAATACCGTATCAGTGCCCAAAACATCAGGCTGGTCAGCGGTTCGGGAGTGAATATCCGCGAACATCGTATGGAACCTTATCCGATGCGGGAAGGATTCTGCTTTTTATATGTCGGCCGTGTCATGAGAGAAAAAGGCATTGAAGAATTCCTAGAAGCTGCTGAGGCTTTACATAATGAAAAGACCCGCTTTCAGATTGCCGGCTACTGTGATGAAGATTATCAGGAAACACTGGACAGGCTGGAGCGGCGCGGGGTCATTGAACAGCTCGGCTTCCAGCCGCAGGTACATGAATTGTTGGCGCAGGCAAGCGCGGTCATCCTGCCTTCCTACCACGAAGGGATGTCCAATGTGCTACAGGAAGCTTCATCCACCGGAAGACCGGTTCTGGCTTCCGACATCAGCGGCTGCCGGGAGATATTTACCGAAGGGGAGACCGGCTTAGGCTTCCGGCCCCGTGACAGTGCCGACCTGATCCGCGCTATCAGACAGTTTATGGCTATTCCGTTAGGGGAGCGGGCCTTGATGGGACGGAAGGCCAGGGAAAAAATGGGACGGGAATTTGACAGAGAAAGGGTAGTACGAGCCTATCTGGAAGAAATAAGTAAAAGGGCTGAAAGGAGCAATGATGAGTTTATTCGATAAAATTGCCGCCGGCGAGGAAAAAATATCAGTGGTGGGTCTGGGATATGTGGGGATGCCGATTGCGGTAGCATTTGCTAGGAAGACTAAAGTGATCGGTTTTGACCTTAATGAGGACAAGATCAATATCTACCGGAGCGGAGCGGATCCTACCAAGGAGGTCGGTGATGAGGTAGTTAAAAATACCACCGTCGAATTTACCGCCGATCCGGCTCGCCTCAAAGAGGCCAGATTTCATATTGTGGCAGTTCCCACGCCAGTAAACGGGGATCATACCCCCGACTTGTCACCTATCAAGGGCGCCAGCCGGATCTTAGGGCAGAATCTTACCAAAGGTTCGGTCGTTGTCTTTGAATCCACAGTCTATCCCGGCGTAACGGAAGAAACCTGCGTACCGATACTGGAAAAGGAATCCGGCCTTACCTGCGGAACCGATTTTAAGATCGGCTACTCACCGGAAAGGATCAATCCCGGCGACCAGGTACATCGTCTGGAAACCATCGTGAAGATTGTCGCTGGTATGGATGATGAAACTCTGGACATCATCGCCGGAGTATATGAAATGGTGGTAGAGGCCGGTATCTACCGGGCGGACTCAATTAAAGTAGCCGAAGCGGCAAAAGTCATTGAAAACTGCCAGCGTGATATTAATATTGCTTTCATGAATGAGTTATCCATAATCTTTAACCGCTTGGGCATTGATACTAAATCGGTCTTGGAAGCAGCAGGAACCAAGTGGAATTTCCTCAAGTTTGCCCCTGGTCTGGTAGGCGGCCACTGTATCGGCATAGATCCTTATTATCTTACCTATAAAGCCGAGGAAGCCGGCTATCATTCCCAGATCATCCTAGCCGGCCGCCGCATCAATGATGATATGGGCAAATATGTGGCAGAAAGCCTAGTGAAGAACCTGATTAAGGCTGATATTCCGGTAAAGCCGGCCAAGATAGCGATTATGGGTTTTACCTTTAAGGAAAACTGTCCGGATACCAGAAATACTAAAGTAGTGGATATCTATAAAGAACTGATCGAATACGGGATTTGTCCGATTGTGATAGATCCTCAGGCTGATGCAGTTGAGGCAAAGCAGCTATATGGAATAGATTTTGCTGATATGGCGGATATAAAAGACATGGATGCCGTCATCATAGCGGTTGCACATGAGCAGTTTGCGGCACTTAGCAAAGAAGAGATAGACGGGTTCTTTCATGCCGGCAGCAAAAAGAAGGTATTTGTTGACCTAAAGGGGCTGTTCCATAGAAGTGAGTTTTCCGGCAGCGATTATCTGTACTGGAGGCTGTAAATATGCCTAGTTAGAGGCGGAAGTTTATGGTTTTGGCATTACGAAACAACAGGAGATATAACATGAGCTATCAAGCACTGAGATTTGATGAGAAAAGCCTTTTTCTGGTGACCGGCGGAGCCGGCTTCATCGGTTCCAATCTTTGCGAAGCCATCCTCGATATGGGATATAGAGTCAGATGTCTGGATAATCTGTCGACCGGTAAATATGAGAATATTGCGCCTTTTGTCGGCCGGCCGGGATTTGAATTTAGCGAGGGCGACATCCGTGATCTGGATACTTGCATGCAAGTGACAGCGGGGGCGGATTATGTCTTGAATCAGGCGGCATGGGGCAGCGTCCCCAGAAGCATTGAGATGCCGTTGCTGTATGAAGGGATTAATATTATGGGGACACTGAATATGATGGAGGCATCAAGACAAAATGGCGTGAAGAAGTTTGTCTATGCCTCCAGTTCTTCGGTGTACGGCGATCATCCGGAGCTTCCTAAGAGGGAGGGAAGAGAAGGGAAGGTACTTTCTCCCTATGCGCTGACTAAGAAAGTGGATGAGGAATATGGCCGGTTATATAAGGAACTATATGGCTTGGATACCTATGGGCTGCGGTACTTTAATGTGTTTGGACGGCGGCAGGATCCGGATGGGGTTTATGCGGCTGTTATTCCGAAATTTATCCGGTTATTGATTAACGGGGAGGTGCCGGTTATCAATGGGGATGGAAAGCAGTCGCGGGATTTTACCTATATAGACAATGTCATTGAGGCGAATCTGCGGGCCTGTCTGGCAGATTCGGAAGCGTCTGGTGAAGCTTTTAATATTGGTGCCGGCGGCCGGGAATATTTAATTGATGTTTATTATAGTCTGTGCGCAGCTCTGGGAAAGAAGGTTGAGCCGGTGTTTGGACCGGAACGCCGTGGTGATATCCGGGATTCTAACGCAGATATTTCTAAGGCAAAGAAACTGCTGGGATATTGCCCGGAGTATGACTTTGCGAAGGGGATTGCATTGGCGATTGACTGGTATAAGGCAAATCTTTAATAAGCAAAAGTAGGAGAAGTATAGATGAAATTTAAAGTGGCTGTGTTGGGAGTAAAGGATACCACGGAAAATATAGTCGAATTTATTCATAAAGAGATATGTCCGGTGGATTTAGTGATAACGGTCGGTAAGGCAGTTACGGAAAAGAATGAGATATCCGGTTATAAAGGGCTGACGGTGCTGACGGAAAAGTATGGCATTCCAGTGTTTGAGGCAGACAGTTATCATCTTACTGACGGAAAAACCAAAGCCTTTCTGGCGGAAAACGAGTTTGAAATCGGGATATCTATGGGCTGGCAGAGGTTGGTGCCGCAGGCAGTATTAGACCAGTTTGAATACGGTATCTTCGGTTTTCATGGTAACTGTGGTTATCTTCCCTATGGCAGGGGGCGTTCTCCGCTTAATTGGTCAATTATCCTAGGCGACAGCCGCTTTAACCTGAACTTGTTCCGCTATGATGAAAAGGCGGACAGTTCCAATATCTTTGCGACGGAAATGTTCTCGCTTACCCCACATGATACGATCAGAACTGCACAGTATAAGAATATGATTTGTTCTAAGCGACTGATTAGAAAGCTTATAGCAGCTTATCAGGAAGGCAATGTTGTCATTAGAAAGGAATCGAAGGATTTTGATTCCTGGTTTGATAAACGGACGGCAGCGGACGGTAAAATTGATTTCCGCCATAAGACAAGAGAGATATATAATCTGATCCGCGGCGTTACGGCTCCTTTTCCCGGTGCATTTGCCATGCTGGGAGAAGAAAAACTGATTATTTGGGAGGCTCGCCCTTTTGACGAGATAATTGATTTTTCTGCATATGCGCCTGGTGAGGTGGTTGATATGTTTGATGGAAAACCGGTGGTCCGTACGGTAGACGGCTCTCTATTGATAGACCGGTATGAATGTCGGATTGAAGTTCTCGTACATGATATTTTGAGCTGATCTTATCTTATGTTATGTAAGTGCTAAGAATCTACATTGTTACCAGAGTAGACAAGGACAAGACCAGATGATATTATTACAAATAGCCAAGGACAGTTTCTTTCAGGAGAAAAGGTTACTATGAAATATAACAGCGACTCGCATACGTTTGTGATTTGCGCCTACCAGACTAGCCCATATTTAGAGGCTTGTATTTTATCATTAGTGAATCAAGAGATATTGACGACGATTATTATGGTGACTTCTACCCCTAATGAGATGATTAATGAACTGAGCCGTCAATATGATATTAAGCTGTTTGTAAGCAACGGTAGAACAAGTCTGGCCGCTGACTGGAATTTTGCAGTCAGCTGTGCGAAAACACCGCTTGTTACGATAGTCCATCAGGATGATATCTATGAGCGGCAATATGCCAAACAGATAATAGCAAAGTGTAACCGGGTCAGCCGCCCGCTGTTATTATTTACGGATAGCTATGTGATCCGTGACGGAAGAAAACAATATCGAAACAGTAATTTGACCGTGAAGCGGTTATTGCTACTGCCGCTACAGATACCTTTGTTTAGCAGCAGTATTTTTATAAGAAGGCGGGTATTGTCGGCCGGCAATCCCATCTGTTGCCCTTCGGTGACCATGGTGATGAGCCGTATTAAAAAACCGGTTTTTACGGATAGCTTTAAAAGCAATACTGACTGGCAGGCTTGGGAGAAAATATCAAAAGAAAAAGGTGAATTTATATACATCCATAAACAGCTTATCGGCCACCGCATCCATGCTCATTCGACTACCACTCAGATTATCAGGAGCAATATCCGGACTAAAGAAGATTATGCGATGTTTTGTAGATTTTGGCCCAAAGCGATTGCCCGATTCCTAGTGGCGCTATACCGTTTAGGAGAAAAAAGCAATCAAGTCGGCAGTCAGGGAGATGAAAAAAAAAAGATAATAAAGGAGAAGCTTCCCATTGAAAAGAAAAAGAACCTTGTATGGAACTGTGATCGTCACATACCGCTGTAACGCGCGCTGTAATATGTGCGATTGCTTTAAGGATCCCACTAGGCCGGAAGAGGAGATTAATCTGGATACTATCCGCAAACTGCCGGAGATGGCTTTTACCAACATTACCGGCGGAGAGCCGTTTGTACGTCAGGATATTCCGGATATCGTCAGAGAGCTTTATAAGAAATCCGATCGGATTGTTATTTCGACCAACGGGTATTTTACTGACCGGATTATCACATTATGTAAGGAGTTTCCGCAGGTAGGGATCCGTATCAGCATCGAGGGTCTTAAAGAGACCAATGATGCCATCAGAGGAATACCGGATGGCTTTAACAGAGGTTATCAGACCTTAAAGACGTTGGTGGATATGGGACATCCCGATGTGGGCTTCGGGATGACCGTTCAGGATATGAACAGTAAGGATCTCGTGGCTTTGTATAAAATATCCGATGAGATGAATATGGAATTTGCCACCGCGACGCTACACAATTCTTTTTATTTCCGCAAGACCGACAATAAGATTGAGGATAAGCGCAAGGTAGCGGAAGCGTTTGCCGAGCTGATTAATGAACTGTTAAAAAGTAATTCGCCGAAGAAATGGTTCCGCGCTTATTTTAATCATGGGCTGATCAATTATGTCTACGGAAATAAACGCCTGTTACCCTGCGACATGTCAACCAACGCATTTTTTATCGATCCCTTTTGTGATGTGATTCCATGCAACGGCATGGAGAAGAAGGCGGTCATGGGGAATCTTAAGGAGCAGTCCTGGGAAGCGCTGTGGAAATCGAAACAGGCGGAGAAGGTACGGGAATGTACGAGGAACTGTGACCGGAACTGCTGGATGATCGGCAGCGCCTCTCCGGCAATGCATAAATACATCTGGGTCCCCGCTTGGTGGGTGGTAAAGCATAAGTTTTTAAAGGGCGGGAAGTATTCGCTCAGAGAAAATAAATATATCAGCATGGGATGAGCCGGAAGGAGTCAGGTGATGAAGAAGAAGCTGTTAATTGCGGCAATAGCGGTTATACAATTGGGAATTTTGGCAGGGGTGCTGTTAAATATCGGCCGCCGCCCTTTTGTCGATATAAAATATACGGAAGAAGATATGACGGTCATTTGGGATGGAAGTGAGGAACAGGGGTTTTACTTGGATAAGAACGGCGCCAGAATTGCCACGCCGGAAATCATTCTGCCCAATGGAATATACCGGATATCAGGGGAATATATGCTGCAGGGTTCGGGCAGGCTGTTTTGGGAGTGTGTAGAACCGGATAATTTCAATAGCATTGCGAGCATCGTCAGCGGCACTGTCAATTTAGATGTTAAGGCAAATCACTTTTCAGAATTGATCCATATCAATGAAGATGAAAAACCTTTTAGAATCTATTGTCGATTAACGGAAGATATGGCGAGCGGAGATTATTTTCTGTTATATAATATTCAGCTTGAGACCTCGCCGGTGACGGTGCGTTATTATGGATTCCTTGGTGTTCTGATATTTATTGCCATTGATATTTTGCTGTATTTCATTTATAAAAGAAAAGAAATAGCCCATTGGTTTAATACATTGCCGGAAGAACGGAGACTGGTTTCGGGAGGACTGCTCATTACCATAGCATTGATCAGTCTTCCGGCTATGGTGTCATATGTGACCAATGGTCATGACTTGCCTTTTCATCTTGCCAGAATAGAAGGGATTAAGGATGGTTTGATAAGTGGACAGTTCCCAGTGCGGATCCAGCCGGAATGGATGAATGGGCATGGCTATGCCAGCGGAATCATGTATGGCGATTTATTAATGTATTTTCCGGCTATATTAAGATGGTTTGGCCTTTCATTGACGCTGGCTTACAATATTTATGTAATCGCCATCAATGTGGCGACGGTATTGATTGCTTATTATTGTTTCCGGAAGATATCAGGAAAGCCGTATATTGCGCTTATGGCGACGGTATTTTATTCCGCTAACATGTATCGGCTGGTCAATATCTATATCCGGGCGGCAGCAGGCGAGTATACCGCGATGATTTTCTTTCCTTTGATTGTATATGGATTGTGGAAGTTGTTTGCCCAAGCGGATGGCCGGGACGATGATAACAATACGTGGAAAATCCTTGCCGTCGGATACTCCGGTATCATCGTTTCCCATGTAATCAGCTTTATGCTGGCAGCTGGTTATACTCTATTAATATGTCTTATTATGTGGAAAAAGCTTTTTAATAGGCGAACAGTAATAACGCTGTTAAAAACAGTGACTACAGTCGTCCTGCTAAACCTCTGGTTTTTACTTCCTTTTATTGACTACATGCGCTATAACTGGATCGGAACACAGTATGATCTTTTGGTAACGCCTTACCGGCTTTCCTATCGGGCGGAATTCATCCCCCAGTTTTTTATGACCGATTATGGCTTGCTAAACGGATCAACTAACTATACAGGGGGGATAAATGGCGAAATGCCTTATACGCCGGGGGTTTCATTTATTATTATTCTGGCGGGAGGGGCGCTGCTTAAGGGCAGAAAAGATAACAGGAACAAAAGGCTGGAGGTCTTATTATATTCCTTAATAGGTATTACCGTTTTCGCGACATCGACACTGTTTCCATGGTTTTTAGTGTGCAAAATAAACCTGGTATCAATAGCGGCCAGAGTGTTACAATTTCCTTGGCGGTTAAATGCAGTTACCATTGCCCTAGCGGCGTTGTTGGCCTGCCTGATTGCCGCGAAGCTGGAGTTAAGCCGATTAAAATATTATGGATTTATGGCATTGGTTATTTTTATTACCTGTCTTCAGGGACTGGATCTGGAGAGCAGGGTTCTTAATGAAAAGACAGCTATGCGCATAGAAACATTGGGTTCCGGCAAGTTCAACCAGTCAGGCGGAGAGTATCTGCCGGCAGGAGCCAAGGTAGAGGACTATGTGGCGGAAATCACTTTAGTAGCGGAAGATGTTGAAATCACGCAATGGGATCAAGATTACAATTCTGTCGCTGTTACCGTTACAAATCACGGTGAAGAAACCGCTTTTGAAGTACCGCTACTGAATTATAAGGGCTATCAGGCAACCGATATGAACGGTACGACTTTGCATATTTCGAGCGGTACATCCGGACGGCTCCGGCTCCATATCCCGGAACGCTATGAGGGGATGATAACTATTAAGTTTGTATCACCGTGGTATTGGCGGGCAGCAGAGATAATTTCATTGATGATGCTGATAGCTTGGGGAGGCTATGAGATTGTGAAGAGGAATCTATCTAACAAATATCTAAGGAAGGCTAATAAACAAGGGGGCTGATGACAAGGAGAAAGCATGATAGACGGTTATCCATTGGTTTCGATTATTATACCGGTATATAACTGTGAAAAATATATTCATAAGTGTATTCATACAGTTATGCTTCAGTCATGGCCGTCTATTCAGCTTATTGTAGTCAATGACGGGAGTACCGACAGATCCGGAGATATCATAAATAGTCTGGCAGCGAAACATAATAACATCACCATCATAAACCAGATAAATCAGGGAGTGGCCGCCGCAAGAAATAAGGGGGTTTCCCATGCAAAGGGGGAGTATCTGCTATTTATCGACGGAGATGATTATATCAGCCGTGATTATGTGGAAAAGCTAACCTTGCAAGCGATAGCGGAAGAAGCTGAATTGGTAATATGCGGCTATACTCTTGTCCGTCAAGGCGGATTACCGTATCGGATTGTTTCTCCCGTTCATCATCAGAAGGGCGATGAAGCATGGGCATATCGGATTTGTGCGGCTGGGAGCAGATTATATCGGAAAGACTTCTGGGATCGTTATGAACTAAAGTTTTTAAATGAAAAAAACGCCAGGGGTGAGGATGTTCCGTTATCGCTTTTTGCCAATGCCATGGCGGCTAATATCGCCATAATCCGTGATAGCGGTTATTATTATGTCCAGCATGAAGGCTCGGCAATGCATGCTTACAAAGGTTTTAGAAAATATCACTTCCCCTATCGAACCGTAGCGGCACTGTTGAATAAGGTAAAGGATATGCCGCTGACCAATCGCAGAGAATGGTTTAACTTTGGCATATTAAAGTTCTTTGCCCAGTTTGTTTTTGCTTTGTCTGGCGGCGCACCGTTAAAAGAAATCAGGAGACTATGTTCCTACATTGATAACATGGTTGCAAAATACTTTGCGGAGGCATGGCAGGAGCTAAGAAGACTGTATTCCGATAAACCGGCGGTACCGCTCGCACATAAATGGAGCATTTATATTATGCTGGTCCTATTGAGGTTAAGGATGCTAACCGTTATTATATGGTTATGCTCGCGCAGGCCAGTTACCGGCAGATATAAAAAAGGCAATCGGCGGCGTCAGTGAAAGCTTGCTAAGGAGCCCATGATGGAAAAGATTTTACGAGGATATTACTTCTCACAGATAGAAAAAAACAGTTTAGGCCCAAGGAACAAGGTACTGAACCAGATTAAGGCTTTTGAAAAGGCTGGGGTAGCTTTAGAACTGATTGAGAGTCCTTTTGGTACGGAAGGCAGGATCAGAGGTAATTTTATTTTAAGACAGCTGGTATGTCGGCTTCCTTTTACCTATGTTTATTCTCGCCATGAATACCGGGATGAATATCGGGATGCCGAGGTTTTTTATATCCGGTTTCTGGCGGGCGACCGTTATTTTGTCCGATTCTTAAGAAAACTGCGACACAATAGCCCACATGCCAAAATCATCATGGAAATGGCGGATTATCCCTCGACATGGTATATGACGACCTCTAAGCTGCTTTCTTTGCTCTATCTGCCGATTATAATCAAGGATGTCTTGGCAAGAAAAAGCTACCGGAAATATATTGACCGGATCGCTATTATCAAGCCGATAGCGAAGGTGTACGGCATACCTGCCATCCGGATTGCCAACGGTGTCGATGTGGCCAATATCGTTCCAAGGAAACCGGCTTTTCCAGACAAACCGGTCATGATTGCCGTGGCGGCAATGTGCAATTTTCATGGATATGACCGGATGATTGAAGGGATTCACCAGTATTACCGAGCGGGAGGCCGCCGGGAACTGGAACTGCACCTTGTCGGCGGAACAGATAACCCAGGGCATGACCTGAAAAAATATAAGCAGCTCTGCCGGCAGTATCATCTTGAAGAAACGGTGATATTTCATGGCGAGAAAAGCGGGAACGAACTGGATGAGATATATAACAGATGTAATCTGGCGGTTGCCTCGCTGGGCATGTACCGGATCGGCTATCAAACGGCCAATTCTTTGAAGGTCAGGGAATATCTGGCCAAAGGGTTGCCGGTGATAGCGGGCTGTGACATAGATCTCTTCCAGGATAACAGGTTTACATTTTGGCTACAGTTGGAAAATGACGACCGGCCAGTTGATCTTAGCGCGGTTTTTGATTTTTTTGATCGCATTTACCATCAGCATCAGGAAAACTATCAGGCGATTAATAGAGAGATCAGGACCTATGCAGAAAAATACTGCAATATGGATTATGCTTTTAAGAATGTCATTGATTATGTAACCAGAGCATCGGAAGAGGAAATAATATATTGATTAGGCGTATCACACAATCTTATGATAAAATAAGACGATTGCCAGGCCATATGATAGCAAAGCAGGCGTTATTCAGCATAAAAAGAGCAATCCGCGGCCGCTATTACCAAATCCGTGACGGCTGTTTATCATCACAACCCGTTAAAATCAGACCGCTAAAGTTATGCCCCCTGACTTTTGACTGGGAACGGCTTGACTGTAGCCGGTTTGCGGATGAAACGGTAAAGAATCTGACGCAGATGTATATGGAGCACCGATTTGACCTGCTGGGAAGCGGCTGGATTAAAAACGGATTTTATAATAATGCGCCCGGACTGGAAGGGTACCGCTATGAGGCTTTAGAAATCCCGGATTTTCACGAAGGATGGCTCAGCGCCTTACTGTTAAAATGTGATGTGGACAGGGCAGAGCGCTACAGCCGGCTGATATCCCCAGAATATGTGCCGATTGACTGGCAAAAAGACTGTAAAACCGGCTATCGCTGGGATGCGCGCCAATGGTACCGGCCGGTGGAACTGGCTCGGCTGGCGGGGGCGGATATTAAGATGCCGTGGGAATTGTCGCGGTTGGAGCATCTTCCTAGGCTGGCAATATTTGCCTTTTTGAATCCGGCGGCCAGGAATCAGATGAAGCAGGAATTCGTCGATGAATGTATGGATTTTATGAGGCAGAATCCGGTCAGGCGGGGGGTTAACTGGATGTGTACCATGGATGTTGGCATCCGTACCGCCAATATTGCCTTGGCCTATTCCCTGTTTCGGGCTTTGGAAGGATTCCAATTTGCTGATGATGTTGAACATATGCTGACGGAAATTATTTTTATACACTGTAAGCATATCTACCAGAATCTAGAGTGGTCGGCCTTATTATGTTCTAACCATTATCTGGCGAATATATGCGGTCTGCTTTATGGAGCAGCGCTACTGCCGCCGGGATATCGGCGGGAAAAATGGCTGGCTTTTGCCCGGAAAGAATACCGGCAAGAACTGCTTAACCAGTTTTACGAAGAAGGATCGAACTTTGAAGGCTCGGTAGGCTATCACCGGTTATCCGGGGAGATGGCAGTTTTTACTGGGGCATTGATTGAAGCTCTGTCAGGGAGCGGTGCCCTTCAGGGACTTAACCGGGAAGAACGGTCAAGAATCAGGAAAATAGGCCGGTTTGCTGCAGACACGATGAATCCGGATGGAGATTTTGTACAGATCGGTGACAATGATTCCGGCCGTTTTTTTACATTGACACCGGCAGGCAGCCTGAAAAAGGTCGAGGATGCCGTTAATGAGTATATTTCGCTGAGTGGCTATCCATATCAGCAAGACGAGATGTATTGGGATGAAAAGGTCAATTCACCGGAACAACTGATCAGTGCCGTCGCCGCTTTTGAGCAGATGGGCAGTAAGCCGGTATTTTGTCCGTTTACCTATAGTCTGGTCAGGAATATGATTGAGTCTGCCCACTCAGCAGAAGCTTCCGGCAGGGACGATGATAGTTATGATCCAGTCAGACACTTGAATAATTATGATCATGAGCAGGAAATCCTTAGATATCAAAATAAATGGTACATCGGCAGCAATGGCTATTGTTACGAAAACGGAGACATATTGAACCAAGGTAACAAGGTGGACTTAACCGAAGATTTGGAATATGTCGGATATCATCGGTTCGGCATCCATATTTACCGGTCGCGTTACCTCTATCTGTGTATTAATGCCACAGACAACGGCCAGGGTGGCAATGGCGGACATGCCCACAATGATAAGCTGTCGTTTGAGCTTTGGATTGATGGGCAAGCAGTCTTTCAGGATCCGGGAACTTATGTTTATACGCCACTGCTCCAAGAAAGAAACCGTTATCGCAGCACAAAAGCCCATAATTGTATCCAAAGCGGCATAGAACAGAACCGTTTCATCAATACATTTGCCATGTCTGATGATACCAGGTGCGAACTTCTGGAACTTAAGCAGCAGAAGATCGTTCTGCAAGTAATTTTCGGTGAGATCAAACAAAGAAGAAGCTTTGTAATTGAAAAGGAAAAAATAACAATAATTGATGAAAGCAACCGGACTTTCCGCTGTAGGTCAGATGATGTGGCAATAAGCGGCGGATATGGTAAATTGATAAGAGGTAAATCATGATGAAGATTAATGTTATAGGCTTAGGTTATATCGGTTTGCCGACGGCTTTATGTATTGCGGTCAGCGGATTTCCGGTAGTCGGTATTGATAAGAAGAAAGAAGTGCTGGACACCCTGATGGAAGGAAAGCTTACATTTAAGGAAGCCGGATTAGAGGAACTCTTTACTCAAGCCAGGGAATCAGGAAATTTATCGTTTGCCGCCCGCTGTACGGCAGCGGATATCTACATCGTGGCAGTTCCGACCCCTTATATAAGAATCACGAAAGAAATCGAAACGACATATATTGTCGGCGCTGTAAAGGATATTCTGGCGGTTGCCCCGGAAGGGGCGGTCATAGCGATTGAATCTACGGTTTCTCCCGGTACCATCGCAAAGTATATTGTACCGTTGACAGAAGCGGCCGGCCGGGTATGTGGAAATGATATTTATCTTGCCCATGTGCCGGAGCGGATCATACCGGGAAACATGCTATATGAGCTTAAGCATAACAGCAGGACGCTCGGCGTGGCAGAGCCGGAAACAGCGGATAAATTGATGCAATTATACCGTTCTTTCTGTAAAGGAGAGATGGTGGTCACAGACATTGAGACCGCCGAAATGGCTAAAGTCGTCGAAAACACCTATCGCGATATCAATATTGCTTTTGCCAATGAGCTGGCCAAAATGTGCAGCCGCGCCAATCTGGATGTATATGAGATTATCCGGGTGGCCAATCGACATCCCCGGGTGAATATCCTTGCCCCGGGTCCGGGGGTGGGAGGACATTGCATATCGGTAGATCCTTGGTTTCTGGTGGGCGATTATCCGGATATTGTCAATATTATCCGCCAAGCTAGGGTGATCAATGACGGGATGCCGGAATATGTCCTGGAAAGAATCAGCAACATCATGAAAAAGGAAGGTATTAAGGATATCTCGGAGGTCGGTTTCTATGGCCTGACCTATAAAGAGGATGTTGATGACATCAGGGAAAGCCCGACGCTCCAGCTCATCCAATGCATGGAGAGACATTTGTCATTTGGCGCTAAGTTTTATGATCCGGTCATAACCAAGGCAATCGTGGATAACCAGTATACGGATTTTATGCAGTTTTTGGGCGATATAAGATTGCTTGTCATTATGGTAGGTCATCAGCATATCCAAGATAATATCAATAAAATAGCTCATCATATTATTTATGATACCCGCAACTGTATTCCGTTGAACCACATTCATAAATTATAAACGCTTTCAACTATTGATTTTGAGTGCGGCAGAGCCGCAGATGGGAATAAATATGAAACAAGTCTTTGTTAAAAAGGGCAGGATTATCACCGAAGAAGTGGCAGCTCCGTGTCCGGCCCCGAAAATGATCTTAGTGAAGACCGAATATTCCTGTATATCGGCGGGAACAGAGATGAGCAGCGTAAAGAATTCCGGCGAATCATTGCCCCGGATAGCTCTGAAGCACCCGGAATATGTCAAGCTGGGGTTACAGATGCTGAAAGAAAAAGGGATCAAGTCCACTTGGGATACGGTAATGGGCAATTACAGCTTGGGGGCCGCTTTAGGCTATTCTGCTGCCGGTGTTGTCATTAGCAGTTACAGCGATCAGTTTGCCGAAGGTGACAGAGTCGCCTGTATGGGCGCCGGCTATGCCAACCATGCCGGATATATCTGCGTGCCGCAGAACTTGGCGGTGCGGATGCCGGAAGGCGTCAGCTTGGCAGAAGCTTCTACGGCGGCGCTGGGGTGCATCGCCATGCAGGGAATCCGGCGGGCGGAGCTACAGTTAGGCGAAATCGTGGTAGTATGCGGTATGGGAATCTTGGGTCAGTTAACTGGCCGGATGGCGGCCGCTGCCGGAGCTACCGTTATCGTGACGGATGTCGATGACAGAAGAATCGGCATTGCTTTAAAAGCCGGGGCAGGCTATGGAATAAACCCGGCGAAGCAAGATATTATCAAGGCCGTCGATGATATTACCGGAGGGCACGGAGCGGATAAAGTCATATTGACGGCAGCGACGGATTCCGATGTACTGATATCCCAGGCCTTTCAGGTATGCCGCCGCCGGGGAACGGTAGTGCTGGTAGGCGTCGCCGGGATGAATCTAAAGCGGGAAGATATGTATGCCAAGGAGCTGGAACTTAAGATCGCCACCTCTTACGGCCCGGGACGATATGACAGCAGTTATGAGGAAGAAGGAAAGGATTATCCCTATGGTTTGGTAAGATTTACGGAACAGAGGAATCTCGAAGCTTATTTACGGTTGATCAAAGAGAATAAAATCAGCATTAAAGATATTATTGAGGAAATATATCCGGTACAGGAAGCCGGATCAGCCTATGAAGCGCTTAAAAACAGTCATCATAAACCACTAATTGTTTTGCTGAAATATAGTCAAGATGAGACGGTAAGCCAAGAGGAGGCGGAGAGTAAAGGTGCTCCGGTTAACCGTCAATACCGGGCACCGGCGGGAGTCATTAAAGTTGCCATATGCGGCGCCGGCGGATTCGCCAAGGGGATGCACCTGCCCAATCTGGAGAAAATGAAAGATAAATATTCCATATATGCGATCCAAAGCCGGACAAGTGCCAATGCCCATGCCTTGGCCAGACAGTACCATGCCAGCTATGCCACTGCCGATTATGATGAAATCTTAAGGGATCCGGCAGTGGATATGGTGATGATCTGTACAAGGCACCATCTGCATGCCGATATGTCGATAAAAGCCATGCGGGCCGGCAAAGCGGTATTTGTCGAGAAGCCGGCGGCCATTAATGAAAGGGAACTGACAGAGGTGATCCGGGCAGTCAGGGAGACGGGGGTGCCTTATACAGTCGGATTTAACAGAAGATTCTCGTCCTATGCTAGGGAAGCCAAGAAACATATCCGGAACCGGGTAAATCCGCTGATGATCTCCTATCGGATGAATGTCGGCTATCTGCCTAGGGAACACTGGATACAGGGAGAAGAAGGGGGCGGGCGGATTATCGGCGAGGCCTGTCATATCTTGGATTTATTTGCGTATTTTACGGAAAGCCGGCCGGAGAGCGTGAGTATTGACAAAATCACCCCTCATAATGATAAAATAATGAGTGGGGACAATTGCGTCCTGACGGTAAAATACCAAGACGGCTCGGTCTGTACGCTGTACTATACGGGACTGGGGAACAGCGGATATGGAAAGGAGTTTTGCGAGATCTATACCGATGGCCGGATCATCACAATCGATGATTATAAAAAAATCACGGGCTATGGGATAAAGGTACAGGATATCAGGTCTTCTGTCTCGCAAAAGGGGCAGTTGGAAGAGCTGGAAAGTTTTTACCAGGCGATCAAAGACGGCAGTAAATATACGATTGGGCTTGATGATATCGAGGGGACAAGCAGGCTTACATTTGCGGCAAAATGATGGGATTAATGATACGAAACAGGAGAATAGATGGAATTTCTTAGAAATGATAATTTAGTGGTCAATATCTTTAAAACGATTTCCAATCGTGGCGGAATGTTATTATGTTCTCTGATAACAACAGTAATGTTGGCCAGAAGTCTTGAGCCGGAAAAGTTAGGATATTATACTGTTGCGATATCGATATATACCGTTTGTTTCCAGATCGTCAATATGGGAATGCATTCAGCACATTCCTTTTTCTTGTCTCAGAACCTTCGTTTATTTCCCAAGGTATGGGGAAATAGCCTTTTTATATCTTGTGGCTCCGGCCTTGTGATAGTATTGTATGCTTTTGCTTCATTATTTACGGATAGTTTTATGGGTTTAAGTAATAATTTGGTTTTAATTGCCCTTGGCATTGTTCCGGTATATCTGCTGAATTATTATCAGAGTGAAATATTTATTATAATAAATGACATTAGGTTTTATAACTTTCTGAATCTGTCAGTGGCAGTTTTGACCTTAGCAGGAACGGTTTTTTTATGGGCAATGAAGAAATCGGAAGTAATGCTTTTCCTATGGCTCCAAATAGGGGTCTTCATTTTTGCTTCACTTATGGGAGCTTTAAGAATAAGGATAAAGCACAAAGTAAAGCCACATCCCTCCTTTCAGCTCTTTAAAGAAGCGATCCCAATCAGTGCCAAGACCTGTATTTCCTGCCTGTTGGCATATTTAGTAATGCGGTTGAATATTTTCGTGGTTCAGTATTTTTTGACTGGAAGTGACACCGGTCATTATTCTTTGGCGACCAATTTAGCCGATATCGTTAATATTTTCGGCGCTGTTTTTAGCAGCCTTCTGTTCCCGCAACTTATGGCTTTAGTGGAAAGACATGACAGAGCCGCTTTAACAACGCGGTTAGTCAAGATACTGACAATGGTATTGATTCTGGTTGCTATCGTTGCAATCATTGGCGGTTATTGGCTAATACCTTTTATTTATGGTGAGAGCTACCGGCCTTCTTACTGGTTGTTGTTAGTAATATTACCGGGTGTTATCTTATGGGGGATTATAAAACCGATCATTGCTTTCTTTAATTCATATAAACGGTTTGAACTTGCGATATATGCGGCAGCATTGGCATTAGTAGTAGATATTATCGCGAATGTGGTTTTTATTCCTGTTCTGGGTGTGACCGGCGTGGCTTTGGCTGCTTCGTTATCTTATTTAAGCAGTTTTATTTTCTGGAATATCCTGTTCCGGAAACAGCAACGGTTGATAGTGCAGAGGAGAACGGACAATGAAACACCTAGGTGACATGATGAAGAAGATAATCAAAATGATAGCAGCTCCGTTCTATCATGTGATACCTAACTATTATCTGTACGGTAAAGTTTATCGTTCCCTTTATGATGAATTGAAAAGATATGAAAATATGCCGTTAAGTCAAAAAGAAATCCTGATGGTTTCAAAAGTAAAAGACATTCTGATCTATTCTTATGAACAGACCGCTTATTATAAAGAATTATTTGATAGGATCCAGTTTGATCCCTATGTATTTGACGACCTAAAACAAATGGCGAAGATTCCGATAACCAGAAGAGAGACCGTCATGGAGCGAATAGATGATCTTATCGCGCAAAAATATCAGTTAAGAAGTAAGCGGATGAGTAAAGTGACAACTGCCGGGACAACTGGCAAGCAGATGACCTTTTATCAAGAAAAAAGAAATACGGGATTACGGAGTGAAGCTTATTTTGATTATCTTTTTAAAAAAGCTGGATATAATAAAAATAAAAAAATGGCCGTCATCAGGAATACGGTTATTGCCAATGGCCGGCTGTGGCAACGGGATCGCTTTAAGAATAAATTATATTTTAACCCCTTTAACCTTACAGATGAAAATATCGGGAAGATAATAGCATGTCTTAATAAGGAGCAAATCTTATTTTTTCATACCTATCCTTCCCACGCGATGACGTTAAGCGATTATATACGGCGGACAGGAAACAGTCTGACCTATCAGCCCAAGGCAATATTTGCCAGTTCCGAAAATTTATATCAGGGACAAAGAGAGTTTATTGAAAAATATATGGGCTGTAAAGTATATATTCATTATGGTCATTCTGAAAATGGCTGTGTTGCGGGATGGTGCCTTAATTCCGATCATTATCATGTTGAGGAAGGTTTTGGTTACTGTGAGGTTATTAGCGAAGGGGAACCCTGTAAAGCGGGTGAATTGGGCGAGATTGTTACAACGGGTTTTAATAATAAAGTAATGCCGTTAATACGGTATGGTACGGAGGATTATGCCAGAATAAGCAGTTCGGTATCAGAATGTAGTGAAACACATCGATGCTGGGATGATGTTAACGGACGTTGGCCACGGGAGATGTTAGTCACGGTAAATGGCAGTAAGATTCCGATGTCAGCAATTAATGTTCATTCTGATATATTTGATCATGTACGGGCATATCAGTTTGTTCAAGAAGAAAAGGGTATCTGCTTTCTGAATATAGTCAAGGGTGAAGGTTATTCCGAAGGCGATGAAGAAAAACTGTATCACGATATCCGGCCGAAGCTTGGTGACAGCAGTCAGATGGAGTTTACGATCCAGTATGTTGAAGATGTTATCCGGATACCAAATGGGAAATATAAATATATCATTCAAAAAATCAAAGAATAAGTCAAATAGTCCATCTGTGAAAGAAGAGGATAATCGTAATGAAAATAATCATCGGAGGAGATCTGGTAGCCACATCATCTAATGAAGAACTGTTTGCTTCCGGAGATGGGGAAGGGCTAGTCGGAAAAGAGATTCTTGCGGTATTGCAAAGATCTGATTATAGAGTATTTAACTTGGAAGTGCCGTTATCAGAGAAAAATGAAATGATTATGAAGTACGGTGCTTGCTTAAAGGCAAAAACGGTGATGGTTAATGGAATAAAGAGCCTTGGCGCCGATCTCCTTTCGTTGGCTAACAATCATATATATGACTGTGGCACGGAAGGTGTTATGACGACTATGTCGGCATTGGAACAGGCCGGGATCGGGCATGTGGGGGCGGGCGTAAATCAAGAGCGTGCCCGACTGCCTTATATAATAGCCAAAGACGGGATCACGGTCGGCATCTACGCACTGGCAGAAAATGAATTTGCCGGAGCATCCAAAGATCGGGCGGGTGCCAATACGATCGATTACTTGACCAGCTTTGATGAAATAAAAGAAGTGAAAAGTAAATGTGATTATCTGATCATTTTATACCATGGGGGGAAAATAGGATATCAATATCCGTCTCCGCAGCTGCAAAGGGTATGCCGGAAAATGATTGATGTCGGGGGAGATTGCGTAATCTTACAGCACAGCCACTGCATCGGCTGTGAAGAACAGTACAAAAAGGGCAGGATCCTGTATGGGCAGGGGAATTTCTTGTTTGACCATGCAGAAGATAGAAATGAACTCTGGGATGAAGGCTTACTGGTTCAATTAGATGTGGCGGGAACTGATTACCAACTAGAATACATACCGGTAATACGAGAAAACAACCATGTCAGACTGGCTGATAACAAAACAAAAGAGGAAATAATGGGCAAGTTTTTAGCCCGTTCAGAAGATATTAAAAAGGACGGGTTTGTTGAAAATCATTATAGTAAGTTTGCTACAAAACAAATGGATAAACTATATATGGATTTACATGGCAGCGGTCTCCGGCATTTATGGTTATGCGTTGCCAGAAAACTAGGCCAAAAACCTCATTATGATAAAAACCACATTATGCTGGTTAAGGATTATATTCAATGTGAATCTATCAGAGAATTGATTTTGCAGGCATTGACAGATTGAGGCCCAGACACAGTACGTAATGCAGGGGGCATAAGGTGAAAAAGATTACGATCCACTACGGACAGTTTATTGCAGATCAATATCCCGAAGGGATAAACATAACATTTGAACAACTTATGACCTATTTTACATTGCCGGCCATCCGTAAGCATGTTTTCCGATATCAACAGGTAAGCTTTTGCTGTGATAATATCAAGCAGGTTCCTAGGGTATTTCTGATTCTGCTGATGTGTAAGCTGTTAACGGTTAGAAAAGTGACAGTAATAGGCCAGGATAATAGCTTTAACTGTGGATGGTTGACTGTGATTGCTGAAGGGTGGCAATATATCAAAGAAATTATCCGGTATCGATCTGATTATCGGTTCCATCAAAGAATCTTAGCGTCGTTACAGCATGAAGACGGCGGTGAATTAAAAGTCTCTGATATTAAAGGTGAAGTTCTGTATATTCGGGGAAATCTGCCGTCCGGTCTTGTGTCCGGCGGTTCGGTGACTCATGCTTTAGGCGTTATTAATAATATCCATAAATTCAGCGGAACATGGCCGACAGTATTGTCGCTGGATCAAATAGAGGGGATTGACGGCCATATCGGGAAGTATTTTATAAAGGACAGCTTTCCCTACCGAAATATAAAAGGCTATACTGCTGTCGCAGTAAACAGTATTCTGTACGACAGGTTACAGACAGTGGCATCCGATCATCATTTTTCATTTATATATCAGCGTTATTCGATTAACTGTTACGCCGGCATCCGGTATGCAAGGGAACATAAGATACCGTTTGTGTTGGAGTTTAACAGTTCCGAGGTCTGGACGCAGTCAAACTGGGGAAGGGGAAAAGACAGATATATGGACTTTGCTAGGAAGGCAGAACAGTTATTACTGGAAAAATCAACAATCATTACCTGTGTCAGTAAGGTGCTCAAAGATCAGCTGATTCATCGGGGCATTGCGGAAGAAAAAATACTGGTGAACTATAATGCGGTCGATACAGATAAATATAATCCTTCGATAGATGGCAACAAGATCAGGGGCAGATATGGAATCTCTGAAGATAAGGTGGTAATTGCCTTTATTGGTACGTTCGGGAAATGGCATGGAGCGGCGGTTCTGGCCAAAGCTTTTGTCCAATGCGCAGCAAGGAACCAGAAACTTCATTTGTTGTTAATTGGTAACGGTGGCCAAATGGCAGCAGTTAAAGATATATTAAGCAAAGGAAAGGTGGGAGGGCGTTACACCTTGACGGGATTCGTAGAACAGGAAAAGGGCGCCGAGTATCTGGCGGCAGGGGATATTCTGGTCTCACCCACCGTTAGGAATCCTGACGGAACCCCTTTTTTTGGGTCACCGACCAAAATCTTTGAATATATGGCGATGGGTAAGGCTATTGTAGCCTCTCGGCTGGATCAGCTGGCAGAAGTCATTACCGATCAATATACCGGATTATTATGTGAGCCGGGTGATATAGAAGAATTAAGCAAGGCATTGCTGATTTTGTCGGAAAACAAAGCATTGCGCAATTCATTAGGACAAGCAGCAAGGATAAAGGTATGTAATGAACATACCTGGGAAAAACATGTAGAAAGAATATTTATAAAATTAAAAGAAATAACAATGAGCTTTTAAGTACCGCTACGGTAATATTTTTTAATATCTATTTCTTGATTCTTATAATGGACGATATTTGGATAAAAAGAAAAAGATGTGCTATAATCAGATAGCGGCATCATAGCAAATGTCAAAAGTTTGTTCCTAGGAGGTAGCAGTGAGAAAAGTTTTGATTGTCTTTGGAACAAGGCCGGAAGCTATTAAGATGTGTCCTCTGGTCAAGGAACTGAAAGCGCGTAAGCAGATGACTACAAAGGTCTGTGTTACCGGTCAGCACCGCGATATGCTTGATATCGCCCTTAATGTTTTTGGAGTATTGCCGGATTATGATCTTGATGTTATGCAGGAGAAACAGACTTTATTTGATGTTACCCAAAGCATCCTTATAAAAATGAAAGCAGTATTGGAAGCAGAAATGCCGGATCTGGTGCTGGTACATGGCGATACCGCCACTTCTTTTGCGGTCTCATTATCCTGTTATTATTTGAAGATTTCCGTCGGTCATGTGGAGGCCGGGCTCCGTACTAATAATATTTACGAACCATACCCGGAAGAATTTAACCGGCGGGCGGTTTCATTGATCAGCCGCTTTCATTTTGCCCCCACTGAACACACCAAAGCAAATTTAATACGTGAGGGGTATCCGGCGGATTCTATTTTTGTTACCGGCAATACCGTGATTGATGCCTTGAAAGAAACCGTGCGGGATGATTATAGCCACCCGGAGCTGCAATGGGCAGAGGGAAGCAGGATGGTACTGATGACCGCGCATCGGCGGGAAAATATCGGTAAACCGATGGAGCATATGTTTCGGGCAATCAAAAGGGTGGTTCAGGAAACCCTAGACGTGAAACTGATCTATGCGGTGCACCCCAATCCGGAAGTCCGTATGACGGCATACGGCATCCTGGGTGCATGTGAGCGGATTCATCTTATCGAGCCGCTGGATGTTGTCGCTTTTCATAATTTTATGCGCCATAGCTACTTAATTCTGAGTGATTCAGGGGGGATTCAGGAAGAAGCCTCTGCATTTGGGAGGCCAGTACTGGTTATGCGTAATACGACTGAAAGACCGGAGGGTGTCGAAGCAGGTAACTTAAAACTGATAGGTACCGATGAGGAAAGTGTTTATGCGAGCTTTAGCGGATTATTGAATGACGATAATCAGTACCGTAAGATGTGCGAGCAGAAAAACCTTTACGGCGATGGCTTTACAAGTCAGAGAATAGCGGATATAATTGAGAATTGGTAAAACAGGAGATACCATTGGAAAAGGAAAGGACATATTCATGACGGAACCTATCCGTATTTTGCATGTATTAGGAACGGTTAACCGCGGCGGCGCGGAAAGCCGTATCATGGATCTGTACCGGCAGATGGACAGGGAGCTTATCCAGTTTGATTTTCTGGTGCATACAGACAGGGAAGGACATTTTGAACAGGAAATAACGGACATGGGCGGCCATGTCTATCGGGTTCCCCGTTTCCGGGGGAGTAATATCAGAGCATACCGCAAAGCGATACGAGAGTTTTTCAGAGACCATCTCGAGTTTCGATATGTGCAGGGGCATATGACCAGTACGGCGGCGATTTATCTGCCTATTGCCAAGGCTTCGGGGGTTCCGGTAACGATTGCCCACGCCCGTAATGCCGGCGTCGAGAAAGGCGTCAAGGGCATAGCGACCCGTCTGCTGCGCCACAATCTGGCTAAGAAAGCGGATTATTTGTTTGCCTGTTCGCGGCTGGCAGGCGAAGCGGTCTTCGGACGCCAGGCGGTTTTAGCGGGAAGGACGGTATATATTCCCAATGCGATTGATGTCGGCCGATTTTGCTTTAACAGTCAGGCACGGGCTTCCCTGAGAAAGGAATGGGGTCTGGACGGGGAACTGGTTATCGGTCATGTAGGACGTTTTGATTACCAGAAAAACCATGAATACCTCATCCGGATATTTTATGAGATACATAAGCTTGGCCGGGATGCCAGGCTGGTTTTATTGGGTGAGGGTGCCGGGATGGCAGCAATAAAAGGGAAGGCCGCCGAACTTGGGTTAGCTGAAAAGGTATATTTTCTGGGAAATCAGCGTGATATCCATAAATACTATCAGGTTATGGATTATTTCGTATTTCCCTCCCGATATGAAGGACTTCCGGGAACGGTAATCGAGGCGCAGGCAGCAGGACTGCGGTGCCTGATATCGGATGCGATTGCGGAGGAAGCCCGGATTACGGATTTAGTACAGATGAAAAGTATTGAGGCGCCGGCGGCGGAATGGGCGGCGCTTATTCTTGAAACAGCGGATTATCTCCGGGCAGGCAGGAAAGATGAGCTGCTCCGGAGTGATTTTGACGTAAAAAGACAGGCGGCAAAGATGGCTGAATTTTATATAACCGGTAACTTGGCCGGATTAACTGACACGTAAAGGAGACTGCGTTGAAAAGAAAAATTATGCTGATAGTTCCCATGCTCCACCAGGGCGGATATGAACGTGTCTGTCTTACTACCGCCCGGGTGCTGGAACCTTTTTGCGATGTTTCTGTAATTGTTTTTGATTCAGCTGATATTGCCTATGATGTTTCGGGTATTAAGATAACAGACATCGGACTGGGAGTAAGGAAGAGAAAACTAGCCAAGATCATTAATGTCATCCGGCGTTCTATTAAGGTTCGGAAGCTTAAGAAACAGCTTGGTCCCGAGGTTGCTTACAGCTTCGGCCCGACCGCCAACTTGGTTAATGCGCTTTCCCGCACCAAAGCCAGCAAGACATGGCTGGGGCTCCGAAGTTATGAAGATATCTGCCACAAGGTTTTAATGCGGCTGTTTATCAGGCAGGCTGACCTGATTATCTGTTGCGCCCGTCAGATGGAAGAGGATCTACATAAAAGATACCATTTTCATAAAACCACTACTTTATACAATCTGTTTGACCTTGACCAAATCCGGCAGGAGTCATATATGAAAGAGGTAGAATTTCCTTGGGGCGAGGATGTTACTTGTCTGATATCCATGGGCAGGGATGCGCAACTGAAGGGTTTCTGGCATATGCTGAAAGTGTTTTCGGTAGTACGGGAGAGCATCAAGGATGCCCGGCTGGTTATCTTAGGAGCCGGCAGCTTTGCGGCATCCCGCAAGCTGGCCGAACAACTGGGAATACAAGAATATGTCTACTTTGCGGGGATGCAGACAGCCCCTTATGCTTTCTTGCGAAAAGCTTCGGTGTATCTATTGACTTCCAACATAGAAGGCTTCCCCAATGCCATCGTGGAAGGTATGGCGTTGGGCTTGGCGGCGGTCAGCGTGGACTGCCTGAGCGGGCCGGCGGAAATATTACTGGCGGAGCCACTGACAGATACCGAACGTCGGAAACGCTATCAGGAGGAAAAAGTAATCTGGGGTGAGTATGGTATCTTGTTACCGGCTATGGATGCGGAAGAAAACTACGATGTCCATATCACCGCGGCACAAAAAGATATGGCAGCGGCGGTAATCAAGCTACTATCTGATCAGGAACTCCTGAAAAAATATCAGGAAGCCGCCGTCTTACGTGCCGGCGACTTTACTTACGATGCTTATGTCAAGCAGTTTATTTCATTACTAGATAGCTGAATTTCTTGAACAAATATTAAGAATATGTTACAATAACACAATTGGAGAGCAAGCATGACTAAAATACTCTTTCACTTGCACTGTCTGGTGCAAGGCGGAGCGGAACGGGTAGTATCCAATCTTGCCAACCAGTTTGCCGCCGAAGATTTTGAAGTAATCATAGCAACCGAATGGCAGGGCGACAATGAATTTGAGCTGGACCGGAGAATCCGCCGCCTTCATGTCGGGCTTATGCCGGGAGACGAGAAGAAAAGCCGGATCAGGCAAGTGCTGCTGCGGTCTATGTATCTGCGGAGAGCCATTCTGGCAGAAAAACCGGATATTGTCATTGCCTTTGGCCATAAGGCCAATTATCGGGCATTGACGGCAACACTGGGGATTAAAATGCCGGTCATCATATCGGTGCGGACGGATCCGGTCGGGCATTATGACAGCTTTACCGATAAGATCCTGATTCCTTTATTATATCCGCGGGTGGCAGGCTGTGTTTTCCAGACGGAGGGACAGCGGGATTTTTTCCCCAAGTTTGTCCAGAAGAAATCACGGATTATCTTGAATCCGCTGAATCCCAAATATATCGGTGTAACCAAACCAAAGCGGCGTAAGAAGGAAGTGGTTCATGCCAGCCGCTTGGTTGATTTTAAGAACCAGCCGCTGCTGATCAGGGCATTTATACAAGTACACCGCCGTCATCCCGACTATATCCTGAAAATATATGGCGGCGATTCCGGTGACGGAACAAAAGCAATCTTGGAAAGTTTGATCAAGGATCACCATGCCGGAGAATATGTGAAGCTGATGGGGGCCAGCGATACCTTAGAACAGGATATGGTAGATGCGAGCCTTTTTGCTTTCACTTCCGACTGGGAAGGGCTTCCCAATGCGCTGATGGAGGCTATGGCTCTGGGTCTGCCGATTGTTTCTACGGACTGCCCCTGCGGCGGGCCGCGCACGGTCATGACCGATGAAGTGGACGGGCTGCTGATACCGATCATGGATGAAGAGGCTTTGGTGAAAGCGATATGCCGGTTAATTGAAGATCCGCTCCTTGCCGAACGGTTGGGTGAGGAAGCCAGAAAAATAAGCGGAAAAGCCGACAGCCAGGTAGTTACCGGCCAGTGGCGGGAATACATCCGTGAGCTGAAAATAACGAGATAAAGGTAGGGAATATGTTTTCATTTAAAGAATACAAGGAAATGATCAGAATTATCCGGGAGACCGGACTTGCAGCTAATTACCGCATGGCACTAAAGCAGAAAAAGTTCATCATTGTCCGGCATGATGTGGAATACAGCGTGGAGCGGGCGCGTGAGCTGGCCAAGGTGGAGGAGAGCCTAGATTTTGCCGCTAATTATTTTTTTCAGTGGACCAACAATTCTTACAACATCCTTTCCCGTAAAAATATGGCGATTATCCGGGACATGTATGAGCGCGGCCATAATATCGGCCTGCATTTTGCCTTGAACGGCTTGACCGATATTGAGATAGTTAAACGGCAGATCGTTAAGGAAATCGACATACTCAATGAGATGCTGGGTTTTGAAATCAACCAGTTTTCCTTCCATCGTCCTTCTAAGGCTGTGCTACAGGCAAATATTAAGCTACCGGGCATACTTAACGCTTATCAGGACGATTTTTTTAGCTTTTCCCAAGATCCTGCCAACGAAGAGCTTGCGGTCAAGTATCTGTCCGATGCCAATCACATCTGGCGCTACGGCTATCCAGATGAGAAAACCATCCACAGTCACGATAAGCTACAGATCCTTACCCATCCTTTTGCTTGGACAAAACAGGGCTATGATAATTTTGATAACTACAAATCGCTGATCCGGGAAAAATATCAGGAAACAATCGAAAGCGTAGATAATGAGTGTAAAGATTTTAACGAATATAAAGATTATTTTATTGTAAGGGGTATTATGCAAAAGGGAAGCACGAAGTAATAGTTTAGCCGTTAGCTAAACTGTTTCTTTATGGCAGGAGAATAATCCATGTGCGGAATATGTGGTTTCATTTCTGATCGCGATATCGGGTTGGAACAGCTGAAAATAATGAATGATACAATGATGCACCGTGGTCCCGATGACAGCGGGGCGGAGATTTATCCGCTGCGGGGCGGAAAAAGCATCGGACTGGCGCAGCGGCGGCTTTCGATCTTGGATCTTTCGGAGCTTGGCCATCAGCCGATGCATTCGGCGGATCGGCGCATCAGTATGATCTATAACGGGGAAATCTACAATTTTTCTGAGTTAAGGAAGGAACTGGCCGCTTATCCCTTTCAGTCAGACTGCGATACCGAAGTGCTGATTGCCGCTTATCAGCAATGGGGTCTGGACTGCCTTAACAGGCTGAATGGCATGTTTGCCATGGCCTTATGGGACAGGGAAGCCGAAGTGTTTTATCTGATCCGCGACCGTATCGGCAAAAAGCCGCTCTATTATCAGGTAGAAGACGGGAACCTTTACTTTGCCTCGGAGCTGAAACCGCTCATGCAGCGTCCCGGTTTTAAGAAGGTTATCAGAAAAGACGTAATATCCCGCTATCTCTTTCAGCAGTATATCTGCCATCCGGACAGCGTGTTCGCGGGTGTTTTCAAGCTGCCGCCGGGTGCCGTGCTGACCTGTAGTTGCCGGCCGGAGTCAGGCTTGTCGTTAGAGGTCAGTAAATACTGGGATGTCAAGACGGTCTATTTCGCCCAGCAGCAGAACCCGGTCAAAGATTATCATCAGGCCAAAAGTGAATTGAAGGAAATCTTGCAAAAAGCGGTTTCCTTGCGCATGATTGCCGACGTACCCTTAGGCACTTTTTTGAGCGGCGGATATGATTCGTCGCTGATGACGGCGATTGCTGCCGCCAATGCCGCCGAACCGGTCAAGACTTTTTCCATCGGTTTTCATGAGAAAACTCACAACGAGGCGGTGTACGCGAAAAAGGTGGCCGAGTATCTTGGCTGCGATCACACGGAAAGCTATATATCGGAAGCGGATATGTTTGAGCTGGTGGAAAGTATTCCCCGGTATTATGATGAACCGTTTGCAGACTCTTCGCAGATTCCCACCATGCTGGTGTCCCGGCTGGCCAGAAAAGATGTGACCGTCGCCTTGTCAGGGGACGGCGGAGACGAGTTTTTCTGTGGTTATAATATCTATGAAAAGGTGAGGCAGGCACAGTGCCTAGATATTCCCGGGGCAGCCCTCCATGCCCTTTACAGCCTGCCCGGAGTACGGCGTCTGCATCTGAAGGACAGGCTTCCCTTCCCGGTGCGGGCAGTGGCGGAAAACCGTAACCGTGAGACCAAGGTTCAGTTTGGCGCCGGCAGTTATATAGACACGGCTGTCAGCATGGTCAGCCAGGAGGAAGCTTCCCAGCGGCCGGTGCTTAGCTGTAATTATCCTTTTGAGAGCGCCTATCAGATCAGCAACTGGCAGCTGCGCAGGATGCTGCTAGACATGGATACCTATTTGCCGGCCGATATCTTATGTAAGGTCGACAGAGCCGCCATGAAGTATTCCCTAGAGGCCAGATGCCCGATTCTGGACAAAGATGTGATGGAGTATTCCTTCCGCCTCCCCCATAGTTTCAAGTATAGCGGCGGCATCCGCAAAAGGATATTAAAAGACATTGCTCATGAATACCTGCCCAAGGAGCTCCTCGACCGCCCCAAAGCCGGTTTTAGCGTACCCTTGGATAAATGGCTGAGAGGTCCGCTTAAAGAGCAGCTGTTAGACATGGGCAGCCAGGCTTACCTGAAGAAGCAGGGGATATTCAATGCTAATTTTATGGATACCATGATAAATGATTATCTCTTGACAGGGGATGGCGGGCCGTCTACCGGAGCCAACTATTCCCGGCTTATCTGGTCTTTCTTTATGTTTCAGAAGTGGTATCAGTCCTATTGCACTGGCTGATATAATTATGTTAATAAGCAGATAGCATACCGAGCTGCAAGCTTAGAAAGTAGAGGATGAGCTCATGCGTGTGGCCATGTTAGCCGGGGCATTGAATAAAGGCGGTACGGAACGGGTAATCGTAAATCTTGCGGATTTTTTGGCCAAGAGCGGCCATCAGGTGGTCTTGGTTACCCAATATCAAAAAGAAAATGAATACGCCCTTAACGGGAACATCAAAAGGATAATATCAGATATTACGCCTGAAGAAACCACAGGTAACCGCGTTATCAATTTTTGTCGGCGTTTTCGTAAGCTTAGAAGTATCTGGAAAACTGAAAAACCAGATGTTATTTTATCTTTCATCGGTAAGAATAATTTAATGGCGCTTATCACATCCTGTTGTCTGCCGATTTCAACAGCAGTTTCTGTGCGCGGGGATCCGCAGGCGGAATATTATACCCGTTTGCTGCGCTGGGCGGCAAGATATCTGTTCCGCTATGCGGACGGCGTGGTGCTGCAGACCGCAGCAAGCCGCCTGTTTTTCCCGGCAGCGGTCAGAAAAAAGGTAAAGGTATTAAAAAACCCGGTAAGTCCGTCATTTTTCCGGCCAAGATATGAAGGAGAGCGGGAACGGACGATTGTCGCCGTAGGGAGAGTGGACGAAAACAAAAATCATCGCATGTTAATGGCGGCATTTGCCGGGCTTGCCGATGACTTTCCCCAGTATAAGCTATATATTTACGGCGAGGGCAACCTGAGGTCAACCTTGCTTGACACGGCCAAGGAAATGGGACTTGCCGAGCGTATTTTGCTGCCGGGCAGCTCCGATCATATTCCTGAGCTGATCTATAAAGCAAGCTTGTTTGTATTGACCTCCGATACGGAGGGGGTACCCAATACCCTGCTTGAAGCCATGCTCTCGGGTCTGACCGTGATGGCCACCGACTGTCCCTGCGGCGGTCCTGCCGAATTGATCCGGCATGGGATAAACGGCCTGCTGACCCCGGTAAGGGATATGGAAAAACTAAAAGATAACATGCGATATGTACTGGACAATCCTCGGGAAGCGGCGGCTATGGGGATAGAAGCAGCCCGACTGCAGGATGTTTATGATCCAGATCGGATTGGGAAGGAATGGGAGCAGTATTTATCAAAGCTTTGCCATGCTTCACTTAAATAAATAAGATATAAATGGAGGAGGGTTAGCCATGAAGCTGAAAGAATGGGTAAAATCGGCTGTTTTTCTTTTCATATTTGTTCTTATCCTGATTTCGCTGACCTATATCCTCCGGGTCAACGGCGAAGTCAAAGATATTTTTACCGGTTTCTACGCGGAACAGGAAAACACGATTGATGTCATCATGATCGGCTCCAGTCCGGTATATCCGTTTTACGCGGCACCGCAGATGTGGGGGGAATACGGGATTACCAGCTATCCGCTTTCCAGTCATGTCCAGCGTCCCAGTGCGGCTCTGCCGCTGCTGAAAGAAGCTTATAAGACCCAGTCTCCCAAAGTAGTGGTTTTTGAGATGCGGATGTATACGATGGAAGACGGGGATATGGCAACGAACATGGCTTATGCCAGAGGGGTTACGGATAATTTGAAATATTCATGGAACCGCATTGAAGCCATTAACCGGTTGGTAGGAGATAAGCAAGAACGTTATACTTATTATTTTGATATATTTAAGTACCATTCTAATTGGAAGACCATGATTTACCTGGATCAGCTGGCTTGCTATCGGTATGAGAAGAGTAATCCGCTGAAAGGCTTTGTAATCAAAGATACCGTAGTGCCTCTGGAGCTAGAAAGAATACCGCAGTGCAGCCATATAACGGAGACGGCGCCGATTCCGGCGGAGCAGGAGGAGAGGCTGGTAGAATTGCTGGGTTACTTGCAAGAGCGGGGACAGAAAGCTATATTTATCGTATCGCCTTATCGGATTGAAGCAGAAGAGCAGATGATGTATAATTACATGACGGCTGTTATTGAAGAATATGGTTATCGGTTTATTAATTTTAATAATTATTATGACGAGATCGGCATTGATTTTACAACGGATTATTATGACGGCGTCGGCCATGTAAATGCGCTGGGGGCATCGAAATGCACGGCATTTCTGGGGGAAATATTAGAGCAGGAGTTTATGCTTGAAGATAAAAGACAGGGTCAGGAAAGCTTGTTTCCGGCTTATCGGTCTTGGGAAGCGGCTTATGAACGGTACCAAGCGGAAGCGGCAGCGGCACTTGTGAAGATAGAGACGGCGGTTCTGGAAGAGGATCATGCAGAATAGCGTTTTTTGCCGAACTGCCGGTTTGGAGAGATTATGTGTGGGATAGCAGGTTTTTGCAATTTTGATGGTGACATTCAGAAGAATATTGAGCGGATGAATGAGCGGATGTTTCATCGCGGGCCGGATGCCGGCGGCGTATGGATATCGGCTGACCGGAGTGTGGTGTTTGGGCATAGACGGCTTGCCGTCATAGACCTCAGCGAGAGCGGCGCCCAGCCGATGGAATCGCATAGCGGCCGGTTTGTGATGGTTTTTAACGGTGAGATATATAATTATAAGAGCGTTGCCGCGAGGCTGCTGAAAGAAAAAGGGGCCGTTCCGTTCCGGGGGACCTCAGATACGGAAGTATTGCTGGCGGCAGTAGAAGCCTATGGGCTTAAGGAAACGCTTACGATGTGCAAGGGTATGTTTGCTGTAGCCGTGTACGATAAAAAAGAACGCATGTTATCTTTGGCTAGGGACCGGGTTGGTGAAAAACCGCTTTATTATGGGTTTGTCGGGAAATCTTTCGTGTTTGCTTCCGATATCGGCTCCATCGAGGTATTGGAAGGCTTTGCGAATCCCATTGATACGGGGGTATTGGACATGTATTTCCGGCATGGATATATCCCGGCGCCTTTTTCTATTTATCGGGGAATATCGAAGCTGGAAGCGGGAAAGATATTGGAGATACGGTCTCCCTATCAGGAGGTTACGGCTTATTCATACTGGTCGATGAAACAGGTGGCGCTATGCGGACAGGAGCAGCTCTTTAAGGGCAGCCGGGAAGAGGCGGCCGATGAGCTGGAACGCTTACTAAAAGCTTCGATCAAGGAGCAGATGGCGGCGGATGTGCCGGTCGGTGCTTTTCTCTCGGCAGGCATCGACAGCAGCACGATTGTTGCCCTGATGCAGTCGCTTGACAGCAGAAGGGTCAGAAGCTTTACGATAGGAATGGACGTGAGCGGATATAATGAAGCGGTCTATGCCAAAGAGATAGCGGCCCATCTGGGAACGGAGCATACCGAGCTCTATATAACCGAACAGGACGTTGAAGCGGTAATCCCGGAACTGGGGCATATATATGGCGAACCATTTGCCGATTCCTCTCAGATACCTACCTATCTGGTCAGTAAAATGACCAGGGAACACGTGACGGTATCATTGAGCGGGGATGGTGGGGATGAGTTGTTCTGCGGCTATAACTCCTATGCTTCAGTAGAGCGGATCTGGAATAAGATGAGAGCTATACCCTATTTCGTCCGCAAGCCGGTCAGCCAGCTGGTGCTTCATAGCCCTTTGGCAAGGAAGCCGATGTTTCGTATCAAGGGTAAGCTGTTGGGGGCTAAAGATCCCGCCGGCTTATACATCGATTCTTATAAAACCGATGAGCTAGTCAGGCAGATCAGCCGCAGTCACGAGAAGCGAATATATCTGTTTGACGGGATGGATACCCGCTTTTTTGCGGAAACCAATCATAATCTCATGCTCCTTGACATGCTGATGTATCATCCCGATGATATTTTAGTGAAGGTAGATCGGGCCGCTATGGCAGTTTCTTTGGAAACAAGGGTTCCCATGCTGGACAAGGATGTGGTAGAATTTGCATGGAGCCTGCCGATAGAGTACAAACGGGCCGATGGCACTGGTAAGCGGGTATTGCGGGACGTACTCTACCGCTATGTGCCCAAAGAAATGATGGAGCGGCCCAAGAAAGGATTCAGCATTCCGGTTGAGAAATGGCTTAAGCAGCCGCGGCTGAGAGAATGGGCTGAGGCTCTGATTGACAGGGATGTCCTGAAGCGGCAAGGGATCTTGGATGCGGATATCGTATGGAAGATATGGAATGACTTTATCGAAAAGGGCGAATGGCGGATTCAGATCTGGTATATTTTGATGTTCCAGCAATGGCAAAGCGAAAAGATTAGATAGCATATTGGGTGCGGATGGGAGTAGTATGGTTATTATCAGGATGTCAGGCGGGCTGGGGAATCAGATGTTTCAGTATGCGTTATATTTAAAGCTTTGTTCGCAGGGGAAGACAGTGAAGTTTGATGATATTAATGAATACCGGCATGATCATGCGAGACCGATTATGCTGTCGGTTTTTGGGATTGATTATCCGCGGGCTTCCTGGGATGAGATCACGTCGATGACGGACGGGTCTTTGAAAATATCGCACCGTATTCGGCGGCGGTTATTGGGGCGCCGGAGCATGGAGGTTAAGGAGAAGGATTGTAATTTTGACACGAATCTGCTGGAGCATGATCCGGCCTATCTGACCGGGTGGTTTCAGAGTGAGAAATATTTTAAGGATATTGAAGAGGAAGTCCGGAAAGTATTTACGTTTCCGGAGCGGAGCACCATGCATCTGCCGGCAGACCTTGACCAGCATATTGGCACGCATCAGTATATGATCGACAATACTGAGGCGATCAGCGTACATATTCGCAGAGGCGATTATCTGCTGGCGGATGAGCGTTACGGAGGTATCTGTACAGACCGGTATTATGAGACAGCCATTGCTTATATGAAGACCCGGTATCCCAATGCTTATTTTTATGTTTTCAGCAATGACCTGAAATGGGCAAAAAACTGGCTGGAGTCACGGTACCGCCGGCCAGGTGAGGCGGAATTGCCGGAGCAGTTCAATATCATTGAAGAGACTACCGAACATACCGGGTTTTTAGACATGATGCTGATGAGCAAGTGCCGGCATCATATCATTGCCAACAGCAGTTTCAGCTGGTGGGCTTCGTGGATTAACGAGCGGAAGGATAAGTGCATCATTGCGCCGGCGAAATGGTTTAATAACCAGGAATGTAACGATATTTTTACACCGGGGATGATCAAGGTGTCGGCAGATGGCAGGTTAGTCTGAGGAAAATAGGATGAGTGATGACGGACTGATATCGGTGATTGTGGCAGTTTATAATATTAAGGAATATCTGCCGCGTTGTGTGGAATCGTTGATAAAACAGAGCTATCGGGAACTGGAGATTATTTTGGTGGATGACGGTTCGGATGACGGTTCGGGGGAGCTTTGTGATGAATATGCCAGGCAGGATGCAAGAATCAGGGTTGTTCATAAAAAGAACGGCGGGCTTTCGGATGCCCGTAATGCTGGTCTGGCAATAGTTAAGGGGAAGTATATCGGCTATGTAGATGGGGATGATTTTATTGAAGCTGATATGTATGAGAGAATGTTGGCGGCTCTGACGGCTCAGGATGCTCAGGTGGCGGTATGCGATTTTCGGCAGCTGGGAGGCAGCGGACAGGAGCGGCGGACGACAGGTGAAGTAGTTGGCCTGTCGCGGGAGGAAGCACTGGAAATCTATATCTGCGGGCATCGGCAGTACCGGATCTATCCTTCGGTCTGGAGTAAGCTATTTGTACGGGAACTGGTGGCAGAGATAAGATTCGCGGTGGGTAAAAGTTCAGAGGACATTATGTATACTACCGAAGCTTTCTGCCGGATGAAGCGCTGTGTTTATTTGGATGTGGCCTGCTATAATTATATTGTTGACCGGGCTGGCAGTATTATGAATAAAAAGACGGGGGAGCGGCGGTTTGCCTGTGAGATACCGATATGGAAAGAGCAGGAAGCTTTTCTCAGGGAACAGGGGCTGGAAGTTTTGGCAGAAAAATCAGCATATTATTTTTATCGCCGGATGCTTTTTTATTATGTTGATTTTAAGGATAAGGGGCAGCAAGAATTTGCAGAAAGGCTGTTTCGGCTGTTAAAAAGCGAAGAAGAAAGAATTCGTGAGGTCTATCGAAATGAATGGGCGACAAGGGGAGACAGAGTTAGGATGACGATGATGCTCAAGGCTCACGGCTGGTATTACCGGGCGGTGAAGCTGTACGAGAAATATTGGATTCCCTATCGGCAAAAAAGTTAAGCAGAATGACTTGGAGAGGCATGAAGACATTATAAATAGAAATGCAGAGAGGATATTATACTTATGGAGAAGACAGGCATGTTCACTAAGCTGAAATGCATATTGGATAAACAGCAGAAGCGGCAGTTTATTATCCTAGGAGCAATGATTTTTATCGGCGGCATCTTGGAAACGCTGGGCGTTTCCGCGATGATACCGGCGGTGTCGGTCATCTTGAATCCGGACGAACTGACGGAGCTGATTCATGAGCATGATGCCTTAAAGAATATCTATCAGTTTTTGAATATTCAGTATAGCGGTCAGCTAGTGGTGATCCTGTTAACGACCTTAATGGCAATATTTGTTATCAAAAATGTTTATAGCCTGTTTGTCGTGTACCGGCAAAACACCTTTATCACCCGCACCCGTAATAAAATGATCAGCCGGGTGATGCGGGAATTCTTAAACCGTCCCTATGAAGATTATCTGGGAGCGGATATTCCTACGGTTTTCCGGCTTACGGACAGCGATATCCCGCAAAGCTTTTCCCTGCTGCTGGCCTTGCTTCAGCTGGCCAGTGAATTGACGGTATCCGTGCTGATCTTTGCCATGCTGGTTATTATCGACTGGAAAATGACGCTGTTCATCATGGTCATTTTCGGCGGGATGACGCTGCTGATTATCAAGGTGCTGAAGCCGCGGATGAATGTGATCGGGAAAAGGAACCAGGCCATCCAGTCTCGGATAGCCAAATGGCGGATTCAGGCAATCTACGGATTAAAGGATGTGAAGGTGCTGAACCGGGAGGAGTTTTTCATCCGTAATTATTATGAGAGCGGGAAGATCGGCGCTAATGTGGCCAGAAATTATGCTTTGCTTAATAATGTGCCACGGCTGTTGATTGAAACGGTTTTTGTGATCAGTATTCTTACTTTTGTATTGATTTATATCCAAAATGGGGGAAATAGCGATTATCTGATTACGACGATCAGCGCGTTTGGCTTGGCCGCGATCCGTATTATGCCCAGTTTTACCCGGATCAATACCTACGTGACGGAAATCTCCTATACGCAGCCCAGTCTGGATTTTCTGTATCAGAATCTTCAAAAAGGCATGAAAACTGATGCCCATATGGCGGCAGAAAAGGAAAAGAGCCGTTCCCCCAGATTATCGCTGCAAGAAAAAATCGAACTTAAAGGCATAACATTTGCTTATCCGGGTACGGACAGAAATATTTTCAGCGATGCCGGTATGCAGGTGCCGAAAGGGAAATCAGTCGGTATCATCGGTGTATCGGGGGTCGGTAAATCGACTATTGTCGATATCTTACTGGGACTGCTGCATGCTAAGGAAGGAAGCATTACCTGCGATGGCCGGGATATCTTTGAAAATTATGAATCATGGCTGGCTCAGATCGGTTACATCCCGCAGGCGATTTATCTGGTGGATGAATCGATCCGGGATAATATTGCTTTCGGGATTGACCGCGATAAAATCGATGAAGAAAGAATATGGAAGGTTCTTGAGGAAGCCCAGCTGAAAGAATTCGTCGAAAGCCTGCCGGAGGGTGCGGATACTACCATTGGCGACAGGGGAGTCAGGCTGTCCGGCGGTCAGCGGCAGCGGATCGGGATTGCACGGGCATTGTACCACAATCCGGAGATACTGGTGTTTGATGAGGCTACTTCGGCCCTAGATAATGATACAGAAAAAGCGGTTATGGATGCCGTGAACAGTTTTCATGGTAAAAAGACGATGATCATTATTGCCCATCGGTTAAATACGATTGCTAAGTGTGATATAATCTATAAAGTGGAAGATGGGAAGCTGATTGAAACCATGTTACAATAAATAGGAAATTCTTAGATAGTATGCGTGAGGTATGAAATGATAGGGACGGAGCTGCTACGGGGACAGGGGCTGGGGAATCAGCTGTTCTGCTATATAACGGTCAGATGCATTGCCAAGGACTTAGGATATGAGTATTCGATCTTGGGGGAAGAAACGGTTGCTAATAACATCCATAGCAACTGCGGACTGTATTTTATGGATCTCGATTATGGCATTCGATCCGATAAAAAGGATTTTATCAGAATATATCAAGAAAAAGAGGACCGGATATTCCTAGGCAATTCCAAGCATGACTTGGAACACGGCTGTTATATTACCGGTACGGATGAGCAGTTACGAATGATAGGTGACGGAACTTTATTATATGGAAACATGCAGTCGGAAGATTATTATCGGAAATATCATGACGAGATCAGAGAATGGCTTACTGTGAAACCGGAATATGATGTGATGGAGTTTAGTCGGGACAATCTGTGTATTCTGCATCTGCGCTGCAGTGATTATCTGGATTGTCCGGAGCTGTACCTCCGGAAGAACTATTGGCGGCAAGGCATGAAAAATATGCGGAAGATCAGGCCAGATATGGAATTCATGATTATTACCAACGACGTGAAGGAAGCTGGCAAGATCTTGCCGGGGATACCGGCGTATAATTTTGACCTAGCCAAAGACTACGCAATACTTAAAAATGCCGCCTATCTGTTGCTGTCTAACTCCTCCTTTGCCTATTTTCCTGCATATACCAGTACTACGGTAAAATATATTATTGCCCCGAAATACTGGGCACGTCACAATGTTTCTGACGGCTATTGGGCTTCGGAGCAGAATATTTATCAGGGCTGGCATTACCAGGACCGGAAGGGGAGAATATTCAGTGATGAAGCGTGCCGGCAGGAACTGGAACGTTATAAGGCAAGCAGTCCAAAGTACCGGATGATTAACCGGAAATCGACAGGGTTGTGGCTGGGTATGCAGACGATAAGGAGCCGGTTACTTTATGGCAAGCACTATTGTATCAGAAGGATTCGGGGCATTGGCCGAAGAATCAGGAGAATGCTGAATAAATAGTATCAAGAGTTGCTATTAGAGGTAGCGGATTAAAATATGAAAAAACTGACATCGGAAAAATTACAATTACCGCAAGTTACTTTAGCGGCCATGACAAGCGTAAAGCTCTATGAGACAATCAAAGCACTGCAATACAGTATGCGGGGCATTGATTTTGGAAAAGTGGTGTTGATAACGCATAGAAGGCCGTTTTTTCTGCCCGTCGGAATTAGCTGGAAAAAAACCTCCAAGCTATCGGAGATTGATCACTTTAATTATAAGATGGTTTATGAACTGGGAGACTATATAGACACTCCGTACGTCCTTCTGATCCATTACGATGGCTTTGTGGTACATCCTGAGAGCTGGCGAGAAGATTTTCTTAAATATGACTATATCGGTTCTCCATGGCCGTTGCCAGCACGGGAACATTGTTATCATGATGTTTATGGAAACCTCTGCCGAGTGGGCAACAGTGTTTCCTTACGGAGTAAAAAACTGCTTGAGTTTCCTCGGCAGGCCAATTTGAATTGGGAGCCCGCCAAAGACGGATCCTATAATGAAGATATTTTCCTGTGCTGTATGAACAAACATCGGATCGAAGCGGCAGGAATGAAAATTGCTCCATTAGAGGCCGCCAGATATTTCGGACACGAACATCCCCTGCCGGAAACGGAGGGCATCACGCCTTTTCTCTTTCACAAATGGCGCGGCCCCAATGCAGATTTTCCCCGCTTTGAGAATCCCCTGACAAAACGTTGGCGGCTTATAAAGCAATATATCAGAGTTCTGGAACATAATAAACCTTGTGATCGGCATCATAGATGACATCGGCTATTCTTATCCGTGTTGTGGTAAGATTATGATAATATAAGGTATGGGAAAGCCTGCTGACTGCCCATGCTGGTATATAATCCGCCGGAACGTGTAGCACAACAGCCTGATGGCCAGCCTCACTGGCTTCAGTGATGGCATCAATGACCTGATTGGTCAGTTGTGACTGCTGCAGTGCGTTATGGGATTCATACGGCCATCTTGTATAATTGATGAGAATCATGAACAGCATTGTCAGGATAAAAGGAAACAAGATACGGGAATAGGCAATATTTTCTAGTATATATAGACATGATAAAGTGACGGCCAAGATTAAGAAAAAGAATATTCCATAGACACAGTAAACCAACTCGGCCCGGTCGATTCCTCCTTTTGCGGCAATCAAGGTGTAAAAGATCATCAAGAATATAGAACATGATATGGATTGAAAGACTCTATTCATTATTGGGTGAAGTCGGTCCTTACGTTTTATGAAGCAGTGTGCGGCGGCTACGACTACGATAAACAATAATATTATAATAATATATTTATTGATTGATCTAAAAAGTCCGATCAACCCGCTTGCCGCTGCTAGAATTCTTCTAAAAAAGGCGGAGCTTAACAGCGAACCGGTAAAGATGGAATCCCAATCGGCATTGGAGCGGCCGCTTTGGAGTTCAAGTATCATCGCCACTCCGGTGCCGGTGATGATGAGTACGGCTATGTTATAGTGCTTGAACAATTCTACTATAAAACCTTGTATTCCAACAGATAATTTTTTATTTTGACGGACTGCCGCATAAAACCTCTGTAAAACTATGATAATAGCGAACGATAACAATATGCCCGCAGAAAAAAGCATAGAGAAGATGCAGAAATAGATGGCCACAACTAAGATACCAGACTTGACCGGAGCATCTGTCAGCAGGGAAAGACGGTTGTTCAATATCAGATGCCGGGTTAATAGTAAGACAGTAACGGAATTTAAAATATTAGGAAAAACATAATAGAAATATAGGTTGTACTCATTAGAAAAGAACATGTGAACATTACTTTCCGGACTGTGCTTAAATATGGTAAAACATAACAGCATCATAAAGCAGCTGGCTAACAGGCATAAGTCTTTCTTTGGACATAAGACGCTGAACAATCGATATAAAGCAAAGAATAAGATATTCAAAGACAGTGCCATCAGCAGTGCCAAAGAAATACTGGATGAAGCCAGATAGTCACCTGTCAGTGGATAGATGATAAATGCCGTTAAATAGCCGGACAGAGGCATTAAATGTTCCTGAAAAAGACGCGTGATATTCCACCTGCCCAGTCTAGGGATAGGGTCGGACTCAAAAAACCCAAAGTATCTCCAGTCGTCATGGAAATTAACAATAACCGGATTCACAACAGTATAATAGAGAAAGACGGCACCAAATAGTATTATTCCGCATATGATTACTGGATCTTTTAATTTGATCATGAAATCTCTTTTCTATCACATTGAATATGATTAGTTATTTCGTTTATTTAAAAGCGATTATATCACCATGAGGCACTGTAGGTCAATATTATGTTACAGAAGAATTAATAATCCATTTGATTTACCGTACTTCAGGATGTATAATATTTTTTAGTATGTTCATAAAATAAATATTCAAAAACTAAGAGATTAGATGAGTAAAAGAGGAGAAGGATCCAATTGAATAAACTGATAGATTGGCTGGATGACAAAAAAATTGCGGTGGTGGCATTAACTGGCCTGATATTCAGCATAATTCCGTTCTTTTATCTGGCCGGCTATGTAAGACCGGCCGGTGATGATCTGGGTTATGGCAGATTTACCCATGCCGCTTGGCTGGATACGGGTTCGTTATGGGAGGTCTTTAAGGCAGCTATACATACGGCTGAGGTATCTTATCGGACCGTAGGCGGTGAGTGGATGGCCTACTTTTTTAATGCACTGATGCCGGAGGTTTTTGCGCCATATGCTTTTTGGATTACGCCTTATATCTTTATATTTATTAATTTAGTTGGAACTGCGGTTTTTTTTAGATATTTTCTGGTCAAGGTATTAAAAATCAATTGGGAATATGCGGCCATCATCTATGCAGTATATTCTTTCTTTATGCTACAATATATCCCTAGCTACAATATTGGTATGTATTGGTTTTCCGGGGCATTTCATTATATTGTGCCGCATATTATATTTCTGCTTTCGCTTATTTTCATACATCGGTTTATGACAGACGGATTAAAAAGATATCTTGTGCTTTTTTCGTTCTGCGGATTGGTGATTGGCGGAGTCAGCATCCATTATAGTATGATGCTGGTAATGGCTTACACTATCCTGATTGTATTGCTGTTCAGAAGAAATAAGGCTATCCTATGGTTAGGTATTCCTATTGGGCTATGTCTGGCCGGTTTTCTTATATATACAGCTTCTCCTGGCCATAATATCAGAGCAAGTGCTGGATTTAGCCTTAGCATGAAGGATCTGCTACGGGCGGTAGGACGTTCCCTTGCCCAGGAGTTGGCGGCACCGTTTGAGTATATCGCTAATAATCCGCTGCTCATTGTTTTATTTGTATTTGCTATAGTTTTTGGTTTTTCCGGCTTGCTCCGATCAGTCAAAGAAGAAAAATGCTTGTTTCAATTTCGTTACCCGCTTTTTTATATTATCTTAACCTACTTGATAAACAGTGCCATGAATGCTCCCCGTATTTATACCGTTGAGTTTCTTGGCGTTACCGATGCCTCGCGGGGGCCATTGGTGGTGGAGTGGCTGGTGTTTTTACTGACTTGGTTGAGTGCGATCCTGTACTTGGAGGGGTTTATTATTTTAAAGCTACGGAAAAAATATGGACAAGCAGCATATTCCGGTCCGGTCATAAACGTTATGGAGGAAAAACATTTCCGCGGACGGGTGGTGTTTCCGGTTATGATATTATGCCTGTTCCTGGTTATTTGTTGGCGGAGTGCTGCTAAGGATAGCTTTGTATATCAGGCCTATGTCTACGTCAAAAGCGGGGAGGCGGCAAATTATCAAGAGCAGATCAGTGAATACATGGAATTGCTTCTTGATGATGAGGTTGAAGAGGTATATCTTAAGCCGATCAATGATGTGCAGGGGCCGTTGCTACACTGGGCTGTGATGGAAGATGAAAACAATTACGTTAATTGGGTATATAAAGAATTTTATCGCAAAAAGAAGGTAGTGATTGAAAGTACGGAATAAAAACGTTCAGTCGCTTAAATCCTTTACTTAACGGGTTTTGTCTGCTATAATTTTTTAGATAAATAACATGTAGAAAGGGATTGACATGGTATACGACTGCATCCCCTTTTTCAACGAACTGGATATTCTAAAACTACGCCTTCACACACTGGCTCCTTATGTTGATCGCTTCATTATCGAAGAAGCTACGGTTACATTTTCCGGGGAACCCAAGGAACTTTGTTTTGAGAAAAACAAAGCGCTTTTTCACGATTATCTGTCCAAGATTGACTATGTCATTGTCGATGATTCTCCGCCAGAAGCTACCACTCACGAAAGAGATAAATATCAAAAAAATAACCTTGTTAAAGGTCTTAATAATCTAAGTGAAAACGATATCATCATCTTCAGTGATGTGGACGAAATCCCTGATCCGGCGGCATTACAGAAGATTATTGCCGGGTTTGACCCTGACAAGGTCTACCATCTGGCGCAGCGCATGTTCTACTGCTATCTGAACATGGAGGAAATATCCGGCAGCCTGCTTTCCATCACCGGGGAATTTGCCGGCGTGGAGCAAAAACAATGGCTAGGCAGCAAAGTCTTTTCCGTTAAGAATATTCCTGTTGGCGGCATCGTCGATATCAGAGAGATGCCGACGGACAATATAAATAGTGTCCGCGTGCCGGACGGCGGCTGGCATTTTGGCTATATGGGCGGCAAAGGTGAAAAGGATGTGTCAAAGCGTATCGGCATGAAAGTGCAGGCCGCCGCCCACCAAGAATACAATAGACGGGACATCTTGGCTGAAGCGCAGGATAAACTGATTCTGGGTCAGGATATTTTCGGCAGGGAAGCGGAGTTTGCCCGAGTGGAGATAGATGACAGCTTCCCGGATTATCTCAGAGAAAATAAAGAAGAATTTGCCCACCTGATCATGCCACCGATCGGAAAGGGGAAGACCGGGTTCATTAAAGAAGCAATGAAGATAAAAAGGTTTGGCCGAAAGGTCATCAAAAAGACGAACATTGCCCTTTTTTTTATCGGACTTACGATAGAACTGCTGATTCTGCTGGTAGATAAAAGCGCACTGACCAATCCGTGGGAAGGCCAGCTGTTCAGGCTGACCTTTGTGCTGTTTGCCCTTAAGGTAATCCTTACCAAATATACCGTTAAAGAGTGGCTTGGGATCGGTGCCATGATCCTTCCCGGCCTTGCCGTGTATCTGAGTAGTGGAGAAAATGTGGTTATCCGCGCCGCTGTTTTTGTGGCTGCCATGAAAGGGCTGAAGCATAAGCGGGTGATCAAATATGTCCTAGGGGTAACGCTAATTGGCAGTATTTTGATTGTATTGCTGGCTCTGACGGGGATATTAGGGTCGGTTACGATGGCAGATGAGTATCGGGAGGGTATGATTCACGGCATATACAGCTTTGGAATGGGACATTCCAACGCGGTGCACACGATGTTCTTAATGAGCGTCCTACTGACTCTCTATGTTTATGCGGACAAGATGTCAGGCTGGATTCTGGCGGCGCTGTTTATTGCCAATGGCAGCCTTTTCTTATTCACCGATTCCAAGACCGGAATGGCGGTGACAGCTATGGCGATATTTATGGCAGGGGTCATGAAAGGGTTTCCGAAACTGCGGAGCAGCCGGTGGGTATATTTGCTGGGAGCGACATGCTTTGTGCTTGCTATCGGGTTTTCCGTGTGGGCGGCTGTCAACAGCATAGAGTCCGGGCGCAATGATTTTCTGTTAAAAGTAGATAGTTTTCTTACCGGGCGGATGGTTAACCTTTATTGGGGCAGCAATGCCCATGCCGGAGCCATTGAGACATGGACACTGTTTTCGGCTCCCGAACATCTGAGATATTATTTTGATATGGGCTGGGTCAGGCTGTTTTACTGGTTTGGCATTATACCAGGCGTTATTCTTTCTGCTATGCTTGTAATACTGATTTGGCAGTGCTATAAGAAAAAAGACTATATGGGGTTGGTAATGATTGTTTCGTTGGTGATCTATACTGTAGTGGAAGCGCATATCATCTCGGTATACTTAGCTAGGAATTACCTCTTGCTCTTGTATGGAGCATATTGGAGTGATATACTGAACCGTGATAAGCTGGCGGGATAGCCGGATAAGCGCACATCGGGCGTGCAGATGGGAGCAGGTATGAATCAGAAAAATAAAGTTATGGAAGTCTATGGGTTATGGTTGGCGGATCTATTATGTATCATCGGATCTTTTATTCTGTCCACCTACATCCGCTTCGGTAATTTCAGGGATATGGGGGATAAAGAAATCCATTTTCTGGTCTGTTCCGTATTTATGCTGTTCTGTACCATGTATAACTTTTTTGTTGACTGGAACCGTAATTTTGTCAGTAGGCCATGGCAGAAAGAGGCAGCTGTGGTTCTCCGTTACAATGTTCTGATGTTCTTAGTCGTAGAAAGTGTCATGTACTTTTTAAAGTGGGCTGATGTCTTTTCGCGGCTGGTCATGGGATATTTTATTATCCTTAACACTGTCTTCTCTTTTTTTGTCCATATATTAATTAAGAGAATCCTGCGGTTCTACTATTCTTCCGACAAGGCAGTAATCAAGGTATTGTTAGTGACACGGAGCGATATCATGGAGGGCACGCTGGATCGCTTGGCAGCGGGACTGGATATCCAATATCAGATTACCGCACTGGCCTGTCTGGATCGGGATATGGCCGGGCAGGAGGTCAGGGGGATACCGGTAGTAGCAGGGCGGGAAGGATTAACGGAAGTGGCGACCCAGCTGACGCTTGATGAGGTATTCATTAACGATCCCGATCTTTCGCAGCAGAAGGTCAAGCCGCTGATTGACGATTTTGATGAAATGGGCTTGATCTGCCACTATAACCTAGAACTTCCCGGGATAGAATCCAGCCATAGCAAGATTGACACATTTGCTGATTATTCAGTTATTACTTATATCCGTTTTCATAGCAGCTATAAAAAACTGCTGATTAAGCGCGCTATGGATATCGTAGGCGGCCTGGTTGGCGTCATTATTACGATCCTGTTTTTCCCTTTTGTGGCGCTGGCCGTCAAACTGGAATCTCCAGGGCCGGTATTTTTTTCCCAGGTGCGGATCGGGCGTAACGGCAGGCGCTTTAAGATTCACAAATTCCGGTCGATGTATCGAGATGCCGAGGAGAAGAAAAAAGAACTGGAGCATCAGAATGAGATCAATGGCCCGATGTTTAAGATTGAAAACGACCCACGGATTACCCGGGTCGGAAAGTTTATCCGGAAGACCAGTATCGATGAGCTGCCCCAGTTCCTGAATGTCTTAAAAGGCGATATGAGCCTTATCGGAACTAGGCCGCCGACAGTGGATGAATTTGAAAAGTATAACCGTTATTACCGCAGAAGAATCAGCATGACACCGGGACTGACCGGAATGTGGCAGGTAAGCGGCCGCAGCGATGTGGCGGATTTTGATGAAGTAGTCCAATATGATTTACAGTATATCGACCACTGGTCTTTATCCTTAGACATAAAAATACTAGTGAAAACTTTGAAGGTAGTATTTTCAGGCAAAGGTTCCAAATAGGCAAAGGTCCCAATATGAAAAAAAATAAAACCAAGACCTTCCCATGTATTGTCATGATCGGCGCCGCCCGATGCGTGCATGGCGGCGTATCCGCAGTAGTAAACAGCTACTATCAGGCCGGACTGGACAGGCAAGTATCGCTTATTTATATCGGAACGATGGTTGACGGCAGTAAATTCCGCAAACTATTGACAGCGCTCAAGGCTTATCTGCATTTTTGCATGGTATTGCCCCGTATGGACATCCTGCATGTGAACATGGCGGCGGATGCCAGCTTTTACCGGAAACGTATTTTTATCAATACCGCAGCGTTTTTTCATAAAAAGATCCTGATTCATCAGCACGGCGGGGATTTCCAAGGTTTTTATTATGACAGAACCGCCCCCAAAGGCCGGGCGGGAATCTGCCGGACCTTAAATAAAGCGCAGGTCTTTGTCGTTCTTTCCAGCCAATGGGCGGAGTTTTTCGCCTCGCTCGTAGAAGGAAATAAGATAACAGTATTGCAAAACGCGGTTTATCTTCCGGCTGACGGTAAGCAGGATTATGCCGGCAGGAACCTGCTTTTTTTAGGGCGGCTTTGCAAAGAAAAAGGGATTGGCGAATTATTGACAGTATTACCCCGAATCGCTGAACGTTTTCCGGATCTTAAGCTTTATCTCGGCGGAACTTGGGCGGATCCTGAACTACAGAAAAAAGCAGAAGAACTGGCAGATCAGGTGATTTACCTAGGCTGGATCGGGTCAGCCGAAAAGCAAGCATATATGGATACTTGCAGTATCTTTGTTCTACCGACTTATTTTGAAGGCCAGCCGATGTCCTTGCTGGAAGCGATGGCCGCCGGGATGGCGGTATTAACTACAGCGGTAGGCGGAATCCCTCAGATAATTGATAACGGCGTTCATGGAATCCTAGTAGCGCCACAAGATCCCAAGTCACTGGCGGAAGGACTGACCGCCCTGCTTGAAGACGAGGAAAGCCGTCGCAGATATGGCCGAGCCGCCCGGAATAGAGCTGAAGAAGACTATGATATAGCACAAAGAGTAGCCCAATTATGCTCAATATATAATAATATATTAAAATAATAGATTGACCCAAATATCACGCACTACGGGGTAGATTATGCAGAAAGATATAGTAAGTATCATAGTTCCGGTATATAATGTCATACCCTATCTGGACAGATGCATCAGCAGCCTCCAGAAGCAGACATACCATAACATAGAGATTATCCTGATTAATGACGGCTCTACTGACGAAAGCGGTTCCCTGTGTGACCGATACAGGGAGAATGATCCCCGTATCCACGTCCTCCACAAAAAAAACGGCGGTCTGATGTCCGCCTGGAAAGCCGGTGTCAAGGCAAGCCAAGGAGCTTACCTGTGTTTTGTCGACAGTGATGACTGGATCGAACCGACGATGATTGCCGAAATGGTAAAAAACCTTCGCTTCACACCGGACGAGATCATCTGCTGCAATTATATAATAGACCGAGCCGGCAGTTCATCCAAAGAAAAGCACGGCTTGCCGCCAGGAATCTATGAGGAGGATGCCGTTACAAAGCTTTTTAACAGAATACTAGGCAATGAGAACCGACTGATTTCCCTGTCGCGTTGCATGAAACTGATTTCCCGTCCATTAATTATAAATAATCTCCCCTACTGCAATGAAAAACTGAAAATGGGGGAAGATCTTAATATCATCTTACCGGCACTGCTGGACAGCAATAGAATCGTCATCATGGAAGATGCCTATTATTATCACTATTTTTATAATCATTCCTCCATGGTACATGCGTATGACCAAGGCTTATATGAAAACATCCGGCTGCTAAAAACAGTTATGCATACCATCTTCACAGACAAAGTACAGCTAAACAGCCTAAACATCTCCGAACAATCCATACATGAACAATGTGGCCGCGAATATCTGTTTCTGCTGATGCTGGCTCTGAAAAATGAAGCCAGAGGCAACCGCAGCCGGCGCTCATGCCATAAAAATATCAGGGACATATGTCAGCAAGAAAAAACCCCCGAGCTTATCCGCCGTCATCCCCTCCCTATAACCAAAAGCGCGGATAAACTGCTTTACTTGGTCTTAAAATACCCTTACTGGCCATTCATCGTACTGTTGCGTATAATGACAAAGCTATTCTATCACATCCGTAACATCAAAGAGCGGAGGTTAACATAACTATGGAAGCCAGAGAACAGGAAAAAATCAGCGTAATCGTACCGGTATATAACGGCCAGGCCTACATCACCCCCTGCATAGAAAGCATCTTGGCTCAAACCGGCCGGGATCTCCCAGAACTGGAAATCATCATAATTAACGACGGATCGACCGACAACACCGCCGCCATCTGCCGAGCGCTGGCAAAGCAGCATCAAAACATCCAGATCATTACCATGGAAGACTTGGGAGTATCATGTGCCAGAAATGCCGGACTATCAAAAGCCACCGGCAAATACCTCACCTTTGTCGATGCCGACGACCGTCTGCTGCCAGGAACACTCTCCTACCTATGGGAGCTGTCAGTACGGACTGACAGTGACATAACCGGCTGCGGGTTTACAATATGGTACCACGAATCAGACCTCCCCAAAGAAGATATTGACGATTCCCATCATAAAGAGATATCATATACAGGGACGCACTATATCGATCAGGGCATCCTAAACGGTGACACCCGCTGCTGGGGCAAGCTCTACCGCTACAAATGCATTGCCGACCTTATATTTGAAGCAAGTATAACCATCGGTGAAGACATGCTCTACCTCCTGGCCGCCACCCAACGAGCCAACAGGATAACCATAACCTCCTATAAGGGCTACGGCTATTTTCAAAATCCCCAAGGAGCCATGAACCGAACTTTCAAAGCAAGCTACATGGATCAGATCACCTGCTGGCAGCTGGCCACGGAAAGAATCGCCCCGATCCGCCCCGACCTGACATATAAAGCTACCGGAATCATCCTGATATCCATCATGCTCACAGCGGGAAAAATAGCCGAGCTGCCAAAAGACCTACGCAAACAACACCAAGACAAACTGGAATATTGTCACCAACAGCTAAAAGAAGCTCTAACAATCCCCGGAGCCACGGCCACCCTGGACAAAGGCTACCGCTTTAAAACATTTATATTTAGACGCTCACCAGCCTTATACGTTAAAATATACAATCTTTTCCGAAGATTTAAATAACCACCAGGACAGGAGCCACCCAACCGTGAAAAAAATCATCTTCTACATGCACGCCGGCAGTGCCAACCACGGCTGCGAAGCCATCCTAAACAGCATCCTTAAGATGCTGCATACCCCGGCAGCGGTAATAACCAACAGCGCCGAAGAAGATCGTACCTATTCATTGCGAGATACCTGTGAGCTCCTATCGGAGCGCAAATTCTCCGAACACAAGGCCGCTCATATATTATACTATCTTTACCGTAGACTCACCGGAGACGGCGAAAGCTTTATCCGCTACCGCTATCACAAAGTATTTAACAAGGCCCGATCGTTAACAAAAACCGCAGGCGTAGCAATCCCCCCGCTGGCAGTTTCTATTGGCGGAGATAACTACTGCTATGATATAATGGTAAGGGATTTGATTCTAGCTAACAGCGCCTTCCACAAGCAAGGAACTAAAACCGTCTTGCTAGGCTGCTCCATAGAACCCGAGCTTTTACGTGACCCGGCCATTATCCGCGACATGAACACCTACACGGCAATCTATGCCCGGGAATCCATAACCTACCGAGCTTTAAGAAATATCTTGGATAAAGGGACCCGGCTGCTCCTATACCCCGATCCCGCCTTCGCGCTGGGACGAAAAGACCGGCCGCTCCCCGACGGATTCGCCGAGAAAAATACCGTCGGCATCAACATAAGCCCGATGATACAAGAAAACGAACCAACCCCAGGAATCACCATGGCCGCCTATCGGTCGCTCCTTCAGCATATCATCGATGACACCGATATGCAGATTGCCCTGATCCCCCATGTAGTATGGGCGCGCAACGACGACCGCAGACCCCTGACGGAGCTTTATTCCGCCTTCCGGCACACCGGCAGGGTCGTCCAGATCTTGGATGGCTCCTGCGAAGAGCTCAAAGGCGATATAGCCCGCTGCCGCTTCTTTGTCGGTGCCCGGACACACGCGACCATTGCCGCTTATTCCAGCTTGGTTCCGACCCTGACAGTAGGCTACTCGGTGAAGGCTCGTGGCATCGCCACGGATCTTTTCGACACCGATGAGCATTTCGTGATCCCGGTTCAATCGCTCCACAATGAAAACGACCTGACTGCCGCATTCCAATGGCTTATCCAGAATGAAGCGGCCATCCGCCAGCGGTTGGCTGCCATCATGCCAGAGTACCGCGATCAGGCATTACAGCTAGGGAAAGAAGTAGAAAAGCTATGGGCAGAGTTAAATTAGCCGCCAGAAATATCGCCTTCGGCTATATCAGTAATATCATAACGGGGCTTCTGGGCTTCATCCTCCGCACCGTTATTATACAGCAGCTGGGCGATACCCTGAATGGGGTCAATGATTTATATACCAACATCCTCTCGGTACTCTCCATGGCCGAGCTGGGAATCGGCACCGCTTTGAACTACAGCCTTTACGCGCCGGTAGCCCGGAAGGACTACGATAAAATCAAGTCCTATATGATGCTTTATAAGAAAGCCTATATTACCATTGGCTGCGCCATAGCCCTGATCGGAACGGGGGTCGCCCCGTTCTTGCCTTATCTGGTGTCCATGCCGGAAGGAATTGAGATAGCCGTCAGGGATCTTACGCTATATTACTTTATTTTCTTGTTCAACACTGTAAGCACTTATTTCGTGGCCTATAAATACAGCTTGGTCAATGCCGAGCAAAAGAACTATATCCAGACCAATGTGATAACCCTGACCAAGATAATCACGGTAGCCGTACAGATACTGGTCATATTCATGACGCAAGATTTCCTCTGGTACCTGATCTCGGCAGCGGTTATCGAATTGCTCCAGAAGATATTTGTCAGCCGCTATCTGGACAGGCTATACCCTTATTTAAAAGATAAAAGCCGGGCGGTCAAGAAGCTTGCTAAAGAAGAAACCGGCACGATCGTGACAAAGACCAAGGCGCTGATGATGCACAAAATCGGCGATGTGGCTAGGCTCCAAACCGACAGTATGATAATTTCTTCCTTTATTGATGTCAATGTGTCCGGTTTTGTCGGGAATTATAACTTGGTTATTTCCTTCGTATCTAACTTTGTCAACATTATTTTTAACTCAGTCATGACCAGCTTCGGCAATCTGATTGCCACAGAATCGAAGGAGAAGCAATACGGCATGTTTCAGGTATATCGATTTGCCGCCTGCTGGATCTATGGATTCTCGGCGGTCGGCTTCTTCATCTTACTGACCCCGTTTGTCCGGCTGTGGCTCGGGGAGGAGGATAAATTACTGGGAACGGCTGTTACCGCATGGATTTTAATAGATTATTATTTTAAAGGCGACCGCATCGTATTGTCCAACTTTAAGACGGCAGCTGGGATCTTTGAACAGGATAAATATCTGCCGCTGATCCAGGGGCTGGTCAATCTGGTGGTATCTATCGCCTTGGTACAGCACATCGGCTTGGCCGGTGTGTTTATCGGAACCGTGGTATCTGGCCTGATTGCCAATCTGGTGCGCCCCTTTATTATTTACCGTGTCTGTTTTGACCGGAAAGTGACGGGATATTTTACCGACCTGCTTAAATATCTGGCCGTCATGGCCGTCACCTTGATCTTAAGTGCGGCCACGGGAGACGTTTTGATGCCGGAAGTGACAGTGGGGGGATTTATCTTGACGGCAGCAGCGGTAACCGTTATCTTTAACGGGATATTTGTGGCTTTGTTCAGGAAAAGTGACGAGTTTACGTATGTATGGAAGCTGTTGGCGGGAAGAACCGCCGCAGGGAGGAAAAAGCAGTGAAGACAAAAGAGATGGTTCATGTCGCGTTATATGAATTACTGCATTATCCGAAGCGAAGCGCCGGCTGGCGTGTCAAAAGAATAGTCAGGCTGCTTACCGGCCGCGTGACGGAACCTTTGGATAAGATTAACTGGCCTACCGGACTGTTGGCCAATGCGTTGATTGCCTTCTACAAAAACAATCTTAATTCGGAAGAATCCTTGCTGATCATGCGGGCTTTGAAAAAGTATTTTGACCGGTGGATAAACCACCGCCAAAAACTGTATTATATTGATGATATCCTGTGCGGTATGGCTCTGATCGAATATCAGCAGCTTACTGGAGAAGCGAGATATCAAGAGGCGCTGACGAACATGGTGCAATACCTATATAACCATGAAACCGATAAGGAAGGTTCGCTGCCCTACCGTCCGGCTCAGCAAAACGGTCATATCTATGCCGACGGCATCGGGATGATATGTCCTTTTCTGTGTAAGTACGGGATGACTTATAACGATAGCAATGCCTTGAACCTAGCCATAAAACAGATCAATAATTTTACTGCCCACGGCATGGATGACCGGAGCGGCCTGCCCTATCACGGCTATGAATATAATAGCGGAACCAAATACGGCATCATCGGCTGGGGGCGCGCTGTTGGCTGGCTGATGATGGGGATGGCGGACAGTCTGGTATATATGGATAAAGACTCGGAAGCATATGTGGGCGTCAAACAGGCATTCCGCCGCCTAGTAGATAAGGTGGAAGCTTATCAGCTGGAAAACGGGCTGTATGCCTGGCAGCTGAGCGCCAGAGAAGGGCCGGTTGATACCTCGGCAACCGCCATGATCCTCTACGCGATATCCAGAGGACTGGAACATGATATTTTAATCGGTATCCACAGATCCCGGCTGCTACGCGGGAAAGAAGCACTTCGGGAGATGGTAAAGGACGGAAGGCTGGCTGACTGTCTGGCCGAATGTGGCGGCTTTGGTATTTATCCACAGCACTACGGTGCCTATCCATGGTCATTGGGGCCGGCGCTGGCGCTGTTTGCGACCGGGCGGGACTAGTATCAATAGATTTCAGTTAATACAGGAAAAGAATCAGGTATCAAGATGAGTAAAAAGCTGCACCTCGAAGTACTTCGGATTATCGCCATCAGTATGGTAGTATTTAACCACGTAGACGGTTTCTTTTTGTATTTCAGCGAAACCGATTCTCTGCTTACCTATCTTTACTCCATTATCTTTTCGACATTGTGCCGGGTGGCGGTACCGTTATTTTTTATGATATCGGGAGCCTTGCTGCTGGGTAAGAAAGAATCGCTTAAGGAGTTATTTCAAAAGCGGGTTATCCGGATGATAGCGATATTGTCAGCGTTTTCCCTTATTTATTATCTCATAGATGTAGTGCGCACGCCGGGGGGAGAATTCCGGCTGGCACAATATCTACAAATGCTTTCTACCGGCAAGGTGACTGAGTCATTTGGGTTTTTATATGCCTATATCGGTTTGCTGATCATGCTGCCGTTTCTAAGATACATAGCCGGTGGGATTACCAAGAATATGTTCTTTTATCTGGTAATCCTAAAAATAGTTTTCAGTGTACTCGTCGGGCTGTTTACAAGCCTTACCGGATATGGAATCGCCGTCAATCTGGCAGTTCTGGATTCAGGTGTCTACTATATGTTGACCGGATATTGCCTGGAACAGTTCTTCGGGGATAATAGCCCTGTCGGCCGGAAAGGTAGCGGCTTGGCGATAGCCTTCGGCCTGACGGTCTTATGTATCGGCGCGGTCATCGGGCTGGAAGAATGGAGCAAGGTCAGTACCGGCAGCTATGCGGCAGGCATCCTAGATCTTTTTGTGCCGGTTCTGGTCTTTATATTCTGGTATGGCGCCAAATGGGTCGCCGGTCGCCTCAAAAACACCGGAAAAAAAGTAGTCATATTATTAGGAAAATATACTTTCTGCGTATACTTGACAGAAAAATCAGCAAGGATAGTATTATTACCGGTATATCTTTGGCTTAGTGAAAATACCTTTGGCGTATTGGCCTGTACCGTATATGTCGTAGGCAGCTTAAGTCTGTCTTATCTGCTGGCAGCTGTCATCAGGAAGATACCGTTGGTCGGAAAATATATTTAGCCGAACAGGCGAACGGAAAGGAAAGATATCAGATGGTAATCATACAGGTAGCGGGAGGCTTGGGCAATCAGCTGCAGCAATATGCCTTATACCGTAAATTTCTGGAACTGGGCCGGGAAGCCCGCTTGGACACATCATGGTTCAGCGATACCAAAGGACAGGAAAGGGTCATGGCCAAAAGAGTCTTGGAACTGGATTATTTTGACCGACTGGAATATATGGTCTGTACGGAGGCAGAGAAAAGGCAGTTGATCGGCCGGGACGGCCTAGCCGGCAAGCTCCGCCGGAAGCTGCTGCCGGACAGTGTCCACCGGTTTCAGGAAACGCAGCCCTATCATGCGGAGCTGCTTGGCTTTAAAGACAGATACGTAAGCGGCTATTTTGCCTGTGATTATTATTATGCCGATATTCTTCCCCTCCTTCGGAAAGAAATCCGCTTTCCGTCCGGTGGCAGTCCCGCGAACCAGGCGATGGCCGAGAAAATGCAGCAGACGGAGTCGGTCAGCATACATGTCCGCCGGGGCGACTATCTGGACCCGGGCAATCAGGAGCTGTTCGGGAATATCTGTACGGAAGCATATTATGCCGGGGCGGAGGCATATATAACAAAGCGGTTTCCGCAGGCCCGCTTTTATATATTTTCGGATGACAGCAGTTATATCAAGCAGCATTATCAAGGCGGGCAGTATACGATAATTGACTGGAACCAAGGGAAAAACAGCTTTTATGATATGTGGTTGATGAGCAAGTGCAGGCACAATATCTGCGCTAACTCTACTTTCAGTTTCTGGGGAGCACGGCTGAACGGTTATGGGCATAAAATCATGATCAGGCCGTCCCTGCATAAAAACACGGCTACATGTGAGCCGGCATTATTGCGTGAGCTTTGGCAGGGGTGGACTTTCTTGGATAATACAGGAGAGGTGCAATAGTTCTCAAAGTAGACAAGCTAATGCAAAGGTGCTAGTATTAAACTGTATTTTGTGCTATAGAGAAGCAGATACTATGAGAACCAGAAAATCAATAAGGAAATGTTAACATGAATAAGATACTGCTGATTATCCCTGCTTATAATGAGGCACATAATATCGCGCAGACAGTAGATAATTTAATAGCCAATTATCCGCAATACGATTATATAGTTATTAATGACGGCTCCACGGATAATACCAAGAAAATCTGCAGTATAAACAAGTACCGGTTTTTGGATATTCCGGTAAACCTTGGCCTATCAGGGGCGGTAAGATGCGGGATGAAATATGCCAATTACCACGGCTATGAATTTGCCGTTCAGTTTGACGGCGACGGGCAGCATCTGCCGGAATATGTGGAAGACATGCAGAAGGCCATGACCGCGACCGGCTCCGACATTGTCATTGGTTCCCGATATAAGACGGAAAGGAAACCTTTTACGGTTCGCATGATCGGCAGTCAGTTCATTACCTTAGCCATCTATCTGACGACAAAAGGCAAGTATATCGGCGATGCGACTTCGGGAATGCGTTTATTTAACAAGAAGATGATCAAGTATTTTAGTTATAACACACAGTATACAGTCGAACCGGACACTTTGGCGTTTTTAATCAACAAAGGGGTCAGGATTGAGGAGGTTCAAGTTAAAATGCAGGATAGGAAAGCCGGAAGCAGCTATCTGACGGTCGGCGGTTCCATCATATATATGTTACATATGTTATTTTCTATCCTTATATTTCAATGGTTCAGAAGTTATTCGGAAAGTGAGAATGAAGAATGAATCTTACATTACGATTATTTTTGCTTTTTTTTGCGGTAATAACCAGTATCTGGATTATCCGCAAGATAAAAAAAAGTAAAATCAAAGTAAATGACATGGTGTTTTGGATGTTCCTTTCGGTTCTTTTAGTCATACAGGGCATCATACCCGAGGTTTCTTTTTATATGGCGGGCGTCATGGGGATCCAGTCACCAGCCAACTTTCTCTTTTTAATGCTGATCTTTTTGCTAATAGAGAAAGTTTTTACTTTATCCATCCTAGTATCCCGTCTCGAAGATAAAGTAGAGAATCTATCGGCGGAACTGGCTTTAAGGAGCAAAGTGCTTGAGGACAAAATAGAAAGAAAGAAGCAAGGGGACATGGGGTATAAGCATGAAATCAGCTAACATAATCTCCTTTCTTAAAGGCAGATCGAATATAGTTTTTATAGCGGGCTTTTTGTTGATTTCCTTGGCATGTTTTCTTATGAGGGAGACGGTTTCTTATGAATCAGTCGCGACCCGTGGTAATTCACTGATTGAATTGCCCCTGAACGGTGACAGTCGGCTAAGTCAATCATGGCAGGCCGATAAAAAAAAGCTGGTCGGGATTGCGGTTCCCACGCAAAACGGGGCACAGCTAACCGGTTCGGTGACTCTGTATCTAGCCCAGGACGGAACCGTCTTGGCCGGGCCGGTTGAACTGTCGTTATATGATAACGGATCAGATGTCCTATATTTTGAGTTTGCACGTTCTGTTCCGCTCAATTTAGGGGAACGTTATGAAATCATTCTGACCGGTGATGCTCCCGAAGCGCCGCTTTTGCTGATTAAGGCCGATAGCGATCATTATGGCGGCTTTATTGATGAACAGGATCTGTATCAGGCGGCCGGGATAGAGATTCAATATGTAAAGACCAGCAGATTGTTTTGGGTGTATCTGATTCTGACGGTGATATTGGCCGTGTCATTATCCTTTATGCTGATATTTCAAAAGAGCTTTGCGGATATTATCGGTATGTCGATCATCGCGATCGTTTTTTTACTATATCTGTTCGGAATCCTAGGCCAGTTGGAAACCGGCATCCGGGTGCTGGCGGCAGTTTCCTTTCTCTTGCTTGCCGGTGATTTCACCTATATTATAAAGAAGAATATCCGCCTGGCGGACTTGGCTTCCCCGGCGGTTTTGATCTGGCTGGCGCTGTTTGTCGTAATAGCTGTTCGCAACCAAGGCTTCTTCCGGGCGGAGTGGGACGAGTTTTCCCATTGGGGTCTTGCGGCTAAAGATATGTTTTATTCCGATTCCTTGGCCAATTATGTCGGAACCAACGTTTTGATGCCGTCTTACCCGCCTTTTCTGGCCGTATTTCAATATCTGATGATGTATGCCAATATGGTTTTTTCGGACAGTTTTCTTTATGTCGCCTATCAGCTGCTGATAGTCAGCCTGTTGTGTACTCTGCTGAAGAACACCACTTTCCGCAATTTGTATTCCGTAGTTGCCGGAAGCCTTTTCGTGCTGATGATGCCGTTAGTATTTTTTGAATCGACTTACCATACCATATATGCGGACAGCATGCTGGGTATTTTAATGGCCTATCTTTTAATCTGCTATTTTACCGAAGAAATGCACATATTTAATATTATCCGTATATCCTTGGCCGGTTTTGCCCTGATTCTTACCAAAGATGCCGGTGTCGTTCTGGCCGGCGTCAGTCTTTTGATTATCTTAGGTGATTTTATCCTTCAGGAAAGAAAAAACATCCTTGGCGGTTTAGGTAAAATGCTCCTGCTGTCCCTTGCTTTTATCCTGACATTTGCTTCCTGGAGGCTATATTTAAGAACTACGGATAATACTGGATCCGACCTAGTTGAAACCGGCTTGGGCTATCCTATCGCGGGGGTCTTTATGGGGCAGGGTACAGATCACCAATATATGATTATGAAGAACTATCTTGCCGAAGTGTTCAGCGTTTCCACCTATCAGGTCGGGCCGCTACTGTTTTCGACAGGCGAATTTTTACTTACCTTGCTGCTTCTGGCTTTCATCATTAAGAACAAAGGCTGGGCGGGTAGGCGCTCCGGCCGCTTATACCGGGTTATTTTGGGAATGACGGTAGGGAGTATCGTTTATTTTATCTTTATAATGCTTACCTATGTATTTATATTTCAACGAGCGGATTACTTTACATCGTTCATTCGGTATCACGGGACATATCTACAGGCGGCACTGATTGTTTTTCTGTCATTGCTTTTTATTTATCTTACGGAAACAGCCGCGGCCAATAGCCGAAACAAAATCGGAATCGCGCTGATCGCCTTACTGATCATGACACCGCTATCTGGTTTCTATAACCGGCCATCTGATCGTCTGGACAATCTGGACGCCCTGTATGGTTATGACGAAATAGCGGAAACATTTAGGGGCTTTGCTGACAGTTCAGAGAGAGTATACTATATCTGCAACGGCTCAAACGGATATTCCAGTCTTGTTTTCTTAAATACGGTTCTCCCGCTACATTCAGATTATCTGTCAACGGATATCCATTCGGCTGAGGCGGGAGCTAGATTTGTATCGGCTACGGAATTGAAAAACCGTTTGAGTCAGGATTATCAATATGTCTATATTCAACATGCTGATGACGCGTTTAAGCAACATTATCAAGACCTCTTTGCGGATGTGGGTCAAGTCGCCGACGGGACAGTATTTAAAGTGATAAAGGAACAAGATGATGGTATTACATTAAAATATATTGCTAAAATAGGGGTTAAGGATTATATTTAAGATTAATAATAGTGATTAGGAGAGCGCGGTTGATGAGGCAAACCAAGGAACTGACAATTACAGAGATTCTATATTATCTTTATTTTGGTTTGCTGCTGTTTGCCAAGGGTATCGGTTTATATGACGGACAGGCCGTGTTTAGAGTGTTCCTGATCGCCGGGCTGTCATGCATGGCGGTCAAGCTGTGTATTTCCCGTTACCAGGTCAAAGAACTGATCATCATTGCCGCCATCCTAAGCTTGACAGGATTATCTTATCTTGTCTCCGGCGACAAAGGAATGTTGCTTTACGGCCTGCTGATAGTCGGCATGAAAGATGTTCCGATAAAGAGAGTGTTTAAAGTAGGCTTAGCGGTCTGGAGCGCTGCCTTCGGCGGTCTGCTGCTTTATTTCCTGCTCCGTTTGGATCATTCACCGTTTGTCGTGCACGATAAGTTAGGAATGGGACATATGTTCCGATGGGGACTGGGTTATTCTCATCCCAATGTGCTGCATATTTCTTATTTTATCTTGGCGGTTCTGATCATCTATCAGCTTGGTAAAAAGATATCATGGAAAGCCTTATTAGGGCTGTTTGGCGGCAACTGCCTTGTCTTTTGCTATTCAATCAGTTATACTGGGTTTGTCATTGTGTTACTGTTGCTTGTCGGCACCTTCTATGTAACCCGAAGAACCCGGCTTTCCGTGATAGAGCGGATATTGGTCGGCGGAGTACTGCCGGTCTGCACCGTTATTTCCTTAACCGTGCCGGTGTGGCTGGCGGAAGACAATCAGCTCTTCCGGCTGCTGGATAAGGTGCTGAATAACCGGCTGAATCTAGTACGGCATTTTCTGGTAGCAGAAAACATCAGCCTGTTCGGTACGAAACTGGAAACAATAGTTACGGCACTGTATACGATGGATAATGCCTATGTATTTGCCTTGATAGCCTACGGCATCGTCCTTGCTGCTGTTTTATTCGGTTTATATGCGGTGTTGCTGTACAGATATGGCAAGGAACAGCGAAACATAGAGATCGTCATTGTCCTATGTATCCTGATTGCCGGTCTGACGGAACCCTTTTTATTTAACACTTCTTTTAAGAATCTGTCTTTCCTTTTCATTGGGGAAATGCTTTTCAGAAACAGTAAAGGCAGTCGAGCAATAAAGACATGGAAGGTTATCTGGCCCGATTTGCTCAGACGGGTTGAATACACCTGGCAGACTTACCGCAAACGGCTACTTCTCATCAGCCTGCTGGCCGGCCTACTGGCCGGCGGTTTGGTGTTCTGGGCAGGGCGTTTCCCGGAAGGATATATTGTTCCACGGGTATTATGTGACAGTGTCCCCGACGAATTCCATTATATTGATGAAGCGGAAGAAAGCCGGTATCAGGACTACAAAATACTACGAAATGAGGATAGAGACCCGACGGTGCTGATGGAGTACCTGAGCGGCCATATTGTTATCATTGAACGGTTTCGCAGTTTTCTCGGAACAGGCATACTGATATTCTCGCTTTGTCTGATCACAGTTACGGCAGCTACAATGATCAAAACAAAAGGAAGCATACATGAGGAAAAATAAAACCAAGAAAGTATACCGGATTGCGATGATCGGGCAGAAACGGCTCCCGTCAAGAGAAGGCGGCGTAGAAGTGGTGGTTGGCCAATTGTCGGAACGGCTGGTGGCTATGGGCTATGAAGTAGAGGCCTACAACCGCTCCGGTTATCATGTGTCAGGAAAAGAATATGACCAGTATCAAGGTAAAGGCCGGTACTATAAAGGCATCCGGCTTATCGTGGTTCCGACCTTCAAAAACGGCAAATTAAATGCGATTGTGTATTCCACCCTAGCGTCGCTTCGCGCCCTGTTCGGTCGTTATGATGTGATTCATTACCATGCGGAAGGGCCATGCGCCACCTTATTCATCCCGCGGCTGTTTGGCATCCGGATCATTGCCACGATACATGGCCTCGACTGGCAGCGGGCTAAATGGGGTAATTTCGCTTCCCGGGTACTTAAGTTCGGAGAAAAGATGGCGGCGCGCAGGGCCGATGAAGTGATAGTCCTGTCCCGCAATGTACAAGCCTATTTCAAGGAAACCTATAACCGGGACTGCCACTATATTCCCAACGGGATCAGCCGGCCGGAATACCGCGAAGGACTAGAGATCAAGGATAAATATGGACTGGAAAAAGAAAGCTATATTCTGTTCTTAGCCCGTCTGGTTCCGGAAAAAGGCCTACATTACCTGCTGGAGGCTTATGCCGGCCTGAAAACGGATAAAAGGCTGGTGATTGCCGGCGGCAGCAGCCACGCCTTTGAGTATATGGAAAAAGTCCGGGAGCAGGCCGGACGTGACGAGCGGGTCATCATGACCGGCTTTGTACAAGGAAGGGTGCTAGAGGAACTGTGCTCCAATGCTTATTGCTTTGTCCTGCCCAGCGACATGGAAGGGATGGCCATCAGTTTACTGGAGGCAATGAGCTACGGGAACTGCTGTCTAGTCAGCGATATTGCCGAAAATATCGAAGTGACCGCTGACAGGGCACTGACTTTCCGCAAGAGCAATGTTACCGATCTAAGGGAAAAACTTGCCATGCTGCTGGAAGATGAGCAGCTTGTCCACGCCTATAAGGAAGCGGCAGCTGATTTTATATGTGAAAAATACAGCTGGGAAAAAATGACCGACCAGACATTGAGCTTATATGGATTTAAGGAACAGGTATAAGTAGAGAGAGGATAAATGATGCTGAAACAGCTGAACGAGATTTTTTCAAGAAAAGAAAAGATAACATTAGGATTTTTAGTGTTGCTAATAGTCATTGGGAGTTTTTTAGAATTAATGAGTGTGACGCTTTTTATGCCGTTTATTGAAATCCTGATGGATACGTCGCAGATATATGAGAATAAATTCCTTGCTTATTTTTATCAGCAGTTTCGTTTCCAATCGACCGAGCACTTTTTAGCAGCAATCGCCGGTTGTATTATCGGCATATACGTCTTTAAAAACATATATCTTATTTTTGAGAAAAATACCATCTACCGGTTTTCCTATAAGACACAGATGAAATTATCGACCAAGCTATTAGAATCCTATATGCAAAAACCTTACACCTTTCATTTAAATAAAAATATCGCTCATCTGCAAAGAAGCCTGCAGGAAGACACCGACTTGTTTACGAAAGCGATTATCCATGCGATGGAATTGTTGGTTGAACTCACAGTCTGTATTGCTTTGGGGCTCTATTTATTTAATGTCAGCCAGTCCATCACCGTCATCACGGTGGCCTTACTAATTTTATGCGTCTTTATTTTTTATAATATGTCCAAGAAGTTTTCGAAAAGCATGGGGAAGGAATGTCAGCAGTATAAGGCAAAGATATATCAGTGGATGAACCAGTCCTTGGGGGGAATCAAAGAAATAAAGATTTTAAACCGGGAAAAGTATTTTATTGACATTTATCGGGATTATTTTAAGAAATATGCCAGAGGCTTAAAAGGGATAAGGCTGATGGGGGTTCTTCCCAAATACTTTGTGGAAATGTTCAGCATGACAGGCCTGCTGATAGCTATCATCATTAAAATGCTCTATGGACAGAAAGAAGATGTCACTGAATTCATTCCCCAGCTGGCGGCCTTTGCGGTAGCTGCTTTCCGGCTCCTGCCGTCTGTTGGCCGGATCAACGAACACACCAATAATATGATGTATTCGATTCCATCTATTGAACTGATTTATCAGGATCTGAAAGAAGTGGAAAGCCTACCGGAAGTTGTCAGTGACAAAGACGAACAATGGCAGTTCACGGATAAGATACGGATACGTAATGTAAAATATCATTACCCGGAGGCGGAGGAAATGGTCATCGACGGTGCTGAATTTGAGATTAAAAAAGGCACCAGTGTAGCTTTTATTGGCAGTTCCGGATCGGGTAAAAGCACGATGGCTGATATTATCCTAGGGCTTTTGTCACCCGCTTACGGCAAGGTTGAAGCCGACGGCTTAAATATCCATAAGAATCTGGGCACTTGGCATAAAGAAATCGGTTATATCCCGCAGGTAATCTATCTATCGGACGATACGATCCGTAAAAACGTGGCCTTTGGCGTCCGCGATGAGGATATTGAAGAAGAAGCGGTACTCGCGGCTGTTAAAAAAGCCCAGCTGTCAGACTTTATCGAAGACCTGCCGGAAGGCCTGAATACCTATGTGGGCGACCGCGGGGTACGCCTTTCCGGAGGGCAGCGGCAAAGAATCGGCATTGCAAGAGCCCTTTATCATGATCCCGATGTGCTGATACTTGATGAGGCCACGTCGGCGCTGGATCATGAAACAGAAGCAGCGGTCATGGAATCAATTGAAAGCTTGCACGGTACAAAAACCATGATCATTATCGCCCACCGGTTATCAACCATCAGGAATGTGGATGTGATATATGAAGTGGAGAACGGCAAGCTGTTACTGAAGGATAAAACACAGGTTTACAATACACATGATAATTAGTATGAAGAGCAGGGAGCCGGTATGGAAAAGAATGTTCCGATCAAGAGTTGTAATATATTGGGAACAGAGGTTGCGGTAACCAATATGGGAGAAGCCGTGTATTTGCTGAGCGACGGCCTTGAGAATTATGGCGGCGACTATATCTGCGTTTCCAATGTACATACTACTGTCATGGCTTATGACAATGAAGCCTATCGTAAGATTCAGAATCAGGCGGCAATGGCGATACCGGATGGTAAGCCATTGTCTTTTCTGAGCCGTCGCCGTGGCTTCCGCGAAGCCCAGAGAGTTGCCGGGCCGGATTTGATGGAAAATCTGATCGAACGGTCGGTTCCGGCCGGACGCAGCCATTATTTCTACGGCAGCAGCGAGCATACCTTACAGCTACTGTTGGAAAAGCTAAAAATCCGTTATCCCGGGATCCGGATTGCGGGGATGTATTCGCCGCCTTACCGTGAACTGACGGAGGAAGAGGACCGTCTGGCGACGGAGCAGATCAAAGCTGCCGAAGCGGATTATATCTGGGTCGGCTTAGGGGCACCGAAACAAGAAAAATGGATGTATGCCCATAAAGGGATTTTTAAAGGCGTTATGATCGGTGTCGGAGCAGCTTTTGATTTTCATGCCGGAACGGTAAGACGGGCGCCGCGCTGGATGCAGGAATGGTATCTCGAATGGCTGTTCCGCCTGCTGCAGGATCCCCATAGATTGTTTAAGCGATATTTATATACGAATTTTCGTTTTATTTGGCTTCTATTAACTAAAAAATAGCTGATTTATATTAAGAAAATAGTATTGTTGTAATAAAATATAGTATAATGATTAGGATAGTAATGAAGCTATATTTAAGATAAACATAATAAGACACAATATAGGTAATTACAAATCATGAAAGTTTTGATAGTAAACAAGTTTCTGCACCCGAACGGAGGTTCAGAAACATATGTATTTAAGGTTGGCGGGCAGTTGCAGCAGATGGGCCATGAAGTGCAGTATTTCGGGATGGAACATGAAGGACGGGTGGTAGGTAATCAGGCCGAAAGCTACACCGCCGACATGGATTTTCATACGGGAAAATTAAAGAAAATAATCTATCCTTTTAAGATTATCTATTCAGTGGAAGCAAGGCAAAAGATCCGCAAAGTACTTAACCAGTTTGGCCCCGATGCGGTTCATCTCAATAATTTTAATTTTCAGCTGACCCCGTCGATCCTATATGAGATCAAAAAATATAGCCGACAGTCGGGACATCCAATTACGGTTATTTATACTGCCCATGATAGCCAGCTAGTATGCCCTAATCATCTAATGCAGAATCCGCTCACCGGTGAACGCTGTGTTCAGTGCTTGGAATATGGTTATGGACGTTGTATTAAGAACCGTTGTATTCATGGTTCGCGAGCCAAAAGCCTGCTCGGTGCGACGGAAGCCGTCCTATATAAGCGGCTGCGGACATACCGCCGGATTGATAGGATCATCTGCCCCAGTGCCTTCCTGAAAGATAAGCTGGATACGGATCCGGTTTTAAAGAAAAAGACGATGGTGATGCCTAATTTTGTTGACCGGCCCGCGCAGGAAGACCGGCCAAAAGATGATTATGTCCTTTATTTTGGCCGCTATTCCTTGGAAAAAGGCATAGCAACGCTGCTGAAAGCCTGCCAAGCCTTGCCGGATATCCCGTTTTGCTTTGCCGGCTCTGGTCCCTATGCAGAGCAGATAGCGTCCTGTGATAATATTAAGGATCATGGTTTTCTGAGCGGTACAACATTGTCCGACCTGATTGCTGCCGCTCGTTTTAGCGTTTTTCCGTCTGAGTGTTATGAAAATTGTCCATTTACGGTAATGGAATCGCTGGTGAACGGGACACCGGTAATCGGCTCGGCGCTTGGTGGCACGCCGGAGCTCTTGACGCCGGGGTTCACCGGAGAACTATTTGAAGGCGGAAACGCTACGGCTCTTACGGAAGAGATAGCGGCCTTATGGGCCGACCAAGAGCGGCAGCAGCGATATAGCGAGAACTGCCGGAAAGTTGATTTTGATACGGTGGAGGAATATTGCACAAAACTGGTGCGGCTATATAAGGGGGGCGAGGTTTGAAGAACAGGATCAAGGACGTAATAAAAGTAATTTTAGCCGACCTGTATGACTGGCTGTACCGAAAAATAATAAAAAACCCCCTCAAGGTCATGTCGGTAGAGGAAACGATAGATGAATTGCTCACGACGCAAAAGAGCCTGGTTCGCTTTGGCGACGGTGAAATCATGGTAATAAGGGGGAAAGATATCCATACCCAGAAAAACACCACGGAAATAGCTGACGGGCTGAAACGGATTATAGCCTATCCTTACGATGATCTGATGGTATCTTTGCCGGATATTTTTGAGGGCGTGGAAAGCTATCAGCAGCAGAGCCAGAGATTTTGGAAAGATCACCTATTGTTCTGCCGGCGGTTTTATCACCGCTATTGCAGCAGGGAGCGGATTTATGCCAATGCATTCCTTCCGCGCTTTTATTATATATTTCATGACAAAACCCCTTGTAAATGCTGGATTGATAAAATAAAAAAAATATGGGATAATATGGATGTCGTGGTTGTGGAAGGAACAACAAGCCATAGCGGAGCCGGCAATGACCTGTTCCTTTCGGCTAAAAGCGTGGAAAGGATCATCTGTCCGCCGAAGGATGCCATGCAGTCTTACGCCAAGATACTGGAAGCATGTGTAAGCTATGGAAATGACCGGCTGTTTTTGCTCGCGATAGGCGTAACATCGAAGCTTTTAGCGGAAGAACTCTTTTTAAAAGGTTACCGGGTGATTGATATCGGCAATCTGGATATGGAATATGAGTGGTATCTTAAGGGCACTGACAAAAAACTGCTGCTAGCGAAGCATGGCTATACCACCGAAGCGGAAAACCGGGCTGCCGGGTATGAGGAATATCTGTCCCAGATAAAAATAATAGTGAACTAGTATAACTCTAGCGCGGAGGCAGGGAGGACCCAGGGAAATGAAAGTAATGTACATGGCCCATCGTTATCACACCAACATGAACGGTATTGTGCGGGGATGGCTGAAGCATGGCGACGAAGTGTTGTTTTGTAGCCAATACGCCGGCCGGATAGAAGATTACACGGATATTGAGCCAACGGTAATCGGGTATTCGCTGATTTACCGGTTTTTTGATTATATTTATGTCCACATATTGGCCCGCTCCAATCCGATGGCAATAAACTTAAAAGTAAAATGCGGCTTTCCGCCCCTCTTTAAGCTGGCGGCTCAGATCAAGCGGTTCAAGCCGGATATTGTCATTACGCGCGAACGTTCCCTTTATTCGGTCTTCACCTATGCGATATGCCAGTACTATCATATTCCGGTGTGCCTATATAGGCTTAATCCGATCTGGGGCGAGCCGCTGAAGCAGGATCTGCTACATAAGATCGTCAGAAAACTGACGCCTCGGTATTGGATTACGCCCTGCTTGACGATAGGAACCGATTTTAGCGGGAAAACGGAGGATGAGGATGCTTTCTGGGCTCCCTTTCTGGTCGAACCACAAGTTACCCCGGAGGAGAAGGAGTATTTTCAAGGGGGAAGGATTAATATATTTACGGTCGGGAAATATGAAGAGCGGAAGAATCTTCCCCTCATGCTTAAGGCCGTAGAGATCCTGAAGGACAAGTACCCGGATATCCATCTGCGGATTGCCGGGGAACTCTCTAATGAATTTCATCAAAAGATATATGACAGCCTGGCTCATTATATCAGGGAACATCGGCTTGATGATTATGTGACCTTGCAATGCAATCTAAATAAGAGCCAGATAAATGCCGAGTATAAAAAGTCTGATCTTTTTGTCGGCCCGAGCTCGGGCGAACCGGCCTTGATCAGTCATCTGGAAGCCATGTCGTTTTCGGTTCCGGCCATCGGCGGTTCAGACAACGGAACCGCTTCCTATATCAAACAAGGTGAAACCGGCTATGTTTTCCGTGACCGCTCCTTGGAAGATCTGGTTGAAAAGATGGAACAGATTATCAGCGACCGGGAAGTCTTAAAAACGATGGGCAGGAACGCTTATGAACATGCGGCGGAAGCTTTTCAGTTTGAGCAGTATTATCACAGTATATGTCAGATCTTAGAGAGGTTTGGACAAGAACCTAAAAATAAGTAAGTAAGAAGGAGACAGTTGGTGAAAATCATCTTTGTAGTTCCGGACATGGCCGGCGGCGGTACCGAAAGAGTCATCTCATTACTGGCGAATGAATACATCGGCCGGGGTATTGAGGTTGCGGTATTATTGTTTGCCGGGAACCGGGTTGCCTACGAACTGGCCCCGCAGGTCGAGGTCGTCAGCATCGCGCCTGCCAGCAAGGGCAATATCGGGGTCATTATCCGCCGGCTCATTGATATGCGTAAATATTACCGGAACAACAGCGGCTGCCACATATTTGCGTTCAGTACTATGGGCGCGTTTTTTTCTGTGGTTACTACATTGGGAATTCCCCATCATTTACTGGTTGCTGAGCGGATCGACCCGCATAAAAGTCCCCATAAACTGCTGTTCCGCTGGGCTTATGGCTTTGCTGAACGAGTTGTCTATCAGACCCCCGACGCAGCCGCCTTTTTTTCCAAGAAAATCAACAAGAAGGCTTGCGTCATCCCCAACCCGGTGGATGACCATATCCCTGACCGCTATACCGGGGAGCGGAAAAAAGTCATCGTAGCTGTCGGAAGGCTGGAAGCGCAGAAGAACCATCGGCTTTTATTGGAAGCCTTTGCCTTGATTTCCCGGCATCATCCCGATTACCAGCTGCATATCTACGGAGTGGGTTATTTGGAAGATGATTTACGACAATACACTTTGGAAGCGGGTATAGCGGATGCCGTAGTGTTTCAAGGTTTTTCGGCAGATGTGAAAAACGCGGTCGTAGATGCCGCTATGTATGTTTCTTCATCTGATTATGAGGGGATTTCCAATTCGATGCTTGAAGCACTGGCCATGGGCTTACCGGTTATTTCCACAGACTGCCCCATCGGCGGAGCAAAGATGATGATCGAACATGAAGTGAATGGCCTGTTGGTACCGGTGGGGGATAAGGCAAAACTGGCGGAAGCTATGGAAAGGCTGATTAATGATGCAAGGCTGATGGAAAAAATCTCGGTCAACAGTGTGGCGGTAAAGCAAAAATATAGCCTCAAAGAGATTGCCGATCAATATTTAGAGTTGGTGACCTTATGAACAGCCAAAATACACTGGCCATTATAACGCCCACCTATAACCGGGCTCATACCCTAGGGCAGCTGTACCAAAGCTTGGTCGGGCAAAGCTGCCAAGCTTTTACTTGGATGATTATCGATGACGGAAGCACGGACGAAACCGAAGAACTGGTTCAGGAATGGCTCGGGCAGGCTAAGATAAGACTGACATACGCAAAGAAAGAAAACGGCGGCAAGCATACGGCATTAAACACCGGAATCAAGATGATTGCAGAAACCCTGACCTTTATTGTCGACAGTGATGATTACCTGACCCCGGATGCTGTTGCGACGGTTTACTATTATGCGGATAAATATGATCAGCTAAGGCATGTCCAAAACCTTTGCGGATTCAGTTATCTGCGCCATGATTCCCAAGGTAAGGTCAATACGGCATATTTCCGGAAAGCAGAAGAGACGGCTAATTATGTTGATATCAGGATAAACGGTAATATCGGCGGAGACAAGGCAGAAGTGTTTTATACGGATACCTTAAAAGAGTTCCCCTTCACAGAGTACCCGGGGGAAAAATTCATGCCGGAAGATGCCGTATGGATTGCCATGTCACAAAAATATGACATGGTCCACATCAATAAAGGGATATATATCTGTGATTATCAGGAAGGCGGCCTGACCAGGACCGGCAGAGCCATGAAGGTGAATTCGCCGCGAGGAATGATGTTACGGTCGGCTTTATTTATTAATGACCGGCGGGTATGCGCCAAAGTCAGGATGAAAATGATTCTGCTGTATATTATTTATTCCCGCTTTGCTGGTATAAAAGCAGCGGAAGCAGCTTTAGATATTGATAGCAGAAGATTATTTTATATTTTATACTTTCCGGCTGCAGTGATCCATTGGCGATGGAAAAGGCAATTAAATATGAAAAGAGGCTAGGAGATTAGTTAATATTTTATGAAACAAACTGACACATTTATAGGCGGCACAGGATTTATTGTATCAAATCGTAATCTTTCGATAGAACTTCTGCGTGTCATCTCAATGTTTACGATTGTTATGCTACATGCCCTTGTTAAGACCAATGTATTTGGAGAAATACCTCAGGGTTCTGTCACATATTTCATAGCCCGGGCTATCTATGGATTATGCATGACAGGAAATAATGTCATGGTATTAATATCTGCGTATTTTCTGGTGGATTCCAAGTTTAACGTGAAAAGAGTGTTATCACTTTATTTTCCGGTATTATTCTATTCTATTGCTTTTAGGTTAATTATTCAATATATATTGGGTAGCGAGGTAAGCAGCAGCTGGCGCAATGTACTGCTTCCGGTAACGAGCAGAGAGTATTGGTTTTTTACGGTATATATTGGCATGTATTTCTTATTTCCATATTTTAATATACTAATAAGTAGGATGAAGCAATATGAGTATCTGAGATTACTGATCCTGTTAAGCGTTTTTTTCAGTGTCATACCTACATTTTTAGGAACTGAGGGATGGCTGGGAGACAACGGTTCTTTTAGTATCGTCTGGTTTGCCTACTTGTATTTTATAAGCGGATATCTTAAAAGATTCGGTATGATTAAGGGTCATCAAAAGAAATGGCGATATATTTATTTGTGTTCTATTATGATTATACCACTCTATGAATTTGCAATGATTTTCTTGGAGCAGGTTGGCTTGGGTAATTTGTTGGTCATGGAGGGGCATTTCATAAATATGTCACAGCAATTATATCAATCCAACGTTTTGCCGGCCTTGGTAGCCTCGGTATCATTGTTTATGCTATTCTTGGGGAGAAATAGCCGATTTAAGAATTCATTTCTTAATTCATCTATAGCTTGCTTCGGAAAGCTGACATTTGGGATTTATCTGATTCATAACAATAGAAACATAGCTCACTATTTTTGGGAAAAGATTAATATCAATTACTGGCTGGCTGAAAGGGAGGATATTCTGATGTCCATCCTGCTAACGCTTTTGGTTTTTGTTGCCTGTGCCCTGATTGATTTTTTAAGAATAAAACTTTGGAATCTCTTTGGCTATGAAACAGCGTTGACGAAGCTGGCAGAATTTATAAATAATATATTTGAAAAGGTATTTCGTTTTTTTACTAAGTTGAATAAGCAGTAAATATCCCCTCTTCGCCGGTATAAAAGAAGTAGCGGATGCAAAAGATATTCTCAGCGGTGATAGAAAAAGCAATATATTAATTAAGTAGTAGATAATTAGGGTCAGCAGAATTGAAATAAATGCAAAATTGTGTTAAAATATTGCAATATTAGTAGTAATTATTATTATATTTTTTATAAATATCTGCTCACGTAACAAGGATAAATGTTTCGTGGCGTGAATAGGACAAAAGATTATGATATACCATAGCTATGTTTTTCTTATGTTTTTCTTACCACTGTTGTTACTTCTAAATTATATGGCCTTCCGCAATAATATAAGAAGACAGAATATGCTGCTGCTGATGGCCAGCCTGTTCTTTTATTCATGGGGTGAGCCACGCAATGTTTTTATCATGCTTTTGTGCATCGGGATAAACTGGAGCTATGGTTATCTCTGCCTGACCCTTGACAGCCAAGCTGACAGGCAGACCGCTTTCGGAGGGATGAACCCGGCTAAGTTACGGAAAGCAGCCTTCGTAATGACCATAATCATGGATCTGGGACTGCTGGCTTTTTATAAATATACGGCGTTTGCCATCAGTAATATGAACCGGCTTCTTTCCGCTGATTTTTCGATTCCGTCGCTTGTTCTGCCGGCCGGGATATCGTTTTTTACTTTTCAGGCACTCTCATACACCATTGATGTCTACCGGAGAACCGTCCCGCCGCAAAGAAAGTTTTCCCAGATCGTTTTGTATATTTCTTTGTTTCCGCAGTTGATGGAAGGGCCGATTATCCGCTACGGGACCATCGCCGACGAGCTGGAAGACCGCCGCTTTAACGGGGATGATTTTTCATCAGGCATCAGCCGCTTCATTACCGGGCTGGGGAAAAAGGTACTGATTGCCAATGTAATGGCGCAGGCGGCTGACTTTGCTTTTGATAAAGCCCCCGGCTCTCTTTCGGTAAGTGCGGCCTGGATCGGTGCGGCAGCTTATGGCTTGCAGATATATTTTGACTTCTCCGGTTACTCGGATATGGCCATAGGCTTGGGGAAGCTGTTTGGTTTTCATTTTCCCGAGAACTTTAATTACCCCTATATGGCCAGATCCATCTCCGAATTTTGGCGCCGATGGCATATATCCCTGACCACATGGTTTCGTGACTATGTCTATATTCCCATGGGCGGAAGCCGGGTAAACAGCAAGAAGCGGCTAATCCTTAACCTCTTTGCCGTATGGGCCCTAACTGGCTTGTGGCATGGGGCAAGCTGGACTTTTGTCGGTTGGGGGATGCTGTTCTTTATCTTGATTACTTTGGAAAAGATCACCGGATTTGGAAAATGGATAGCCAGACTGCCGGTAATCAGTAACTTGTATATGCTGACGGGTGTCTTACTGGGCTGGGTATTGTTTCGGTCATCGGGAGAACAGCACGCAATTAAATATTTTATGGCAATGTTCGGTCTCAACGGCAATCCGCTCATTGGAACAGATACGTATTGGCTGACAGCAGAATATGCATTTACTTGGATAATCGGCGTCATCGGTTGCCTGCCGATAGTTAAAGCCTTAAATACCAAACGGTTTGCCGGCCATGTTGGCATCACCTTTGTACGATGGATGATTTTGGCATTAATTACTCTGTTATCAATAGCTGCCATCAGCGGAAGTGATTATAACCCGTTTATATATTCTAATTTTTAGAGGTAAAGCATGGATGATCAGATAAAGCGGCCTACGGCCAGTCAGCATAGCAGCAAAAGCCGAGAATTAAATAATTTCGGTGCGTCATTTTTTGTTCTGGTGCTCGTAATTATGTTAATTTTTAATGGGATGGACTGGTATGAAAGAGCTTTTACAGAAGTACAGAATGAGTTTACGGACAATTTTGCCATATTTCCTAGCGCTAAAATAGATTTCGGCCTGAAAAAGGTGTATAATCTCTATATGTGGGCAACCAACCGGAGAATTATCAATGACGTGGTGGTTATGAACGATGGTCGGCTGATATTGCGGCAAGGTGATGCACCGCCGTCTTATGACGAAAAAATAAATAACATCGTTGCCTTAAAAGACTATCTGGAAAGCAAGGACATACCTATGCTTTTTGTCCGCGTTCCGGACAAGATGCAGGACACATCGCAGCTCCCGCAGGGATATGCGAATACGATACTGGAAGACGGAGTCAGTTTTATGGCGCAGCTGTCGCAAAATGGCGTAGCCAGCCTTGACTTACGGGAAGAAATGATGCGGGAAAACATGGATTTTGCCACCGCCTTTTATCGCGGTGACCATCATTGGACAGCCGAGACTGCCTTGTGGAGCTTCGGGAAAATCGCCACTGTCATGAATACGGAATATGGTTTCAGCTTGGATGAAGACACTTGGGATGCCCAGTCTTATGAGAAAATAACCTATCAGAACGTCTTTATGGGATCTGAGTCGGAAAGAATCGGCGATCCCGGTTTAAAAGAAGATATTACGGTACTGATACCTAGATTCGAGACCGCTTTTACCGTCAATAATATCAATGAGTACGGGCAAGATGAAGCCGCGCTACGGGGTGATTTTACGGATGTATTCGTTCCCAAGACGAAAGAAGCGCAGCATGATGATTTTTCTCAATACGACCTGAATGCAGCAGATAGCGGCTTTGCCCGATATATCAACGAAAATGCTGCTGAGCAGAAAAAAGTATTGCTGATTGCGGATTCCTTTGGCCGGGTATTTTCGACTTATCTTGCCTGTTCGACGGCACAGGTAAGTTATTTGTCTATAAGTGAAGAAAATAATATGAAACTATATCCTGTCCTAGCAGACGAAGAATTTGACATGGTGATTTTCATGGTGTATGATCAGGTGTTGTTGCGTGACAATGAGGAACTGGGCAAAAACAGACTGTATTTTGGAGAGGATCAATTATGGGAGTGATTAAAAAGTATCTGGTTACCGGAGCCGCTGGTTTTATCGGTTACCACCTTTCCGGCAAGCTTTTAGCCGCCGGCGCGGCAGTGACGGGGCTTGATAATATGAACGACTATTATAGTGTGGCGCTTAAGCAGGATCGTCTGAAGAGCCTGCGGAAGTTTCCCGGATTTGAATTTATCCGCGGGGATCTGACGGACGGGCCGGGTCTTAATGAAGTCTTTGCCCGCTGCCGTCCCGACATCGTGATAAACCTAGCGGCGCAGGCGGGCGTCAGATACAGCATCGACAATCCGCAAGCCTACATACAGTCTAATATTATCGGCTTTTTCAACATTCTGGAAGCATGCCGGCAATATCCGGTGGAGCATCTGGTTTTTGCGTCGTCCAGTTCCGTGTACGGCGGCAACGAAAAAGTACCGTTTTCCCCGGAAGATCCGACGGACTGCCCGGTGAGCCTGTATGCGGCGACCAAGAAGTCCAATGAGCTGATGGCATATTCTTACAGCCGGCTATATCAGATACCGGTTACGGGTCTACGCTTTTTTACCGTATACGGACCGCTGGGAAGACCTGACATGGCTTACTTTTCTTTTGCTGAAAAGATCATGTCCGACACCCCGATTCAGATTTATAACTATGGCGATATGTACCGGGACTTTACCTATATTGACGATATTGTCCGGGGCATGGAAAATATCCTGACCAAGCCTCCGGCAAGAGATGGGCAGGGAGTTGCCTATAAATTATATAATATTGGCAATAATAAACCAGAAAGCCTGCCGTATTTTATCGAAGTACTGGAAAAAGCACTCGGAAAAAAGGCAGTCAAGGAATTTTTGCCGATGCAGCCGGGAGACGTATACCGGACATACGCCGACATTAGCGATATACAAAATGATTTTGGATTTAAGCCGGAAACTGATATTGAAACAGGGCTGGGAATATTTGCCCACTGGTTTTTGGACTACTATCAAGAAAGGTATCATAAATAAAAGTTGAAAGGAACAGGCACCATGAAGGTAAAATTGGCACGTGCAGCAACTAAATACGTCACACCCAAGGCAGTCAGCCGGCTATTGACAGTTATCTATGCGGCCAGCCTGGTTCCGCTACTGGTGATAGCCAGATATAATTATCCCAGTGCCGACGACTATTCCATCGGAGCCGCCGTCCGCCATGCTTTTTTAGAATCAGGAAGCCTGTTTACGGCTATCAGGCAGGCTGTGCTGACAGCAGCGGATCAATATATGAACTGGACGGGTAATTTTTCCTCGATGTTTTTCACATCTATACATCCCGGAATATTTGGGGAGAAATGGTACTTCCTGACCACATGGATAATGTTGGCGATGCTTAGTTTTTCTACGATGTACCTTTTGCGCGCCTGCTTGGTAAAAGCCCTGCAAATGGATAAACACCTCTCTCATAGCATCAGCATGATTGCCCTGTTCGTCATGGTTCAATGTATGGTCGGGAGGACAGAAGCCTTTTACTGGTATGGCGGGGCGGTGAACTATGTCTTCATAAACTGCGTCGGCATGTTTATGTTGGGCGGTTTGATCTCGGCTGCCTGTGAACCTAAAAAAAATAAGCGGTCATGGTACTTGGCCATGGCTTCCGTCATGGGGATATTGGCGGGGGGCGGAAATTATATGACGGCTTTGATGATCGGGATAATTATGGTTACGGCAGCTATCTTGGCCGTCTTGGTTAAGAAAGGAAAGTTTTACCGGGGCTTGCTGATTCCGGCCGCCGGTTTTTTTATAGCTTTTATAGCCAGCGTCCTAGCACCTGGCCATAGTGTGCGAGCGGCAGGAGTAACCGGGATGGGGCCGGTCAGGGCGGTTTTGATTTCATTTCACTATGCCTTGGAGTACGCCCTGTCCGATTGGACTAACTGGGTAGTCTTATTAATGATTATCGCCTTAATACCCTTGTTCTGGAAGGCAGCCGGCCAGACCCGTTTTACATTCCCCTGCCCGGTTCTTATGGCTGTCTATAGCTATTGTCTTTTGTCCGCCACATTGACGCCGCCGCTTTATGCCGTAGGAAATATTAGCGCTGAACGGTTGCAGGCCGTTATTTTTATTACATATATCCTTCTTTTAACATTAAATGTCGGCTATCTGACCGGCTGGGTACGTAAAAGGATGGCTCCAGTGACAGCAGAAGAAAACGGCGGCTTTTCCCTTAATACAGTGACGGTCTTGCTGGCCTGCGGGGCTTTCCTGCTATTTGGCTCCGTTTTAAGCGTTATCCCTGAGCCACATTATTTTTCCTATTCCTCCGCGATCACAGATCTCGCCAATGGCAGCGCAAGAGAGTATGGGGAAGCGCTCAGGGAGCGTGCCGCGCTACTTACAGCAGCGGAAGAAGGAGAAGATGTCCGGCTGAAACCGCTGCCGGCTTTCCCGGAACTGCTTTATTTCGATGATATTTCAGCGGATAGCGAGGATTGGCGCAACCGGGCAATGTCTCGATATTTTATGATAAATTCAGTTACCATCCGGCAGCCTTAGATTCATTCATTAACGGAAAAGAAAAGGAATATTATATAGATAAGAAGGTTATTAAGAAATAGTTAAGGATAACGGAAGAAAACTTAAGATTTTACTTGAAATCGCATAAAATTATTTTTTTATGATAGTATAGCAATAGCGGGAAACGTTATCCGATACATAAAAGAAAGGCAGCAGGTGATCTGAAATGAAAGGAAACAGACCTCTCAAAAGAAGAAATACAGTATTACTGTTAATAATGTGCATTATGATGTTAGTTGTAGGGGGGTGCGCCAATTTCCCCAATACAGATGAGAAAGAAATAAGCAGGGATGAAAATACCATTATTACTGAGACGGGGGAAATTTTGGAGAAACCTGAGGAAGAAGCACCGGCCGAAGCAACGCCTGAAGCGACACCAGATATTATTATGCTGACAGAACCTTTGGAGGAGCCGGAGATTACGGCAGAACCGATTGCAGAGGAAGTTGAGGTTGAAGTGGAAGATCCCAATGCACTGCAGATAGTATTTTTGGGTGACAGTATATTTGATGCCAGCCGGGATGGTACCGGGGTTCCTTATCTTGTCGGTGAGGCCTGCGGCGCTAATATCTACAACCTTGCCATCGGCGGGACCAGTGCTTCTGTTGAAGAAGGCGAAGCGCAGGAATATGAAAAATGGACATCCAGAAGCTTTGTCGGGGTAGTCCTTATGATGGCAGGAAAAGTAAACGACTGGCCGATTGAAGGATCAAGAGCACATGATGTCATGCAGACTATGGATGTCAGCAAAACGGATTACTTTGTCATCGAATACGGCTTAAATGATTTTTTCCGTGGCGTGCCTTTAGATAACCCCGATAGAAGCGTTGATATGACCACCTATGTCGGTGCGTTACGGGTAGGAATCTCTCAGCTTAAGGAACTGGTTCCTACGGCTACGATAGTGCTGTGCTCGCCTCATTATTGTCAGTTTTTTGATGATGACACATACATCGGTGACGGTAATATACTCCATAACGGCCAAGGAACCCTATTTGACTATAAAGGAAGCTGTCAATATGTAGCGAATGAATCGGGTTCGATTTTTGTGGATAATTACCTTGATCTGGGCATTGACGGTTATACTGCTTCGGATTACCTGGAAGACGGCGTCCATCTAAACAGCTCTGGTAGAAGATTATATGCGGATTTTCTGGCCCGGCAGATTCTGAAGTATGAGGAAACGATTAATAATTAAACTGGGGGAAGTGCAAGATGATAAAACACTATGACTACCTGATAGCCGGAGCCGGGCTGTTTGGCGCGGTTTTTGCCCATGAAATAAAAGCGGCTGGTAAATCCTGCATGGTAGTTGAGAAGAGGGATCAGGTTGGCGGTAATATTTACACCTATGATGTCAGAGGGATACAGGTTCATAAATACGGCCCCCATATTTTTCATACCGCCAATAAAGCAGTGTGGGATTACATAAACAAGTTCGCCGAATTTAATCATTACGTCAATTCCCCGCTTGCTATATATCAAGGGGAATTATATAACCTGCCCTTTAACATGAACACCTTTAACAAGTTGTGGGGGGTAAGAACCCCGGCAGAAGCCAAGAAGCGGATCTCCGATCAGATAGAAGGCTTACATATCGGCGATCCGGGCAACTTGGAAGAACAGGCCTTGTCGCTGGTAGGTACCGATGTATATGAAAAACTGATCAAGGGCTATACCGAAAAGCAGTGGGGAAGGGCATGTACGGAGCTGCCGGCGTTTATCATCAAGCGCCTGCCGCTTCGCTTTACCTATGATAACAATTACTTCAACGATCCTTATCAAGGGATACCAAAGCAAGGCTATACCGCCGTCATTTCTCAGCTGCTAAAGAATATTCCGGTCTTAACCGGCATTGATTACCATAGTTTTGTCAACGCGCAGCAAGCGGCTAAAGAAATGGGAAAAGACAGCTGTACTTTCGGGAAAACCATCTTCACGGGAAGGATCGACGAGTTTTTTAATTACTCGCTGGGACGCTTGGAATACCGCTCTTTACGTTTTGATACGGAGGACATACCGGCTTGCGATAACTGGCAAGGCAATGCCGTAGTTAATTACACTGAAAAAGAGATCCCCTATACGAGGATCATCGAACACAAACACTTTAATTTTGGCCAAGGGGAAGGAACGGTCATCACTAAGGAATATCCCCAAGAATATCAAGAGGGAGAAGAACCATATTACCCCATAAACAATGATGCCAACATGGCTCTATATAATCAGTACCGTGAACTGGCCGACAAACAGCAGGACGTTTTATTCGGCGGCCGCCTCGGCCAATACTGCTATTATGACATGGACAAAGTGATTGAGGCCGCCTTGAAGCTGGCATCAAGGGAAACTAGTTTCCCTATTATTAGCAATAACTGTTAAACATCATTCCGCTATATGCGCTGGTTATATATGGATTAGCAAAGTTACGCCCGGGATTCTTATAAGCCACTATTTTCTTATTGACATAATCCATGGGATTCAGCGATATCTGATCCGTTTTGCGCAAGATGGCATTGGTAAAATCCTTCACGCCGGAAAGCCCTTCGGCTCCGCTGTTTAAAAATGCTTCGGAGAGCTTACTGCTATCTTCCAGCCGGATCTGGCCGTCCTCATTCATCTGAAGTCCCAGAGCGGCCATGTCCTTATAAAAGTAACCGGCTATCCCCTTCATTTCGCCCAATAACCGGCTGCTTCCCGAATATTCCTGCGGATAAGCGGCGGAAGCAGCCAAAAAGGAATTGTAGCTGTTGATCAGGCTGTTAATGTTTTCCTGGATGGACTCCGTATCGGTTTTCAGGCCGATGCGGGTCGGCTCGCCGTCCGGATTGCTGACGCCGTTTAAAGTAAGTTCGAACATTTTCTCCACAGTGAAGTGATTAGACAGAGCGGTCTGTTCCGTTCCGTTCAAAGTAAATCTGGCGTTGGCAGCCTTCTGTGAAACCGTGTCAATGCCCAGATAGGTGACCGCACCAGAGGTTTTGCTGGTCTTGTCGTCACTGATATGGAAGATGTCTTCTTTGTCCGGCGATATGCCGGTAGCATTGGAAATAAGCTGCAGAGACGAAGAACCGTCGTTGTCGATCACTTCGGCAGTCAGCCCGATGCCGGCATTGTTAAACAATCTTGCCAAGCGGTCTTGAACGTCCCGGTTCGTTTCCCCTTCATGAATATTAAACTGGAATTCGTAGTTTAAGTCACCCACATTGAGGTCAAAAGAGTAAGCATCCGGCGGAAGTCCGATATTCCTGTCGGCCGGCAGGGACGTACCCGTATTAATCTGTTTTGCCGCGAGGTTGGTTACGCTGATATCAAAAGAAGGAATGTCGCTGCTTTTTTCATCGTTTCCGATAAAGGCCGCCGTGACAATTTCCCCGTCGGATGAATAAGCGGTTTTCTTATTCAGGATATCCGACCCTTCCAAGCCGCCCAAGGATGCGATGGAATTACGTAGCTGCCGGGCATTCTCTTTCAGACCCAAAGCAAACTCATGAGTTTCTTTCGTGTCGTCCACAAGAAACAGAGGGGATTCCTTATTCAGCTTGACAATGGAGTTGTATACATTACGAAGCTCGCTCTTCTTATGCGTGTCATACTGTGACGGCCGCATTGACGGATACGAGGTAAGATAGTGATTATAGACGGTGTTTAAAGCCGCGCTGTATGCCATAGCTGCCCCTCCTTTCTTCCATGAATCATCCGGCGGTTCGATACGGCTTATATCAGAGTCATATCGGCGCCTGAATCGGAAGTCTATTGATGCTTCATCCTTGAAGATTTATAAACGACTTCCTAAAGGGCATAATTACCTACTTTTATGTCCTTATCATATCACGAAACCAGTCAGGATGCAAGCAGGGTCACCGCATTTACTTTTTTGAAATAACGTAGTTTAAAGCATTAGTATATGTCTGCAAGGAGAAATAGTTAAATAAATGCTGATAAAGCAGATT
>QMCD01000114.1_pt1 | contig 87829 bp, 73 predicted proteins | sample 1821841 | NCBI WGS metagenome assembly QMCD01 (sample SAMN01991225, study PRJNA193472) | Termite gut metagenome, whole genome shotgun sequencing project. | isolation source: worker | host: Macrotermes natalensis
GCCGGTCGCGGTATTGGAAGCCGCCGACCGCATGGCATCGGCCTGGGCGCTGGTCAGCGCCGCCGCCGCCATATTGGGATTGCGCATCACGGCGGTTTTCTGCAGCTCTTTAATCATCGCTTCGTCTTCTTCGGAAGCCTTCATGGCATTGACGCCGAAGGATACGATTGATATTCCTCTCAGGTTCGACCATTTGGAGGACAGGACATCATTCAGTGCATCCGCGAGCTCCATGGTATGGGCCGGGACGGCACTGTAACGGATGCCCATCGCCGAGATCCGGGCAAAAGCTGGCTGCAGTGCGGTCATCAGTTCCGTCTTCAGCTGGCTGTCCAGCTGATTTCTTTCATAATCCTCGGTCACATTGCCGCAGACATTGGTATAAAACAGCAGCGGGTCGGTGATCCGGTAAGAATATTCCCCGTTGCACCGGATGGAAATATCAATGTCCAAGCCGATGTTATGATCTACTACCCGGAAAGGAACCGGATTGGCGGTGCCGTATTTATTGCCGATGATCTCCTTGGTATTGAAATAATAGACACGTTGATCCTTGGCCGTATCTCCGCCAAAGGTAAACCGCTTGACCAGCGTACCGGCGGTACGTTTCACGTTTTCACCCAGATTGCCATAAAGGAGACTGGGTTCAGAAGCAGTATCATATGTAAACTCGCCGGCCTCCGCGCAAAATTCCACTATTTTACCCTGATCCACGATCATCATGCACTGACCTTCGTTCACGGCTACGATGGAGCCGTTACTGATAATATTGTCCTCAGCCTTATAATTACTGCTTCTTTTATCACTGGTGCGCTTCCGTCCTTTTGTTACCAGAACATCGGCCTCCAGGGAATCACAGTAAAAATACTCCCGCCACTGATCCGCTACGACGCCGCCGATCGTGTCCTTGATCGCTTTTATCAAGCCCATTTTGTTTTCCTCCTGTTATCAGTTATCGTAATAATTTCGATATTTTCATTATAGCGGTTTTATAGGTAAATGTCCACAAATGACCGAATTATTTTCGATACGAGCTGTTTTCACTGGTTTTGCATGCCATCTGCTTAATACCGTCTGGTAAGTTTGCTGTAACAAAGAGGAGGATGGCTTTTTAGGGAAATACTGGGATTCTTTGACCACGGTCCCGGCGTCGGAAATTATGCCAGAGGACCAGCTGTCGCTGCTTCGGCAAACTCCGTTGTCACCAGTTCTTCATATGGCACTCTCTGGGGGAGGGTACCGGCTTCTTCAAGGAGATTCTGCAGCAGCGTAAAGGAAGCCTGACTGAAAATCAGATCCTCCTTCCAGGTTCCCTGCTCATAGTAACGGGAAATAATCAGAGTCAGGGTCTCCTGTTCCAGTTCGGGGAACTGGCTGCCGACCGTCTCGGCGATTTCCTCGGGGCTGTGTGCATGGACATAGTCGAGGCCTCTTTGCACTGCGGTTGTAAAACCTTGGATAATATCCGGATGCATCGTGATATAGCTGTTTCTGGCACAGAATGCCGTGTAGGGGACATAGCCCGACTCTTCTCCCAGGGAAGCGACCACATAGCCGGCTCCCTGTTGCTCCAGCAAGGTCGCCTGCGGTTCAAGCTCTATCGTAAAGTCCCCCTGTCCGGATGCAAAAGCCGCCGCCGTGGAACCGAACTCATGATCCTGGGTAATCGTCAGATCAGCCAGCGGATCAAGCCCGTTTTTCTTCAGGATAAACTCCAGGACTACCTGCGGCATCTCGCCGGCCCGGCCGCCCAGCACTTGTCTGCCGGCCAGCATATCCCATGTGAAACTGCCAAACGAAGAGCCTGCGTCGGCAGCTTTTCCCTTGACGGGATCCGACACCGCACCGGCTATGGGCCTTCTGGATACCAGGAAATCGCCGGCCCGCTGGGTGAGCTGCGCAAAGTTCACTGCCGCATCCTCGGTTCCGTCAATATATGTATATAGGGAAGCCTCGCTGCTCAGGAAACCGATATTTGCCGCACCCGACAGTACCGCGTCCATCGTCTGAGCGGCTCCGTTTCCCGCCGTCAGGATCAGGTCGATGCCTTCCTCCGCAAAATAACCCTCTTCAATCGCCACATACAAGGGGGCAAAAAAAAGCGAATGCGCAGCTTCATGCACAGTGACCGAGACCCCACCGCTCACCGCCTTTCCAGCCGCGTTTTGGCAACCGGAACTCGCTCCGGCAATCAGAATCGTCGCCAGCAGCAGCCCGGTCATTTTAAGTATGCGCTTCTTTTTCATAGATTCTCCAATATTGTTGACTTGTTTCAGTTTATGCAATATCGGATTATTATAGTCTTGAAGACAGGACGTTTCATTGGCACTTGGACATAGGATAGGCTGTTCTTGGATGCGCTGTTCTGGGTTACACTGTCTTGGATGCACTGTTCTGGGTTACACTGTCTTGGATGCACTGTTCTGGGATGCTGATCCGTTGCTGTCTGCCGGCTGGCACCCCAGGATGTCTTCTACCAGGGCCAGCTGCTCGCGGATCTTCAGATGCTGCGGGCATTTGGTCTCGCACAGGCCGCAGTCCTGGCAGTCTTTGAAGGTTTTCCCCTCCGGCTTGGAGCGGTAGGAACGGTATCCGTTCAGGGCATGATCTTTTAAGCCATAGACATTATAGTAGGTGTAAAGGCTGAAAACATGCGGGATATCGATACCCGCCGGGCAGGGCTGGCAGTACTTGCAGCCGGTGCAGTACAGCTCGTTGAACTTCGTGAGCTGTTCCATCGCTTCGCCTAGCTGGCGCCATTCCGCTTCGCTCATGGCCCTATCATCGGAAGCAATCGCGGCGTTCTGTTCTACCATCGCCTTGGTCTGCATCCCCGACAGGGCGCAGCTTAGGTTCGGATTGCCGAGGACAAATTTAAAGGCCAGCTCATAAGTCGCAATCGTCGGCTTGCCGGTCAGCTTGGTATAGAGATCCGTAGGCGCGGAAAGCCGGCCGCCGCCCACCGGGCCCATGGCTACGGTTCCCAGGCCATTTTCATGCGCATAGGCCAGCATCTCTTCATTGTTTCGGTCTAACAGATTGTACTGCACCAGCATGCTGTCCATGGGAATGCCATGGGCTGCCGAGGTGTCAATGATATGTTTAATCACAGACGGGTCATCGTGGAAAGAAAAAGAAATATGCCGGATCAGGCCTTCTTCCCTTGCCTTGGCGGCTTCTTGAAGTAAGTCCATCTTCATGATCTTGCCGTCAAAGGAAGCCTTGTCAATGCCCCAGAAATGATAGAAGTCAATATAATCCGTATCCATCTTCGTAAGGCTCGCTTCAAGGGTCCGGCGATAATCTCTCGGCTCCTTGACCAGCTCCAGCGGCAGTTTGGTAGACAGCAGGATCTTATCCCTGAATCCCTTAACGGCTTTTCCGAGGGCCAGCTCGCTGTTTTTGTTGCAATAGAAGGGTGCCGAGTCAAAATAGTTAACCCCCAGCTCATATGCCCGTCCGATCATCTCTTTTGTTTTTTCGTCATCTACATACCAGCTGCCGTTTTCTTCATACTCCGGCAAGCGCATGCATCCGAACCCCAGCGCCGATACCTTTTTCCCTGTTTTGCCAAATTCTCTGTACTGCATTGCTGTTACCTCCTCATTATTCAAAATGGGTTTTGGGACGTTACCTATAGTATAACTCTGCCGGTACGGTAACAGCAAGTGTTTTCATCTTTTTTCCATCCAGAAAAAACCGCCGCCAAGCGGTGTGTCTTCCAAATAACCGCCTTTTCCCCACAATGCGCTACAAGCATCGGTGACTTCCGCCTTGGTTCCCAGAAACTGGTTGGGGCATATGATTTTATCGCCGTTCGCCCCGCCCAGAAGATAGGCGGCCAGCATATACTGTTCATTATACCAGCGTCTTTGCCGGGTTATCCATTTCTCCGGATAGTCGTACGGCAGGAATATGTCATGCATCGTATAAAGCAGGCCGGCCGGCAGGACCGGAACGATTTCCGTGAAATACACGGTGACGTCCGAGTTCGGGAAAGTGCGGTGGGAGCCATCCAGCAAGAAGACATCCTCGTCGGTTAAGGTGGCAAAAAAACTGATATCCATATCTACCAGGGACTTACGGTATACCTTGTCGCACAAGGCGTCGATTTCCGCACGCGGGCTGGGGTCGATGGATATGACTTTAGTGCGCAGGTTATTGTCACGGATGGACTGTACCGCAAACAGCGTGGTATTTCCCGACCCGACTTCGACATAATAACGGGGGTTGCGGACGGCAAGAAAGCCGTAAATGCTAAGCGCGTCAAAAGGAGTGATATAGTTGTTTTTCCATTTCGGCGTGGTAATGTCATTTTGATTGAGCGGGATCTTTTGATAGGCTTCAGTATGGGCGCAGAACTTTTTCAAGAGCGCCAGGGTTTCTCCTTTCTTGTCATTCCACCAGTCGTTCATCATGTCCGCGATCCTGGATTCACTGAGCGATGCCCGGAAGCGTGGAATATATTCGTAGTCGCTGATATATACATAGCGGTCGGCATCACATGGCTTTTCTATGTCCGGCAGGGACGTAATTTTTCTGTTGGCGATTTTACCTTGGGGAATATTGCCGTCTACCAGTGACTGGTAGATCTCATCGATGTATTTGTGCGACGCAATCACTATTTTATCGTAGTCACAGTTTGCGATCTCTTCCTGGGCAATGACTTCGATGTTGTTTACCTGCTTGATTCCCTTGTAATTGATATCTGCAAAACAAATGCATTGGCAATAATTCAGTTCTTCGATCTGAGCCAGAAACTGTTTTCCTATATAGCCTGCTCCAAAGATAATTATTTTTGAATTCTTTTCAACAGCATCAAATGGAAATAAATGTCTCATGTCGTTATCCTCCGTGTTATTATAACCTCCTTAAAATGATATGATTCTTGTGGGACGGGGAAATCATTAGCCCTTATAATTATATCATATGTTTGATTTTATTTCTACAAAATATTGTTTGATCAAATTATTTGATTATTTTGTCTTGTTTGAGATCGGTTCGTTCAAACAACGCTTTGCAAGAAAACAGCGGCAGGTTGTTCCTTATTCAGGTAACAGCTGCCGCCGCGGGAGTTTTTCGGTATGAGTATTGTTGTTAATGGTATATTTAAGAGTATTTGCTGGAATGTTCAAATGGAATGTTTGATAAAAGTAACTACAGCCACAGATATCCCTGATATCCATATGTGTCAAAAAACCACTGTGCCCAAGCCATCCCTAAAGTGAAAATCAGCGTACATGCCGTCATCAATATGGCCGGCATGTCATAAACCACCTTGCACTGCGCTATCACCTGCCCGTTTTCTTTTATTACGTCATAGCTTTTATTCCTGCTGCCGATCAACACCTCGATACCGAGGATAATCAACGCCAGCGGCCAGAGCCGGAATACCTGCCAGAGCATCAGCTGCGGCACCAGCACATGCACAGTATATACAATACCCAGCGCCAAAAGGACGATCCCGAAAGTTACTGAGCCCAAGCGATGCACCCTGATCGTTTTGTTTTCCATATCCGCTCCTTTCCGCTGTTATGTGTCCTTTTGCTCTGAGTCTGACTGCAAGTCCTTAATCACCGAACTCTTATCCTCAAAATCCTTATATTCAAAGCTTTTTTGATCAGCGTACTCATGAACCATGTCAGTCTGTTCCGGTGGTTTTTCCGAAAAAAGCAGCTCTTTTTTTCCTTTGATCATCCTGATTCCCGTCATGATCACCAATATTCCCACGACCAGCTTCGGTACGCTTGTTTCTATACGATAGATTATCCAGCGGATCCCCTCGGGGAAAGCACTGAGTTCCAATATGTCAAACAAAAGCTGCCACAGCAGCACCGCCCCTAGCCCGATCATGACATAAGCAAACCAGTTCCGGTATTTTTCCATATTTTTATTTCCTTGCGACAGGATGTCAAGGCCAAACAAATAGTTGTCTTCCATCTTCTCAAACTCGACATCGCTTAAGCCTCTCAAGTGATGGACATGAAAAAAACCGTAGAACCAGATCACCGCCAAAAACATAATCAGGACAGGAATCTGCAGAAAACCGGCTACAGCAATGATACTGACAAATAAAATCATCAGGCTGATTCCCGTCTTCATAAATCCCATATACATCTCACCTGCACCTGGCAGCAGGGAAAAGATGAAGGTAAAAAACTTGCTTTTCTTTCTTGGTTTCATTTTATTTCTTCCTCCTTTTCAAACAAACGGTCAAATGACATTATGACATTATAAATCTCATCCGATGTAGAGTTGATGGCGTCCGTCCCTTTCTGAAGGACGGCTGTGAAGCGGTTCGCCCCCTCTGCGGAAGTCTCCTGGCGATACTCTTTCTCCGCGAAGCTATCCTCCCGGCGGTTCTCCTCCATGGTGCCGCGGAGATAATCCGTCGGCATCTGCGGAAGCATAAAAGCCAGGAGAAGGGCGGCTGCCATGCCGGTGACAATCTTCATACTGTAAGCAAACATCTGTACCTTGGCCTGACGCAGCTTCTGAACCGAGATAATATCCTGTTTTTTCAGGCTTGTCATGATTTCTTCTTTCAGGTGACCGGGCGCATAGAGGGGCTCCTGTTCGATATCTGCTATAAATTTCCTTAACTCTTCATCACTAAGATAGGATCTCATATCAGTTCCTCCTTCCCGAACATGTCCCGCAGCTGCTCCCTGGTGCGGTAAATCTGCGTCTGAATGGTTTTGAGCTTGGCCTGTCGTTCTGCCGCGATCTCGGAAGCGCTCCGCTCTTCCAGATAATATGCTCTGGCAATTTCGTTATAGGGATACTTCAGTTTTTCACAGCACTGTGACAGCCTCTGCTTGATTTCGTTTTCGATCAGAACCTGTTCCGGCAGATTGTGCCGCTCTTCCTGATGATGAAAAAATGCGTCTTCGGTAGGAACCTGTTTTCGTCCGGCACTGCGCAAGTAATCGATGCTTTTATTGGCAGCAATCCTGCATATCCAAGCCTTTTCATTGGCTCCGTCAAAACTGTCCCACTTCTGATACGCGGAAAGAAAAGTTTCCTGCGTCAAGTCTTCAGCCGCAAAATAATCTCCCGTCATCCTGTAGCAGACAGAAAATATCAGTTTCTGATAACAATCAACCATTTCCGCCAGCCTGTCCTGCGCACCTATCTCTTCCACCCGCTTTCCCTTGCCTGTCATATGACTTATTTCATAGGATATAACGTTTCATTTTTCTGTTTGTCTTCAATCTGACCATAAAAATTATATAAATAACACTGTCATTATCGTGATATCTTGATCGATATCATCAATTAATGAAAAACTAGTCGCATCTATACTTTATTACTGATATCAGAAAGGGGAAAAATACGTAAAGAAATTCTATGTCGTTAAAACACTATTGATTCTGCGAACGCTGAAGATGCTGAGACAATTCTGCGGACATGGGGGAATGAACTTGCGCCGCAAACCCGGCGAAGAAAACCCTTTAACCAGCGTTCACTGTTCACTTCCGCTCAATGCCTGTCAGCATCACTGTCTCCAAGTTCCTGGAATGCTGGACAAAGTCTCCCGGCGTCACAAATAAGGCGCTGATCGGCATGTCTGTGCCAACCGTCTCAAGCAGCTTCCGGGTGCTGTCCAGAAATATCCCGGCCAGACGGAGCGCTTCATCAAACGGCGGGCTGCCCGCAGCTATCGCCTGGAAAATACCGTTTTCGTCCTTCTCGCCAGTTCTCGTCAGCTCCTGGTAAAATTGCTCCAGTACACTGCCTTCGTCAAGAGCTTCCGGCGGCTCTCCGTCAACTGGCGCTTGACTGAATCTTTGATTAACGCTTTGATTTATGCTTTGATTAAAGCTTTCATAATCAGCCTCTCTCAGGTAATCAGCCAGGCATAGCCCGCCCGCCCCGGAAGGTATCCGGGATGTCCGGCTGTCAAGAGCATCGGCCGCCGGGGCCTGGTATCCCCAGTCCACGTCAATCCTGTAGTCCGGGCCGCAGTCATAGTATACCTGATACACGAACTGGGAGCACACCATGACCGGCTCTTCCAGATGAAGGATCTGTTCATTAATGACGCGATCCAGCTCTGTAATGGCGAGCATCAATATCTTGCTGCCGAGTACCATCAGCTTATGACTGGGCATTATCTTGCGGAAAATAAACAAGCCGGCCAGCAAAATCAAGGCCGGGAAATCGTATTTGGCTCCTGCTTTCCGGTAAGCATCGGCGGCGGCCAGCAGGGGCTCTGCGGCCGGGGCATGTTTCAGGCGCATGACATAGGCTTGCTGGGCTTCATGGAAATCTACGCCGTTGACGCATACCCCGCTTGCGATCATTTCTATAATAGCATCTTCCTGATACAGCATAGCGGCATGGGAAGTGTCCGAGCCGCTGAACCAGGCTATGCTCTTGCTCAGCCAGTCGTCCGGTTCTGCCTTAAACACGATAATATCTCCTAATGCTAACTTATTCATAAGTTGTCCCTCTTTGGTATCTGGATGGCCAATGTTTTCGCAGGCAGCCCTATTTCTCTGTTGACCTGGCGTCCTCCTGACCGGTTTCCAGGCTGTCGATCAGTTTCTCAATCAGCAGTCTTTTTACATATACGTCAAAACTAAGCATGCTGATGAAAGCAAACAGCTGCAAAAAATCCCGCTTCTCCTGCGGGGCACTTTCAAATGTTTCTTTGGAAATGTCAAACTTCTGAACAATATCCTCTTTCATATTTTTTATCTGGTTTTCTTCCAGTTCAAATAATTCTTTATATATGGAGCCTAGGTTAAATGCGTCCTCCGACTGGAAGAAATCCTTCTTGACAGGTTCCAGAAGCGTGCGGATGTCGTTGATGGTGAGAATCCCTTTATAATAGTAAATAAATATCAGCAACAGGACATGGTCTTTATGATATTTTTTCTTTTCGGGCGGCGGCAGCAGGTCATTTTTGGCATAGTTATTGATCATGGTTTTGGTCAGTATCTTGTCTTCATCCTGATTCCTGGTGGATTTCTTCAGTTTTTTATCCATGAATGTCGTCACTTGATCCATGTACAGGTCAATATTGGGAATATCCTCCAGCTTGATGTACTGGATCCGGTCAAGACTTTCCAAGATGCTCTTGAGTAAATCAGTTTTATCTATTGTCATGTAACAGTCATTCCTTTCGCAGACGGGAAACATGCCCATGCCGTTTATGCCAACTGATCCGGATTACAGTGCGGCCGGCACAACAATTCTCTTGCACCCTATTATATAGTATTCATAACTGCATGGCAAGTGGGATTGCTATGAATTATTTTCGCTGTAAGATTTCATCTTTTCTTTAAGACTTTAGTATGGTAAAATATAAAAAAGTTTTCCGAGACCTAATCATGATGGAGGCCGCAGGCATGCAAAAAAAAATTCACACAGCCGCCGTGGAACATATGTTTGAAGCAATACTCTGCCTAAAGAACAAAGAAGAATGTTACCGTTTTTTTGAGGATTTATGTACCGTAAATGAGTTATTGTCAATATCTCAGCGGTTTGAGGTGGCTTCTATGCTGCACAATCATAAAACCTATCTGGAAATCTCGGAAAAGACTGGCGCATCTACCGCTACCATCAGCCGCGTAAACCGTTCGCTGAATTATGGCAACGATGCTTATGAGATGGTCTTCTCTCGTATTTCTAACTCCTGAAATCAAGGTGCAAATCAAAACCAGAACAGCAGTACAGTTCCTGTTGACTGCCGTTCCGGCTTTGATACATGTAAATAAGACGATGGCAAATCAACAAAATCAGCCGCTGATTTCCATGATATCCCTCGGATCAATATATTCTTCCTCTTTCATGACCTGGTATGCCAGTTCCAGATTATCCTCTCCGATCAGAAACAGGATGTACCGCTTGCCCAATGTTTCGCCCTCTTTTACTAAAGGCGTGCCTTGACTGTAATAGATTGAGCGATATCCGTTTTGATGGTCGAATATTATCTTATTACCATATTCCTCGTCCTTTTCTATTGCTTCCACGACTCCGGTTCCGACAGTTACCACCGCATTGCCTACGGATGCCTTCAGTATCAGGGTATGACTGTTTTCTTCCGATACCGTCATGGAGACGGAACCGGAGCCGCTTGAGCCGCTTAACGGAAATCCCTTGGGCAGATAGGATTCTATCAGTTCCTCTTGGCGGACTTCTTCCTCTGCGGCCAGCTTGGCGACAGTCTCACTCAATACTTCTACTTTATCTGACAAATCATCTTTCTCTTCTGCCAGGATAGTGTTTCCCTCTGTTAACTCTTCGATGGAAATCTGGTCATTGGCTGCCTCTTCACGCAGATCCCTGATCAGTATCGACTGATATACGATCTCGCAGACAGCTGCTACCGCGATTAGGAACAGGACGAACATCGTCAGTTCAAGCGCTAGCGAACTGATGTGATGCTGTCTTATTGTGCCGTCTGCTTTTTCACGGACCAGCATCATGGCAAAACTGCTCTTCCGCTTATTTTTTTGTTCCATAATTTAACTCCTTTATATAAATTTAATATATTTTAGCACAATTGATTAAAACACACAACTTTAACTAAAAATTTCCTATCATTTCTGCTAAAATAGCTCATTTTCGTACTTTACATTTAACTCAAGTTGTGTTATTCTGTTTGTGTTGCAACAATTTTATTATTTTTTTAAATTTTTTGGAGGTATCCTAATGAACAAAGGTACGGTAAAATGGTTTAACAACCAAAAAGGCTACGGTTTTATTTCTGATGAACAGGGCAATGATGTATTTGTACATTATTCAGGTCTTGTCATGGATGGTTTCAAGTCTTTGGAAGAAGGCGCTGCTGTTGAATTCGAAGTAATCACCGGCGAAAAAGGACCTCAGGCCGTAAACGTTACAAAGTTATAATCAGACACCTGATTATAAAAAATCATTAATCAGTAATCCGATGTGCCTGTTCTTGAATATAAATGATGAATTTTATTTAGAATCAGCAATATTGAGTTATCCGATTAAGGTCAGAACCTGTCTTAATAAGACGGGTTCTTTTTTTGCTCTATTACTTTTTACGCTCTGTTACGGTCCGAGGGGCTGCTCGGGAAATGCCTTAATCATCGTTTCCTAGGCGGATGTCTTCCATCAAGGACGCCATGTCCGGTTCAAGATGGTCAAACAGATAGGTTTTTTCCGGCCGGCGGTTCAGATATTCCTCCCTGAACTGACGGGCCGTCTGCTCGATCTCTTCCCTAAGGCCCTCGGCCGAAAGACGGGCGGCTCCCTGCCCCCACACGATCATCTGCTCCATGGCATCAGAAGTCGCTACCGTGACATGATGTTTTCTTCCGATTTCGTGGGTTACTTTCTCTATATACATATCGGCTGTTTCGGCTTCTTTGGTATAGACTATGTGGATGTTCAGGTATTGAATATGTTCACCCGGGTTGCCTTCTACACGGTATGCGTCATAAACCAAAATGACAATGTTATCCTTGTAGCCTTGATAATTACAGAGGATGTCTGCCAGCTTGCCACGGGCAGCTTCCAGATTACCTTCGGCCAGTTCCCTGAGTTCCTGCCATGCGAAGATAATATTATAGCCGTCAACAAGAAGATAATTATCCTGTTTACTTGAACGTTTTATGTGATCAGGACTATGCTCAGCCTTTTTTGTGATGGTGCTTGTTGTGGCAGTGTTTGTTGTGGCGGTGTTTGATTTGGTGGTGTTTTTTTTGTCGCTGTTATTACCGTCGATGTTATTATCGTCGATGTTATTATTATTTTTATCATGATAACGGTGACGGTTCCAGTGTGTTCTGGGTTGTGGCGCTGTTCCATAAGTTCGCCTGAATATTTCTTCCAGCTCTTTATTTTCTTTTTCTAAGTCGATTTCTTTTGGCAGGTTTGTTTTTTGTGGCGGACGAGCCGGTGAACCCTGACCGAACTGAAGGTTGCCGGGGGCTAGCGCGGTGCCGGCCGCGGCTTCTCTGGCTGCGGTTTCTCCGGCTGCGGTTTCTCTGGCTGCGGTTTCCGACAAGGCTCCCTCATTGCTAAGACTTAGGCCGGCCTTTATGTGCATATAGTCGGCGGCTTTATCCCATGTGACGATAAAGCCGGCGCCGTGGGCGCAAAAAACTGAGCTGGAAGGGTTATTGACATCGGCTTCGGGGTCATAGGCGGCTGCGGCAATGACATCGGCAGGGTTGTGACATGGTTCATAGCCTTTCAGCGAACAGAACAGTCGGCCGCGGCCTCTGGTGTAGGCAATGACTTCCGTCATATAGCCCTGCATAGATGAGACCGGGGCGCTGCCGGTCAGCACGGCGATCCCGCCGTCCGTCTGGGGCGGAAGGGAGCTTCCCTGCATCCTGCTGATATCGGACATGGCTCTTCCCACGGTTTCCTCAGGGATCTCTAGCCGAAAGCTGTACACCGGCTCCAGCAAGATACAGCGGGCACTCATCAGCCCCTGGCGAACAGCCCGGTAGGTTGCTTGCCGGAAATCTCCTCCTTCTGTATGTTTGATATGGGATTTGCCGGCGACCAGCGTGATTTTCATATCGGTGATTTCCGCTCCCGTCAGTACGCCCCGGTGCGGTTTTTCTTTTAAGTGGGTCATGATCAGACGCTGCCAGTTGCGGTCCAGCTCATCTTCACTCAAGGAAGCGGCAAATGTGAGGCCGCTGCCTTGTTCTGAAGGCTCCATCAGCAGATGGACTTCGGCATAATGGCGCAGGGGTTCAAAATGCCCCATTCCTTCTACCGGCGCCGCGATGGTCTCTTTGTACACGATGCTGCCCTTGCCGAAGATTACGGCAACACCGAATCTTTCCATGATGATGCTTTTTAATATTTCGATCTGAACTTCGCCCATCACCTGCACCTGGATCCGGCCAGAAGTCTCGTCCCAGGCGATATGGAGCAGCGGGTCTTCCTCTTCCAGCAGGCTGAGCTGAGAATACACGACATGGGCACTGGTTCCTTCAGGGAGTTCAATCTGATAAGTGAGGACGGGTTCCAGCACCGGCAAGAACACGTCTTTTTCCTGGCCCAGCCCCATGCCCGGTGCGGTTTTTTCCAGTCCGGTCACCGCACATATTTCCCCGGCTTCCGCGATATCCGTTACCTGGTACCGGCCTCCCGAATAGATGCGGATCTGGTCGGCTTTCTCCGTTATGATGTCTTCACCCTGATCTGGCCTAAGCGACTTGTAATCGGTACTCCGGGCCGGCTGGGCCGGTATGGAAAGCACCGTTTTTACCCGGAGCTGTCCGCCGGTTATCTTCATATAGGTAAGTCGGTTGTTCTGCTCATCCCTGGTAATCTTAAATATCCGGGCACCGAAATCCTCGCCATAATCAGGCGGCATGGCATATTTCCCGATCCCTTGCCGGAACTCTTCTACTCCTTCGCACCTAAGCGCCGAACCGAAATAGCAGGGATATATCTTGCGCTCTCGAATCAGGCGGGATATATCTTCTTCCTCCACTCGGTCTGCTTCGAGATATTTTTCCAGTAATGCCTCGTCACTTACCGCCATATCTTCATAGAACGTCTTTTTGTCTGAACCGTGAGCTGCATCCGGACTGAAATCCATACAGCGCCCGTCGAGTCGCTGCTGCAGTTCCGACAGGATAGCGGCCCGGTCTGCTCCCGGCAGATCCATTTTATTTATAAAAAGAAAAACGGGAATCTGATAACTTTTCAATAACCGCCATAACGTTCGGGTGTGCGCCTGGATGCCATCCGGGCCGCTGATTACCAAGATGGCGGCATCCAGTACCTGCAAGGTCCGCTCCATCTCCGCCGAAAAATCCACGTGCCCCGGTGTATCCAGCAAGGTCACCCTCCGGTCGCCCAGCGCCAGCTCGGCCTGCTTGGAAAAAATCGTGATTCCTCTGGCCCTTTCCAAGCCATGATGATCCAGGAAAGCGTCTTGATGATCTACCCTGCCCAATTTGCCGATGCTGCCGCTAAGATACAAGATGCTTTCCGCCAATGTTGTTTTTCCGGCATCCACATGAGCCAGGATACCCAGTACCAGATTTGCTCTTTTCATAGTATTCCCCTTGTATTTCGCCGACTCCTACAACTTTTCACAGGCCAAGTCGAAGCAGCTTTTCGCTGAATCATGTCGAAGCGAGCTTTTTCGCCAAATCAGCCATTGCACTTTACAGTACGGCCACTCCGGAATCCCTTGCTGCCTGCGCAACCGCCGCCGCGACCGCCGGCGCGACCGCTTTGTCCAGCGGACTCGGGATAATATAAGCCGGGGTCAGCTCCTCTTCGGATACCAGGCCGGCAATCGCCTTCGCCGCGGCGATCTTCATAGCATCGTTGATGTCACGCGCCCGCACATCCAAGGTACCGCGCAGGATACCGGGAAAAGCCAGCACGTTATTGATCTGATTGGGGAAGTCGCTGCGGCCTGTCCCCACCACGGCCGCGCCCGCCTGGATAGCCAGCTCCGGCATGATTTCCGGAGTCGGGTTGGACATGGCAAAGATGAGCGGGGCAGGATTCATGCTGCTCACCATGGCTGCGGTGACACAGTCCGGCGCGGATACGCCGATAAAGACATCCGTACCGGCAATCACTTCGGCCAGCGTCCCTTTCCGCATCCTGCGGTTGGTTGTCCGGGCGATGTCTTGCTTTTCTTGGTTCAGGTTGCTGCGGCCTGCATAAATTGCCCCGCTGCGGTCACACAGGATGACATCCGGTACGCCCAGCGAGAGTAAAAGCCTGGCGATTGCCATGCCAGCGGCGCCGGCGCCGTTGATTGTCACACTCAATGCCGTCATCGTTTTCCCGGTCAGCTTGCAGGCATTCAGGAGCGCCGCCAGGGTAACGACTGCCGTCCCGTGCTGGTCATCATGAAAGATCGGGATGTCACAGCTTTCCTTCAGTCGCCGTTCTATTTCAAAGCAACGCGGCGCGGCGATGTCTTCCAGATTGACAGCACCGAAACTTCCGGCCAGCAGCGCTACTGTCCTGATGATTTCCTCCGTGTCTTTGGAGCGGATGCAGAGCGGAAACGCATCCACGTCGCCAAGAGCCTTAAACAGAACACATTTCCCTTCCATAACCGGCATGCCGGCTTCCGGGCCGATATCTCCGAGCCCCAGCACGGCAGTTCCGTCAGTGATGACCGCCACCAGATTGGAACGCCTGGTCAGTTCATAGCTTTTGTCCGGAGCCTGCTGGATCTCCAGGCAGGGCTGCGCAACCCCCGGCGTATAGGCCAGCGAAAGATCCTCTTTGGTAGCCAGCGGAACACGGCTGACCACTTCGATCTTGCCCTTCCATTCATAATGCTTCTTCAATGATTCTACCGCATAATTCATCTGTAATTACCTCCTGTACCTCAAATACTTTACCGTATCAGACGGTAAAGTGCAAGGGGGACAGCGAAATTCACGTTTAATTCGTTGTATTATTCTGCCACAGTGTGGATTTGGCAGGACACTGCACTGACATAATAATAACATGAGCCCATCCGGTTTCACATGATTGCATTTTCATGAACAAGGAAGCCGGGGGCCCATATTTTGCTTATAAATATCAGATCAGTACATTGTCCTAAACACCGAAATTGATCTGTCCTCCGACCATCATCTCTTCTTCCGTCCGAACGTGATCCAGCATCCCCTGCTGGTAATAATCCTGAACCTTCCGCAGCAGTTCTTCCATGGAATCCGCCGTAACAGTCTCGGTGTCCTGATTTTCCAGGCGTTCCTCACCTTCTGCTCTGCCATAACGGCCAGTTTTATCTTTCTTGTTAGCTTTATCGGCTTTATTGGCTTTCTCAGCCTTTTGGGCTTCTTCTTTCTTGGCTTCGGCCTTTTCGGCCCTCTTCCTGGCCGCCTTATCTCTCATCGAGGACATAGATTTATCCATCACCGCAAAAAAGGAAGCTCTCCCGTCTTTTACCGTCATGCCGAACGCTTTGACACTGGCCCCACTTTGGCTAAGCTGGTTCTGCATTTTAGAGAGGCTGCTTTGGGCATTATTCAGGATGGACTCGTATTTCGTCCGGTAACTATCGTCACGGGCCATCTGTTCTATTTTGTCAGTATCGATCAGCACGGTCATGCCGTCCGAACTGGCAAAACTTCCCTTCATCATCTCCGCTTCCTGCTTCTTATCGGAAGAAACCAGGACAAAGTTGAGATGGCCGTATTTTTTCACTAACGAACTATAATATTCTTTCCCTTTCTCGCTTAACTCCGGATTTCCGTACGTACTCTTGCCGATCCCGTACACTTCCGATGTCTTATCTGATTTTTCCGCCGCCCACGCTTTGGAACTTTCCTGGGTGATACCGGCTGTTTCTTTGTTGGCCCCGTTCTTGTCATAAATATAGGCATTCTGATAAGCCTGTTGGCTGTAGGGTGTATTATTTACTCTGGCCATGCGATTTCCTCCTTAAAATCTTTTTCGTGCAACTCCGTTTGCACAATTGTGGGTATCATATGTTATATCGGCTTATGGCTTTGTTTACTTTATCCGTAGGTTTCTTAATTTCACTGCCGTCGGCTGTTCCAAGCCGGCCTGCTTTAACAATTCCTTGTTATGGAAAATAACCTCTCCGCCCGCATCACCCATTACCTTGCCGGCGGCCAGAACAATTACCCGCTCGAAACAGTCATACACAAAATCCATGTCATGGAGAATCGAAAGCACTGCCTTCCCCTCTCCTTCCAGTTGCCGGATCAGCCGTTTCAACGTTTCCCGACCACGATAATCTTGGGCTATCGTGGGCTCATCCAAAATCAGCACGGCCGTGTCCATCGCCAGAACCGAGGCAACCGCAACCATCTTGCGTTCATGCAGCTCCAGATCATAGGGGTTGACCTCCTCCAGGCCGGTCAGCCCGACTGTCTCTAACGCTTCTAAAGCACGTGTTTTCGCAAGCTGTTCTTCCATACCGATATGCAACGGCCCAAACATCACCTCGTCAAGAACATGATATTTGAAAATCTGGTCGTCCGGATTCTGGAAAACATAACCGATATCCCGGGCAAGCATCGCGACCGTCTTCCCTGAGATATCTTCTTTTCTATACCAGATACTCCCGGACACAGGAGAAAGCAAACCCTTCAGCAGCTTGACCAGAGTCGTCTTGCCGGCACCGTTCTGGCCGACGATGGCCGTGGTACGGTTATCCAGATCAAGGCAAAGATCCGTTAGAACCGGCAGCTCCGGAACATAGGAAAAGGAAAGATTCCGTACCGCAAATATCTCTGCCGGAAACCAAGAATCACGTGCGGCCCGAGAATCCTGTGCGGCCCGGGAATCCTGCGAATCCCGGGAGCTATGCGGCTTCCATCCATAGATATCCAGCTTCTCTGCACCCTTCTTGGCAACGAGATAGGACAGTGGCGGACAAATCCCATAGTCCGACAGATCGTCCCGAGAAAAGATCTGATCGGGGGTATCGAAATCCACTATTTTCCCCTGATGCAACAGGATAATCCGGTCACAGTACGCTGCCAGTTTTTCCATCTTCTGTTCTGCCATGATAATGGTTATCCCGGAGGCTTTCAAAGTTTCAACGGCTCGGAAAACTTCTTCTCCGGCCGCCGGGTCCAGTTGCGAAGTGGGTTCATCCAGTACCAAAATCTCCGGCTCCATGACCAGTACACTGGCCAGTGCCACCCGCTGCATCTGCCCGCCGGAAAGATCGAAAGGATTGCGATCCCGCAGGGAAACGATGTCCAGCAGTTCCATGACGGCTTCAATACGGCGGCGGATTTCTTCACGGACAATGCCTGTATTCTGTAGGCCAAAGGCTATTTCCTCATAAACCGTAATCCGCGCTCCGGAAAGCTGATTAAACGGATTCTGGAATACCAGCCCCACGCTACGGCACAGCTCCGCAATAGGGGTCTTGGCAACTTCTATTGCATCATCCTCATCTTCTCCGCCAAGTAAGATTTTGCCGCCGTAAGCACCTTTATAAAAATGGGGAACCAGACCCATAACGGCACCGCACAGGGTACTCTTCCCCGCACCATTGGCCCCGATCAAACCAACAAACTCGCCTTTTTTTATCGTAAAGGAAAGGCTGTCCAGTGCCAGTTTCTCCTGATGGGGATAGCGATATTTGAGATTCCGGAAAGTCAGACAAGTCATTGGAAGTTCCTCCACAGAACAGCAACCGACAACAAAAGCAGCATGAGAAAAAAGCCGAGCCGGTCAGACCGGCTAAAAGAACGTTCGCTCAGAAAGGTTTTACGGGTTTTGGCTTCAAAACCACGTATTTCCAGCGCTGCCGACCGCTCACGGGTATTGATCAACGCACTTGTCACCACCGGGGACAACAAGGGAATAAAAGCCCTGGCTCTGGTAAGCAGCCGCCCTTCGGTTTCCAGACCGCGGCTTCTCTGAGCATCCGTAATGGTATTTTTGGCCGCCGCCATCTGGGGAATAATCTGAAAGACGGAAACAATGATGTAGCCGGCTTTTTTCGGCAGTCCGGCCCGTTCCAATTCTTCAACGAAGATAAACGGATCGGTTGACAACACAAAAAGAGCAAATGAAAACAGCATATTCAATATATTTAAACCAATCCGGGCAGCATAAAGCAGGCCCTCCCGATAAAACACCAGCTGCCCCAGCGAAAGAAGCGGTGTCACATTGTTCTGATAGAATAGTCCCTGAATGAGAAAAATAGTAAGCAGAATCGTAAACGTAAAAACAACCAGCGGCAGAGCTTTCCGTAAAAGCCCGCCACTGATTAGTAAAATCAGACTGATTCCGATCATCAGGAAAAACCCTGACAGTTTACCGGCGATAAGCGGAGCCGTAATGGCGGCAATCACATAAAAGAGTTTGGTAAAAGGATGTAAGCCGGTCAGATAGGTTTTTTTATCAACATACAAGCTGATAGTTTTCATAGACGCTCCCATTGCATAATGATTTCACAGCTAAGGGCATGCGAACACCATAAGTCTTCAGTCCAGACTCTTGATCTCGTCATCCGCCGTATACAGCGAAGTCAGTTTCTTGGGAAGTCCTTTTATAATGATAAAGACAATGATGAGTGTCAACAGCTTATCGGGAACATCCACCACCAGTTCATCCAAAAAAGAACCCAGGAAAACCGGCATCCCGGCTGCCTGCGATGCGGCAAACAAAGCATCACCCCAGACATTCCCAGTCGTCCCGCCCCAGAAAATAACGTTGAGGGGCGTCGATATCACAACAGCAGCAAGTCCGGCCACACAAGCCGTCAGCAGCATCTTGAGAAAGGTTTCCATAAAGCCGAGCCGTGACATAATACCCACAGCGATACCGATGCCCATGCTGGTAAGCGCATAAATCAACGAAATATTATCCCCGGTCGTAAATCCGTAGATAAGATTGCTGGCCGCCCCGCAAATCGCACCGATAATCGGGCCGCCGAGAAAAGCGCTGATGCAGGTCCCGATGCTGTCCAGCCACAGCGGCAACCTCAATGCCGAGGCCAGCAGCTTGCCCAGGAAATTGATGCCGATACAGGTGGGTATCAGGGCAATAATAGCAACGTTAAATCTGGTATAGAATATCTTTTTCATGGTTCACTCCTTGTGTTGTGTCGATCATTTATAGTTTCTGTTCAGGCCTAACCGCGAGGTGTTTTGCGCAATTTTGCGCAAAATCCCGAGCTGCGCAGGCGCCAAATCGCACGTTTTTAGCGATTTGTGTGCATAAAGTTACTGTGGAGCAGTGGTTTGATGCACTTCGGCTAGGGTCTGAACAGTAACGGTCTGAACAGTAACCATTTATAATAATGTGAAGGTAACATATGGAATAAGGATTGTCAATTCATTTTTTATAGTGTATATTTAGGGAAACCTTGATAAAGCGTTTCCTGCGCCATATTTACGCTACAAAGAGCCAGTTTCCGCGGCAAATCCATGCATATCGCGGAAAGTAAAAAATAATTTTAAGAAAAAACTTATACTAAATCAGGATGACGAATCATGAAAGAACTTTTATTAGTGGTTGATATGCAGAATGTCTATCGCGAAGGAGCACCTTGGGCCTGTCACAATGTCGGCGAAACTGTCCGGAAGATTCAGTTGCTGCTGGATTCCGGCAAATCGGACAAGGTGATATTTACCCGGTTCGATGCTCCGTCAGAACCACAAGGGACATGGATGGCGTATAACAACGAATATGCCCGGATCAACGAGAACAATTATCTGAACGAAATCATGCCGGAACTCAAGCCATATACCAAGAGATATCCGGTATATTCCAAATCCGCCTATTCATCTTATGCCATTAAAGAAGTCAGGGAAGCCACAGCCGAAGCAGACCGGATTCTTCTGACGGGAGTGGTGGCAGAATGCTGTATTCTGGCAACTTTAACCAGCCTGATTGACGCCGGCGCAAAAGTGCTCTATCTGCGGGATGCCATTGCCGGACAAACACCACAATGGGATGATGCCATAGCTCGGATCGCCACGAGTTTTTCCACGATTCATACGGAAGTGGCTACTGTTACCGATTATTTATCAACCGTCTGACACCGCTGTATCTTTTGTCCCGATATTCCTTTAAGGTGCTGCCTTTCGGTTCGTAGCGGCAGAACTCTATCTGGCTCTCAATTGAAATGGGTACCTATTGTTATTCTGCATATGCTTCCCTGACAATTTCACAGACCTCCTCATCTTCAATTACTGCAATATCTTGGCCATCAAGATCAGCGTACAGCAGGAATTCAATATTACCATTACTGCCGCGGATGGGGGAATCTGTCATTTTCCTGATATAGATGCCTTCCCGCTGCAGATAATGAACGGTTTCAAGTATGGCCTCCGACACATGCTGCGGATTCTCAATATTGCCGTTTTTCCCGATATGTTTCTGAGCCAGTTCAAACTGGGGCTTATACAACGAAACAATACTGCCGGACGGCTTCAGCAGTTTCATTGCATTCGGCAATATCTTACGGATCGAGATAAAAGAAACATCCGAAGTAATCAGGTCACAAAGCTCCGGCACTTTATCCTCACCCAGATAACGGGCATTGGTTCGTTCCAATACCACTACTTTTTCATGATTACGTAGCTTCCAGTCAAGGATTCCATACGCCACATCAACCGAATACACCCGACCAGCATTATTCTTGAGCAGACAGTCGGTGAACCCTCCCTCCGCAGATCCGATGTCAATACAGACCTTATCCTTTATCTCAACACCAAAAAACTGCAGGGCTTTTTCCAGCTTCCGGCCGGCCCGGGTCACATATTTTTTTTCTGTATGTTTTATCAGGATCTCAGCGTTTTCATCAATTGTCTGTTTACAAAAAGTACATATTTCTTGATTAACATATACTTTGCCGGCCAAAATAATCCCTCTTGCTGTAAACTCATCCGTTTGGGTCTGGTTTCTGACATATTCAATCAATTGCATCTAAACCGCACTCCTTACTTGCATCCTAACCAGGCTCACTTAGCTGTTCAATCCTGATCCCCGTATGCTGATATGCTTCAATAAATAAGACAAATACCACCTCATTATACTAGAGGGAAATAATATTGTAAATATTACTCTCTTTACGAATTAATTTCGCTGAAAGCTGTTTTCGCTGAAATTAAGGCCATTTACCGGTTCTTTACCCACCACTCCGCCAGCCAGAAGAGATGATTTTCATTTTTCTGGCCAAAGGGCGAAATTCATGGTTTTTTGGGACAGCGAAATTAATTCCTGACGAATGCCTGTCATTACATCTGCAATAATGTGTATTGCAGCAATTTTTCTTGCAGCATTAATAATAACATAATCTATTAAATAATTATCAATGTCAATTCAGCAAAATCTATTGTAATATTGTAAAAACTTTATTACAATAAATTTACCCCACTTTATATTGATAACAATACAGCAGTTTATTGCCTGCAAATAATCGCAATTATACTATTCATAATATTAGCAGAAAGGATAATAATAACAATGAAAATACTCTCAAAAAAATACCCTGTAATTCTTGTGCTGCTACTCTTGCTGACCTTACTCAGCACCCCTATTAGCACAGCAGCTTCCGAAATATCCGCCATAGAAACCGAAGTCATCATCACGGAAGCGGAAGACCCCGCCCCGGAAGCCGAAGCGCCGACCTCATTGCCGTCTTCCTATGACCCAAGGACGACTAATCCGGTCATGGTGACGCCGGTAAAAAGCCAGATGGGGGATACCTGCTGGGCTTTCGGTGCCGTAGCAACATTGGAATCTTACATAGTAAAACACACTGGCACCGCCAGAATCTATTCCGAAAACTATCACAATTATTTCACTGCCACCAACGCTTTTAATACCGGTGCCAACCCAAATGCCTTTAACCGTACCCTGAACGGTACCGGTCAGGTTTATTTCAGTGTCCATAATATGATTAACTGGAACGGCCCGGTGCTGGACAGCCAGTTCCCGGCCTCTGTTTCCGGCCAGATATCGCCGGACCGGCTTAACATCGCTCCTGATATGCATGTTCAGGGTTATGATTACTTTTCCAACGTCCTGAATGAAACGCAGCGCGCCGCCAAAGTGAACGACATGAAACGAGCCATACATGAAAACGGTGCTGTCGCCACCAGCATGATATCCAGCGATACCGGCGGCACATATTTTAAATACCCGGCAATCTACCGCCCCAATTCCGTCGGCGGCAGCACCAATCACGTCATAGCCTATGTCGGCTGGGACGACAACTATGCCACCTCCAACTTCTCTATCGCCCCTCCCGGACCGGGCGCCTTCATCATGAAGAACAGCTGGGGAACCGGCGGCAGCGGCGACGCCGGCTATTATTATGTTTCTTATTATGACCGCTCCATCTTTCATGCAATCGGCCTCTCAATCAGCGATGTGGAACCGGTTAGTAATTACGACAAGAACTACTCCCTGACCAAGACGATTGCCATCGGCTCCAAGCAGATCCTCAGCCTGACGGCAGCCAACCTGCCCTTCTATGCTGCCAACGTCTTCACCAGAGATCCGGCGGCAGGCGAATACCTGGATGCTGTCGGTGTCTTCATCCATGCCGCCGACATGCCCTATGAAATCTACATCAATCCGGGCGGCAGCACGCTGAACTCTTCCTCTTTGATCATGGCCGCCAGCGGGACTTCTTCTTCGGTCGGCTATGTGACGATACCGATTACCCGGCAGCAGCTTACCGGAACCAAATTTGCCGTGGCCGTCAAAATGCGGTCTCATACTTCTTATCCGACGTTCGCCAGTGACCGCAAAGCCAGTACCGGCGAGACTTACCTGTCGACCACAGGCCTGAACGCCTTTGTCGATAACGGGAGTTCGGGGCATTTTTACATCAATGCCTACACCAGCCTGTCATCGGCACCGCCGCTTCCCGGAGTCAACACCGTGACCGTGAGCGGCACGCCCGGTGTGGGCCTTGTGATGACCGGTGCCGCCACTCTAACCGCACCCGTATCGAACCCGCAACTCACGTACCGCTGGCAGCGCTCATCCGACCAGGTACTGTGGAACGACATAGCGGGCGCCGCCGCTTCCACCTACACCCCGGTGACGGCAGACAGCGATCACTATATCCGGCTGGGCGTAAAAGGAACCGGCACCAATGTTTCCGTGGCGGAGAAGTTCAGTGCACCCGTGGCGATTCCCGGCCTTGACCAAGAGGATCCTGCTCAGGATAACGCGGATATAGCTGCCGCTGCGGCAGCTATTGAAAACGCCGTATATACCGCGACGCAAGCCGAAGTCTCCACTATGGCTGAGGCCAATGCTGCTGCCGCTTCCATCATCGGCAGCCTGGCACTGAACGGGGTTTCGGCAGTGATAGCCGACCTTTCCTTTACGGCTGCCATCGCCGGGATCCAAAACGATACCAACGGAACCGACGGCATTTATACCTTTACGGTGAGCCTGAGCAAAGGAATCGGGACTCCGGTCACGACCGCACAAAGAAGCTTGTCGATTCTGGCCACGCCTTATCGGGACAGCCGTTTTCCATTGGCCATCCGGGCAGCGCAGGTTGACAGCACCCTGGTTTACGGTACTTGGATGAAAACCGACCTGCAGACCGCCTTTGCCCCCTGCACATGGAAAAACAACAGTACGTCCGCCATGCCCAGGCTCTACAGTGGCACGATGAGCATCGAAGAAGCCGGAAGGTATTATTTTGTCCTGGCCGGCGTTGCACGCTGGTCTTTGGACGGTACCTGCAAGGTGATTGCCGTAGACGTGGATGCTGACGGGAACGTAGAAGTACAGGGCTACAATATGAGCGCTGCGGTGCTGGGTACGGCAAGCAACAACGGAAAACTATCCTGCTCCCCCAATGACCCTGCCACTTTAGTAGTTTCCTGGGGCGGGATACCGGCCGGTAATACGTTAGTGCCCTGACAGGGCCGGAAAAAGAAGTATCCAGACCGTTCAGTCCCTTGTCTGCCTCGGCTATGAAAATGTTTATAATCTAGGGGCGATGGGTAACAGGTAAGTTGATGGAAGCGGTATGAAATACCAAACAAAAATCAGCTCGATTTCCTAATTTTTATTGAGCTCTCATAACAAGTAGAAAGGAGACCTGTGTGAAAAAGATTTTGACTGTCACACAGGTCTTATATGTACTCCTTATCGGGGAAACACCAGCTCCATTAGTTTGCCGAAGCTTAAAATCCTGTCGTCCGTCTTCTCATATTGTGCTGCCTCTCCGATACCCACCGCTCTCATCCCGGCGGCCTTGGCAGCGTCAATTCCGGCCAGGGCATCTTCAACTACAAAGCATTCCGACGGAACTTCCCCCAGATATTCCGCCGCTTTCAGGAATACTTCCGGATCCGGCTTGGACCGCGTAATATTGGTTCCGTCGGAAATGGCATCAAAATAGTCATTTAACTCCACTTTCGAGAGGATAAACCTGGCATTCTTGCTGGAAGAACCGATTGCCAGCTTGAAGCCCATGGAACGCAGTTTTTTCAGGGTATCACGAACCTCATCCGTCACATCTGCCGCCGTCATATTCTCCAATAAGCCCCGGTAAATATCATTCTTCTGCCGGGCCAGGTCTTCTTTCTGTTCTTGCGTCAGCGCTTCCCCCCGATATCTCTCCAGGACAATTTCAAGGCTGTCCATCCGGCTGACGCCTCTTAACCGGTTATTAATCTGTTCATCAAAGGTAATACCCATATCGTCCGCGATCTGTTTCCATGCCAGATAGTGAAATCGGTCAGTGAACACGATGACCCCGTCCAGATCAAAAATAAATGCTCTCATAAATATCTTAACGCCTTCTTCCTTTCTAAAATTAGTTTCAGTACTATTATAGCAGTAAAAAGTGTGACTGCAAACCATATCATCGTATCAGCTTACTTTAATACTTCCTTTCTCGTTACTGTTCAGACCCCATGTCACATACATTAGCACCACCCCTTTCCGCAGTTTGAGAAGAATAATAATTAGTGAATGTTAGTCAAAAAAAATCACTCCCTTCAGGAGTGGCTTTTTCTTTGCTAAATCGCTGTAACCCTTGTTTTACTAAGCTTTAAAGAAAGCTGCTGACGGGAATCGGACCCGTGACCTCCGCACTACCAATGCGACGCTCTACCGACTGAGCCACAGCAGCATATCAACTACATACGAACAATGACAACCTTTTCAGGCCACCGAAAAATATTGTAACATATGGATTTTGCTATGTCAATGATTTAATTTGCGCGTTGCCTTGCGTGGTTGCGATGCGCGTTGCGTTGCGTTCGTGCCTCGTTCGTGCTTCCCAGCCTTTCTGTTTACTATTCATTAAGTATAGAAATGAGCAACATCAATTCTTTATCAAGTCCTACTAATGAAAAAGTGGTGGTCGCAAGGCTCGTACACCTTCCTGCAACATATCCATGAAAGCAAATCTTCATACCCCCAGTTCGTCACAGATGCTGTCGCTGATCAGCCGGTACATGAGTTCCGGCTCGCAGTCGCGCTGATAATTGGGAATCAGGGAAAACATCGTGTAGGTGAGCAGCTTGGACGCGATGTTCAGCTTCGTATAAAGAACCGGCACCGACCCCTGCTCCCAGCCTTCCTCGGCGGCGGCTTCCAGTAGGTAGTCAAGGATGTTTTCCGGCATGAACATGTCCCATACATGGGTCTGGATCAGTTTTTCGATCTGGCTGCTGATCGGGGACTTATCGGTGACAATATTTACCACTTTCAGCAGGCAGGCTTTTTCGTGCTCGCTGGTTTCGATGGCGTCAAGAAGGAAACCGAGTTTTTCCCGGAAATCCTTGCCGGTCTCCATTTGTTCCGCGACCCTCCGGCAAATGTCGCTGATCTTATAAAGAAGCGCGCCGGCAATCAGCTCTTCTTTGGTGGTAAAGTATTCGTAGGTGGTACCCTTGCCGATACCGGCGCGGCCGGCGATCTGCGCTACGGTCATGCTGTTGATGTCGATTCCTTCCAGCATCAGCTGATCCACGGCCTGAAACAGGGCTTCAACTTTCGGTGTCATCATTATTCCCATTCCCATCCTCATTTCCCCCCGGCCGGACGTTACTTTCATCCGTAGCCGAAGCCGATTCCGGCACGGCGGCAAGTTCTTTCCCGGTCTTTTTCTCTCTCATAAAAATGTCATAGATACACGGTATCACGATCAAAGTCAGCAGCGTGCCGTAGGTCAGGCCGCCGATGGTTACGATGGCCATGGGCCGACCCATTTCCGAGCCCATGTCGCTGCTGAAGACCATCGTGGACATGGCCAAGATAGTTGTCATAGCCGTCATCAGAACCGGCCGCAGTCTGGTCCTCCCGGCTTCGATCAAGGCATCGTATTTGTTCATGCCCTGGTTCCTTAGCTGGTTTACGTAATCAATCAATACAATGCCGTTGTTGACAATAACCCCGGACAGCATGACAAAGCCGATTACGGCTATAATACTGACCGGACTGTTGCTGAGGTAGAGACCGAAGAAACCTCCCGTAAAAGCTAACGGCACGGTAAACATAATGATAAACGGGGAAAGCAGCGACTGGAACTGAGCCACCATGATCAGGAACATAAACATCAGGGCCAGGATCAGCATCAGCATCAGCTGCTCCATTGCTTCATTGATAAATTCGTTCTCGCCGGCAAAGACCAGCTCATATCCGTTCGGCATAGGATAACTGGCGATGGCCGCTTCAACGTCGGTGGAGACAAGGCCGACATTATAGCCTTCCGCAATCGCGGCCGAGACCGCGATGTACCTGGTCTGGTCGGTACGGTTGACGGAATCGGGGGAGATGGTGTCCTCAAATACCGCCATCTCTTCCAGCTTGACTTTGATCTTCTTGCCGTCCTGGTCGGTGGCATCGATCTCCACTTGCCTGAGGGTTTCTCTGGTAAGCGCCAGATCGCCGGCGCTCCTGACAAAGACATCGTAGTCCCGGATCTCGGTCTGCAGGGCGGTGGAACTGGTCGCTTCAGCCAGTCTGGCGGCAATCTGCTGGAAGACCTGGGCAACGGTCAGGCCGTATTCGATGGCCTTATTGCGGTCGATGACCACGCGCAGCTCGCCGGAAGATTCTTCCATGCCGTCAGATACGTCCGTAGTGCCTTCGACTCCGGCCAGGATGTCGGCCACATCGCCCGCGATGGCCTGCAGCGTATCCAGTTCACGTCCTTGAACCTGAATGGTAATGCCGCTGCCGCCCAAGGCGCTGATGTCCATTTCTGAGGTCTGGATGCTCAGCTCTACCTTTTCCTGTTCGACGATGTCGGCCAGCATAACCTCGAGTTCCGCCGCGATTTCCACGTTGGTCCGTTCTTTATCTTCTGTCATCAGGATGTAGACGGTGGTGCTTTCCGTCGAGGAACCGGTGGCGCCGCCCATTAGCGTGGCATAACCGGATCCGCCCATGTTGGCGCCGACGTCGGTCACTTCAGGAATGCCCTTGATCCGCTCCACTACCTCATCGGTTATTCGGGCGGTCTGTTCCAACAGGCTGCCTTTGGGCATCGTCAGGCTAACTGACATCTGCGGGCTGTCCATGTCCTCCATAAAGGCGGTGCCTTTGGACAGCGATAAGGCAGCGCTGACCCCCACCAAGGCAACGGCCAGCAGGAGGACTACCGGCTTAAACCGCAAGCTCAGACGCAGCAGTTTTTCGTACCCATTCATCAGCTTCATATACAGTTTACTTTCTTCTTTAGCCTTGGTCTTATATAAGATCTTGGAAGCCATCGCCGGAACCACTGTCACGGCGATGATCAGGCTGGCGACGAGGGAATAGGCAATCGTCAGGCCCATATCGACGAACAGCTGTCTGGTAATCCCCTCGGTAAAGACAATCGGCGCGAACACGCAGATCGTCGTCAGCGTGGAGGCGGCGACCGCACCGATTACTTCCCTGGTGCCCTCAATTGCGGCTTCCGTCATCGAATAGCCTTCGCTGCGGAGCCGGTAGATGTTTTCGATGACAACGATGGAGTTGTCCACCAGCATCCCGATACCCAGCGCCAGGCCGGACAGGGATATGACATTCAGGGTGACGCCGCTGAAATACATACATACGACGGCCGTCACCAGACTGATCGGGATGGAAAAGGCGATGACCAGGGTCGGCCGGAAATCCCGTAAAAAGAGGATTAGGATGACGATGGCCAGCATCGCCCCAAAAATAATATTGTTGAAGATGGAGTTCATGACGAGGTCAATATAAATCCCTTGATCCATAAAGGTCACCATCTGCAGCTGCTCGTTTTCTTCCATCATCTCGTCAAAACGTTCTAACAGCCGGTCGGATACTTCACCGGTGGAATAACCGGTCTGCTTCTGGATCGTCAGCAGGATGCCGTTATTGCCGTTTACATTGGCATAGATCTCGCCGGAATTGTCGGTCATGAAGACATCGGCCACATTGCCCAGCGTGATGATGTCCACGCCTTCCATCTGCAAGTTCATCAGCGGCATGGCTTTCAGCTCTTCGACATCGTCCGGTTTGTCGCCGACCCTCACCAGGTAATCGACACCGTCTTCTGTCACATAGCCGCTGGGCATGGAGAAGTTCTGGGCGGCTAACAGGGCTTTGACGGTCTCAGCCGTCAGGATGCCGTGCATATCGGCTTCGTTGATCGCGTCCGCTTTGGCGTCTGCCAGCTCCTGTTCCCCTTCCTCGATCTGTTCCATGGCTTCCTTGAGCTGCTCCAGGTTATCGTTGATCTGCTCCTGTCCGGATTCCAGCTGTTCTTCACCGGCGACAAGCTGTTCCTCGGCGGAAGCAAGCTGTTCCTCGCCAGATTCCAGCTGCTTTTCACCGGCTTCCAGCTGGGTTTCACCGGCTTCCAGCTGGGTTTCGGCCAGGTTGAGCTGCATCTCGCCAAGGTCGATCATGGTCTGGGCGTTGGCGATCTCAATGGCGGCGGTCAGGTTGCCTTTGTTCAGTTCTACAATAGCCTCATCGACAATAACAATGTTGTCGTTGACTTCCTGAAGGCTGGCTTCCAGCGTTGCAAGATAACCATCGACACCTAAGGGCACGGTGGCAAGATCAAGGGCCATTTTCATGTCGTTCACTTGATCCGTCAGCTCTTGGATCTGCGTGTCAAATGCTGCTTCAAGCTCGGTCTTTAAGTCCGCCAGAGACTTGCTTGTATCTCCTAAAGCCGTCAACTGGGCAATTTCATCCGGATCGGTAATCACTCCCATATTAAGAATATCATCAATGCTGTTCTGGTCATCCAATCCTATACCGTCAGCCAGTGTAATCAGACTGTCAATCTGCGCCACGGCTTCCGTTTTCATATCCTCCAGCGTCTGGATCCCATCTTCCATTTCGCCGATTCCATCCCGAGACGCTTCTATGGTGGCGATTTCCGTGGTTAGCTGTATCTTGGCGGCTTCCAGGTCAGCTTTGGCTGTCAGCAGCTCTTTCTCTCCCTCCGCCAGCTTGTCAATGGCCTCTTGTTTCTTTTCCTCCAGCTGCTTCTTGCCGTCCTCCATCTCGGCCTTGCCGTCGGCGATCTCGGCCTTGCCGTCAGCGATCTCGGCTTTGCTGTCTTCCAGCTCTTTTCTGGTGTCGGCCAGTTCGGTTTTGCTGTCTTCGAGTTCTTGCCTGCTGTCCGCCAGATCGACCCGGCTTTCATCCAGTTCCGCCTGGGCCTCGTTCAGCTCTTTTTCGCCCTCGATGATGTCGACTTTGCCGTCTTCCAGTTCCTGGGCGGCATCCGCCATTTCACCTTCGATATAGCCGAAGACCTGCATGTTGATGGCGTCTATTTTTTCCTGGCGGATGATGACGTTGACGCTTTCCTCCAGAAGACCCGAGGTACTGACGGAGGCAACGCCTTCCAGGCTTTCCAGATCGGGGGTGATCTCATTGGCCGCCATCTGGCTGATTTCGGAATAGGTCATGTTTTCTCCGCCAACTGCGGCAATGATGACCGGCAGCATGTCGGGGTTCATCTTCATGATGATGGGGCTGCCGACGCCCTCGTCCCAATAGCTCTTGACCTGGTCAAGGCTCTCGCGGATCTCCAGCGACACCGAGTTCATGTCGGCAGTCTGGGAAAATTCCAGGATAACTATCGAATAGTTCTCGCTGGAAGTGGAACTGACGTTTTCAATATTGCTGACGGTGGCCATAGCGGCTTCCACCGGCTCGGTTACTACGGTTTCCACCGTCTCCGGACTGGCACCTACATAAGTAGTCATGACGATCACATAGGGGAGGCTGATGTTGGGAAGCAGGTCAGTCGTCATCCTGGTAAAGGATACCGCGCCAAGAATGATGGCGATAATGACTGCCACTAGAACTGTATAGGGTTTTCTGACACTGAATTTTCCAATCATCGATTATGTAAACTCCTTTGAGAATAGTTTTGTCCGTCCGACCGGTCGGTCGGTTTCGTCTACGAATAAGTATAAGGAAAATACTGCCGTAAGTCAATTGGGAAAATTCATATATTTATAAATTTTTTGTAAATTGTGTTATTTTGGTATTGTGAATTGAGTTATTTTGATTTTGTTATTGAATTGTGTCATGAATGTTAAAGGCTGTTATTGAAAGGCTTTCTTTAGTTTTATCTTGATTCTTTGGAGAGCGTTGTCGGTGGACTTGTCATCTTTACCGAGGACGCGGGCGATTTCGGTGTATTTCATGCCGATCAGATACAGGTCAAGGACTTGTTTCTCAAAGCTGCTGAGTTCTTTTTCGATGATTTTTTCGATGTCTTCCACGTTTTCTTTATCAATCAGCAGATCTTCGGGATTGCGGTCGGTGCCGGAAGCTATGGCATCGATCAGTTCGGTTTCCTCTCCGTTTACTTCGCCTCTTTCGGTGGAGCCGTAAAGGGAAATATAAGTATTGAGCGGTGTATGCTTCTGGCGGCGGGAGGCCTGGATCGCGGTGTAGATCTGGCGGGAAACGCAGAGGTCGGCAAAGGTGAAGAAACTGGCATCACGGCCGCTGTCATAGTCGCGGATGGCCTTAAAAAGCCCGATCATGCCTTCCTGAATCAGGTCTTCGCTGTCAGCCCCGAGAAGGTACATAGTTTTCGCCTTGCTGCGGACCAGGTTTTTATATTTTTCCATGATAAAATCGGTGATTTGTTCCTCACCGTCACGCAGGCGGACTATCAATTCTTCATCGCTGTACTGGTTGTATAAATCATTCATGGTTTACGGTCCTTTTCACACTTCCAAACATGCCGCTATGCGGCACAAACAATCAGTGAGAAGAACGGCTTTAGACGTTCTTCTGTGAGTAATATAGTAATTCTTAGTCTCTGTCCTTTAGAGACTTAGAATTTCTTAACACACGATTCTCTGCCGGACTATTTCATAGGCAAGAACACCGGTCGCCACGGAGGCATTCAGGGAGTCAATTTGGCCTTTCATCGGAATAGCGGCGGCAAAATCACATTTCTCTCTTACCAGACGGCCGACGCCTTCCCCTTCGCTGCCGATGACCAGGCCGACAGCCCCTTTCAGGTCCAGCTCATACATGGGGGTTCCCTTCATATCGGCGCAGACAAACCACAAGCCTTTTTTCTTTAAGTCCTCGATCGTCTGGACGAGGTTGGTTACTTTGGCCACCGGGGTGAAATTGAGGGCCCCGGCTGAGGTTCTGGCTACGGTTGCCGTCAGGCCGACCGCCCGGTTCTTCGGAATAATGACTCCGTGGGCCCCGGCCAGGTTCGCCGTCCGGATGATAGCCCCCAGATTGTGCGGGTCTTCGATATTATCCAGCAGAATCAGGAAGGGCGGCTCACCCTTTTGCTCTGCCGCTGCCAGCAGCTCCGCCACTTCGGCATAACGGTATGCGGCTGCATATGCGATCACGCCCTGATGCTTCCCGGTTTCCGACAACTGGTCAAGCCGGTCTTTTCCCACGTATTTAATCTGGGTTCCCTGCTTTGCGGCCGCCCTCTTGATGGATGTCACCGGTCCGTCCTGACAGCCGTCCTGCACAAAAAGCTTGTCGATGGTCCGGCCGGCCCGGTAGGCTTCCATCACGGCATTCCTGCCTTCGATGACGGATGCCGGGGCATTGCTGTTTTGCTGTTCTTCCATTATGCTCTCCTCTATATTATGCTCTCATCTATATTTCTTTTCCAATCTTATGTAAACCGATTCCGACCAGCTCCAATATCCTGGCAAAGTCATCCCGCAGATAAAGATAGCCGATCAAGGCTTCCATCCCGGTTGCCTTGCGGTATTCGATGACGGAAGCATTTTTTGCCATGGTACCCGACTTGGCGTTTCGGCCTCTTCGATAGACGGCAGTTTCCTCTTCCGTAAGCTCTCCGCCCGCACATAAAGCATCGATGAGCGCTGCCTGGGTTCCGGCGTTGACGTAGCCAGTGACCGTTTTATGCAGGTCGCGGGATCCTTTATTGCCTTGTCCCACCGCAACTGTACGGATAATCACATCATACACGCTGTCACCGACATAGGCAAGCGTCAGTGGTGAATAAGTACGGAGGTCTACCTCTTTGCCGTCAAATTGCTTTTTTATCTGCGCAAGCCAGCTTATATTTTTTTCCATTTTACCCCTTCACGGGTGTCTTCCAGAACAACACCTTTTGACAGCAGTTCATTACGGATCTCATCGGCTCTGGCAAAATCCTTGTTTTTTCTGGCCGCCTGGCGCAGCGCAATCAGCGCTTCGATCTCCTGGTCAAGGCCTTCCGCTTTTTTTTCTACCAGAAGCCCGCAGATATCGGCCAGTTCGATGATTTGTGATTTCAAAGCTTTTAAAAAAGGAGCCGGGCTTGAATCACTGGCGTTGGTATTGGCAAACTTGACCAGGTCAAAAATTGCGGCAATGGCATCGGCAGTATTAAAATCATCTTCCATGGCTTCCTCAAAGCGGCGGGTATGATCTTCCGCCTGCTGCAGCAGGGACAGTTCCAGCGGCAATGACGAAACATCTGGCGTATCAGGCTGTTCTGAGGCCGCGTTTTCCAGCAGGTAGCTTAAGTTGGAAACACAGTTGACGATCCGGCTCAAGCCGTTCCGGGCCGCTTCCATCAGTTCGGTACTGAAGTTTAAGGGACTGCGGTAATGAGCCGAAAGCATGAAGAACCGCAGGACCTGTAAATCGTATTTATCACTGATGTCTCTGACGGTGAAGAAATTGCCTTCGGACTTGGACATTTTCTTGTTATCGATATTCAAGAAGGCGTTGTGCATCCAGTATCTGGCAAAGCTTCTGCCGTTGGCCGCTTCCGACTGCGCAATCTCGTTTTCATGGTGGGGGAAAATCAGATCTTCGCCGCCGGCATGGATGTCGATCTCGTCTCCCAGATATTTTCTGCTCATCACCGAACACTCGATATGCCAGCCCGGCCGGCCGGCACACCAGGGCGACTCCCAGCTGGGTTCGCCTTCTTTACGGGGTTTCCATAAGACAAAGTCGAGGGGGTCTTCTTTCTGATCCACGCCGGATACCAGCAAGGCCCGGTTGCCTGCCTGCAGGTCATCCAGGTTTTTGTGGGAAAGCTTGCCGTACTCCTGAAAGCTGGCGGTACGGAAATAGACGGTGCCGTCAGCCGCCGGGTAGGCATGTCCTTTTTGGATCAGGGTGGCGATCATCTCCAGCATGCCGCCGATTTCCTCGGTGGCCTTGGGATGAACCGTGGCCGGCCGGACATTCATGGCTTCCATGTCTTTCCGGCATTCAGCGATATAGCGTTCGGAGATGACTTCCGGGGCGACGCCCTCGGCCAAGGCCTTTTTGATTATTTTATCGTCGACGTCAGTGAAGTTGCAGACGTAATTGACTTGCAGCCCTCTGTATTCCATATAGCGCCTGACAGTATCAAAGACGATCATCGGGCGGGCATTGCCAATGTGGATGAGGTTGTAGACAGTGGGCCCGCAGACATACATGCGGACCTTGCCGGCTTCCAGCGGAACGAAGTCTTCTTTCTTTTTGGAGAGGGTGTTGTAGATTTTCATGGCAGTATCCTTTCATATTATGGAAACGCTGATGCAGCGTTTCCGCGCCGGATTTATGGCACAAAGTGCCAGTTTCCACTGTAAATCCGTGTGCATCCCAAGTCCCATAGGGACTGGTGCGTCTAAGGAAATACTGATGCATCAGTGTTTCCCTATATCTTTTCTTCCGGATTCAGGCGACTTTCCAGCTGTTCCAGGCGGGCTTCCAGCTTCAGATTGGCCTGTTTCAGTGCCAGCAGCTCTTCTTTGACTGGATCGGGAAGATGGATGTGATCCATGTCCTCCTGTGGAAAATCCACATTATGTCGTTTTACGACCCGTCCGGGAACGCCTACCACGGTGGAATTGGGCGGAACCTCTTCCAAGACCACGCTACCGGCTCCTATTTTAGAATTGGCACCGATGGTAAAGGAGCCGAGTACTTTGGCGCCGGCACTGATCATGACGTTGTTTTCAATGGTCGGATGCCGCTTCCCCTGTTCTTTGCCGGTGCCACCGAGGGTGACGCCCTGATAAAGTGTCACATTGTCACCGATAACCGTAGTTTCCCCGATAATGACGCCGCTGCCGTGGTCGATAAAAAAACCCTTTCCGATATCGGCACCGGGATGGATCTCGATCCCGGTTTTATGCGCTCCCCGCTGGGAAATCCATCTGGCCATAAAATAATGTTTATTCTGGTAAAGTATATGGGCCAGACGGTAATGAAGCATGGCCTTGAAGCTGGGATAGAGGAAAACTTCCATCGGGGAATGAATCGCCGGATCCCGCTGCCTGATAACGGATATTTCTTCTTTTATTTTTTTCACGATACCCATAGGAGCCTCCCTGTTACGATATTGTTCGCGGAGCGTTTTATAGGATATAGTTCCTAGAAAGTAAAAAAGATAATTACATCTCGATATCAGAGACGAAATTATCCGCGGTTCCACTCTTGTTAAGGACATAGCCCTTCACTCATTGCACGTAACGTGTGCGGACGGAATCGGATATTACCGTCTGGATTCACCGAAACAGCTCACGAAGGCACTTCTATTATCTTCTGAACGGAAATGCTTGCAGCCTATGGCATTTCTTCTCTGGGGTCTCCGATAATATACTTTCTTCGGTCATAGCCTTTTCCTGGATTCATTACATGTCGTAAGCGAAGAATTACGACATCACCTATAGAATATGCAAAAAAATATATTTTGTCAATAGTTTTACACTTTGTCCATAAAAATGCTCGGGAACCCTTACATTTTTGGGGGGCTCGGGAGCCGAAGGGATGGGCAGTCGGCCAATCACTTAATGACAGTAACTTTATTTACATACGGGGGCAGCCTTGGCAGCCTTGGCAGCCGGCGCAGCCGGCATCATTGTTATCGCCGGAATTGACGGGCGTGGCAAGCAGGCAGATGGCCTGAGCGGCAATCCCTTCCCCGTTTCCGGTAAAGCCTAGGCCTTCTTCCGTGGTTGCCTTAATATTGATCTGCGTGACGGCAATTCCCAGAGCCTTGGCGATATTCTCCCGCATGGCTTCGATAAACGGCCGCAGCCTGGGAGCCTGGGCAATCACCGTAGCATCGATATTTTCTACGAAGAATAAATGCTCTTCCAGCAGACGGCCTGTTTGTTCCAATAATATTATAGAAGAGATTCCCTGATAAGCGGGGTCGTTATCCGGAAAATGGGTACCGATATCGCCCAGTGCGGCGGCACCCAGCAGGGCATCCATAATAGCATGGCTCAGCACGTCGGCATCGGAATGACCGAGCAGGCCTTTGTCAAACGGAATCTCTGCCCCGCCGATAATCAAACGGCGGCCGGCGGCCAGCCGGTGTACGTCATAACCGGTTCCTATTCTCATCTATGCTCCCATCCGCCCGATCAGCAGGCTTGCGTTTCTATTCTGAAACAAGTATAGCTTATCCGGACAGGGCTGTAAACTGGAAAAACAAATAACACCATTCAATAAAACAAATAACACTGGTTGAGCTTCACATCTTGACAGACAGGGCATATAATAATACAACCAATCTGGGGGATTTAAGATGAAAAAAATATTGATAGCCGGATATCCGGAGAAATCCGGTAATTATGAAAAAGCACTTATGAAGTCAGGCGTCTGTCCGGTGACCAGCCTGCATGTCCCTGATTCAGAGGAATATGATGCTTTACTTCTGCCGGGTGGAGGCGATATCGACCCGGTTCTTTTCGGCCAGCTGAACAACGGTTCCCGGGAGATCGATACTGCTCTGGACCGGATCCAGATGATGATACTTAAGGATTTTATCTGGGCCAAAAAACCGGTGTTGGGGATCTGTAAAGGAATACAGCTGATTAATATTTTTTTTGGCGGCGATATCATCCAGCATCTTCCCAGTTCCAAGAACCATGAATATGCCGGTCACGATCAGATACATAAATCCCGTGCTGACGATAAGTCTTTTCTGGCACCCCTGTATGGACTTGAGTTTGCTGTAAACAGCGCCCACCATCAAGGTCTGGGAGCCGCCGGAAGAAATATCAACTATATTCAGTATGCCGAAGACGGGGTGGTGGAAGGCTTGAGCCACAGTAGCCTGCCGGTCATTGGCGTACAGTGGCACCCGGAACGGATGTGTTGTGATTTTGCCGTTCCCGCCCTTCCTGACGGCAGCCGGCTACTTGATTATTTCTTAAATCTGATATTATAAATCAAGTCTTACGAAAAAAAGTGGTGGTCACAAGGCTCGGGGGCCGGAGGGCTCCCCCGTTTTCTTTTCAAAAACTTAATAACACGTCATTAGGGAGTGAACGGAGTGAATAGTAAATGAACCGCAAAAACGGGAAAAGAGCAAAAATAACTTGACAAGCCTGTTTTTCAATTGTATACTAGCAGAGCAGGTCAATTATGGACTGATTTGCGTGTTTCCGGGATCTTAGCTCAGCTGGGAGAGCATCTGCCTTACAAGCAGAGGGTCATAGGTTCGAGCCCTATAGGTCCCATCGTATTCACACATCCGTTATATATGGCGAGATAGCTCAGCTGGCTAGAGCATGCGGTTCATACCCGCAGTGTCGGGGGTTCAAGTCCCTTTCTCGCTACTCCCTGATGGTACTCGGAAATGCCCGTTTTATGGGCTTTCTGGGTACTTTTTATTCAATACCTCGCAGTGGTCTGAACAGTAACAGTTATTCCACTATCTCAATCCGGTTATGATCAGGATCGGCAACACAGCTCTCATAAGAGCCGTCACCGGTCAATCTCGGCTCACTGATCACCGGGTAACCATCATCACGCAGGCGGGCAGTCAGCTCGTCAACCACCCCCCTGCTGCCGACCCGAAAAGCCAGATGCGTATATCCACAGGTCTCTTCCTTACCGCCGCCGGCAGGCAAGGCCGGCTTATGCATGATTTCCAGTCTGCTGCCATCTTCAAAGGTGATAAAATAAGTCCTGAGACCGCTCCGCAGATTATGATAGAGATTGTTTGATTCCCCCCCGAAGTATTTCAAATAAAAATCCTTTGTCTTTTCCAGATCCCTTACGTAAACAGCGATATGATCAATGCCCATGTCGTCACCCATCCTATTCTTATCTTAATCAAAAGTTATATGCCGCTCTTGTTAAAAACCGGCTTGACTAGAACTAATGAATTAAGCCAGTTTGCTACGCCCTTTGGCCAGAAAAATAAAAATCATCTCTTCTGGCTGGCGGAGTAGCGGGGAACGAATCGGAAAATGGCCTTAATTTAGCGAAAACAGCTTGCAGCGATAAAGAGGCAGCTTTAAGCCGCCTCTGTTAAATGCTATTGAACGCTACCCGTATTTCCTCCAGGTGGCAGGCTATAGATGCAGCCGCAGTATTTCTGACGATAGAGCCCATAATCCTTGGACAACTCAATCGATCTTTTATACCCGTCTTTCTTCTTAAAATCCGAAGGCAGAAAAACAATACCGGCTTCCTGTCCGACCCGCTCTCCGATCTCGTTCAGTTTGGCGGCGTTTTTTAAAGGACTGACACTTAAGGTGGTTGTAAAAAAATCAGCTTTCAGTTCCTTGGCCTTATCCGCCGTCTTCTGAAGCCGCAGCTCAAAACAACGGTAACACCTTTCGCCGCCTTCTGCGCAACCTTCCAAGCCGGTTACCGCTTCCGCGTAACGTTCCGGCTCATAGTCACCTTCCACATATTGAACGACGAAGCTTCCCTTATTGGCAGCCGTCTCATTCATCAGGCCGATCAGCAGTTTCTGTTGTTCTTTTCTTAGCAGATATTCCTCAGCAGGAGCAATATTGGGGTTGTAGTAAAAAACCATGATAGCAAAAAAAGACATCAGATATTCCAGGACATAGCTGCTGCAAGGGGCACAGCAGCTGTGCAGCAGCAGTTTCTTTCCGACGGTGTCCGGCTTGGATAATATGACGTTCAGGTCTCTTGCATAATTATGATTCATAGTCTTCATCCTGATGAAATGTTCGGCTTATTGGATTCAGTTGTATTGACTCCGCCTCGCTTGCTGGGTTTTCTCAACCAGAGCCAGTGCTCCGGCAGTCAGACCGACCATCACCAGCAGCAATGCGGCGTCAATGGCCGGATGATCCGGAAACAGCATCAGAAACCGGGTCAGCGCTAAAAACGAGGACAGGTTAACCATGAAATGAACGATCATCGGAACCCACAAGGAATCATAACGGTACCGCAGCCAGCCCAGTACCAGACCGAGAAGGAAGGCATACGAACCCTGCACCAGATTGCCATGCATAGCCCCAAAAGCCAGCGCCTGGATAATGTTCACGACATAGAACCGCCGGGAAGCCTTTCCGGCATAATACTGTATCACGCCGCGGGAGAGCAGCTCTTCGCCGACCGGCGCCAGAAAAACCGCCGCGATCATGGTATATATGATGCTCATCACGGACTGGTCCACGAGCTGGGCATAGTCCTCGATGAGCCCAGGGAAAATATAATAAGCCAACTCCAGTAACTGGGTCGTAAACGCACTCAAGCCAAGTCCGATGAAAACCGCCAGAGCTGCCGACCTGACATAAAAGCGCGGCGCTGTGTTCTGCCGTTGTTTCCGTTTTTCCATGCTGATAAGCGCATACCACATCCCAAAAACACCGATGCCGATCAGATGATAATTCAGCACCCCCAGCGCCGCCATGTCGATCAAGAAGAGTTCCTGTTGCCCCAGCAGCTCATCCGTACCAAACTCTAAGCCGGCCGCCGCCAGCCGTAACGCAATCATGATTCCGGCTGACCATATAATCTGAAAGACTGCCGATATTTGTAGAGCCATACAGGCTGCCGCCGGCACCATGCTCATCCAGAACCAGCCAAAACGTTTCCAAAAACCCCTCATATCATTATTCCTTTCCATTCCAGCAATAGGTACACAGCTTACAGCGTTCCAGGCCCACGGCATCCAGCATGTCATCCAGACGGTGATAGCGCAGGGATGTGAAGTTCAGTTTTTTCTCGATCCTCTCGACCATCTCCTGATAGGCGGGATTTTCCGGAACGGAATAGGGAGTCAGATATGGCTCTTTGTCTTTTCCTTCCATTTCCTTGATGACACGCCTGGTTATCAGTTCCATCTCCGAACTGGAACGGGAAAAATTAAGATACTTGCAGCTGTACAGTAACGGCGGACAGGCCGGGCGGATGTGCAGTTCCCTGGCACCGTTGGCATATAAAAACTCGGTGGTCTCACGAAGCTGAGTCCCCCTGACAATCGAATCGTCAATGATTAACAGGCGTTTATCCTGGATCAGCTCATGCACCGGGATCAGCTTCATCTTGGCGATCAGGTCCCGCTGCGACGGCATGGACGGCATAAAGGAACGCGGCCAGGTCGGTGTATATTTGATCAGCGGCCGGGAAAAAGGGATGCCGGATGCTCCGGAATAACCGATGGCATGAGCCACGCCCGAATCGGGCACGCCCGCCACGTTATCCGTCCGGACATTGTCCCGTCCGGCCAAGGAGGCGCCGCAGCGGTAACGCATTTCCTCCACGCCGATCCCCTCGTAGGAAGAGGAAGAATAACCGTAGTAAACCCACAGAAAAGTACAGATCTTCATCTGGTCACCGGGACGCGCCACCGTCTTTACCTCTTCCGGGGTAACCAGCACGATCTCGCCGGGTCCCAGCTCCTTTTCGGCAACGTAGCCGAGGTTCAGATAGGCAAAGCTTTCAAAAGAGATGCAGAAGGAGTCTTGTTTGCGGCCGATCGACACCGGCGTCCGGCCGTAACGGTCTCTTGCCGCATAGATCCCCTCTGGTGTCATTACTAAGATCGTCATGGAACCTTCGATCTTTTCCTGAGCATGCCGGATGCCATCGACCAGCTGGGTTTCCTGATTGATCAGGGCCGCCGCCAGTTCGGTGTTATTAATGTCGCCGCCACTCATTTCCAGAAAGTGGGAATGGCTCTTACGCAAGATAGTATCGGTAAGGGCCTCGCGGTTATTGATTTTTCCCACAGTGACGATGGCATAGGTGCCGTGGTGGGAACGGATAATCAAAGGCTGGGGTTCATAATCGGAGATACAGCCAATGCCGTAATTTCCCTGCATTTCATTGACATCACGGTCAAACTTGGTTCGGAACGGGGCATTTTCGATATTGTGGATCGCCCGGTCATACCCTTTTTCCTGAGAATAAACCGCCATCCCGGCGCGCCTGGTTCCCAGGTGGGAATGATAGTCCGTCCCAAAAAATAAATCAATTAAACAATCTCCCTTTGCAGCAACTCCAAAAAATCCGCCCATTGTTTCCTCCTGATGTCAGTTATATTTTCCGATAAATTCTTTTACCCGTTCCCGGTCGGAGTGGAAAATCTCCTCCGGTGTCCCCTCTGCTTGAATCATTCCCTGTTCCATGAAAATAATTCGGTCAGACACTTCTCTGGCAAACTGCATTTCATGGGTCACGATGACCATGGTCATATGCGACCTGGCCAGCTGCCGAATGACCTTAAGCACCTCGCCGGTCAGCTCCGGATCCAGCGCCGATGTCGGCTCGTCAAAGAAAAGCAGCTTAGGGTTAAGCGCCAGCGCCCGGGCAATCGACACCCGCTGCTGCTGTCCGCCGGAAAGCTGATAGGGATAGGCATCGGCCTTATCCCTCAGGCCCAGCTGACCTAGCAGCTGCTCAGCCTGTTCATAGGCGGCGGCGCGGGGAAGCTTATTGACGTTGATCGGGGCGTCGGTAATATTCTTGATGACGCTGTAGTGGGGAAAGAGATTGAAGTTCTGAAAAACCAGGCCGAAAACCTTCTGGATGGCTTTCAGCTCATTTTTATTGGCATAGACGCAGCGGCCGTCTTCTTCCCAGGCCGCCTTTTCGCCGAGATAGCTTAAGCTCCCGCCGTCCATGCGTTCTAAAAGCGTGGCACAGCGCAACAAGGTAGACTTGCCGGAACCGGAAGGACCGATGATAGCCAGGACCTCACCTTCTGTCACGGTGAGGGAGATGTCCTGAATCACGTCGAGGGTACCGAAACTTTTTTTCATGTGGGATATCTGCAGCAAATTCATAGTGGCTCCTAAGTAGATCCTATACGGACCATCGCATGATTAACGGTAGTAGCTGCTGGCTTTTTCCAGCCGTTCCATAATGACGGCAACAAAAAGATTGAATACATAGTAAAATAAGCCAGCGACCATCAAGGCCATGATGTTGGACTCGGCAGCGGCAATCTGCTTTGCCAAGGTAAACATCTCAGCCTGAGACACGACAAAAGCCAAGGAAGTGTCTTTCACCAGAGTGATGGTTTCGTTGGTGACCGGCGGGATAATCCGTTTGATGACCTGGGGCATAATAATTCTTAAAAAGGTCTGGCCTTTTCCGTAACCCAGAACCTTAGCCGCTTCATATTGACCCACCGGAATGGACTCGATTCCGGCTCGGTAGATTTCGGCAAAATAAGCAGCATAGTTTAAAGAAAATGCGATAATTACAGCGGTAAAACGATAACCTTCCAGACCGATTCGGAATATGTAAAACGGACCGAAGTAGACGACGATAAGCTGCAGCATCAAAGGGGTGCCGCGCATGACGGAGATGTATATCTTAGTCAGATTCCTGATAATGACGTTGCGGGACATGCGACCAAAAGAAAATAACAGGCCTAACGGTAAGGAAAATAACAGGGTAAGCAAAAATATCTCGACCGTAACGATCAGGCCTCTTCCCAGTTGCAGCAGCATAGTTGCTATACTCATTATTCCGCCTTTCTCCAGTTGCATCTTGTCTTATTTAAAGTACGCTGCACATCGGCCTGAATGTCAGGCCGATGCCTCGTACAGTACTGCTATTTCCCCAGACGAACCTCGTGCGGTACTGTTATTTCCCCTAAACAGACCTCGTGCGGTACTGCTATTTCCCCAGGCAGACCTCGTCCTCCAGTTCATATTTAACTGCCAGTTCCATAAAGGTCCCGTCTTCAACCATTTCCAAAAGGGTGGATTCTACTTGGTCTTTCAGTTCCGTTTCGCCTAACAGGAAACCGATTCCATATTGTTCTGAGGCAAGGATTTCATCAAGCATGGTAAATCCGGTGCCGCGATCGGTAATCTGCCGCTCTGCCACGCCGATATCAATGGCCAAAGCCTCGATCGCCCCACCCTCTAAATCCATAAAAGCAGTATTATAGTCGGGATACTGAATCAGCTCGCCAAAGCTGCCCATTAGCTCCGCGTTGTCTTCCAGGGCCGCCAAGGCCGAGGAGTCACTCTGGACACCTACCGACCGGCCGGCCAGCTCTGCATAGGATGCAATGCCGGCATCGTCCCTGACCACGATCACTTGGGAACTGTCCACATAAGGCACCGACCACGTGTAATCAGCTTCCCTGCCGTTGATCGTGAATCCGTTCCAGATACAGTCAATATTGCCGGATGAAAGTTCCATGTCCTTACTGTCCCAGTCAATCGGCTGTTTCACCAGTTCCCAGCCGTTGCGCTCGCATACTTCCGCCGCCAGTTCCAGGTCAAAACCCGTATAGCTCCCGTCTTCTCCTATGTAGCCGTATGGAGGGAAACCGGCATCAAAACCAACCGTAAACGTATCCCGGCCGGAGCAGCCGGCAAGTAAAGAAGCTGTCATAACAGCTGCTGCCAATAATAAGATCCTATTCTTCCGATTTTTCATAATATCCTCCTGTTTGTCTCAATTGTTCCCTGAAAAACTAAATTGTATATTTACTGCATTAGCATCCTAAAGTGTATCAGAATACGCCCCGCCTGTCAAATCCCGTTTTGACCGTTCCTGATCTCATATCACTCCGTTTTCAACCCGCCTAAGACTCGTTTACCTTTCGTTTTTAACCGCTGAACTCCTTTTCATAAACTGCTACCAGCTTCAGGATCTCACCGGCATACTGCGGATATTTTTCCACCAGGTCTTTGATTTCTTCCTGAGCATTGTGGGCCACGACTTCGTTATTATAGTCCATCCGCCGTCTGAGCGACTGCCGGCGGATAATCAGGTCGTGCCGGATCTCCACCATTTCCTTTTTGTCCAGCAAGGCTTTGGTCTGATGGAGCCAGGCGGCGCCGTCCTTTACCTGATACCGCCTTAATATCCGCAGCAGTTCCTGCTCGCTGGCATCAAGTTCCTTTTCCGTCTTCCGGAAAATCTCGCGTTCTTCCTTTTCCTCCCGATATTGTTTCCACAGCCGGTCCAGCTCCTTGGCGCCGGACACGGCATATTTAACCCGCAGGTACTCCAGCAGATTGGTGTTATTGATATAACGGATCTTCACCGTATTGTGCAACAAAATAATCTTGTTGATGCTTTTTTCCACCCGCTTCAGTTCCCGGACGGAATCATTGTATCGGATAAAGACAATAAAAATCACCACAGCAGCAGATGCCGCTGTCAGGATATAGCCGATCTGCGTATTCATCTTGAACCCGAACTGCAGGATCAGCAGCAGGACGATACACAAGACTACCGCCGTAATGCAGATAATCATCATGCTCCGCAAATCTTCCATCAGCCGCTGCAGCTCATGCTTACGGAAAAGATAGGCTTCCTTTTCATTCCCCAGCTTCTTCATGTCGGCCTTGACCAGCGTATGGTAGTCTTCGGCTTCCTTAAGCTTGACATAGCCCTCCTGGATCTCTTCCGACAAGGACTCCAGCTTGTGGTACTGGGTTTCGCTCATGCGCTCGGTACGCTTCAGATAACCGGAGCGTTCCGACTCCAGCTTCTCGATCCGCCTGGCAGCCTCATTCAGCTGCTGGCGCTCTTCTTCCGGCAGCGCCTCGATCTCCTCCATGTCTTTTAACGAGGAGGTCACGACATTATATTCAAACTGCAGGCTCTCGATCTCCCTGGTGGCCTCGCCGATCTGTTCCAGACAGCTCTTGACGTAGTCCTGCCGCTGTTCTTTATCATGGATCTTAACATCGTCTCTGTCGTAGACGACCTCATTCCATGCTTCAAATTCATATTCTTCTTCGTAATCCCTGCGGATCCGCTTCCACAATTTTGCCCAAAAACCCATAGTGTGCTCCGTTTATTTATTCCTTTTCCCAATCAATCCTTTTCCTGTTTACTCAATCCATCTTACATTCCATCTTACATTAATTCACTTTATTATTTAATCCAATACATTTTCTCGATACTGCTTCTTGATTTCTTCCGCCAGACGATTTATCTCTTCATAATAGGAATTGACATTCCCTTCTTCTTTATACATCTTTAAGGCAAATAACCGGCGGCTTTCTTCCGTTTCAAGAAAACTTTCCGTGGCCTGTTCCAGCAGACGCTCAACTTGCAGGGAAAGATTATGGAACTGGGGCCGGTCGGCAATAAAACGGATATATTCCCCTTCCGTCAGGTGTTTCCGCACCGCGCAAAGGTATTGGATTCCTGATTCCTCGCTTCCTGCCAGTTCAAAAGCCTTGAGAAAGCTTTCCGCCGCCCGCTCAAACCGGAACAGGTTCGCAAAAGCTACGCCCCGGTTATGGTAGATCCGGCTGCCGATCAAGATCTCTCCATCCGGAATCATGTCCAGAATCAGCTCGTATTCCTTGAGCGCCAGCAGATACTTGCCGTTTTCCACTAAGAAGTCGGCACGGTTTTTCTTTTTCTCAAAATTGTTCAACCCGACATTGTTCTGTAAGACCTCCGCTATCTGTTCCTGTTCGGCAGCAGTACAGTAATTGACATATTCCAGGATCGTCATCACAAACATGCTGGTGGAACCGACCTTACGAAAGAACCCGCCAAGCTTTTCCCCGAGTTCGGTCAGTCCGCATTCATAGGCCAGCCAATCCGCCAGATTCTTATCCACAATATCCTGATCAAGGATGAAAGGATTGGTCTTGAATAAATAGCACAGTTCTTCGGCAGAACGGATGTGGACGCATAATTTCGGGAAATAATAAGGGGTTTCCGCATATTTTCCGACACATAATAAGGGCTGTTTCATTGGTGCTCCTATCCTTCCTATCTTGTATATTCATTGTAAGCCAGTATCCTTTGCATTATGACGTTACCTTCAGTTCCCTCACCCATTTCTTGCCGCTGGCCGGAAACAAGGCACCGAAACCCATGTCTGTCACCGTCACCTGGGCTTTTTCGGCCGCCAGCATGCGGATCTGGATCAGCAGCCTGGTTGTCCGCGCCGGGCGCTCCGGCAGTCCTTCCAGAGCAATAATCTGCTCGGTTACGACGCCGCCGGTCAGGGAGGTGACGATAAATGAAAGTTCTTTTCCTTCTTCCAGGATCAGCTGGTACTGGTTACGGATCTCATACCAGTTCACTCCGGCATCCAGAACGGCAAAATAAGATTCCACACCGTGACGCAAGACTTTCATCCCAATGTTGGCTTTCAGTTTATCTTCCCCTAAGAACACCTGCGCAGCGGCAGTCTCCGAAGGCTTCTGCTTTTCCATCGCGCCATGGCAGGCCCCCTTGCTGTACATGTTGTTGCCCTGAAAAACGCGGCGGCCCTGACACAGATATTTCATAAATTCTCCGGTCCATGCCTCTTTAAAGCCGTCACCCAGCAGAAAAACAGCCGAAATCAGGCGGCCGCTGCACAACTGCCCGGCGATTTCCAAGAAGCGCTCGCTCCATTCCTGCCGCTTCTCTTCCGCAAGGCCGAACGTCCTGGTCAAATGAGGATACTCCTGCTTCTCGATAAATACTACGACCGGCGTGGTTTTACGGTTGCTTTCGAGCATGTAAGTTTTAAGGATCACATTATAATCAAAGATCAGGACGCGATTGCTCCACAGGTCTTGGGGCTGGTGGATGATGTACTGGTAGATACTCTCGCGATAGCTCTGGAAAAAGAACTGATCCGGCCGAAGCTCCAGACCTTCTGCTACGGCGCTGAGTACTTCAATGTTACGCAGGTTGAGTTTTTCCACCGTAAACATAATGGCGGCAAGATCGGCGGGCAGGTTGGTTTCCATGGACAGCAGGGCGAGGCTCCGTTTTATGAACAGGGTCAGCAAGGCGGCCGGGTTGAAGTTCTCACCGTCGATCAGGACGGGTTCGCCGATTATGGCCAGCTCGAAGAGGTTTTCTATCAGGATCCCGGCTTCCATATCGGCCCAGCGCAAGGCTTCCTTGCCATAGGACCATTGGTTGACGCCGGGTTTCTTGCAAAGGACGGTGGGGATGTTAAATTGTTCTGTTCCCATCACGGCTGATACAGTTTCGGGTTCGGTTGCGCCGGGTTTGGAAAAACTGATCTGCGAATTCAGGTTTCCCAGGTCGTAGCCGATTATGACTGTGCCGGTATGGCGCTTGGGGGGCTTTTTGCTTTTTCTGCTTTCCATTCTGGTTCTCCTGTCATTGTTCGCTGGGGGCATTTGATTTTTTTACTACAGTCATCGCCATATAGCCCAGCTACGCATCTGCGCTGGTTCAGACGTCCGGAAATAAGTACATCTAAGTTTCTCACCCACAACATCGGCCGCTTCCGTGTCGTCATCAAGCACCATCCGTGGCTGGGCTATATGGCGATTCGGTATTCCAAACTGGTAGAATTGGTGATACCTTGTTCTATATTTTGCTGCTTTTTGCTGATTATTTAGTTATTATTGCTGTCGTGTAAATTATCTATGTTGGCTGCTTGGCTTTATGCACACTTTCAAAAGTTATAAAGTACTCAGCATATATATTTTGTGGTTGCTTTTCCTATCTTTGGCCTGCCGATAAAGTTGCTGATTCAGCTGCCAATTTACATGAAAACATTTTTACATGATTCGGAACATGCGGTTGACCACGTATCCCAGCTGATAGAGCTCGTACATCAGTCTGTCGACCGTCTCGTAATCCTGCATGTTCCTGGCGATCTCGATGTCGTTGATTAGTGTATAGCGGGATTCGTGATGGTCTGCGCCCGGATCGCTGTAGGTAAGGCCGGCGCTTTCGGTGTAATGCTCTTTTTCGTCTTCTTCCTCGGCGATATAATAAAGCAGGCGGTCGCCGAAAAACAGGACAAACTGTTTGGCGCATACGCCGCCGTACATGTCTTTCATTTCTTCGCGGACGTATTCGCTTTTGTCGATGCCGTCGCGTTCGATCAGATAGTGAATCACGGCTTTGTTTCCCGGTTTGGCGTGGTATTCGACGATGGTCTTGTCGAGATACGGTTCCATGAAAGGGAAGAGCGGAATGTATTCTTTGTAGAAGGACAAGGTTATGTTTTGGTCTATGAGCTGTTTTAGTAAAAGTTTGAGTGACGGTCGGACTTTGTCTGTGATCTCGCGGGGGTTTTCGGCATAGTATTTGACGAAGGCGAGGCGGCAGACGGGGTGAAGATCTTCCTTTTGGTTCAGGAGCTTTTCGGTCTGGTCGATGATAAAAACGTCGGTTATTTTGTCGCCTACGAAATAGTCGTGGGCGCATTGGGCGAGGAAAGCCATTTCAACGTTGCTGCGGCCGCCGCCGGTTACATAGTCGCGGAAAATCTGCATCTGTTCGCCGACAAAGGAGGAGGAATAGAGCATCTGGATGAGCAGTCTTTCGCTAAGGTCGTAGGTTTCGATGCCGAAGTCAGCAGCGGCTTTCCAGAGGTTCCGGAGCCGGCGGATTGAGCCTTGGTAGAAACGAGCCAGGTAACGGAGGAGCTTCTCGTCGTATTTGCCGGCGTGGAATGCCGTGTGGGCCAGGGTTGTCATGATTTTGTCATCGCTTTCGGCTTCTTCCGGGAGGATGCTGTTTAAGGCCCGCAGGATCAGTTTGGCATCGATGGCTTTGCTGTTGACGGTGCAGAGCCATTGATAGGCTTGGGGGTATAGGGAACGGGATATCATCCGCTTGATTATTTCGGTATAGTGGTCACTGTCTGCCTGTGCCGGGGTGATATTCTCCAGGATCTGGTCGAGCTGGGGGATCATGTCGTGTTCATAATAGTGGCGGATCAGGTTGAGGCGGATAGTCTTTTGGTAGTCTTCGGTGATGTATTCGGCGTCTTGGAGGCGTTGCATGGCAGGAAGGTTATGGGCGGCCACGGGAGCGATTTCGTGGCCTTTTTCGCAGAGCCATAGGTCGAAGCCGATCTTGGTTGTGACAAGGGGCGCGATGAAGCGGCCCAGCTTGTCGGGGCGGAGCCATTTTTCAATGGTGCAGTTGCCATCGTCGATATAGCGGTTCCCGGAGGCGTCTTCCAGGAAAATGTGAAAATTGCTGCTGTATAAGGGCAGGGAAGCTTGGCGGCCGGTCAGGGGGTAAACGGCTTCGGTTTTCCCTTTGTCATAGAGGATGATGACGTCACGGGCGGCTTTGTCGGAACTGTCGCGGACGTTTACGGTAAACAAGGCGTCTACCAGGCCTTGGGCGGCTTCTTCGGTGATCATGTCTGAGGTGATGAAGCTTTTGTATAGGTAGGCCAGCCATCTGGTGATGCGGCCTTGGGACATCTGGCGGATCACAAAGCGTTCGATGGCTTCGCGGTAGCTTTCGTACAGCTCGGGGAAGTCTGACCGGTATTTGTGGACATAGGCATAGAGGTAAGCATTGTAGCGGTAGTCCAGTTCACTGCGGTAGGCAAAATACATCAGAACCATTTTGGGCAGGTTTTCTTCTTGTTCCAGATCCACCGACATCATATAGTGTTCAAAGAGGCGGGTTACGCGGATCTCCCGGTCGATTCCCAGTCGGTACCAGGGTAAATATTCGGTGCCGGTGCGGTTTCCCTTAATGAGCAGGGCGCAGATTGCTTTGATTACCTCATCGGAAGGAACGCTGCGGTAACAAGCTTCCAGGATGCGCAGGTAAAAGACGGAGAACTCGCGGCAACGGGAAATCAAGTAAACGATTTGGCTGATCAGGCCTTTGTGGAGACTGTCTTTGTAGAGGCTGTCTTTGTAGGTAATGTCTTTGTAAGTACTGTATTCTTTCGAGAAAGCTTCTTTTGAGGAAGTTTCTTTTGAGAAAGCTTCTTTTGGGGAAGCTTCTTTTGAGGGGGTATTGTGGAGGCAGTCTTTTTTGACTGCGTAGGTGAGTACATGGATCTCAAAACGCTCCATCTTCATCAGGAGGGCGGGGTTCTGCTTCAGCAGGTTCAGGGCTTCTATGTAGATGACCGGGCTGGTACAGCCGCGCATAAACTGGTCCTCCAGAAGCTGCCATTTTCTGGCGGGGGAACGGTATTCTTCCTGAAGGTAGGTTAAGAGCCAGGCAATCCGCCAGTCGTCGTTATATTGGGTGAAGACTCTTTCCAGCTGGGCCGAAACTTCGTCTATGTATTCGTTTTCACCGCTGATCAGGGTGGTCAGGTACTGATGGTAGCACCAGAGCGCTGGCTGCCAGTTTGCGTCGTCTCTGAGACGGGCGGCGGCATGGTCCAGCATCCAGCCGGCTTCGTTGTAGCGTTCGGCGGTAATCAGGAGCTGGGCGCGGAAGAGCTTGGCGGCAATGTCGCTGTCGTCGGCGGCGATCATGGTGTCGGCCAGGGCGGCGGTTTCCTTGCGCCATGCGGAGGCGGATATGTTTTTATTACGGAAATCCGTGTAAAGGGTCATTAACTGAAGGATGTATTGTTTTTTTTCACGGGCAGGGCTTTTCTTTTTCTTAGGGATGCCGCGGTTTAAGACGGTAACTGGTATGGTGATGTCGGTGTCGGTATTGTATAGGCGGATATAGCCGAAATTACGGCCGGCGTGCAGCTGGTCGGCGGCTATGTAATAGGGCAGGCGGTAAAAATTGCCGAGGAAGTCTTCCTCGCGGATGGTGTCCTTGCCCACGCTCAGGAAAGCGCCTTCTGTCTCGACTTGCAGCAGGGTGTAGCCCCAGCCGTTCCGGTTGATGGAGATGGCATGTTCGGCGGGACGGTTCTGGGCCTCGGTCTTGATCTCGGTTTCGGAAACAAGATAGGTGATTTTCTGTTTTTTCTTGATGGCGAGAAGGAATTCTTCGACGTTACGTTCGTTCCGGTATTCGGTGCCGACAGGGCTGCGGTGGAGGCCGGAAAGTCCTCTATATAAGGGATAAAACTGCTTGTCGACGCCGTGGAACAATTTCCGGAAGCTGCTGCTGTAGAATAAGCTTACGGCTTCGTCCCAGTTGGTCCTGGCCAGGTTGGCGAAGTGAAAGAGGTTTTTGATGGTTCCCATAGAGGAGGTGATTTCTTCGGGAATGATAGTTACTTTATAGGGAATGGCGTATTCGCCGTGGTTGGATACGATGACAAACTCGCCTTGGCGGATGTCGCCTTCGCAGGTATTATGGCCGCAGAAACGGTAAGCGATCTCGGCTACGGAGCCGGCAAACCGGTGCGTGAGGCATTCCATTTCCAAGCTGTCGGTATATAGATAGCCCTCGGTCAGGCGGCTGTCAGATCCGTGTATTTCGAAAGTACCTTCGTAATCGGCACCCGGCGCCAGCCGGATGTCAATCGTGGTACAGGAAAAAGTAAGTGACCCGGTCTCCGGCTGAAACTCTCCTTCCAGTATGCGGTCGATAATTTCCCTCATTGCTGCCCCCTGATAAATGGATAAGTCTGTGTTCGATACAGTATACCATTATTTTCTGTCTGTGTGCAAGGGGGCAGGATATTTGAAGGGATATTTTTAACTCGTCGTTGTTACTGGAACAGCGCAAAACACCTCGCGATGACCTGGACGGTAACCCGTCGTTTACTGTACCGATGTGCCGCATTTTATGGTGTTTAGGTGCAGAATATTTTCAAAGAACCCCTATTTATCATTTGTTCTTATCAGAGATTCATAGTGTGTTTAGCTATTTGGTGCTTAGCTTCGCATTACTCAAATAATATATATTCTTACATCTAGATGCGATTTCCTTATTATGAGTAGCTATGAGAATGGTTGTCCCTTGTTTATTTAATTCGATGAATAGCTGCATAATCTGTTGTTCCGTTATTTCATCTAAAGCACCTGTCGGCTCATCGGCCAAGATTATTTGGGGATTCTTAATTAATGCTCTTGCAATAGCTGCTCTTTGACATTCGCCTCCTGATAATTGGTAAGGATACTTATCGAGATGCTCTTCTATACCTACTTTTCTAGCTACTTGTGTTACGCTATGATGGATGTTTTTCTTTGACTCTTTCCCTATTAACAGTGGTAATGAAATATTATAACTTATCTTTCGGTCGTTTATTAAAGCATAATTTTGCACAATGAACCCGATTTGAGTGTTTCGGATTTTAGATGTTGCCAAATCATTTTCTGATGGAATCAATTCCCCGTCTATATAATACCGACCATCATCTTTTTGATCAAGTAAGCCCATAATATTCAACAGCGTTGTCTTGCCAGAACCACTTCTCCCCATAAGTGCAATCATTTCGCCGTCATCAATTTCTAAATTAACACAGTCTAATATTACGCGCTCTCCAAATGATTTTTTGATATTCGTCATTTTAAGCATTTACGCACCTCCGTTCATGGTATTTACAATTTTCAGTTTATCAATCATTACTAAAGGAAATACTGATTGTATAAGAATATTGAAAGCGAACAGCAGTATTAAAATTAAAAAGTATGAAGTTCCAGATAGTATCAACCAAAAGATGCTTGCTATCCCAATCGCTACGTCATTAACATATATTATATAAAGAACGATATTCTGTTTTACAGTGTTGATTGACAATCCGTTTGCTATGTAAATTGCAATGTTTTTTTTATTATGCTGTATTTTACTTGCAGTACTAATGGATATGAAAGCACATGTCAAACCTATCATCATAATAGCTAATAACAAAAACATTGATTGTAATTGTTTACCGGCAACTCCCCATATAGTTAAGTAAAAAGAAAAGACTCCTTCTAGTTGGTACGGAACAATATTTAACTCTAATGATTTCTGAGCAATCATTTTCTGTATTTCTGATGCCGATTGATCTGAAGCGACAAAACCAGAACAATGATCTAAATATACCTTGAGCTGAAAACTCTTTTCACTTTTTGTAAGTACTGAATCAACTGTGATATCTTCTAAAGCCGGCATTAATATATATCTATCTAATACCTGTAAATTACGACCGTCGTTATAGTATGAACCTGATTCCAAAAAACCTGCAACTCGACCAATCATTTCTTTATTACAGTAATAGAATTCTAAATTATCACCTATGCTTATATAATCCTTGTAATCATAACCCATCAAGATAGGCACGACGTTATTTTGAATCATATAGTCTTTCGGTTCAAAAGTTCTGCCTTCTGAAATATCTATTGAGTAGTACTCCATAAAATCTGAATTTGTTTGTATGCTTTTATATTGATTATCAACAAATACATTATTATATTCATAGCCTACCTTAAATTGATCAAGAAAGGTATCTTCTTCCATGTAAAATCCTTGTGTACTAGCCACTATGTATTGAAAATGCTCATTATTATTTAACCACTCATATAATTCTTTTAGTATGGCAACATTATCTTGACGTGAAAAAAAACTTCTTTCTTCCTCTCCCATGAAATTATCAGTCAGTTTATATATTTCTCTGGCATTGCTACCTAATTGGCTTAAGCCGGAATATTGATCTATAGTAAGATAGAGAGTCGCAATAACTATCATGTAAGAAAAAATAATTTGAGTATACATTAAGACATCTATTTTTCTTTTGCTTTTTTTTAATATGTAATATATTTCTTTATTCAACTTTCACTCTCCTGTTTAACAATAGTTAAATTATTAGTTTTGAAATAGACCAGCAGGCTTATATATCCATTTATAAATATATAGAGACATAAATCAATGAGAATGATTATTGCGGAAAATTCACCGAAGTTTTTCATAGAATATATCAATGATAACAATGAGCCACACAAAACACCTGCTAATATCCAGATATTTAATTCTTTTACTTTATCTATAACCAGATCAGTTTTATTATATCCAACCATTTTTTTAATTCTTAATTCATATGTCATCCCATCAATCAAATAGAAGTTAATTAACAATACATTTACTATTAATAAAGCTATTAATAGTATTGCAATTACGAATTGAGATGTGCTACCATCAATGGTTCTTAATAAATCCAACTCATTACTATCATATATAATAACTTCGCCAAATACATTTTCATTACCAAGAAAATCGAAATTTGCTTGGTAATTATCGCTCTCAATTATATATCGATATACTTCTTGCTCAATTAATTCATTATTTATTGCCAGCATTACCATTGTATCTAGACGAGTTGGATAATGATACCCCATCGTTCCAATAACTTTATATTCATTATCATCCCATTTATAAATAATATGACCATCTTTTCGATAAGTTTTCACACCCTTTCCTACAACTGCGATTTTTTTATTTTCAGCAAAATCCCCGATTGAGAAAAAACGACCAGATTGCATCTTGGGTGCTTTGAACTTACCATTAAAAAAAATTCCCCGCACATCATAATCAGCTACATAGTTTGAGTAAAATGTCGAATCGGGCGGGAGTAACTCGACCAGCTTGTTATATGTTAATTCGTTGTCATCTGCAACAAAAAACAAAGCTGTTTCTGAATAAAAAGACTTACTGTTCTTATTCATTTCACGGATAATTGACTGATATGTATATGTAATATTTACACCCGAGACGACAAGCAATGCAGTAAACAAAACCAATATTTTTAATATTCTCAATCAACACCTCCTCCTATGATTCGGGGTGCCACCACTTTTTTTGAATGCTGGATTGTGTCAGGACCCATGTCCTTTTCAGAGGCTATAACATTAAATATGTTTACGGAAAACATAAGTGTTCCGATTAAAACTATTATGATCATTTTTCTAATCATATTTTCCGCCTTTTATACTGCATCACTGTGCATTCAAGTTATTATACACTAAGACCAATTAATATTCAATATGTTTAATAAGTTGTTTAGCAAAAACAAATTCTATATTCATTTCCTCAACTAGCCTTTATTAAATCAAAAGAGAATTCCAACATCTTACTTTATTTTGTTCACTATAAGTGAGCTTTCATTTTTAGTCTGACGATATCCTGCTACCGTTCTTTCGCCAATCTTGGTTCCGATCGGATATTTCATAAACATTTCCTGCATTGAAAGTCCATTCGAAACGGGATACTTATATTGATTGTCCATTTTCATATGATTGTCCATTTTCAAAGAGTCCTTCTTAAAAGCTTTTCCATATTATGCCCGGATAAGGAGCAATGCATGCATCAGCTTTTATCGGTCTTCTGCGGTAGGATATATGGCCGCCATTCTGGCATCATCAAAATTCAGATCAAACCATTCCTCTATGGCATTGGTTGCTCCAATCCCATCGTTCCTTGTGATGTATCTGGCCCAAGCCACACATGTCACCGATACATTGACGGTCATGAACACTACTAATATCCATGCCAGGATGTCACATGGTATTGGGGGGATTCTTTCAATTATATTTGATGACAGCGGATAAAGATATTTAATCCAGACGACGGCAGCGATACCCCAGTATAAGCAGAACAGCAAATTGACTCTGCCGTCCAGATTAAATGGGTAATGGCTGTAATTCCAAAAAACCCTGCCAAAGACCAGTTCATGAACAATACTTGAAAAATACTCATATATGCCGCCGATCACGGTTCCTGCTACAAAAATCAGCCATCCCGGACGGTGACGATGCCGATATAACAATATGGTTGCCAATACGATTGCCAGGCCCCACACGATACTGAAATGTCCCCAGACGACACTGCTGCGACTCATCCACATTCCCAGATGGATCCGGCAGAAAATCGTCTCAACGATGTCGCCTAAGAAAGCGCCGATAAAAAAAAGCAGGACAAGCTTATAAAAGTTTGGGTGTGTGGCTAGTACCTCCGCCTTTTGTGTGCCCATACAAACCCGAATTTCCGCATTCCTTTGACAGGATGCAAGGTGTTTATTAATATCTTATGAGAATGCCGGATTTGCGACACAAAATACCAGTATCCAGTGCTTTCCAGATCACCAGGACTATGCCGCGCTTCTGGAACGCTGAAAATAAGCTGGTTTTTGAACCTTGATAAGGTACCGTCATGACCGGGCGCAATTCCGGAGACGGGGATGAACAGACTGTCTGGCTTGACACAAATATATAACCCCCCACAATCCCAGACTGATCAGCATCAACGTGATTTTATTGATAAGCCAGATGTTGTTTGTGTCTCCGGCGAAGCGGATGAACAGATAGCTATATTGAACGGCGGGGATACGAAGCAGGGCGCGGGCAAGCATGGACACAAGCCAAAAAGAACCGGCAATCATGGTTGCGATATGCTCTTCTGAAAAGCAGATACCGCATAGGGCGCAGAGTGTTGACAAGAAAAAAGCGGTCGGAAAATAGAGCAGCAGCATTTCTCCAATGTTCATTTCCTGTCTGATGAAAAATACGATCAATATGTTCCCGCTGGCAAAAAGGCTGGCAGCCAGAAACGGTGCCGCATATCTTGCCGCGACCCACGGGAACAGAGAGCGGCTCTGCGCAGCTACTATGTCAAAATTGGCATCGGCCCGCGTCTTCCCCCATTCGCCCACGGCGACAGCAGTTATAAAGGGGCAGATCACCTCAAAACCGATGACGCTCAGGTTAAGCAGTTCGCCCCCGAAGCAGGCCGCCAGCAACATTACAAGCGTCAATGCCGCAAAAATATACAGGGCATTGTTCCCCATGATTCTATGCTCAAAAAAAATCCTTTGCATCAGCCTGCCCTCCAAATAATCCTTTTCAAAATGATCTGCTGCATCAGCCTGCCCTCCAAAATCCCCGCCGGAATAACAGCAGCAGGAAAGACAGTGCCGCGCAGCCGACTAGAAATACCAAGTTTGCTGCTATGCTGGCAGTATCAGTGAACGGAAATCTCGGGTGCTGCCATAATAATTTCATCATGTCACCGGATAAAATTAAGTAAAAGGGCATCCGTTCAGCCGATCTCTCGACAGCAGCATTGTACATGAACATAGCGGATATCACCACGTAAAATAGCCGGATATCCATGAACGCCGGAAAAGCCACGGCGCAAAAGCCGATAAAAAAGCTGACCGGAATGATACAGATCACGACTGCCTTACCGAACGGGAACAGATAGTCTGCCACGCTGCCGGTGACCGGGCTGAATATGGCATAGATCACCGTATTGAACATGAGAAACAGATTGAAAACCGTGAATGTATAAAGAAATCCAGCCAGCAGCTTCCCCCAAAGATACTGTGTTTTTCTGACCGAAGCCGCCATAAGCAACGATTTAACCCCGGTTTTACTGTCTGCAGGGAAACGGCCGGACAAAAGGAACATCAGCCCGAACATCAGGATGATGCCGTCCAGGCTCAGTGTCCGATGAATAAAATAGGTCGGCTGCAGCAAGAACTCCAGCCGTGCCAGATTGGATGCCGAAGGAAAAGCATCCAGCATCGTGATGGTGCTCACGGCAAGGAAAACGCCCCATGTGGCCGGCCGCCGCATTTGCATCTTATATTCATGGCGCAGGATCGATAGCAGTTTACGCATCGGCTTTCCCTCCCATACAGTATACATAAGCGTCCTCCAAGGTGGCCGTAACCGGCGGATATTGGGAAAACGCTTCGTTTTCATCCATGATTCTTGCGGATAAATGTCCGTTTTCATATGTCGTTCCAATGACTGCCGTCTGGCTTTGCAGGGCGGACAGCTGCTCTTCCTGATCGAGGCGAATGATTTTTATTTTTCCCTCTACCTGTTTGCGCAAATCGTCGGTAGTGCCGCAGAAGAACAGCCGGCCTTTGCGCAGCACGGCAACCTCCTTGCACAGCTGCTGGATGTCTTCGATGATATGAGTAGAAAGAATAACGGTCTTACCGTCCCGGGCGTAGCGGGACAAAACGCTTCGCAGACGTACCCGTTCCTCCGGGTCAAGCCCGGCAGTCGGTTCATCGACCACCAGGACCTGCGGCTCGCCGACAAGGGCCTGGGCGATGCCGGCCCGGCGTTTCATGCCGCCGGAAAGCTGGCCGATCTTGCGCCCCGTGAACTCTGCCATCCCGACCTGCTCCAGTACCGCCTGCACCCGCCGTTTATCGTAGACACCTTTGATCTCCGCCATATAGCCGACAAATTCCAAGACCGACAAGGACGGGTACATCGTGAGTTCCTGCGGCAGATAGCCGATCTGTGAGCGGATTCTGTCGCCCTGCTTTACGGTATCAAACCCACAGACGGAAATCGTTCCGGCAGTAGGCGGCAAGATCGTGACAATCGCTTTCATCAAGGTCGTTTTCCCCGCGCCGTTATGCCCCAAAAGGCCGAATACCCCGCCCGCAGCCGTGAAACTGACGTCATCCAGTGCCGTCACCTTGTTTTTGTAGATCTTTGAGAGGCGAGAGATTACAATGGCTGATTTCGGATTACCATCCGAATCATTGTTTGATCCCTTCTTTAATGCATTGCTAGGTTCGTTAAACATGAGATTCTCCTTATCATAATATTTAACTACGTATGTAGTTTTAATAACCAGAATATATTTTGCTCTCCTATTGATAGTTGCAATGTATTATTTTTATAGCCGCTATGTATAACTTTTTATAGTTGCTATGTACTACTTTTTATAGTTGATACGTATTAAGTTTCATAGACGCTACGTATTATTTTGCCGTATCCGCATACTCGTAGTTTTCATGGCTGTATAAGGGATACGGGTAAAACATGCCCCTGCTTACCGAAACGGAGAACCAAACCGTAAGGGCAACGCAAAGCGAAACCAGTCCGATAAGAACCAAGCTTCTTCTCTTTGACGGCTGTTGCAGGATATTGACAAACCGCTGCTTTACCGCCGGAAAGGTTAACGCCCCTATCCCGCCCAGATGCTTGCTGCCGGCTGCCGAAGCCTTTTCCATCAGATGAAACATCGCCGCCGTATATTCTTTCGCTGCCGCTTCAGGGGCTAACGACCTAAGCGCATGTTTGTCACAGTCCATTTCGCACATATGGGAAAACGCCTGCCTGGCAATCCAGACAAGAGGATTAAACCAGCAAATGGCCGAAACCACATCATAAACGCCGCTGATCCAATGATGCTTGCGTTTGACATGCATTAATTCATGGGACAGCACGATCTTTAGTTCTTGATCCGACAGTGGCAAGATAATCTCTTCATTCAGGATAACTACTGGCCTCAGCAAGGTAACGACACAGGCCGGATCTTTCAGCGATCCGAATAAAAGCGGCGGCAGCCTTCTGATATTCAGTCCGGCCGCACATCCGGCATAGATAGCAAGCAGCCGTTCTTCTTGGCAAAGGGAATAGCTTCGGACTGCCCGATATGCGCACATGACCCGTAGCAGATAATAACCTGTCCCGGCCGCCGCACCCGCTATCCAGACCACACTGGCAGTTTCATAGCCCGCTATCCAAATCACTTCTTCCGGCGAGATCAGATGCAGCTGCGGCATAACAACGGGAACCAGATAAAAAGCCGCGCCCAGCATCCCGGCCCAGACCGGAAGGACAAACGTAAGTGCCTTTTGCAGAAAAAGCATTAACACCGCAAACATACTGCCGACCATTCCCGTAAACAGGACGATAGTAAAAAGTTTACCGAGTATCTGCATGATTGCGCTCCTGTTCTTCAATCAGTTTCTTTAACTCTCGCAGTTCATAACTTGAAAGATTACCGCTCTTGGCAAAACCCGATACCATCCGGGAAAGAGAGCCGTCATATACCCTGGTTAAAAAAGTCTTGCTCTCCTCTTGCTGACACTCCTCTTCTGTTATCGTGGGATAATATTGATAGCCCTTGCCTTTCCGTTCGGTAGCAAGCACCCCCTTTTTAACCAGCCGCGCCAGAAAGGTCTGAACAGTCGTCGTACTCCATCCGGTATGTTTAAGGGCTGCCAAGACATCCGGCAAGGTTTTGGGGGCTTCCTCCCAGATCACTTTCATGACCTGCCATTCCGCTTCGGAAATCGATGTATTGATTTTCATAGGTTATCCTTTCGCTGACATGTGTAGTTTTATTATACAGCATTCAACTACGCTTGTCAATAATATCTATTACCTTTTTCTTTTTTCTTTTTAACTACTATTTTTATTAATAACGCAATAAAGCCTTTTTAATACGGATTAAGGCATCTATCACTCGGTCATCTTCCCGAAACACACCGAGAACAATCCTGAAATGCCCCTCGCCGCCGGTCAAACGCCTCTTCAAACTCCTTCATAAAACAGCAGTCCTAAAGCGCTGCTGTCATCACCATCTGATCGGCTATACCCCCTGAGCCAGCATCGATCTGGTGAGCGTGTCTACCGGCGAGATGGAAAAGCGTTACGGGTTTATTTATGTGGATAAGGATAACAAAGGGAGCGGGAGCCTGAAACGATATAAAAAAGACAGTTTCTATTGGTATCAAAAAGTGATACAATCAAACGGTGAGATTCTTTAAGAATATCGCAAAAAGCTCAATTAACGAAGGTATGGAGTGTCCTATGTCAATAAGAACGAGGTCACCATGCACTGTTTGACGTCTGACTGCATTAGCCCTCTAGTCATTTCCTGACTTTTGGGACACCCTCATCTAAGGAACATGACTGTATGAAGTTCAAGATGCCGGTTCCGGTTCCGGCACCGGCTCGGGCGCCGGCTGAACCGTCGCCACGCCCTGTTCGTCCAGTACGTAAGGAACACCGTTTATGTCCGCCACTTGGCTGCGCAGCAGAACCCCGCTGGCATCAAAATAATAGTCCTTTTCACCGATCGTATATAAGCCTACTACCAAGTTCCCTTCGCCCGTAGCATAATAGGTCTGTTCCCCGGCAGTGATCCAGCCGGTAAGCATCGCACCGGTGGCCGGGTCATAATACCATGCTCCTTCCGGCATGGCGCGGATGCCGCTGTATCTTACGCCGTCTTCGCCGAAGAAGTAGTTCTTGCTGTCGATGGTCGCTGTTCCGGTCAGCATGTGCCCGTCAGTCTTGTCAAAATAATAGAACCGGCCGGCCTCGTCGCTGTACCATTCGCGTTTCATCACCCCGTCGGCGGCGGGATCATAGTAAAGATGCTGCTCTCCCAAGGTGACCCAGCCGACGGTTTTCTGCCCTTCGGCAGTGAAATAATAATCCTTGCCGTCTACCGGGAATTGGCCTCTGGCAATCCGTCCGTCTTCCGGTGTCAGATAATAGGTGCCGGTCTGATCCGTAAACCAGCCTTTTTGCAGATTGCCGGCCTCATCCAGATAATAACGGCCTTCCCCATAATCCACCCAGCCTCTCTGCATCCGCCAGTTCCGGTAAAAACGGATATTGCCGTTTCGCTCCAGGAAGCCTTCGGGAATGATCAGGCTTGAATAATCTTTATACTGATAATTGAAATCGACCCTGCTGTTAAAACCGTTTATGTAGGCATGGGATGTGGACTGCCAAAAGCTCACGGCGCCGTTGTAGTAACAGGCATCGTTATACTGGGCGACCCACTTATCATAATTCACTTGGCCGATCCGGCCTTCGAACCAGTTCTTGCTAGAATAGACCATCGGATAATAGCCGGCCGCATCGATCACCGCGCAAAAGGCATTGGCCATCGCCGCCAGCTCTTCTTTGGATTTATTTTTATGTACGGCATCCTCTACGTCATAGACTACCGGATAGGTCACGTTCTGATCCTTGATCCATTCCAGTACCAGATTGGCCTCATTCACGGCTTGCTCCACATTGGTGGCGTAGGAGTAGATGTAGACTCCGGTACGGATTCCGGCATTGTTGGCATTTTGGATATTGGAGTAAAAATAGGGATCAATCCCGCTGTTGGTGCTGCCTACCTTGATAAAAACAAACTGCACGCCGGCTGCGGCGGCGGCCTGCCAGTTCACCGCCCCGTTATGCTTGGACACATCTACTCCCGTGGCGATGGCCGTACCCGGGCCTACCGCCGCCAACGTTGATACCGTCGGCATCATGGCCAGTACGGCGGTCAGGATAAACGTGGCTGCTGCTTTTGGTAATCTTCTGGTCATTTTCATGTTACGTCCCTCACTTTTATTTTTATCGGATTGCCAAGCGCATGCCGGCATCATGGCTCATATATGCCGGTATATGGCTCCTCCCATAGCTGTAAGGCTCATGCGTGCTGTTCACACAACATTTTAATCATAGCATATCTGCGACAAGAATGTAAATAAAAATTAGTTCTTGCGTTTCCGCAGATTTATCCAAAAAACGAAAAATAAAAAATGTGTCCCAAAATAATTGACTATTGTCCCGATAAATGCAATGATTTGGAGAGTTAAGCATATTTGCTGCGAGGCAATCAAAATGAACAGTTCATTCCGTGAACTGTTCATTTTGATTGCCTCGTAGCGCCCTTGCAGCGACACGGGATCTGCCGGGCCGGGCTCTTCTCTATCTACTGCAGTTCCGCCAGCCTGGATACCGCCGTATAGATATATGATATCTTATACCATGTCGGGTAATCCACGCTCCCCGTCTGAGGCATGTCGAAAATGCTTTGAAACTTCCGCACTGCCTCTATCGTCTCCTGCCCATAGGTGCCGTTCTCCGCCACCCTGGGAATCGCCGGATACGCCGTCGCGATCCGGTTCAGCTGATGCTGGATGATCCGGACATTTTCCCCCGAAGACCCGGTAGAGAGATCATAGCCCGGCCATGATGAAGGCACCCCTGACACCCTTTCTGCGGTATTGATATACATGTCATTCCCATAGTAATTCCGCAATATCTCTATCGCCGTATAACCGGCATCGCCCAGATCTTTTGAGCCCCACTGGCTGAGCCCGTCGCATTTCACCCTGTCACCGTCACAATAGGCAGCCAGGATCGGCTGTCTCACGCCCGGCCTTGACAGGTAATTGGCGAACACGCTGTCCACCAGAAAGTCAATGTTGCTGTAGATATTCCTTTCATAGATAAACTTATGGTCATATGCCGTGGTACTGGTGATGGTAAACGGATATCCCTGGCTCCGGTACCATTCCGTATACACCCGGTTCAGGGTGAACGACATGATTGCCAGTATGTTTGCGTATATCGTAGTTTCCGGCCATGTGGCGTAGATCTCGCTGGAAGCCACATTTTTGATATAGTCCCGGTATAATACATAGTAATTCGGTGCTGCCGCATCTGCCGGCGGGCCGTCGTGAACAACGACGTATTCTGGGATGACCACCTGCGCCAGGATGATTTCCCCGCTTTCATCCACTGGCTTGATTTCATCCTCGGGAATCTTGGGCGGATACTCCCCGTATAGAGTATGCGGCGGTATCGCCACCGCTTTTTCCCGCTCATCGGCTTCCAGCCGCTTCATCATGACCGGCTGGATGGCTTTTATTTCCGGCAGGATCTGGGCGCCGGAGATCAGCACCGGTTCATATCCCGGCGCATTGACCTGGATATTGCATTCGCTGTAGGGCTGTTCCATCGACGGCTGCATGCTGTAGTCGATCGGGGGAGCGGGCACTTCGATCTCTTCGGTCTGACCGGAAGAATCGGTGGTAAGCTCTTCTATAGTACTGTCCGGCTCTCCGGTAAAGGAAATGGTTATCACGGCATCCTGAATCGGAAGAAACCCATCAGATGAAGTCACATTAATCTGTAAACGGCCTGTTTCACTAGGCATAAAATACCTCTGCATAATATGTTTAACTTATACTATGCAGAGGCAATTATGATTGTTATCTATGGAAACACGGATTTCCTATTTCTATTTTCTATTTTGCCAGCAACAGCATGATGTCATTGCTTCTGGCAATGAAGCGGCTCATTGCTTCCGCTTCCAGCGGGGCATGCTGGATCAGGGCCAGGTCATAAAGCTGTTCGCAGATCATCCCGACATTTTTGTCATCCTGGTTACTCAGCACATGCTGTACCAGCGGATGGCCGGCATTTAAGACCAGCGTTTCGCCTTCTTTGCCGTACATTCCCATATCCATGCCGGGCATCGAATACATCTTCATCATATCCTGCATCCGGCGGCTTTCTTCTGACAGGGTGATCACGGAAGCGATCTTTTTATTCTTGAGCTTCTCCACCTTAACGGTAATCTGGTCTTTTTTCAGAACCTTCTTCATGATCTTGGAGACCTGCTCCGCCTGCTCTTCCATTTCTTTGACAGCCTTCTTGGATGTCTTGGCTTTAAAGCTGTCGGTCAGGTCGGCATCTATCCTCTGGAACTTGATGCCTTCGTTCTTGGATTCCAGCTGGGACACAAACGGCTGGTCGATATTGTGGGTCAGGATGACGGCATCCATCTTGGCAGCTTTGAACATCTTGATATATTGGCTTTGCTGCAGTTCGTCGGTTACGTAGTAGATAACTTTTTCTTTTTTCTCGTCTTCTGCTTCGTCGTCATCTTCATCGCCGTCAACATCAATGGGATTGCCCTCGTCGTCCACAATTTCGGCCTCTACTACCTCAGGCTTAGCTGTAGCGGCATCTGCTTCATCCCCGGCAGCAGCTTCTCCTGATGCAGGCTCATCCCCGGCAGCAGCTTCTCCTGATGCAGGCTCATCCCCGGCATCGTCGGCTTCTCCGGCGCCCGTCGCTTTGTCGCTTCCTTCTTTGGCCTCGCTGTCTTCCGCCTCGTCATCCGGGTCGACCTTGTTGACCTCCAGGCATTCCGGCAGGGTGAGATAGTTGCCGTCCAGGTTCTTGAACAGGATGTAGTCGGTCATCTTGACGCAGAATTTGTCATCCTTCAGGCAGCCGAACTTGATAAAGGGGCTGATGTCGTCCCAGTATTTCTCGTATGCCTCCTTTTCCGTCTTGCACATGCCTGACAGCTTATCGGCCACTTTCTTGGAGATATAGTCGGCGATCTTCTTGACGAAGCCATCGTTCTGCAGGGCGCTCCGGGATACGTTCAGGGGCAGGTCGGGACAGTCGATGACACCTTTTAACAGGAGCAGGAACTCCGGGATTACTTCCTTGATATTGTCTGCGATAAAGACCTGGTTATTATAGAGCTTGATCACCCCTTCGATCGACTCATATTCGGTGTTGATCTTGGGGAAATACAGGATTCCCTTGAGGTTGAACGGATAATCCATATTCAGATGGATCCAGAACAGCGGCTCCTTGTAGTCCTGGAATACGCTACGGTAAAAAGCCAGGTAGTCTTCTTTGGTACAGTCGTTCTGATGGCGCATCCACAACGGATTGGTCTCATTCAGCAGCTCGGGGCGCTTGGCAATCTTAAGCTTAAGCTCGTCGTCTTCTTTTTCCGGCTTGATCTCTTCGATCACCGTGTCGGTGTCGAGTTTTTCCTCAGCCTTGATGGTCTGGGTATCGGTGCTGTCCTTCTGGGACAGATAGATTTCCGTGGACACAAAGGAGCAGTACTTCTTGATGACTTCTTTGGCCTTGTATTCGTTGCAGAACTCCAGGCAGCCGTCGTTTAAGAATAAGGTTATGGTCGTCCCGACCTCGCTCCGGTCGCCTTCTTCCATCGTAAATTCGGTGCCGCCGTCGCATTCCCAATGAACCGCTTTGGCACCTTCCTGCCAGGAAAGTGAATCGATATGAACCTCGTCGGCCACCATAAAGGCCGAGTAAAAGCCCAAGCCGAAATGACCGATGATCTGGTCTTCATTGGTCTTGTCCTTATATTTCTCGATAAAGTCGGTAGCGCCGGAAAAAGCGATCTGGTTGATATACTCTTCCACTTCTTCAGCGGTCATCCCGATGCCGTTATCGGTAAATGTCAAAGTCTTGTCGGCCGGATTGACCATAACCGAAATCTTCGGCCGGTAAGCCTCCGGCAGGGCATATTCGCCCATCATATCCAGTTTCTTCAGTTTGGTAATGGCATCACAGCCATTGGATATCAGTTCCCTGAAAAAAATGTCATGATCTGAGTAAAGCCATTTCTTGATAATGGGAAAAATATTCTCACTGTTGATTGATAGGTTTCCTTGTCTCTTTGCCACGATTATCACTCCTTTTCTGATATTATGTGCCTTTGTTACTCTTCCCCTCTGCGTACTGGTACCGTGCATTACGGCATAATACAAGCCATAATCTCTGTATTGAATTGTAATTCCAAGATCAGGAAATGTCAAGACAAAATTAGCACTCATTTGTCACGAGTGCTAGCAATAGCGTGAAAACCCTTTATTTATGCGGTGTTGGACAATTCTAAAATTTTTATTAATCATCTGCGAAATACATTTCATAAACATCAAAGAAATCCTTTGTCACCACCTCGCTGTTATGGATAAACGACACTTCGCTCCAAAGCTCTTCATTCAGGTTCTTGGTCAAAGTACCGACAAATACATTATATACCTGGCCAAATACTTCCTCGCGGCGTTCCGCCACTATTTTTACCTTGTTGGCATCGGTTTCTTCGCGGTTAAACGTATTCATGCATTTAATAATATGATAGCCGAAACTGGTCTCGACGATCTCGCTGACCTGACCGGTTTCCAGCAAAAAAGCGGCATTTTCAAAGGGTGCCTCCATATCCCCTTTGCCAAAAGAATATACCGCCTGATCGTCCTCACTGTATAGCATAATCAGCTTTTCAAAATCTTCTCCGGCGGCAATCTGATCCTGGATATCCTGAATCATGGCAAGCGCATCCGCTCTGGCCCGCTCCGTGTATTCGATTTTTTTGCCGGTGCCGTCAAGCGCATAGGTCTTGACCAGAATATGCTGTACGGTTATGGTTCTGGCCTCGTCATCGCTGATTTCCGGATTAATGTCCTTGATAATGTCGCGATAGACCTTGTCCGCCAGCGCATATTCGGTATAGAGCTTGACGATGACATCTTCGGTAACGCCCATCATTTCCTTTTCCGTCTCATTCAGCGAATTGAAATACGCCTCCGCCGCCTGCGACGCTTTTTCTTGCTCGCCCGGTTCCAGGGCAATCCCGTTTTGTTCCCCCAGGAGATTCATCGTCTTGATCTGGGCGATCTGAGCCAGGGCTGTTTCCTTGACGCTCTGCTCCAAAGTAGTCCCGTCAAAGTCCAGCTCCCAGATCTGGCTTCCATATATACTCTCATACTGGTTCTGCTCATTGGTCAGATACACCATCATCTCCGGCAAGGTACAGGACATCTTTTCAATCCGGAAGATTTCATCCTTCTCAAAGCCGGTCGTCAGGACGACCTTCATATCTGTCTCTTCTTGACCGCATCCCACCGGTAAGAAGGAAAGTAAAAAAATAATCAGTAGTGTTAAAATTCGTCTGTTTTTCATGGGTTCCACTTCATATATGTATTATCTTACAAATGTATTATCTTACATATGTATTATCTTCAATGATTAAGTACATGCATCGATTCCGCAAGCAGCAGTTGTTCGGTTACGGTTCAGGCTAGTTCAGGCTATAACGTTTTCGGTTACGGTTCAGGCTAGTTCAGGCTATAACCTTTTTTGTATTATGCTCCTTGCCACACAGATCCCGTTAGCGGAGGCCTGCTGCAGCCCTCTGGTAACCCCGGCTCCGTCGCCGATGGCACGCAGTCCTTTGACGCTGGTCTCGAAATTCTTGTCGACCACGACTTTATTGGAATAGAACTTGACCTCCACGCCGTAAAGCAGGGTCTCGTCACCTGCGATGCCGGGGGTTATTTTATCCAGTGCCAGGATCATTTCTTCGATATCCACCATGATACGGTGGGGAAATACCAAAGAAAGGTCGCCGGGAACCGCATCCTTCAAAGTGGGAATCAGGTTATTGCGGCAAAGCCGTTCTTCCGTCGTCCTTCTGCCGCGGCGGAAATCGCCGAAAGTCTGAACCAGGATCTTGCCGCCGCAGAGCATATTGGACAGCTGGGCGATCTGCTTGCCGTATTCGATCGGGGTCTTGAAGGGTTTGGTAAAATTCTTGCTGACCAAGATGGCAAAATTGGTATTGTTGGTTTTGTATTCGTCGGATTTGTAAGCATGGCCGTTTACCACTGCCAGGCCGCCTTCATAATATTCGGTCGCCACCTCGCCGGAAGGATTGGTACAAAAGGTGCGCACTTTATCGTCAAAGGTGGGGGTATGGTAGATTAATTTGGCCTCATACAGGTTTTCATTAAGGAACTGCATGACCTCGTTCCTTACTTCGACACGCACGCCCACGTCCACTGTGCCCGGCGTGGTCTCGATGTCGAGCTCTTTACACTTGTCCTTAAACCAGTCGGCGCCTTCTCTTCCCACCGCCGCAACGAGCTCTGTGCCGAAGAAGGTATCGCCCTTGTCGGTGATGACGCCAACAGCCCGTCCCTCTTCGATCAGCAACTGCTCAACCATGGTGTTAAAAAGAAGCGTGACGCCGGCCGCTTCCAGATGATGCTGCAGCTTGGCATAAATCTTATAGCCCTCTTCCGTTCCCAGATGCCTGATCGGGCATTCTACCAGCTTCAGATTGGCGTTTATCGCCTTTTTGCGGATGTCGCGAATTTCTTCTTCTTTATCGGCGCCGTACACATCGGTATCGGCTCCGAACTTCAAGTAAATACCGTCAGATTCCCGGATCAGCGCACGGGTTTCCTCATAGCCGAGAATCGCCGGCAGATTGCCGCCAACATCCGGAGACAGCGACAGCTTCCCGTCAGAAAAAGCCCCGGCCCCGGCAAATCCGGTAGTGATCGAACAGGGACTGCAGCCGATGCATCTTTTGGTAGTGCGCTTCGGACATTGCCGTTTTTCGATCGAACGGCCTTTTTCTATCATCAGGATCTTTAGATCTTTGTTTCTTTCTTTCAGCTCATAGGCACAGAATATTCCGCTGGGACCCGCTCCGATTATAATCACATCATATTTCATAAGATACCTCGTCTGCGGCTCTGCCGCACTGTATATGTTTCCTGTTTGCTCTGAAACTAATATGCCGACAAATCATTATAACGCAAAATTGACTGTAGGGTCAAGTTTCTCATAGGAACCTCGCGGAACTCGTGGAACCTCGCGGAATGAATACCGCCAATGTTGAAGCATGAGGGGCTCGGGGGCCGGAGGGCTGGACGGTCGGTTTTCTCTCTGGACGCGGCGTTTATAGCACTCCGAGGAACCCATAGCATAAAAGTCTCGCCCAGAGGGGCTCCACTTTCATTGGTTTCCTCTGCGTTGGCACTTAATGCGTCCTCCGAGAAAACCGACCGCCCAGCCCTCCGGCCCCCGAGCCTTGCGACCACTACTTTTTCGTTAGTACTGAAGCACGCTCAAAAAGAAAAAGGCTAGCCAAGGCTAACCTTTTCTTTTCGTTTCTTATGCTTTGTTTTTATCTGATATTTCCCCATCATCATTCTTGAAAGCCTTATTGCTGAACATGAACTTTATATGTTTGAATAATTCTACAATAAACTCTTTTATTTAGTTTTTCATAATGTAAAAGATAATTAAAACTTTATTATTCTATGTAGTACCCTCGGCACTACCTGCTTTGCCCTTCGACTAGGCTGTGAACAGTAATCTGGTGTTTTTCATATAATAGAGTATACCATACTGAAAGGATTAGATAAAAATGATTAAAAAAGCACTTGCCGCTGTCTTGATATTGATGCTCTCATTTTCAACGCTGACAGCGTGTCTTCCCAGTAACAATGACGACCTGATCGCTCAGATTCAGGAAGAATTCGGTGCCCTGGTCAGCGACGCGGCTGAGGTGGCATCAATAATCGCGTCTGTCTTGGCATCTGGATTAGACTTGGGCGGAATTGTGGGCGAATTTCTCACTATTATGTCGGATATCACTAGCATCAGCCTTTCCGGCATAGGCGAACTGAGCAGCACTGCCTTGAACTCAGTTCGCGATACGATCAACAACTTGACCGGCACCTTGCTAAGCCTGAAAGTCAGACTGGAAACCGCGATTGGTATTAACACTGCTGCTATGGCAGCCAGTACCACTGCTGCGGTAATCGAGCCTGCTGATAGTTCCGCTCAGATACTTTCTGAACTTTCTGAGATAAAAACCGCTATAAGTGAACTGAGGAGTTCGATTGAGCTACTGAATTCGGCTGAAGTTTTACCTTAAACAGTTATCTTATTATTATAACCATGCGCCTCTGCAAGATTTCCTGCAGAGGCGCATTATTTTGGTTATTTGTTAATCCCATAACACTTCATCCAGCGGAGCTCCGCTGTTATCGTACCAAAACATCCCGTCTGTCAGAAGATAGTCTTCCCTCGTCAGAATGCTGTTGCAGAAATCAGCCGCATCCGTCAATTCCCGTCCAAAGGCCATCCCCGCTCCGAACAGTCTGGTGCTGTGCATGTCCGAACCGGCCGTCAGCGGCAGGCCATGGTTTGTAGCATAGGTAATCGCGTTCCGGTTAAAGTCCTCGTGGTCATAATATCCGCCGTCCAGATACCGGTTGTGATGGGAACCGTTGATTCCTTCGACAGCATCCACATAATCGGGGAAAAGCCGGATCGCCGGAATATAACGGGCATCCCGGTAAGGATGGGCATGGACCACGATGCCGCCGCCGCTTTTGATGATCTGGTACTGTTCGCTGACTGAAGCCTGCCTTAATTCCGGATGCTCCTTTAAGAAGGACGGCGTAATGCCGAAAATCAGGAACTCTGTCCCGTCATAACCCGCCTCATAGCCCCAGAAAACCGCCAGGCCGTTTTGCTGTCCCCATTCCCATGCTTCCTCATACCCGCGCACAAAATGATCTACCCACTGAAGCCATGGCAGCTTTCTTTTCACGGCCGTATTGCCGCCCCAGTTGTGCTCGGTGACAAAGATCCCGGTGTACCCGGCTTCCTTATAAGCCCTGGCCATTTCCGCCCCGGTATTATCGGCACAGATACTGCCGTTTACGGTGTGAAGATGGGTCTCATATAGATATGGGTGGCTTTCAGGCAGACGGATCTTGGGCATGGGGGAGCCTTTCTTGGTGGATGATATTTAAGTGTTTCCTTATGCAGCAAATGAATCAGATGTATTCAGTAAATATTTCGGACAGCTCAGAATTGCTCCGGATCATATTGCGTTTGAATGCTACAAACGGTGAGCTGTCAGAAAGGCAGCGTGCAATATCTTCCACATCACTGATGCCTGCTTTGAAATCTTTAAGTTTTATGCAAAACCAAGATAATTCATTAGACATTTTATTCTTCAGCTGCTCGTGCCGTCAGGTAAAGGTCTTTTGTAGATGCGTATTATCTATTTCGATTATCCTCCATCGTACGGAATTTAATAAATAGCTCTTTTGATGCCGGGGGAACCTGTTCCAGTCGAGACGCAAGCTGTCGGAATTCTTCAGTGTCGAACTCTTTTTTATCATATAACTCACGATAACTCTTCTGTCGATAACTGAATATCAATATTCTCAAGATGTCTTACTTTATCAATGTGGATTTCTGTAATAAAAACGTCCTGCATTCCATGCCTCCATTTATATTATTAGGTAAATACAGACATATAATTGATACTGCAATTTTTGTCTGTACACGTGTAGTATGGCATATTCAAACAGTAAATTCAACATTATGCCCACAGAACCCCACAGAATCTAATTTAAAACTGCAGTTTCTCAAAATCAGCAACGCTTCGGATGACATCGGCGCACATCTTCATCAGCTGAACGCGGTTTTCGCGGATGGCGGGATTCTCATCCATGACCATGATTTTGTCAAGAAACTGCGCAATCGCCTCACCGAGCTGTTCCAGCAGGTCAATTGCTTTTTTAATATCATCAGCGAGATTACTGCTTATTTCCGGCAGTAGTCGGTTGATCTTCTGATAAAAGTCCTCTTCTTCGGCGGTCGCGAACAAGTCGGGATTTACCGCGCCCCCATCCCCGGCCTGAGCCGAAAGCTTGAGCGGCCGCAGCATATTGGTGGTAATGGCGCTCAGCTTCTCCCGGTCATACTGGTTCACGGCTTCACAGTGTCTTAAGAAACCATGGATGTCTTCCATCGCAAACTTGAGGCAGGCTTCTATCGTGTCAAACCGGAAGCCTTTTTCGTCCATCATCACGCGCAGCCGCTGGTGAAACGCTTCCACCAGAAGGGGGATCACTTCATCCGGCGTCACTTCCATGCGGTCGGCCAATAGGCGGCTGCTTTCCTTTAGCAAGCTTTCGATGCTGAAAGAAAGGGCATCGTCCGACATCATCACCGACAGGATGCTGATCATCATCCGGCGCAGGCCGAAGGGGTCTTTTCCGCCCTTGGGCGTGATGCCGATTCCATAAGAACCCACCAGCGAGTCGGTCTTGTCGGCGATGCTGATGATCTTACCGATGGCATCTTCCGGCAGACGGTCGCCAAAATAGCGCGGCCGGTAATGGCTTTCAATTGCTGCACAGACCGCTTCCGCCTCTTTATCTTCGCGGGCATAAATAGCTCCCATAATCCCCTGTAGCTCGTCGAATTCATTGACCATCGAACTATTCAGGTCGGCCTTGCATAACATCACCGCCCGATGCAGGGTTTCCTGAAAATCATTCCCCTCGAAATCCTTTCCCTGAAGTCCCTTTTCTTGAAGTCCTTTCTCCTGAAAGCCCTCTTCCGACTTAAGCTGTGCCGCGATGAACTGTGACAAGGCATCGATGCGCAGAACCTTTTCGTAAATCGTTCCCAGTTTGACCTGATAGACTACTGTTTTCAGGCTGTCGATAGAATCCTCCAGGCTTTTTTTTCGATCTTCATCATAGAAGAAACGGGCATCCTTTAACCTGGCCCGCAGGACTTTTTCATTGCCTTTGGCAACGGTCTCCATCTCGTAATCATCGCCGTTGCGCACGCCAAGGAACAGTGGCACGAGTTTCCCGTCCGCATCATAGGCGGGAAAATATCTTTGGTGATCTTTCATCGGCGTAACGATTGCGGGTATCGGTAAGGATAAGAATTCCTTATCAAAATGACCGATAAAAACGGTCGGATATTCAACGATATTGATAATTTCATCAAGCAGTTTTTCATCGACCGGCACAGAGTAACCGTGCTCTTTTTCGATTTGGCTGATCTGGGAGAGAATAAGCTGTTTGCGTTTATCGGGTTCCACGACTATCATGGCCTTTTCCATGACCGTCAGGTACTCCCCGGCATGGGTCAGGGTAAAGGCTTGATTGGCCAAAGTGCGGTGCCCATAAGTCTGCACGCCGGAAGTCAAGCCTTCGATCGCAAGCGGCAGGTGTTCGTCATTATAAAGCGACACGATCCATCGGATCGGCCGGGAAAACATCACATTGTAATCGCGCCAGCGCATCGATTTGTCAAAGCTGGCCTTGGTGATCCAGTCGGGGGCAATCCTTGCCAGGATATCTTTGGAAAAGGCTCCGGCGATATTTTTTTCCAACGTGACGACATCGAACTTGCCGTTATTCTTAACGATAATATCGCTTACCCCGGAGGCGTTCTTTTTTAAAAAGCCAAGTAATGCCGGTGTCGGCTTATCGTCCTGATAAGCAATGGATATCGCCGGCCCGGACACCGTAACCTGTTCTTCCGGCAAGCTGTCGGCAATCCCTTCGATCAGTACGGCGATACGGCGTGGCGTGGACCAGACTTTCAAGTCGGTGTAGGGCATTTTTTCCTTTTCCAGTTCGGCCGCTACCGAATCCCGGAACGCCGTGATGACCCGCGTGATTTGTTTGGCCGGCAGTTCTTCCACCCCTATTTCAAGGAGATATGTATTTTTATCCATTGATGACAACCTCCTTATCATTTCTACCGATACTGCTTTCATTTCTTCCGTTACTGCTTTCGCTGCTTTCGCTATTACTTCCTTGGGTGCCGGCCATAGTAAAACCCGCTGCTTTCCGTCGTTCGATATAAAGCGCGGCAATCGTATGCGCCAGGGTACGGATTCTTCCGATATACCGCACTCTTTCGGTAACGCTGATGGCACCGCAGGCGTCCAGCACGTTAAAAGAATGTGAGCATTTCAGCACAAAATCATATGCCGGGACGACTAAGCCTTCCTCGGCAAGCCGTTTTGCCTCCGCTTCATATTTATTGAAGAATTCAAACAACAAATCAGGATTGGAAGTCTCGAAGCTGTAGCAGGAATTCTCAAATTCGGGTTTTTTGAAGATGTCGCCGTAAGTAACCTTTTCATTCCACTGAATCAAAAAGATGTCATCCACATCCTGCAGATACATGGCAATCCGCTCCAGCCCGTAAGTAATCTCCGACGGAACCGGGCGGCATTCAAACATGCCGATTTTCTGAAAGTAGGTAAACTGGGTGATCTCCATGCCGTCAAGCCAGACTTCCCAGCCCAGCCCCGAGGCACCCAGCGTCGGCGACTCCCAGTTGTCTTCGACAAAACGGATGTCATGCTTCCGCGGCTCAATGCCCAGCTGCGAAAGACTGTTAAGATAAAGATCAATGATATTGTCCGGACTTGGTTTCATGATGACCTGAAACTGATGATGCTGATAAAGGCGATTGGGATTATCGCCGTAGCGGCCGTCCTTGGGCCGGCGGGAAGGTTCCACATAGGCTACATTCCAAGGCTCCGGTCCCAATGTCTTTAGAAAGGTGTTCGGGTTCATGGTACCGGCCCCTTTTTCAATATCATAGGGGTAACCCAACAAACACCCTTGTGAACTCCAGTACTTTTGCAATTCCAGCACGATGTCCTGGAAATAATAAACTCTATTGCCCATAGTATGCTCCATTCTTGAGTCCCGATGTCAGTATCACGACTTCGTTCGTTATCGAATTAGTATACTATTTTTGCTTTCCAGTGTCAATCCTCCAGTCTGAAATGCAGCGGTTACAGACTGAAATGCAGCGGTTACAGACGACGTTTCCCGCTCACGTTCAGACACTTCACACCGAGGTTTTTATTTGCAAAGGGATACATCCAGATATAGTTGTCGTCATCTGCCCGGTCAACCTGAACCGGTCTTCTGCCCATTTTATCTTGGTTGTCGCTAAAATACTGGAAAGCACCCGCTATTGCCGATGCATCCCACTCCTTGGTATTATTGTCACTGTAGATATTAGTAATGTAAAAATCGCCATGATACAGCCCGTCCTGATAACTGCCGATCAGGTTGCTGTTGTAACCGACACCCTCCGTAAGATTATGCATGTTATACGCATAATGCTCCGCTCCCGCACCGTTCGGCAAGTCTCCGGCCCAGCTGCCCGTATAAAAATGATAACTGTATATATCCTTGTTCACCTGAACTTCATGAATATGATAATGCAAAAAAGTTCCTTCCCCGTCTCTTTTCCCGTCCTTCCATGATCCATAATAATACGTGTTATCCGCATAAACAGCAATGCCCTGCCCGTTCGGCACCCCGTACACATCGGCATCGCCATAATAATAATAGTCATCCGTGCCGATCAGGGAATAAGACATGGCCTTATTGTGCTCCAGAAAAGCCAGTTCATTGAGTGCCCGCATATTATTATCAGCCCAGTAATACATAAACTCGCCCAGCTGGCTTTCAATCTCGAACGCGATATTCTGATAAAGCGGTGTCGGTGATGCCGTAGCATCCTGAGAAGCAGATGCCACAGGACGTGCTGTTGCTCCCGCTCCGGCTGCTGCCTCATCTCCCTCTGCTGCCTCATCTCCCGCTGCTGTCCCCGTCTCGTCGCCGCTGCCAGGTTGCCCTGTTGTAGTTCCACTACCTCCGTCCTCATCCCCGCTCCCGCCTTCATCGCCTGCGGCCCCTGTGCCAGCCGTCCGCTCTCCCTGTTCCCCCAAAATATCTACGGTCTGCAATGGGCTGTTCTCCTCCTCGGCCTGATTCCCGTTACGTCCTTTTGTAAACTGTATCGTAATAAGCAGAAGGATCAGTACTGATCCTATCTGAATCAAGGAAATAATCAATCTCTTCTTCATCTTTTGCTCCATCTTTTCTCCCATCTCAGGTTTTAAAGCTCATTCTACCTGATTTTAGTTCAGACTATCATGCTTTGAAAGGCATAGCAATCAGAAAAGTTAAATCTTCATATAATCTTCATATAAAATTAATAAACATCACACTCAATATTGCGCCGATCAATAATTGCCCCGATCAATAATTACCCCGTCACCTTCTTCCGCATTGAAAGCAGGATCCGCTTCTCCATCCGGCTGACCTGCACTTGCGAAATCCCAAGTTTTCCCGCCACTTCGGTTTGGGTCTTATCCTGAAAATAGCGCAGCTGGATCAGCTCCCGCTCATTATCCTCCAGTTCGGACAAAAGCTGCTTCAGCAGCATCCGGTTAATGACATGCTCCGATTTATCGGGATCAGACAGCTTGTCCACCAGATAAATCTCATTGCCGTCAGCCTGATACACCGCCTTATTGATCGATTCCACTTCTGCCCCGGCTTCCAGTGCCATCATGATATCTTCTGACAGGAACCCGGTTTCCTCCATCAGTTCCGATAACGTAGGCTCCCTGCCGTTGCGCTGCTGCAGCCGCTCCGAAGCCTGCCTGATCTTATAGCCGTTTTCCTTGATCGAGCGGCTGACCTTGATCATGCCGTCATCCCGCAGAAACCTCTTGATCTCACCGCTGATCATCGGCACCGCATAGGTGGAAAATTTCACCTCATAGGAGCAGTCAAATTTATCGATGGCCTTCATCAGGCCGATCGTCCCGATCTGTAGCAGATCCTCCATTTCACAGCCTCTTCCCAAAAAACGTTTTACAATATGGTGCACTAACCCCAGATTTTTCTCTATCAGTACTTCTCTTGCTTCTTTTTCTCCTGCCTGTGAGCGTTCAATCAGTACTGAGAGTTCTTCCATAGGCTACTCCTCATCGATCCAGGAACTGACCCCGACTTTTTTCTTCATCAGCACCGTAGTTCCGTAACCCGGCTCGGAGATCACTTCCAGATCATCCATAAAGGCCTCCATAAAGGCAAAGCCCATCCCCGACCGGTCCTGTTCCGGTTTCGACGTATAAAGAGGCTCCATCGCCAGCTCAATATTGGCGATTCCCTTTCCTTTATCCCAGATCTCCACATGAAGCACATCTCCGTCCAGAACACAGTGGATATATACCTTCGGCTTTGTTTGCTTCTCTTCCCCCTGATCCTCCGTCCGGATCCGGTACTGTTTAAAATACTCTTCATCATACCCGTGGATGACGGCGTTGGTGACCGCTTCCGAGACTGCCGTTTTGACGTCGGAAATCTCCTCCAGTGTCGGATTCAGCGGGGTCAGAAAAGAGGCGACGGCTGTTCTGGCGAACGCCTCATTGATGGAGACTGCGTCAAATTCAATTTGCATCTCATTGTGTTCCTTATCGTTCCGCTTTCCATAGGCTTCCCGTTCCCGCATTTTCTGGATAAAATTTTGTTCCTCTGTTTTACTGTTCATTTGGCTCCTCCATTTTATTTTCGCTTACCGCCCCGAAATTTCGCTTACCGCGTCACAAACATTCCTGTGAACGGACCTATTCCATGATTTCGATTATTTTATGTAAACCAGAAATCATTAAAGTCCGCTTGATCCGGGGACTGGTATTGATTGTATATACTTTGCCGCCAAAAAAAGTGATTTTCTTGTATCTTCCCATGATGATCCCGATGCCCGAGCTGTCCATGAAAACGGTGTCTTCAAAATCAAAGACAATATTGCCGATCCGCTCCTGAAGAATAAAATCGTCCGCTATCCGGCTGATCGCCTGAGATTTGTGGTGATCAATCTCTTCCGGCATCTTCACCATCAGGTAATTCTCGATTACCTTAAAATCATTAAATCCTATTTCCATGCAGGATACTCCTTTACCGCTGTTATCGTTACTTTTCTGTCCAAAAGAGCAAAAAGAACATAGCTGACTGCTATGCTCTCCTTGGTATTTTTTAATTCGTTTATCTTTAACTGTTAACTTACTTTAATTTACTGGGTTTATCATTTTTTGTTTTGTCATTTTACTGGGTTTATCACATTTTGCTGCGTTCATCATTTATCGCTTTATCCGTTATCGGTTTATCATTTATCCGGCTTATCATTATTACGTTCATCAATTCATTAGGTTTATCCTATTAATTACCGGTAGTGTTGATCTCCACCAGATAGTCGTCCGCCCGGTTGGCTTTTTCCGTGCCAGGGAACAGTTCGATCACTTGCGCATACGCTTCCTTGGCTTTTTCCGTTTCACCGGTCTCCCGGTAAGAGTTGGCAAGATAGAGCAAGGCTTCGCCATTTTCCCGGTCATACTGGAAGGCCTTTAACAGATTCGGAATCGCTTTGTCATAGTCTCCCGCCCGGTAATCGGTATGGCCGGCTTCATAACAGACATCCCCCAGCGGCTTCCCGGCCGCCAGCAGCATGCTCTCATACAGATCGGCAAAGGCCGGCGAAGACTGCGCGATTTCCTCCAAGGTGATCATATCCATATAGTTGGCAATCCCTTCCAGATCTTCGGGATTCTGCAGGTACACGCTGGATGCCATCAGCAGGTTGTCAACTGCTGCCGTATTGTCTTCAGCGCTTTCGTACTCCGCCACTTCCGCGGCCAGCCGCTCGTTCTCCGCCGTAATGACATCGATATTCTGCTCCATTTCGTCAATGGTTGCCGTTTTGGCATCCAATTGTTCGCTTACCGCCCGGGCTTTATCTTCGGTCTCTGCCTTGACTTTCTGGATCTGGGCCGGCAGGATCAGGCTGCAGGCTATGGCAATACCGATCACCACCCCGATCCCGATGTTAAACAATGCTGAGGCGCCTTTGAGATCCCTGGTCTTGCCTGGCTGGATAATGGTTTCGTTGCCGTTCTGGTAACGGATGGCTTCCCGGGAAGCCTTCTTTTTCGTTCCGCTGCCCTTGACGGCTTCCTCTGGCATTGACATGTTGTTTGCTTCCAGAAGATATCGCAGGGTGATGGTATTGTTGGTATCAATCTCACTGCATTTATGCAGTTCGGTCTTGGCATTGTCCCATTCCTCGGCACTGATATATAAAAGCGCCAGCAGCTGATGGGCCCGGATAAATTTCGGATTGTAAGACAACACCTTTTTCAGCTGGATGACCGCCAGGTCCTTGCTGTCCTGACAGCAGTAAGCCAGGGCCTGGTTATATTTCTTAATAGTCTGGTTGATGGTATCCAGCCGGCTCTGATTCGTCTGGATCATCGTGATATAATCGTCGGCAATATTCTTCTGGGAACGGATATTCTTGCTGATGACCCACTCGCTTAAGGCCGCCACGACTTCACCCATCTCAAAATAAACCAATCCCAGCAGATTACGGGCCTCGATATTGTTCTTATTGCATTTCAGGCTCTGGCGAAGGACAGCGGCAGCTCCGGATAAATCCCGCACCGTGGCCTTTTCCAGTCCGTCGTTATATAAACGGTTGGATGCGGATAGTATCTTTTTATACAGGGAAACATCCGCTCCGCAGCCGGTACAGAAATCATTTTCTGACAAACGGCGTCCGCATTGGTAACATACCATGATATTTCTCCTTATTCTTCTGACTCTATCTCAGTATCGACCTTCTTCACCATCTTAATCAATAGATCCGTCATGTCGGTGAGGTCCTGATTGTATATGGCTTCTTCAGCATCTTCCACCTCAAGGCTGGGGTGGAATTTTTTTAACTCTTCCTCAAAATTTATCATAAGATTTTCTCCTTACCGCGTTTTATCTGTCCTGCTAAATAGAGTGAACCGGTAATATAAATCGCATCTTCGTCTTTTTTCTTCCGCTTGAGGGCGGCAAATCCTGCGCCGACATCCTCATAAACGGCAGCGGGCAGGCACACGCACCCGCCGAACACTTGCGTCAGTTCTTCCATGGATAAACTGCGGCTGTTCAAAAGCGGCACCGCCGCTGCTTCGGCAAACAGTCCCGACCGGATCAGCATGTCGGTGATCCGTCCATATTGCTTATCCCTGACCCCTCCGAACAGTAAAAACCGTTTCCCCCGGCAGCCGTCAGCGCGGACCGTATCCAGAAAAGCCTTTATCCCGTCTTCGTTGTGGGCGCCGTCCAGAAAAATCTGCTTCTCAATCTCTTCCATGCGGCCCGGCCAATGGGTTCTCAGCAACCCGCCACGGATAAGATCCCAGGAAATCCGTTTATCTTCCAGCAGTTCTGCGGCCCGGACAGCCAGCGCCGCATTGGCGGTCTGATAGATGGCCGGAGTAGACAGGCAAAGTCTGACATACATATCATAACGAGAATGAAAAGAAAAATCAATGGTTTTATTTTCTATTTGAAGAATTTTTATGTCCGGGGGCTTAACCGGGAAAAGCGGACAGCCGGTTTTTGCGGCCGCCGCTGTCAGCTTTCGGGTAACTTCTTCTCTTTCATCCCATATCACCGCCGGGACTCCCGGCTTCAGGATGCCTGCCTTTTCGCCGGCTATTTCCGGCAGCGTGTCACCTAGAAATTCCATGTGATCGTAGCCGACCGGGGTAATTACGCACACCTTTGGTGACGGTATCGCATTGGTGGCGTCCAGACGGCCGCCCAGCCCGGTTTCCAGAATGATGTATTCGGGAGCGTGGCGGAAAAAAATCTTCATGGCCATATAGAAGAGGAACTCGAAAAAGGTCGGGTGAAAAGCGGCATTCTGGTAATGGGAAAAACGCTCTGCAGCTTCTTTTACGGCTTGGAAGGCGGCCACAAACTCTGCTTCCGTTACCAGGCGGTCGTTGATCATGATGCGTTCGCGGATCGTGACCAGATGGGGGGAGGTGAACATGCCGACAGTAATTCCTGCCTCGGAAAGGATGTGGCGCAGATAGGCGCAGACGCTGCCTTTGCCGTTTGTGCCGGCTACGTGGAGGAAGCGGCTTTCCATGGCGGGGTTGCCCATAAATGCCAGGAAGGCACGGATGTCTGCCGGGGTGTGCGGCAGGCTGGCGTTGTCTGGGGGCGGGCCGGGCTTGGTGTGTTTGGTGTGTTTGCTGCTTGTTCTGGGGATACTTAAGATGTATTCTACACATTCGTTGTAGGTCGGCTGAATCATGGGGCACCTCGGTTATGGTTATTGGTATGACTCCTATGTGGCGCTGGGGCGGTCATCGTTATATGGCGCAAGCGTCATCTGCTCTGGTGAATCCGGGAGAAAATTAGTGTAGCTTAGATTCTCACTGAAAAAACAGTGTTGTGCGGCCACGGATGCCGCACAAGCCATCACGCGCCATGGACGGCGCTTGATGGCGACACGGGAGCTGCCAACACTTTGGGTGAGAAACTTAGCTACACTTATTTTCGGATGACTGAACCAGAGCAGATGACGCTTGCGCCATATGGCGATGACCGTAGAACCAATTATTTCAAGCCAACCTGCACTGACCGTAGAACCAATGACCATAGAACCAATCCCTAATGCACGATAACACTCCCCACAATCGCCCCGCCCTGAGCAATATAATTCATAAAACTAGTATTCTTCTCAATCGGCATCTGCAGCTGTGCCACACAGATTACCGTCCCGCGGAAGATATTGCCGTCTATGCGGATCTGTGCCCCTTTACCCCTTTGGATATAGGCCTGGATATCCTGCTGGTCACTGATCAGGATAGCCAGTTCCTCACGCAGCTCCTTTTCCTGATAGATGGTCTTTTGTACCGAGGAATCCATCGTCTGCTGAACCTTTTCCCCATAAACGGCAGATTTTTTGTTGATATCCTCCAAGGTTTCCCGAAGTTCATCAAGGGTACGTCTGACCTGTACTTCCCGCTTCTTCAGTTCCGCTATCTTGTCAAACATATCTGCTTCACAGCCGGCGTGAATCACGGTACGGGTTTCCGCGTCATTTCCCACGCTGACGGTGTCGATCCCAAGCAGGCCATGGGTATAGCCGCCTACGATCACGCCTCTTTTTCCGGACAGCCTGACCGTGCCTTCGGCTACAATACGGGAGTTCATTATGCTGTCGGCAACAACGTCGGCACCTGCGGTTACGACCGTCTGCTCGATAAATTTGGCAAATATGCTGCCCCTGGCGGAAGCTTTGGCACGCTGCTGGCCCTGAATGCCTCGCTGCAGGATGATGTCGCCGCCGGCGAATAAGGAAGCTGCCTCGACTGAACCTCTTATTTCAATATTCCGGCCGGCACGGACGACTACGCCGGACAAGACATTGCCGTTAATGATGATGTCCCCGAAAAATTCAACTTTGCCGATAGTCAGATCGACATCGCCGTATATTTCATGGGTGCTCTTGATATCGAGCTTGCCGTCACGTAGTTCGACCTTGCCTTCTTTTTCGGCATAATAAGTATCGTCGGTGTCTCTTCTGATTCCGTTTCCGCGGAGTATCGGCAGTTCTTTTACCACGGCGGCTTTCATGAGGTTGCCCATGATATCGCTGCCGTCTGTGCCTTGTCTGGCTGGCCGGTAGGTCGCGAGCTTGTCCCCGGCCCGGACATTCACTAATTTATTGGCGGCCGTATAATCGACCGTTCCGTCTTCGAGGATCTGTGGGCCTTTTACTTCGGCTTCGAAGGTATATTCGAAATAACCGTCTTGGCCTTCGTCCGGCAGTCTGCCTTCGGCAACTACGATCTCTCGGCAGTAAACGCCTTTATTGGCCATGGCGGCGATATTTGATTCATGATATCCGAAGACAATCCCGCTCCGTTTCAGATAGTCTTTTATCTCCTGCTTGTTATATTTGGCATCTCCGGGATCGGGAGGCATCAAATATAACCATGCCCGCATATGATCTTCTTCAATCTTGGTATATGACCGATTGATGTCGAGCCGCTCGAGCATGGTATCTAAAGCTGTATCTATATTATTTTCCGTTCCGGCCTGATTTTCAGTTTCGGGCTGATTTTCTGTCTCGGCCTGATCCGTGCCTTGCGGAAGCGTACTGTCATTATCCATAAATTCTCCTAATTGCCAATGCATTTTCTTGTATCAGTACTTTCCGATACGAGAAACCAAGGGTCTGCTTTCGCAGGCTCTTGGTTCGGGCGCGGGCGCCTAATCGTCATATTTCAAATGTGTCTGTACGCCTGATGGATATCCCTTACTCCATTTTACCTAAATTATCTAATTGTTGCAAGCGTATCTTGACCTGTTCGCTCATCTGCCGGTACTTCATCTGCTTTTCTTTTTCGGCTGCTACTTTATCCGCCGGGGCGGCCGCGAGGAATTTTTGATTGGCAAGCATCCCGTTGACCCGGGTGAGTTCATTTTCAAGTCGGTTTTGTTCTTTCTGCAGGCGCTCGATTTCTCTTGTTATGTCAACCAGATCCGTGAAGGGGATATAAAGCGTTGCATCGGCAATTACTACCGAAACTGCATCCTCGGGGATGCCGCTTTTCTCCGTCTTGAGCGTAACGTCGGAAGCGTTGGCCAGGTTGGCAAAGAAGCTTTGTCCTTTGGTAAAAATATCCCTGACTTTTTCTTTTTCACTGACGACAAATATGCTGGCTTTCTGGCGGGGGGGGACATTCATTTCCGCACGGATATTTCTTATCCCTCTGACCGCTTCCTTGATGGTTTCGATTTCCTTTTCTTCATTCGGAAAGACCCATTCGTCCCGGTGCTCCGGCCAGCGGGAAATCATGACGGACTCTTCAGCAGGATGTAAGGTGCAGAAGATCTCTTCGGTGATAAACGGCAGGTAAGGATGAAGCAGCTTTAAGACTCCGGTAAGAACCGTAGTCAGTGTCCACAGGGCGGTTTCGCCGCCGGAAAAGCTGTCTGGTTCTTCGTCCGAAGCCAGGTTATGGTCTTTTGCCTGAGGATCTAAGGCGTACAGCCTTGGCTTAACCATTTCGATATACCAGTCGCAGAATTCATCCCAGATGAAGTCGTAAATCTTTTGGACGGCGATGCCTAAGTCAAAGTTTTCCATCTGTTCGGTGACTTCTTTGACCAGACGGTTATATTTGGACAGGATCCATTTGTCTGCCGGCTGCAGCGACAAGGCGGCGGGGCTGTCGGTGGCCGCAGCCGAGACGGCCTGTATAGCCGGTGCCTGGTCAGCGGTGGCGGCCTGTTTTGCCCGTGCTGGGTCAGCGGTGGCGGCTTCCTTGTCGGTTTTGTTCATCATGATGAAGCGGGAGGCATTCCAGATTTTATTGGCAAAGTTACGGCTGGCTTCAACTTTTTCCATGTGAAAACGCATGTCATTGCCCGGGGAATTGCCGGTGATCAAGGCAAAGCGCAGCGCGTCGGCACCGTATTTATCAATGATTTCCAAAGGATCAATGCCGTTTCCCAGCGACTTGCTCATCTTCTTTCCTTGGGCATCCCTGATCAGTCCGTGGATCAGGACGGTATGGAACGGTTTTTCTCCCATATGTTCGTAACCGGAGAAAATCATCCGGATGACCCAGAAGAAAATAATGTCATAAGCGGTGACCAGGACATCGGTGGGATAAAAGTATTTCAGGTCTTCCGTCTGTTCCGGCCAGCCCAAGGTCGCGAAAGGCCAGAGGGCGGAGGAAAACCAGGTGTCCAGGGTGTCGGGATCCTGTTCCATGTGTTCGTGCCCGCAGGCGGGGCAGTGTTCGGCCGGCTCGGGACTGATCACGGTCTCGCCGCACTGGCGGCAGTAATAAGCCGGTATCCGGTGTCCCCACCAGAGCTGGCGGCTGATGCACCAGTCGCGGATGTTGTCGGTCCAGTTGTAGTAGAGCTTTTCCATCCGTTCCGGAACCAGGCGGACCGCTCCGGTCTTGACGGCATTGACGGCGGGTTTGATTAAGTCTTCCATCTTAACGAACCACTGCTGTTTGATCAGCGGTTCGATGGTCGTGTCGCAGCGGTCATGGATCCCGACGTTATGGACATAGTCTTCGGTTTTGACCAGCAGGCCCATGTCGGTAAATTCACGGACAATGGCTTTCCGCGCCTCTTCACGGGTCATGCCGGCAAAGCGGCCGCCGGCTTCGTTGATCGTGGCGTCATCGTTCATGATATTGATGACGGGCAGCTGATGGCGCCTCCCTACTTCAAAGTCATTGGGATCATGGGCGGGGGTGATTTTCACGACTCCCGTGCCGAATTCCATGTCAACATAGTCATCGGCGATAACCGGGATGGCACGGTTTACCAAGGGCAGCATGACTGTTCTTCCGACCAGGCCGCGGTAACGGTCGTCTTTGGGATTGACGGCAACGGCGGTATCGCCCAGCATCGTTTCCGGGCGGGTGGTGGCGAAGGTCAGGAAAGTGTCCTTGCTCAGGGAGCCGTCAGCTTCGATCAGGGGGTACTGCATGTGCCAGAGGTGGCCTTGCTGTTCTTCATGCTCGACTTCGGCATCGGAGATAGAGGTGTTGCAGACCGGGCACCAGTTGATCATCCGGCTGCCTTTATAGATATAGCCTTTCTGATACATCTTACAGAAGACTTCGTTGACGGCTTTATTGTTTCCTTCATCCATGGTAAAGCGTTCGCGCTCCCAGTCACAGGAAGAGCCGAGCTTCTTAAGCTGTTCGATGATGCGGCCGCCGTATTCCTCGCGCCATTCCCAGGCACGTTTGATAAAGCCTTCGCGGCCCAGCTCATAGCGGTCGATGCCTTCTTCTTTGAGTTTTTCCCGGATCCGTAATTCCGTGGCGATGCTGGCATGATCGGTCCCGGGCTGCCACAGGGCATTATAGCCTTGCATACGGCGGAAACGGATGAGGATGTCCTGAATGGTATTGTCCAGCGCGTGTCCCATGTGAAGCTGGCCGGTGATGTTGGGCGGCGGGATGACGATGGTGAAGGGTTTCCGGGAAGGATCGGGCTCGGCGTGGAAATACCGTTTTTCCACCCATTTCTGATATAATCTTTCTTCCATTTCTTTGGGGTCGTAGTTTTTGGCCAGTTCTTTGCTCATGGTGACTTCCTTTCTTATATATCTTTTCTTTTATTAGTGAAATACTGATGTGGCATTTCCCGCGCTGGACTGGCGGCACAAAGTGCTGTTTTTATTCCTGCGACTGCGGGCAAAAAAACCCCTCACCGATTACGGCAAAGGGCGTGTCAACGCGGTACCACCTTTGTTTACCGCCTGAGGCGGCATCTTATTCATCACTTTAAAAAGCGGCTTATGTCATCCCGCTATATTAGGGCACAGGAGGCACAGTTTAAAGTAACAGATCCGGTAACGTGGATGAGACGTGAGAACTTACTGCGGTTGCCTGCATGCAGGATCCGTTGGGCTCTCCGGTTCCGAAGCTACTTTCCGCATCTCCTTCTTAAGATGACCTTACAGCCAAGGGTCTTCCTCTCTGATAAGGGTGAATGCATACTCCTCTTCTTCATAACCTTTGTGGTTGCTCTTTCCTATTAATATAGTAGTCAATTAAAACTTTGTCAAGAATATTTGCTACTTGGCTACTTGAGTCTTGAACGTTATGGATCTTGATATCCCCGAAACTACATCGCCATCTGCAAAGCTGAGATGATCTCGGGATCATCTTCGATAACGGTAATGTTCAGCACGGCGGACAGGTCGATGTCCTCACCGGGCATATTCTTGCCGTTCTTCGACTCGACTATGCGCACGATCGGACGAAAAGGGATACCCGGATTCTGCTCTTTTACGATGGCCATGCTGCCGTCCGACAGGATCAGGGGATTGCCGTTGGGATATATGGCGATGCTCTGGAAAAAGTTAGCGGTCAGCTCGGCATCGAGTTTTTCCACGGCGTCAGCCATCAGGATGTCCGCCGCCTTGCTTGGCGTAAAGCTTTTGCGGTAACAGCGGTTCACAGTCAAGGCATCATAAACGTCTACGATCGAGGCGATCCTGATCAGGTAATTGAGCTCGCCGCCGCTGGCACCGTTTAAATAGCCGGAACCGTCCAGACGTTCGTGGTGGCTTAGGGCAATGCGCCTGGTTGCTTCGGTAAGAAGCGGATCCTTTTTCAGGATGTCATAGCCCAGCGCCGGGTGCTGCATAATATGGGCAAATTCATCATCGGTCAGACGTTCGCTTTTATAAAGGATGTTCTGATCCAAGGCAATCTTGCCGATGTCGTGAAGCAGCAGCCCTTGGGCCAGGTCACGCTGGGAAATCTCGCTCATGCCCACCCGGTTGGCCAAGATCAGCCCGTAAACCGCCGTGTTTACGCAGTGAAGCAGGGTTTCATCCTTGGAACTGCCGATGTCGTGAAGGCTGACAATAATATTGGGCTGGCTTACGATTTCATCGATCAGATGCGACACCAGCTCGGACAATCTGGTGCTTTCAAGACTGCCGCCCTGGCGGATATGGTGAAAGGTATCTGTTAAGGCTTCTTTACATTGTTTGCGGGTCTCTTCTGAGATTGCATCGGGGATTTCGATGCCTTCACTGACTTTGTCATCAACATAAACCGTGTCTATACCAAGTTCGCTGAGTTTGTTGACATAGCGGTTTAAGTTGGCAGTCCCTTTTTTGAGCAGCAAAACAGCTTCGTTATATATGGACTTACCAAGTTTCATATCCGGGGTTAGCATCATTAAGGGGATTCTTCTCATACGCTTCACCTTCTCGTCAGCTTCCAGAGCCTATTTTCAGGAGCTAATACTTATTTTGTCATACATCCATATTCTAACATAAATACTCTGACAAATAAATAAGAAAATGAAATATTAATTAAGATATTATCGTTTTTGCACAAATTTAAAAAGTAAAAATCATTATATCTTATAAACACTTACAACATGCCGCTACAAGCGGCATAAACCATCCGTGAGAAGAACGGCTTTAGACGTTCTTCCGTGTGTAATATAGTAATTCTTAGTCTCTGTACTTTAGAGACTTAGAATTTCTTTACACACTACTATCATTGTCAGTTAAGCGATCACGATTACGGCCGGAACGAAATGCTTCCGTAACCATTTGTCCTGACGGGCTGAGATTGTTTTATGTAAAAGCTTTGGCGAGTTCTTTCACAGATATTTCCAATAATACATATAATAAATTAAGATACGACATAAATATACAATTTGCAACAAAATAGTAAAGGAGAGAAAAATGCAAGATCGTTTTAATTTCAATAGGGACTCTTCCTATTCCTGCGGCTGCTCTGATAACAGGGCAACTTGCGACTGTCATGATGAATATGAGAAAGTTTCTTGCGGATGTTCAGGATCGATGGGGCCTCAGGGACCTCAGGGAGAGCCTGGATGCCAAGGTAATCCGGGACCGATGGGACCACAAGGGGAACCGGGACGCCCGGGTCCTTGCGGGCCGAAAGGCGAGCCGGGATGCCAGGGACCGATGGGGCCGAAAGGCGAGCCGGGATGTGCCGGCAGGCCAGGACCTTGCGGACCACAGGG
>QMCD01000043.1_pt1 | contig 87284 bp, 72 predicted proteins | sample 1821841 | NCBI WGS metagenome assembly QMCD01 (sample SAMN01991225, study PRJNA193472) | Termite gut metagenome, whole genome shotgun sequencing project. | isolation source: worker | host: Macrotermes natalensis
CATTGTTGGTGACGCCGGCACGGATCTGAGCCGGGGTCAAACCGACCAACTTACACGGGTCGCCCTTACCCAGACTAATATTATTTGCATTATGATAACTGCTACTGGAGATATCCGTAACGTTGTCCGTCGAAACATAATTCGGAATGCTGCTCCAACTACTACCGATCGTTTTAGCCCCTGTTATTGAATTACCGGTGGGGTTGAACTTCACGTCACTGGACACATACGATGCACCTGAGCTACCCTGCGACACGCCTATAACACCACCGAACTTGAACAGGCGGATGTTGCTATACGTCACCGTACCGGCAGACCAAGAACCCAACTGCAAATACTCGCCACTCTGATAAATGATATAAGGAGCAACAGGAGTGGTCATACTAGGCACCGTGGAGATGGTGTTCGCACGAAGAATAAGTTCGCCAGCAGGCATAGCTATACTCAATGTGCTGGACATCCTCTCCTCATCGGTGAGAGTGAAACCGCTCGGACTTTTTACAATCTCCCAATAAGTTAATTTACTATATTGAGCCGGCATAGCCATAAATTTAACCGTACTGCCCGAAGTGGCCGTGGTAATGCTCGTCCCCGAACTGTTCGTGACCAAGGTCGTACCATTGGTACAGGTCGCCGAAACGCTGTAGTCAATGGCACTAAAGGCAGCATTCAAAGTCACAGCATTGGAAGGCATAGTGATGGTCAGAGGATTGGTGGTCTTCTGATCCGCCGTGAGAGTTATGCCTGTTGGTGTCCAACCGGTAAATCCATAACCGGTATCCGGAGTAGCGCTGAAAAGAACCGAAGTACCGTTGGTAGCCGAAGTGACAGTAATGCCTGACACGTAAGCTTTCGCTGTACCATTCGAACTGGCCGTCGCCGAAACGTTGCTGGTGACGATCTTGACGCAACGGGCAGAGTATTCGTTAGTCTTGGCCGCAGGCGTTGCAGCGGTCTGTTGATAATATATCCAGTTCAGGTTCATTGCCTGGGTGTTTCCATTAATCTCCGTGGAGCTCCAGTAATGTCCAGTCACCTGCGCCGGGGTGGAAGTGGAGGCAGGAAGCGTCAGCGTTTTGCCATTATCGCGACCACCTATTACGGTTGCGATAAGAACACTGTTGGTATTGAGGCTGACATAGGGACTGGTACTACCCAATTCATAAAGCTCCGTCATCGTCGGAAGACGCCAACCCGAAGGACAAGCCGTCATAGCATCACTCCAGGTGAACAGTTCACCGGCTGTCTCATTAGTGGGAGCAAAATAACCCTTTGTAAGAATGTTCGTCCCTGCCCAGATGGTGCCATTGACCATAATCTCGCTGGGAGGAGTGGTAGATCCGGCCAATTCGAACGTCGCCTTGAGGGTCACGTTACCGGCGGGCATAAAGATAGTGAGCGGATTAGAGGCCTTTTGATCCGCCGAAAGAGTGAATCCGCCGGGAGCACTCGAAACATCCCAACCTGAAAATTTATAGTTGGTGTAAGGAGTAGCTGTGAACTTGGCTCCGGCTCCGGCCGAAGCTTTGCTTATAGCCGCACCTGTTCCATCGGTGATGCTTATTGTTCCGCCCGATGGTGTTGCATATCCAAGATTGTATGTGGCAACACTGACGCAACGAACCGGGTAGCCATAAGAGTAATTTGAGTTGCTTACGGGATTCGCGTGGTAAGTGTAAAAGTACAGATGGTGACCGTTGGAATTACTATATCCCGTAGATGACCAGTAGTACGCGTGGGCGCCCCGACGATCAACATTACCAGCAGTGTAGAGACGATAACCTACAGCCGGCAAGAACATTCCGTTAGTATTAAGCGAAGAACTGGTCGATCCGGGAAGATAAGCTCCTGGAGCGCCATTGACATTGGTCGATTGCCAGTAATTCAACGTTGAAGTGCCGTTTGGAGACGTACTGGCATCTATCCTGAAGTCAGTTCCGCCATTTTGCCAGTTATTGGCGCTACCGTGACTACCACCCATAAAGGCAAGGTTCTCTTTGGCCGTGGGAAGACGCCACAGATTATTGTTGGTGACGCCGGCACGAATCTGCGCCTCGGTCAAACCGACCAGCATACACGGGTCGCCCTTGCCCAACTGGATATTGTCCCTCTTGTGATAACTTGCATCCGAAACACTCGGAGTGGCCGCAGCCGTACCCTTGAAGTCAGCAGCAACGAACGACGGAACACCGCTCCAATTCGAAATCGCATTCGGAGTCGTGCTAGTACCCGTGGGATTGAACTTCACGTCGTTAGTGGCATTGAACGCGGCGCCATTAGTGGTGCCCTGCGACATACCGACAACTCCACCGAACTTGAACAGGCGGATATTCGTATAAGTCACCGTACCGGCCGACCACGAACCCAACTGAAGACGTCCATTTGCATCCTGATATATGATATAAGGAGCAGTGGGAGAATTAATGGTGGGCATAGCAGGAACGTAAACAGCCGTCAGCTTAACACCACTGGCCGCAACAGGCATCATAATGTTGAGAGGATTGGACGCCTTTTGCTCTTCCGATAGAGTAACGCCGGTAGCAGTCCAATGACTGAACAAATTGTTTTGAATCGCTATTGCCGTAAATCTAACCGTCGTACCGGCAGAAGCCGAAGTGATAGCCGTGCCTGCACCGTCGGTAGTTGTGGTCGGGCCGTCACCCGATGATGAAACGGCATATTTTGCCACACTGACACAACGAACTCCGACACCATAACGTGCATCGCCATAGTCATCCAAATCTATAGCGCTGTTTGTGTTACCAAGACCATAACCCTGATTGTTGTCGTACGCCCTACTGCTCTGATAATGAGCCTCCGTACCGACCATCGACGTACCACCTGCCGTGCTTCTGGCACCGGAAGCCGGAATAAACGACGAAGTGTCGTAACCTATCTGGTCACCATAGGTGGTGTTCAGGCCCGCTGCAGGTGAGCCGATCAACGCATAAGCCGAATTGACGTTCTCGGCAAAGGTCGGCAAACGCCACGCACCACTGTCGTGCACGCCGGCCTTGACCTGTTCGACAGTGAGACCGACAAGTTTACACGGGTCACCACGACCGTCTTTAACGTTGGCTTGAGTATGATATGTTGTGCCGGAAATGAATCCATCAGTTGTAGATTTCGAGCCTGTCCAGTCTGTCCAGTTGTTCAACGAGGTGTAACCCGTATCGGAGGTCGGATTGAACTTGATCTTGTCTGCACTCCAAGCGTCGTTGGCGTTGGTAAAACCGATCACCGAGCCGAACTGGAAGAACATCTGGTTGGAGCTGTTCACCTTGCCGCTCTTCGATGTCCACGCACCCAACTGCATTCTCGTGCCGTCCAAATAGAGTATGTATGGAGCAACAGGAGTGTTGATCGAGGGGCTCGAACTTATGAAATTCGGATTCAGGCTCACGTTACCCTCAGGCATAACGATGCTCAAAGTGCTGGAAGCCTTTTGGTCGTCGGAAAGCGCGAAGCCCTGGGGACCGGTCGAAACCGTCCAACCGCCGAACACATAACCCGTAGCGGGCGAAGCTACAAACTTGACGCCTGCACCTGCCGAGGCCGAAGTGATGACTGTTCCCGTACCGTCGGAGATGGTTGTCGTACCATTCCCCGTTATTGCCGAAACCCGATATGAACTCTGGCTGACGCAACGCACTGAATGGCCATTGGGGTAGTTAATACTGCCTGTGGTGAACACGCTGTGGCTACTGAAGTGCATATAGTGTCCGAGACTCCCACTGTAAGGCGTAGAAGACCAAGCAAGCCCCTGAGCGCCCCGATTCCCGACTTCACCGCCAATGCTACGGTAGCCTACAGCCGGCAGGAACATACCGTTAGTATTTGGCGACGAAGTCGTTGAACCGGGGAAATAACCTCCCGGAGCACCGTTCACATTGGTTGCGTTCCAATAATTCAATGTTGTTGTGCCATTAGGCGAAGTACTCTGAGTCAATGAAAAGCTCGTTCCGCCGTTTTGCCAACTATTAGCGCTGGCGTGACTACCTCCCACAAAAGCAATATTTTCCTTGGCCGTAGGAAGGCGCCACAGACCATTGTCTATCATACCCGCACGGATCTGGTCGGGAGCAAGACCCACCAACTTACAGGGGTCACCCTTACCATTCTGAACGTTAGTCACGTTGTGATAACTGGGATCGGAAACGCTCGGTGTTGCAGCAGCCGTACCCTTGAAGTCCGCCGCAACAAATGAGGCGACATCTGCATAGCTCGTAATCGCCTTAGGAGTCGTACCGGTACCCGTGGGATTGAATTTTACATCACTGGCCACAAATGCAGCACCGGTGCTGGTACCCTGACTCATACCGACAACACCACCGAATTTGAACAGGCGGATATTCGTATAAGTCACCGTACCGGCAGACCAAGAGCCCAACTGAAGACGGCCCTGAGAGTCCTGATATATGATATAAGGAGCGGCAGGATTAGTGAGTGAGATTTTGTCGCTCTGGAACACCGCCCGGATGCTAACCGCACCGGCAGGCATAGTTATAACCATTGGATTGGAAGCTTTTTGAGCATCGGAAAGTGTAAAACCTTCGGGGCCACTCACGAGTTCCCAACCCGCAAAGACATAACCCTGCTGAGGTGCCGAAGCAAGCAGCGTAACGTTGGCACCAAGAGTGGCACTCTTAATATCCGAATTGGCCGTACCGCCTGTTGTCGCGCTTACGGTAATATTGTATGTCGTGGTACTTTGAGGTACGCAGCGAACCGGGAAGGCATAAGAAAAAGCTACTTTTGCTGCAGCTGCAGCAAAACCACTGTTGAAAACCAGATAATGTCCGAAAGAGGTACTGTTCGGAGTGGAGTACCAAAAACGTCCAGTAGTACCCCGATATTCAACCGCACCGAAAGTACCCTCACGATCTCCCACTGCCGGCAAAAATGCTCCGGTCGTGTTGAGCGATGAAGTAGTGGAACCGGGGAAATAACCTCCCGGAGCACCGTTCACATTACCTGAGTTCCAGAAATTCAAACTCGTGGTACCATTTGGTGAAACTGCCTGATTGAATGTGACATCCGCTCCACCGTTTTCCCAACCAACGGAATTTGCGTGCTTACCGCCAACGAAAGCGATGTTCTCTCTGGCCGTCGGGAGGCGCCAAAGACCATTGTCGATAGCCCCACCACGGATTTGAGCCTCAGTGAAGCCGATAAGTTTACACGGGTCACCCTTACCGTTTACAACGTTGGCAACATTATGATAACGATTGTCCGAAATGCTCGGAGTAGTTTCTGCATTACCTTTGAAGTCCGCCGCCACATACGACGGGACACTGACAAAACCGGGGATCGACTTCGTCGTAGGATTGAACTTCACATCGCCGGCAGTAAATCCATTGCCGTTAGCGGTGCCTTGACTCATACCGACAACACCACCGAATTTGAACAGACGGATATTCGTATAAGTTACCGTACCGGCAGACCAAGAGCCCAACTGAAGACGGCCCTGAGAGTCCTGATATATGATATAAGGAGCGGTCGGATTGGTGATTTGTGGATCGTCTGACATAAACTCCGCTTCCAGCGAAACTGCGCCGGCAGGCATAGTGAAAGTCACCGGATTGGACGATTTTTGCGCATCGGTAAGCGTGATGCCCGTAGGATTGATCCAGCCCGCAAAGACATATCCCGTCGAAGCCGTAGCCTGAACCTTGATCGTAGAACCAGCCGTAGCAACCTCGTGATCGGCAATAGCCGAACCACCGGTTCCCGCTCTCACCGTAATTTCGTAAGTCTCTCCTGCTACTTCCTTAACACAGCGAACAGACATTGAGGAAAGCTTACTACCATTCCCATCGATTCCGCCGGGGAACATAGAATAGAAGAGTATGTAATAAGGGTTATTGTTATATAGAGCAGAACTCATATAGTATCCCAAAGAACCTCGATCGGAAGTACCGGTCGGGCTAACTCCGACATCACCATTAGAGCCCCGAGAGCCTGCATTAGAGAAGCGAAGAGCCTTACCTGCATCAGGACCGGATTTGGGAATGACCGTCCATCCTGCATCAGGGACATTGTTCGTGCCGGTTTCCCACAAGCGTGTCGTGTATGTATCATTTATCAGGTCTTTCAATTGTTGCTGGGTCGGTACTCTCCAACCTGCGGGGCACGGGTCGAAAGTCCCTTTCGAGCCATCGGCCTTGCTCCAGGCATAGTTGTCGGACTGCGGAGTAGAATTCCAGGGAGAGGCCGTGCCGCTCGCATAAGGCAGAGCTACATTCCTACCCCACTGGAAAAGTGCACCGTAATCTGTTGCGCTGGTGGCAAAAATACCATTACCACTCAGGTTCGCTCCATACCACGTCGTACCGTTGATTATAACCTCGCTCGGCAAAAATCTTGCAAGGAGGCTCACATCGCCCGTGGGCATAGTGAATGCCAAATCGAGATTATTTGCCTGAGCCTCGCTCAAAGTGAGATCGCCTCTGAGAACTTCCCAGCCTGCAAACAACCAGCCCACCGACGGAGTGGCCTGTGCCTTAACCGTTTCATCAATGGCGGCACTCGTTGCGCTGGCTATGGCCGAACCACCCTCCTGCGCACTCACCGACACTTCGAATTCCGCCCCCGCCGCAGCCACGCAACGAACAGGCATAGCATTGGTGTGGGAATGGTAGCCGGCCAGATTGGTTTCGCTATTCGCAAAGAACGAACTGTATGCCGCATCGACCGAGGCTGTATTAGAACTCCAGTATTGTCCAAGCGTTCCACGACCGAGAACATTACCGTTCTGGGAACGTATTCCCATAGCCGGCACGAATGCTCCGGATGTATTAAGCGACCAAGTGGTGGAACCGGGGAACCAAGCCCCCGGAGCACCCTGTACATTGGCCGAATTCCAATAATTCAGGCTCGAAGTACCGTTGGGCGAGGTGCTTTGAGTATATTGGAAGTCATCCTTGCCGATGTCCCACCCCGGAGCACTCGGATGGTTTCCACCCACAAAAGAGATATTCTCCTTGGCTGTGGGCAAGCGCCAACGACCATTATCGACGACGCCGGCCTGAATCTGCTCATAGGTCAGACCTACCAACTTACACGGATCACCCTTACCATTCTGAATATTTGCCGGATTGTGATAGCGGGCATCTGAAACACTCGGAGTACCTGCAGCCGTCCCCTTGAAGTCTGACGCTGCAAACAAAGGAACATTCTCGAAACTTGCAATGGTACGGGTCGTGGGATTGTACTTCAAATGAGTGGCGGCACTGAACGCCTCACTGTCGCGGGCGCCCTGAGCCAAACCGATAACACTGCCGAACTTGAACAACATCACGTTGCTGTAGTTCACCGTCCCATTGGCCCAAGAGCCCAACTGAAGGGTCTTGCTTTCGGGATGCAGATATATTATATAAGGTCTTTCTGCCTGAGGCATAGCTCCGAACGTTGCGCGGAAACTGACATCGCTTGCAGGCATAGTGAACATCATCGGGTTAGATTTCAGCTGAACCTCCGTCAGAGTGAATCCACTCGGCACGTTCACGATCTCCCAACCGGCAAACACACTGCCAGGATAAGAGGTCGCCAGAACGCTAACCTGTTTGCTTTGCGAAGCAGTCGGTTCGCTCGCCGTCGCGCTACCCAACCCCTCGTCGTTCACACTCACTGTAATATTCCACGGCGTCGGGTCGAAAGTGTTCCACGCCTGAGACACATCGAACGGAATCTTTATCATACCGCTACCGGCATCGATAGTCCATTTATCCTCCCACGCGGCACCGGCAGGCGAAACGTTCTTGGCCAATGTTTCCACCTCCAAAGTCCACTCTCCCGCAGTCTGAGATTTCGTCAGTGTATATTTGAAATGCGATGTGGATACACTTTGATTGCTTTTGCTCGACAGCCTGGTTCCGCCGACGGACATCTCGAAGCCGGCTGGAACATTGCTGACGATCTTCACCGTCGCCTTACCACCGGCGGCCGTGAATTGCACCAACTCCTTGCTTATGCCCAAATACTTATCCCCGATCCAAACGATGTTTTCGAGCGGTGCTTCGTCCCACTCCATCAACCCCGCCGTCATATTCGACGAAAGGGCCTCGTAGGCCTCCTGCACACTGTTGTATCCAGACCCAGACACATTAAAAATGCTGAAACGGTAGAGATTGTTGCGAACAACATCTACCAGCTCGTCAGCGTCGGCAAAGTCAAGACGATAGTAAGTCACGTTACTTGCGCCATCGTATCTGCCGCCAACAACAAGAGCCATTCTTTCGGTATGGGTGGAGTTCTTAATGTCCGCCTCAGGAACATATATACTTCGCGAGGCAAACGTAGTGTATTTGAAAATATCTTCGGAATCCTCTGCCGAGAAGCGCTCTGCTCCGGCCGGAACGCTCGGAAGCCCTGCCGTGAATCTGGTCTTCACGGGCGCCACCGAATATGTGTCATTGGGGCGCATAACGTAAACCTCGGTCAATTCAAACGGAATATTGTTGTCATTTAAGGCTATATCGACTCTGGCTATTGCGCGCGTAAGACCTATGGAAGAGAGACTCGTAGAGGTGGAGATATTCACATTACCGCTTTCACCCCACATCGGAATCGTTCCACCCGAAGGGTACATCTTACCAGAAATCTCATCCACAATTCGAGCCAATACCGCAGCATAGCTCTTATCCGCAACTTCGGCCACATCGGTTCCCAAAATGGAGGTATTTTCGATGAGCGACGCCGCATTGACCAACACCACAAGGTTATGAGTGCCATTCGGCAATTTCACATCCAGCGACGCCGTGTTATTCGCTCTGCTCTCGATATTGCCACCCTTGATGATCTCTTCCAACACACCGCTTGGGCTGAAAAGCAAAACAAATACATCCCTGATCTCATTCTCCTGGTTTTCAGTAAGGCCACGGGTTTCTCTGGTTGTAAAGTCACCGGGGACAAGAAGTTTGAGTTCCGCATTCACCGAATCGTCCGGTTCGTCGGTACCAGGATCTACATTCATTTCCATAGAACAAGCTGTCGCCAGAACGGCAAAAGCCAATACGGAGAGGTATCTTTGAAGTTTTTTCATACGTAGTCGCGCGCAAAAATAGTAATTTTCTATGACATCTATAACGGAAATGCGAAATTTATTATTGTAAAATAAAAAATCGTGCCCTTTCGTTATCATTATTATTAATAAAAGCACTATTTTTGCAGCACGTATGAAAAAACTTCAAAAACTCCTCTGCTTGGGGGCTTTGGCTATTCTGGCCACTGCCTGTTCCATAGATATAAAAGTTGAAAAAGGACCTGACGATTCGGAGACGGTTGATACCAATCTTAACCTGCTCATTCCGGGCGCCTTTAGTTTGGTGAACACTCGCGGCCTGAGCGAAAGCCAAGAGAGCGTCGTGAATGATGCTTATGTGTTGGTTTTCAGTGAAAATGGGCAACTCCTCCAAGTGGCTGAACCCAGCTACCTGTCAAATGTGTCCAATGGCGAGGCATCTATGAGAGTGAAAATTCCGCTCGGTGTGCGTAATTTGGTGGTTATGGCCAATGTCGCCGATTTAATCGAGAATCCCGACGTGTTGGGGATCGACATAGAATCGGTTGCAGACAAGAGCTACACCGCAGTGATGGGCAGGATTGTGCGCGAGATCTCCGGCAAAATGTTCCCCTCCGGAGGATCGATGCCGATGTGGGGCGAAAGCGGCAATGTGAGTATTTATACGCTGGACGATGGTATTCCCCCCATCAGCCTTACCCGCTCTGTTGCGAGGGTAGACGTAGGTGTGGGTAAATGGAACGATATAAGTAAAACGTGGACGGGCAAAGACGGAAATGGCATCGACGTTCCATTCGAGCTGACCGAAATTTATGTTATGCGCCCCAACGACACATATTCGGTGGCGCCTGTAAAGACCAGATTCACGGCAGGGCTTCCGAGCGTTCCGGCCGGAGCAGAGAGCTTCTCGGCCGAACAGTCCGAAAACCTTTTTAAATACACCACCTCCACTTCGTCCATCTCTCAGAGCATTTACGTTCCCGAAGCGGACATTAAGACTCCCGACCACACTGAAAAAATGGCTCTCGTTCTGGGCGGAAGATATGGTAGTGGAAGCAGCGCCAGCTACTATCGTGTCGATTTCTTCGACAACACTTCCTTTATGGACGTAGAGCGTAATCACCTGTATCGCTTCCTTGTAACAAGTGTGTCGGGAGCGGGATACAGTAATGTACAAACAGCCTACGAGGCCAGGAGCACCAATATGACCGTCGAGGTGTTACGGTGGAACGAAAGACCTTTCGACAATGTAGTCGTTCAGGGAGACAAGTCGTTGGCCGTTAGCGAAAATCCTGTGAAATTTTCAGCACTGGCAGGTAAAAGCAAAACCGTACTTATCCGTACAAACACCGTGGGTGGCTTCGAGATGTCTGTCGGCGCGACCCGATTGTCGAGTAACGCGGATCAAAGTGTTTCTACAGACCATTTTTCATACACACTTCGCAAGACCGAAAATGTGGGCGAATGGAGCTTGCAAATCACAACCCGTAACAATAACATCGCACCCACAGGTACGCCCCGCAAAGACGTATGGACTATCGACGCGGACGGACTGCTGGAAATGCCCTTTGAGGTCGAGCAGGAGTGGAGTACCATCAATCCGACAGAGTTTGCCATCACAGTGACCTCCTCTGGCAGTGGCTCGGCAATTGCCGACCACGAAGCTGCCGTAGAGGGTACCACGATCAAAATTCAGGCGACCCCTGCGGTGGGATATATATTCGCCGAATGGAGAGTGACCGGTGCTCCGGATGGATTCTCGTTATCCGAAGAGCAGAAATTGAGAAACCCCGTGACTTTCACTATGCCTGTGGGAGAGATAGAGATAGAGGCGTTATTCCTTGACCCCGTTCCCGAAATCAGCAATCCCGCTCAGCCTTATTTTATCTATCGGGATTCCCAAGGTTACTTGCAATTGGGTTCCTGGGCCAATGGTACGGTGACTTACAGCAACCTGATGCTATTCAAGTTCGGTAGTGTTGTCGGGATGACTCAGGGAAATGTAAATGGAGCCGGATTCGTTGCCGGTGATGTGAAATTCAACCCCACCACAAAAGCGATCTCCGGTTGGGGAGATATTCCGTCATTCGTTGCAGCCGACTTCAAAGGTACGGCTGCCGCTACTCCGAGTATCTCCGATCCGAGTTATCATAAAATAACAAACATCCAGAACGGCAAGGGCGATCCGTGTAAATTAGTGGGTTTGACCGAACAACACATTCGCGCGGGCGTCATCGACAATGGCCAGTGGCGCACTCCTACAGCTAAAGAAAATATCGCCTTCGTGGGCGGTAACCATCCGAGTGCCGCCGGTTGGGAGAATGGCGGAGCGACTTTCCCATTAAACAATAGCACCTCTCCCAACGGTAGCACGAGTTTGAATTACTGGAGTTCAACACAAGTTCAAGGGGCTTCCGGAGCCTGGTTCCCTGGTTCTGTCACCTCATCGCTCAACACTTCGGGTGCGTTTTGGCCGGCGGTCGGTCTCCGTACTAACACCAATGGTGCGGTCTCGGAGCGTGGCACTAATGGTTATGGCAGATCTTCTACCCCTTTCAGTAACGCTAACGGACACTATATCGCCTTCAACGGTGTCGATGCTTATCCCGTCCACAACGGCAGCTACTCCTACGCTATGCCCGTCCGCTGCGTGAGGGATGAGACTTACGACATCGTAATGACCGATGTGACAGGCGGTATAACAATGGCCGACCACGAAGTGGCTTCGTATGGCACCGTAATAAAGGTTCAGGCGACTCCTAACTCTGATCAGGCTTTCGTTGGCTGGGAGATTCTCAGCGGCAATGTTACGTTGAGCTATGCACAAAAAACCGGCAACCCGATGCAATTCGAGATGCCCGCGGGTGCAGTGGAGGTCAAAGCAACTTTCCACAGTACTATTCCTCCAAGCGAGGTTATGGTAGTCAATACCGACGGTTCGACCACAATTTGGGCCGGATCTAATCTTTCTGCCAATGGCGCTTTTGCACCCAATGCCGCCGATAATGGCGCCCTGTTCCAGTGGGGTCGCAATGTGCCGCTGCCTTATGAGAGCGGTACGGCTTCTCCCTGGAACACTATCGACGCTGCAGACAATCAATGGCTTGTAGGCAGTCGAGGCCCTGCCGATCCTTGTCCAAGGGGCTGGAGAGTGCCCGTCCAGTCAGAGATCAATTCACTGGTTGGAAATTCTACCAACATCGGTGTTGTGTGGACTTCAGGTGCCGGTAATGGTTTCGTCGTTACTCCCAAAACCGGCAAAGACAGAGGCAAGACGCTCTTACTACCCAATGCCGGATACCGTGCCGTCACCGGTGGTAACGGTCGTCTAAACACTTATGGCTATTACTGGAGCGCAACGGTGAACGGCACGAATGTGCGCCACCTAAAATTTGCCAGCGACGCCACCGCAGGCAGTGTAGATAACGGAGCAAAAACCAACGCTATGTCTGTTCGTTGCGTGAAGGATGCGACCAGCGAGTTCTCCGTTACAATGACAACTACAAGCGGCGGTTCAGCGATCGCCCATAGCATAGAATCCGAAGGCGGCACGCGCACACAAATTCAGGCCACACCAAGTGCAGGCTATCTGTTTGCCGGCTGGGAAGTGAAGAGCGCACCTGCAGGATTTTCGCTCAATGCTTCCCTCAATCCTGCTATCTTTGCTATGCCTGGAGGTGATGTCGCCATACACGCTATGTTCGTCCCCAGCGAAGTAACCATCAACGGAACCATCTGGGCCGGCTCGAACCTCTCTGCAAGAGGCGTGTTTGCAAAAAACGCAATCGATTACGGGGCTCTGTTCCAGTGGAGCTATTACGACGCGCTGCCTTATGCGAGCGGTACGTCCTCTCCCTGGCACCAAATTGCCAAAACCGGTACGACAACCTGGAGTTCGGTGGATGAGCCTTGCCCTGCAGGTTGGCATGTTCCCTCTCGACAACAAATCGCAGACCTAATAGGCGTCACCGGAACAACGACCGGTATGGGTTCTCAGAATGGCACTTATACTACGGTCTCTTGGACAACCGGTGCAAATACCATCTCGAATACGGGACTCAGGATCACCTCCAAGGCAGACCCATCCCAGGTCCTTATATTCCCCAATGCCGGAACCATAAATACGGGAACAGCCTACAGTAGAGATCAAGATTGTTATTATTGGTCTGGTAATCAAAGCAATAATAACCAGATGGCCTACAACTTAACAGTATACGGGGGAACGCCAAACGGCAATGTCGATAGTAACAACAAATTATGTGCAATGTCCGTCCGCTGCGTCCGGGGTGTTACACCACAAAGGTATAACGTCGTTGTTACGGCCGCTACGGGCGGAGAAGCTGTATCCGATATTCAATCGGCTATCAGTGGCAACAGCGTGAAGATTCTGGCAACCCCGTCGGATGACTATGTGTTCATCGGCTGGACTAACGTTCAGGGCATCACGCTCTCTGCCGCTCAACTGATCAACCCCTCGCTCACTATTACAATGCCGTCCGCTGTGGTGAAAATGCAGGCGACGTTCGCTTACGCAGCTACAACTGCTGCCGCACCTTATATTGTATATCAGGCTGCCGACGGACGTTTGGCAGTAGGCTCTTGGGCCGCTGGTACGGTGACATATAGCAACATCCGGATGTTCAAGTTTGGTAGTGTTGTCGGTATGGCTCAAGGCGCCGCCAATAACGCGGAATTCGTCGCTGGTGACGTGAAATTCAATCCTACGGGTACCGGCACGACTCCCAATTCGATTACAGGTTATTACGCTGTAACACCGTTCACCTCGACCGATCTATCCGCCGGTCAGACCGTCTCCGATCCCGCATATCACAAGGTTGCAAACATTCAGAACGGCAAGGGCGACCCGTGTAAGTTGGTCGGTTTGACTCCCGATCAAATCCGCGCAGGCATAATCGACAACAGAACCTGGCGTCTGCCCACAGTCAAAGAGAATATTACTCTTGTCGGTGGTGACCACTCATCCGCTATGGCTTGGCAAAATGACGGATCAGATTTTTCATTCGTTGAAAGTACTTCTCCCAATGGCACCACGACATTGAATTATTGGAACTCGACTAATGTGAACGGTGCTCCGGGAGCCTATCTGCCAAGCTCTACGACCTCGTCGCTCAACACTAACGGCGTGTTCTTACCGGCCGTGGGTTATCGTGACTACACAAATGGCAAAACATCTGGTATAGGCACCAGCGGAGGTTTTTGGTCGTCTAATTGGAACAGCTCTTATGCACGCCGCCTACGCTTTGAGTCCGGCATCGTATATCCTACGTATCAATATTGGAACTCTTATGGCTGGCCCGTTCGTTGTGTCGGTCAAACTCCTTATAATGTTTACGCGACTGTGAGCAATCCTCAGGGAGGCACAGCCAGGATAGACGACGGAACTGGAGCCGCTCTTGTCTCAGTTCCACGAGGCGGGGCAGCAAGATTCACAGCCACTCCTGCGCCGGGCTATACCTTTAACGGATGGACGGCGACCGGTACAACACTGACCGCAGCTCAAGCCGCCCAAAACCCTGTCACCATAATTATGGATAAGACAGAAATAAGGCTTACGGCAAACTTCAGGTAACAAAAAGGGCGACCTTTCGAGGTCGCCCTTAAATTTGAATTCAGAAAATTACTTCATCGACTTGAGGTGTTTTTCCAATTCGGCAGCGTTCACGGCAGCCTGATTGCCACCGGCCTTGAAGTAAGCCTCGGCGCGTTCTTTGTTACCCTGGAGCCACGAGAGGATACCCATATTGTTCTGCCAGGCAGAATTCTGATCCTTGATCTTGCCAAGGAAAGCGGCAGCTACGGTAGCATCTCCACGTTCCAAAGCACTTGCAGCAGCGTTCATATTGGCAACATCGCTATTGGGATACGTGCGAGCGGCTATCTCCATAGCTTCGTGATACTCCCTGCTGTTCCTGCTATAGCTGTCGGCCACAAGGAACATCTCGTTCAATGAGAGGTGGGCAGGACGAATAAGGATCACTTCACGGGCACGTTCGGTGGAAATAGGAGCCACTTCATAGTCGATAAAATAGTCCGTACGACGGAGCTTCGGATAGATCTCCGTCTTAATTGCGTTATAGGGACGGCCACCGTCTATCGCACGGATTTCACGTTCGCGGATATCGTAATCGGGAGTCCCATTGTTGATTATGCGGATAATCTCATCCTTGTGCGCAACATTCGAAGCTTCTACAAGATCACCAAGAGTAGCCCAGTCTTCACCCTTGCCCTCTGCTTCTACAACTTTCGAGTCGATACCATAGTTGGTTTCGATATAGCGTTCGAGAGAAGCAGCGCGGTTTTCGGAGAGCTTCATATTGCTGGCCCAAGTGCCTTCCGGAGATGCCCAGCCGTACAGACCGATCGAAGTGATGGTTGCATCGGAATTGTTCTTAACATCGTTAATCGTCTTTTCGATCAAGGCGAGCTCGGTAGCGTTGTTACGGAAATCCTTCACGATGTCGGATTTACCGACCACATATTCCAAATAAGCCTTGCCGGATTCCTGACGAACCTTAACAGGCTCGGCAGCGGGAGTGATGAAGACAACCTCGAACATAGGCTCATAGCGTTCCACAACCACGATGGGTTCGGGAGCGGGAGCTTCGATCTTCTTGGCACCGAAACCGAAAATCAGGTTCAGACCCAATTTGGTGGGACCAAAATAGTTCTTGGTCTTGTTACCCAGAGCTTCGTCGCACTCCAGACAAGCATACTGACCAGCATATTGGTCATAGTCCAGGTGTGCATAACCTACGCCCACGGTAGCTTCCAAACCCCAGTGGCGCGAGAAGTTCCATCTGTAACCCCAGCCTATACCGACACCATAAACCTGACCGTCGAAGCGATTGTCCTTCATATACTGAGTGAAGGGACCGTTCCACAGACCGCCTACGTTATAGTCGGCCCAACCGGCGTGGATGTCAAACCAATGGCCGCGGAAGGTCTCTTTGAGCCAGTAGCGGAACTCAGGTTTAACCTCGATGTGTTGGAACCGTGTGCTACCGCCGCTAAACGACCAGGGATTCCAGCTCACGGGAATGTCGATGGAGGTGTGACCGCCGGTACGGAATTCGATGCCGAGGTTCATTGTGGTAGTGATGTCACTCAACAGGTTGGTTTTAATGTTCCAAGTGGGAAGGGTGTATTCATCCTTGTCCCTGCTTTGCGCCATAAGCATCGTCGGAACGATCAGGAGCGCCACGAGAATAAATTTTTTCATAATCTTAATACATTATTAGTTGGTTAAACTTTTCGTAATGGGTCTCTATGCACATTTCGTGCCAAACCCCCTTCTACAATCCCGTGCCAAACCTACTCTTCCTTGAGGTCGGCGTTACTCGAAGCAGCGATCAGCGCGAGATTCATCACGGAGCGCTCGTCGGCGGTTTCGCTCTGCGGATGGATATTTTTCCACAACCCCAGCAGCACCGGCCCTGTGATTTCGGCTCCGCCCAACATATCCATCATCTTATAGGCGATGTTGGCCGAAGCGGCTCCTGGGAAGATCAGCGTGTTCACTGCCCTGTCGCCCAGCTTATTGAAGGGATAATAATCGCGCCGCAGATTCACGTCGAGCGCCGTGTCCGCCTTCATTTCGCCCTCGACCAACAGGTCGGGATGGCTTTCTTGCAATATCTTCACGGCAGTGGCCATTTTCACGGAGTCGGGCTCGGTATCGGTACCAAAGTTAGAGTTGGACAATAACGCAATCACCGGTTCATAGCCAAAATGTTTCACAGCCTGAGCCGCCCGTAACGTTATTTCAGCCAACTCCTCGACTGTCGGATTCGGGTTTACCACAGTGTCGGCAAAGAACATCGGCCCCTTTTTGGTACTCACGATGTGCATCCCGGCAAGGGTTTTGCCCTGAGCATCGAAAATTTCGCGCACGGGTTCCAACGCACGAGTATAGCGACGGCTGTAATCCACAATCGCACCGTCGGCATCGCCCGCCACAACGGCCATTAGTGTAAACCACTGCCTCATCCCCATTCTGAACACCGCCTCGTTAAGGCTCATTCCCTTGCGTTGTAGCCGCTCGTGCAACATTTTACCGTATTTTTCGCGACGATATTTTTCAGCGTCGGAAGCAAAGTCGATGATCTCGACCCCCTTAAGCTCAACGTGTTGTTCGGCAGCAATTGCAGCGATGTGTGCACTGTTACCAACCAAAATGGGCACTATGAGCTCCTCGCGCGCCAATACAGAAGCCGCACGAATCACAGCGGTCACCTCGCCATTACTGAACACAATCCGTTTCCGGGGAGCAGTAACTACCATCGTACGGATACGACGCATCAGTCGGTTGTCGCGCCCCATTCTATGCTCCAACTCGTGACTATAAACCTCCCAGTCGATGATTTTCTTGCGCGCCACACCCGAAGCAATAGCCGCTTTTGCCACGGCCGTGGAGATGCGCGACAAAAGGCGGGGATCCAAAGGTTTGGGAATCAGATACTCCTTACCAAAACGGATACTGGAGTTGCTGTAAGCCGAGGCAACGCTTTCCGGCACAGGTTCGCGTGTTAGTTCCGCCAGAGCGTGCACCGCAGCGATTTTCATCGCCTCATTGATTGATGTAGCGCGAACGTCGAGTGCACCTCTGAATATATAAGGGAACCCAAGCACGTTGTTCACCTGATTGGGATAGTCACTGCGGCCCGTGGCGAAGATGATGTCGGGACGCGAGGCCATAGCTTCCTTGTAAGAGATTTCGGGATGCGGATTGGCCAGTGCGAACACGATCGGATCCGAGGCCATCGAACGCACCATCTCTTTTGTCACAACATCGGCAACCGAAAGACCCAGAAAAACGTCAGCGCCCTTTAGAGCATCCCCCAGAGTGTCGGCAACGGTGTCTACGGCGAACTCTTTCTTGGCAGTGTTCAAATCGGTACGTCGCAGGTTCAAAACCCCCTTACTGTCGCACATTATCATATTTTCGGCTTTCACACCGAGTTCCTTGTAGAGTTTTGCGCACGACACGGCGGCGGCCCCGGCGCCATTAACTACTACGCGAACTTTTGCTATATCTTTTTTGTTGATCTTGAGAGCGTTAAGCAGCGCAGCAGCCGAAATTATGGCCGTACCGTGCTGGTCGTCGTGCATAACGGGGATGTCGAGCTCCTTTTTAAGCCGCTCCTCGATCACAAAACATTCCGGCGCCTTGATGTCCTCCAAGTTTATACCCCCGAACGTGGGCGAGATGCTCTTGACCGTCTCTATGAAGCGATCTACATCAGAGGCATCCACTTCGATGTCGAATACATCTATATCAGCGAATGTTTTGAATAGCAGACCCTTACCCTCCATAACAGGTTTACCGGCGAGAGGGCCGATATTGCCGAGACCCAAAACGGCGGTACCATTGGAGATAACTGCTACCAAGTTGCCCTTAGCGGTATATTTGTATGCATCCTGCGGATTTTTCTCAATCTCAAGACACGGCTCCGCGACTCCCGGTGAATAGGCCAACGCAAGGTCGGTCTGCGTGGAGTAAGGTTTAGTTGGAATAACTTCGATCTTGCCCGGACGACCCTCCGAGTGATAGGCGAGGGCTTCGCGGCGAAGGCTTTTAGACGACGACATAGGTTTCAATTTTTAAGCGTACAAATTGGTTCAAAATTACGCATTTTTTCACAATAAAACACCCTCCCACGCCATTTTTGGCGGGGAGGGTGTCAATTCCTACTGTTAGCCTCACGCCCTTTTGCGAGTGAACAGACTTACAATAAGCAGCAAAACCACGGCACCGATCACGGCCACAATGAGTTGCCACAGAAGGCCATAGCCGCCCGCACCTGCCAAACCCATCAACCAACCACCCAGCACAGCGCCCACGACGCCAACAAGCAGATTAATCCAAAAACCTGAACCTGAGCCCTTAACGATGAGGCCGCCCAACCAACCGGCCACCAGCCCGATGAGAATAAACCATACGAAATTCATAGTACGAAATTTTTTTAATGAGTGAATGTTTTCAACGAGAAAGAGTGTCAATCATCGTGCCAAAAACATCGTTCCGAAGAATTTTGGTTGGTGAAAAGTGGGTAGCGAATTCTCGATGGGACTCCACGACAGATAATGAGGCGTGGGCAGCCGGTCACCGCACTTGTAAAAGTTGGCCCGTAGCGCTCTTCCGGGCAGCGTTGGCACCCGTGAAAGCGAGAAAACCTCTACGGGAATAGCCACCGTCAGCGTCCAGTGAAAATCACCTTCCATTATTCCGAAAGCCTTCCGGGGCAGAGACGGGAGACGCCGGATTCTCCCGATGGCATCTTCCAACATCACAAGTGGCTCGCTGGGTGTTCGGGCGTGCAAAATCCCATAACCGATGCAGTTCATTTCAAAGTTATAGTAGATGTCGGGGCTGTCCGGGTCGGGTGCAACGAAAAACTCCACACAAGAATCCTGCCAGGGACGGCCGTTGTCCGCGATAAACGTCGCGCGAATCTGGCTCTCGTGAACGTAGAACTTGATGTAAATCTCCTCTTCGGAATATGCGATTTTGAAGACGGCTTCGGGTTTAGCAGGAAACTGTTGCGGCCAGTTCACCTGATCAATGGCGTGCGTCTCGAAATAGTCCACTTCAAAGAGCGAATCTACCCTCTCTATCGCCGGAGCAACACCCCAATCGACCAGCGGCACGGTCAGCTCGCGCAGTTGTGTCACCGCCGATCCTTGGGCTTGCGCCGCCGTTACCCACGTTATTGACCCAAGTAGAAGAGCGCCTGCCCACTGACCTGCAAGAGAGATATTTCGCATATTTTCGTATTGTATTGCGCTACCAGCAGACGCTCCTCACTATCCAGCAGGCTCTTCTGTGCCTCTCTCATCTCGATGCCCGACAGATCGCCCAGCAGGTTGCGCTCCCGTGCGATCTCATAATTCTGACGTGCCGACACGAGATTTTGACGCTCCAGCGAGAGCAACTGCAGGTTATTTTGGTAGGCTTGCCAGAACGTCGCCAGATCGGCGATCAGCGTTGTCTCCACTTCGGCTCGACGCAGCCCGGCATTATCGACCTGTATACGCGCGTTGCGAATCTCGCGCCGACGATTACCATCGAAAATCGTGAAACCCATCTGCAGATTGGCATCGGGGCCCCAAGTGTGTCTTTTACGTGTACCGCCGCGATCATAGGTATTTGCCGCATAGCCATATCCGGCATTCAGACGCAGGAAAGGATAGTTGCGAGACTGAACCATCTTCAGATCGAGTCCCGCTACCGTTTCGCTCCGCCGAATATGCTCAAGTTCAGCGCTCTGGGCCATCAATCCTTCGAGCAATTCACTCCACCGCAGGCTCTCATCGATTGTGATCACCGAGTCGCTCACGGCAAAATTTTCATCCACCACGGGGTTGGCCATCATCTCGTTAAGATTGATACGGGAGGTTGCGATTCGCTCTTTTTGAGTAATATACAGCGACGAGTCGGCATTGAAGTCCACCCTCGCCTGCAATACATCCAAACGCGACCCCTGGGCATCACCGAGCAGATAACGCGACTCGACAATGCGTAAACGTTCGCGGGAAAGCCCCACGGCATATTCGTAGTTGCGAAGGCGGATAGTTTGTTGAATATAATTGTAATATTCCGCCGTCAGTGAGGCCACAAAATCCTCGATCGTGATGCGCGCTGCCAGCTCGCCCATCTGTTCCAACTCTCTGAGTCGCTTCCAGTTGGTAAGCACACTGAAGCCATTCGAGATCGTCCACGAAACATCCAGCCCGGCCGAAAGTCCCTGAGTGACGGCACCGTGCTCTTCAGTCGTCTCTCCCTCGAAAGGTGTCGTGCGCGTACCGTCCGAAGCCACATTATACCCCGCCGTCAGCCCCACTTCGGGTAGAAAACCTGCGTTCCCAAGGGTTGCATTGTTAGCAGCGATCTGACTCTCCCCTCGCGCTATGCGCACAGAGTAGTTCTTCTCCAACCCAACCTGCAAACACTCGCTCAAGGAGTAACTCCTCTCCTGCGCCTTCGCCGGAACGATCGCCAACAACGCCACAACGACAGTTGCGATAAGTCCTTTAGGAAGTTTGCTATGGTCGGTGGAGATATAAGAATAAATAGCCGGCACGATATAGAGCGTCATAATAGTCGAAATAAGCATCCCGCCCGTTACCGCCACACCCATCGCGATGCGGCTCTGTGCCCCTTCGCCCGACGCGAACGCCAGTGGCAAAAGGCCCAAAATGGTAGCGAAACTGGTCATCAAAATCGGCCTGAGGCGTTGTAGCGATGCATCCAAAATCGCCGTCCCTTTGGCCTCGCCCGCAGCCTGTTTTTGGTTGGCGAACTCTACGATCAAAATCCCGTTCTTTGCTACAAGACCGATCAGCATAATGATACCGATCTCAGAGAATATATTCATCGTGATCCCAGCCCCGAACATAAATATCAGTGCTCCTGCAACAGCCAAAGGCACGGTGAGCATAATAACCAGAGGATCTTTGAAACTCTCGAATTGCGCCGCCAAAACCAAATAAATCAACACGATGGCAAGAATAAACGCAAACATCAGTGACGAGGCGCTCTCGCGGAATTCCTTGCTTTCACCCGACAACGCAGTACGGAACGTATCGTCCAACACCTCTGCTGCGATCCTGTCCATCTCGTCGAGCCCCTGCCCTATCGTGTAACCCCTACTCAGCCCTGCCGATACCGTCGCCGCCACAAAGCGGTTATAGCGATACAGTTGCGGCGGAGCAATACTCTCGTCGATAGAAACAAGGTTGTCCATCTGGATCATCTGACCGGCGTTGTTGCGAATGTACATCGAGCTCAGGTCGGTGGGTTTGTTTCGTTGTTGGCGGTTGATCTCCCCAAGAATCTCATACTGCTTGCCGTTCATATAGAAGTATCCCATTCGCTGACCGCTCAGGCCATATTGAAGTGTTTGGGCAATATTCTGCGTACTAACTCCCAACAGGTTGGCCTTATCGCGATTGATCGAGATGCGCGCTTCGGGCTTGGTGAACTTAAGGTTCACATCGGCCATCTGGAACACCGGGCTCTCGTTCACTTTTTGCAGGAACTGGGGCAATACCTCTCTCAGACGCTCGATGTCCGTAGCCTGCAAAACATACTGTATAGGCATCCCGCCACGACCGCCGCCGAAAGTGGATTGTTGCTGCACAAACGCACGCGCCGCACTCTTGGAGCGAACCGCCGCACTGAGTTCCTCGGCGATCTCCATTTGGGAGCGATCACGATCGGCCAAATCCTTGAGCTGAATCTGAAGGTTACCGCCGCCACCCATAACGCGAGCCGTGATAAACTCCGACTCGTCACCCACCACCTCTTCGGCCAACAGGTTTATGTCCTCGGTGTAATCGCGCATATATTCGTAAGTGATCCCCTCAGGCCCCATCGTACGCACCGACACGGACGAACGGTCTTCCAGCGGTGCCAACTCGGCCGGGACCAGGTTCCACAACAATACAATAAGAACAACCATCCCGCCCACTATTGGCAGGGCTATCCAACGCCGTTTCAGGAATGCTGCCAATGAACGCCTATAGAAGTCATTCAACCACACAAAGAACGGTTCGGTCTTGCGATAGAGCCAGCTCTGTTTTTCGTGCCGCCGCAGGATTCGGGTCGAAAGCATCGGCGTCAGCGTGAGTGCAGCAAATGCCGAAATGGCCACCGCTCCCGAAATCACAAGGCTGAACTCGCGGAACAATCGCCCCGTCATTCCGCTCATAAATACGATCGGCAAGAACACTGCCACAAGCGTAATTGTCGTGGAAACAATGGCAAAAAAGATTTCTTTCGCCCCCTCGATACCTGCTTCGCGCGGTCTCATCCCACGCTCGATCCGGATGTAAATATTTTCCGTCATCACAATTGCATCGTCCACCACAAGCCCGATAGCCAACACCACCGCAAGCATTGTGAGCGTGTTGATCGAGAACCCCGCTACATACATTATAAAGAACGTCCCGATCAACGACACAGGGATTACCACAACAGGAACAAGTGTCACGCGCCAGTCACGCAGGAACAGGAATATAATGATGATCACCAGCAAGAATGCCACCCAGACCGTCTCCACCACCTCGGAAATAGACGCGCGAATGAAGCGTGTGTTGTCGAACCCGTAACTCGTCGTAACGTCATCCGGCAGGTCTTTTTGCATCATCTCGATACGCTCATACACTGCGTCGGCAATCTCGATGTGGTTGGCCCCCGGCTGCGGAATCACGATAACCCCGACCATCGGTATACCGTTGATCTTCATATAGGAGCGCATATCGCGCGGACTCAACTCGGCGCGACCCACATCCCGCAAGCGAACTACCCTCTGACCGTCAGTACGTATAATCAGGTTGTTAAATTCGTCCGCCGTGTGCATAAGGCCCAATGTGCGGATACTCAGTTCTATCGTGTTACCCTCTATGGAACCGGAAGGAAGTTCGACATTCTCGCGATCTACGGCGCTCTTGACATCCATCGTGGTGACGCCGTGAGCCGCCATCTTCACCGGATCCAACCACAGACGCATCGCATAACGCTTCTCGCCCCAAATCTCCACGCCACTAACGTTGTTGATCGTCTGCAACTGCTCCTTAATGGTCAGGTCGGCGATCTCTGAAATCTCCAGCAGCGAACGTTGATCACTCTGCACGGCCACCATTAAAATCGGATTGGCATCGGCATCGGCTTTGGTCACGGTTGGTGGATCACAATCGCGCGGCAGATAGCGTTGCGAACGGGAGACCTTGTCCCTAACATCATTTGCAGCGGTCTCCAGCGGCACCGAAAGTTCGAACTCGACGGTAATGCGGCTCTGGCCCTGCGACGAAACGCTGGTAAGTGACCGGATACCGGGAATACCGTTAATGTTCTGCTCCAGGGGCTCGGTGATCTGATTTTCGATAACGTCGGCATTCGCTCCAGGGTACGAAGTGCTGACCGTGATGATGGGGTTGTCCACCGATGGATATTCCCTTACACCCAACGAGTTGAAGCCGATGAACCCGAACAGCAGGATCACCAGCGAAAACACCGTCGCCAAAACAGGACGCTTTATACTGAGCTCGGAAATGTTCATCGTAAGTTCTGAAGTTTTATGGGTAAGCCTTCACGCAATTGCAATGTTCCCGTAGTAATGAGTGTATCGCCGGGCATAAGGCCCGTAATGACCTCCACCTGGGAATCGGTCCGCTGGCCGGCCTCGATATTAACCCCTCTGGCAACCCCGCCGCGAGCCACGAACACTTTGTCGATACCCATCTCCTTGACCACCGCCTCGGAAGGGACCACAATTGCGTTGCCCTGCTCATAAAGTGTTATCGACACTGCTGCATAACGCCCCGGCATCAACTGACCACGATAGTTGGGATAGAGAGCCTTGACGTCCAGTTGGCGCGTGCTCAAATCCACCTCCGACGAAACGGCATAGACCTCGGCCTGAAACGCATCCAGATAACCATCCACAGTGAAAGTAACCTTGGTGCCCTGACGAACGGCATCGACATATTTTTCGGAGACGGAGAAGTTGAGCTTCAGCGGAACGATCTTTGTGAGGCGCGCAACAGTCGTAGTAGGTGACGCCCAAGCCCCCTCGCTCACGTAACGGAACCCGATCACCCCGTCGAACGGAGCGCGAAGTTCGGTTTGAGCAATGTTGGCCTTCACCAACTCGATATCCGCTTGAAGCATTGCCAGCGAAGTTTGAGCCTGCTCGTAAGCCTCGCGGCTGACGGCATCCCTTTCTAAAAGTTCTCTTTGCCGATAGAGTCTGTCCTCAGAGAGTTTGAGCTGTGCCTCTAATTTTTTGAGTTGGGCCTGTAGCGGTTCGTCGTTGATCTTGGCCAACAGCTCGCCCTTTTTCACCCCTGTGTCTTCACGGAAATAGATATTCGTGATCTTTCCGGAGGTTTCGAAGGCCAGATTTACCTCTTCGTCAGCCGTAATGGTAGCGGTGATGTTATCCAGCGCAAAGGTCAGCGGTTGTTGGCCGATGATCATACCCTGCACTTGCAGTGCGTTCCGTCCTCCACTGCCACCTGTCATTACTCCGGGCCCTTCGTCGGTTTTTTTCCACACCAGTTGGTAGAGCACCACTCCCACTATTACTATTCCGATGGCCCCCAGTGCCACCCACCTGTTTGTAGATTTTTTCATTGATTAGTGGTTTTGTCGATAATTTTCAAAGTTAGAAAAAATCGACAAAACCACAAAACCAAATCCGCGAATCGGAAAAAATCAGTCGTAAACCAGCTCCAGTTCGTCCACGTACATCAGACTGCCCGAGGTACCTGCTACGGAGCCTGTGCCGGCTATGAAGTAGTTACAGTTTTTGGACGAGGTCACGAGCAAATACAGCTGAGTATTAGAAGGTAGCGGCGCGTCGGTAAAGTACTCCATATCGACGGAGAATTCGCTCCAAGAAGCCTGCTCTTGGGCACTCACGAACGACCCATAGGCGAGAACGCCGTCCGCATCGCGCGAAAAATCGACGAACGAAGAGATGTTTGTATCCACGGTGAACGGAATGTCCCTCCCGTCGGGCGAGGCCCACAAAGCAACACAAACGTGCAACGAGTCGGGTGAGCCCATCCACTGATCGCGTGTGAGGCCAAAGGGATGGATCGCCACGTGCGCATCACTGACTCGGTCGATGGGTTGTGGAAAGTATTTGTACCAACCCTTGAGTCCACGCGGCTTGCTCTGCCAGTTGTGACCCAAATCGCAGGTCGCGTCCAGACCGTTGAACTTACCGAATTTACCGAAATAGATGTTCCCACCGGCAGCCTTGAAGACGACCCACGTGGATTCCAATCGCGCAGCGCGACCCGCGGGATTTGCCGGAGAGCCCTCGCCGGGTTCCGTCGGGGTGGAGTTACTCGGCCCAAGCAAGGCGACACCCCCGTTGCCGGTATCCCACCAGCGATCCTGTTCCCAAACGCCGCCTTCCGGCCACGGGTTCCAAGTGCGGGTGCCGGTCATATTCCACTCATCGAAATTGCCTCCGGGCAGCGCTCGTTTAAGATCGAACGTTCGCGTTGCCGAAACTGTCCAGGTATATGAGGCGATTGTCGTGATGACAATTTGGAGCGGAGCCGAAAGGTCGATCACATCGCCGACCCCTACGCTACAGGTCGCCGTTGGGCCAAGTGTAAGTTTCGTGACGCTGATGTGAGTCAGATCCACTCCCTCGCCCACCTCTATACTTACCGTGCGTGTTGCTACGTTGATCTGCGAACGGGTTTGTCCCTCTACCTCAAAGGCCGTGATGATCCCCTCGATATCGGGTGCCAGCTCCAGCTGCTCGATCTGGCCACAAGAAGTCCAGGCGACGAGCGCCAAAATCAAAAATCGTTTCATAAATAAAACGTCATACCGAAGGCCACCGACCAGAAGTCGAACTTGGCCGAGATATTATGCGTGGTGCGCGAACCGAGTTCCGGCGGAAGAACTTCATCCGAAGTAGGTGCAACGGTGGTTTCCTGAGTAAGTTTCTTATACTCATAGCCCAGCAGGCCAATCTGCAGTTCGATAGCCAATGAATTGGTGATGAAACAAGTAGCTCCAGGAGCAAATCCAAGACGGAAATTGCGTGACTTTTGATAGGTCGAGCGCTTGAAAGTACCGGCATCGGTCACCCCGCTGTCTTCGCGCTGAGTGCCGCCGCCATAACCTGCCTGCACCTCGTTAAAGAGTAGCAGCCGCCTGCTCGAACCCAAACCTATGTAGTAACGATAAGAGATATATCCCATATAGGTATTGCTCTGATACTGATACTTGAGTCCGTCTTCTCCAAATAGCATAGAGTTCAATTCCGGCGTGATATGGAACACCACATCGTCCATATCTATGAGCTGGTGGCGGTACTGGAACCTCACTCCGATAGACTGGTTGTTGGCAAACACGTAGTGCACCATAGGACTGATATTCAAAGAATTACCCTTGCCTGCAAGATCATTCACGATGAACACGTCATAGTTGTCATTCGAGCTGTTGGAGAACGAGGCGTTAATCCCCGCTACCCACATTCCCTTCGGCATTGATGGGGTTCTGGTATCGAACGCGAGACCGCGGTCAAACCTTTCACGACGCGAGAGTCCTCCCTTATTTTGCGCCAAAGCCGCCTCGCTACAAAGCAAGACGGCTAAGGACATCATTAATATTGCGCGTTTCATTATTCAGCGGCAACAAAGTTCAGTTCGAGATCTTTGGTCAGTTCGTGACCGGCAGGATCCTTAACGGTGAGAGAGAAGGTAGCGCTGAATTCGGTCTCGCCGGCTCCGGCGGCTATTCCGTAGAGCATAGGAATGAACTCGGAAATATCGAAGTTCACCGCGCTTTTGCCTTTCACGGCATCGCCGTTAGGCAATCCGATAGGGGTCAAAACGTCCGCCAAAGGGCCGGGATTGGCAAGGTCGATAGCAGTATCGAGATGCATTACGGCCAAACCGGCAGTGAAAGCCTGACTGGTGGAGGAGATTTCGACGATAAGATTTTCAATAGTCAGAGGAGCGTTAATGCCGACCACCACTTCTATACCGCCGAGAGCTTCCGCGGGGGTAATTTCGATAGGTTCATCGGCACCGGTTATGAAAACATACTCCAAGTCATCGACGAATTTCATCTTGGCGGTTTCGGTCTTAGTGACATTTTTAGCGTCCTTTGCAGTGATGGTCACGTCGAACTGATTGATACCGCCGGGAACAGTATAGATCATCGGCATAAAAGCCACAAGGCTGAAACCGACATTCTTTGCACCGGCAACTTTACTGCCGGTGGGGAAGCCAAAACCTTCCATAGCGGCAGCCTGATCGCCGGTCAATGTAGCCAAATCGAACGTACCCGCAAAACCCATTTCGGTCAGAGCGCCGTTGATGGCTGCATTGTCCGTGGTGAGTTTCAGAGACAGCGAAGTCAGACCTTCGTCGGCCTTGACAACGATCGAGAATGGTGCCTGACTGGCCGGCAAATCTGCGCGAGTATTATTCACAGGCAAGAACATCGCCAAATCGCTGTATTTGATCTCGTTCACCTGAGTGAAGCTCAAATCGGAGGTAATGGTCAATTCAGAGGGCTTGGGATCGCCGCCATTGTCATCGCAACCGGCCAAAACAGCGCCGATCAGCGCAAATGCAAGAAATACAAACTTTTTCATAACGTCTTTTTTAAGTTTAATGTTGGGGGCAAAGGTAATCTTTTTTTTCGGATCGGCACCAATTCGTCGATAAATTTTGCCTGTTCATCGATAATGTTATCATTTCGTTAAGTCGTATTGCGTTCGGGAATTTATCCCTACTTTTGTCGCTATGAAAAGAGCAGTTATCCGCGGAATCGAAGCTTCGATTCCAGAGTACGTACTTAACAATCAAGAAATTGAACAACTCGTCGATACCTCCGACGAGTGGATTCGCGAGCGCACGGGCATCGTGGAGCGCCACATTTTAAAACAGGACGGACTGGGCACCTCCGAGATGGGTGCGGACGCGGTTCGCAAGCTGTTGGCCGCAACCGGAACGAGCGTCGATGAGGTAGATATGTTGGTCTGTGCCACCGTTACGCCCGATATGCTTTTCCCCGCCACGGCCAACATCATCTGCGACAAAGTCGGCATAAAAAACGTCTGGGGATTCGACATCAATGCAGGGTGCAGCGGTTTTATCTATTCGTTCACGGCGGTGGATGCGTTCATACGCGCAGGGCGGGCTAAGAAGATCATTTTGGTCTGCGGCGAGAGGATGAGCGGCATAACCGACTACACCGACCGCAACACCTGCCCGCTGTTCGGCGACGCAGCAGTGGCAATGCTCGTCGAGGGAACGGACGATCCCAACGAGGGCCTCATAGATTACGAGCACCACGTGGATGGCATCGGTCGCCACTATCTCTATCAAAAGGCAGGTGGCAGTTGCTACCCTCCTACGGCAGAGACCGTTGCAAGACGCGAACACTTCATCTATCAGGACGGCAAGACAGTCTTCAAGTATGCCGTCAGCAATATGGCCGATGTGTCGGTGGCGATGATGGAGAAGAACAATCTCAAGCCCGAAGACATCGCCTATCTGATCCCCCATCAGGCCAACCTGCGTATTCTCGCAGCGACGGGCCACCGGATGGGTCTTTCGGACGACAAGATTCTGGTAAATATCGAGCGCTTCGGTAACACCGCCGGCACATCCATACCGCTGGTGTTGTGGGACTTCAAAAACCGCTTCAAGAAGGGCGACAATCTGATTATCTCCGCTTTCGGTGCCGGCTTCACTTGGGGAGCGTTATATTACAAGTGGGGGATTTAAGCAGCGTCACCTACGCACGACAAATTTCCACTATGACTTCGACGGCCTTCCTCATTTCGGTGAGGGAGGCTTTTTCCTGAAGGCTGTGGAAGTTCTTTCCGCCGGTGAACAGATTCGGACACGGCAGGCCGAGATACGATAGTCGCGCACCGTCGGTTCCGCCGCGGGCAGGCACTATCACCGGCTCCACACCCACCGCCCGCATCGCTCTTTCCGCGCGCTCGATGATATGCGGACATAGGACCATCACCTCATACATATTATAATACTGGTCCTTGATGTCCATCGTCGCCATCCCCTCACCCTTATTGACACGCTCCACCGCCTCGGTCAGTGCTCTTTTACGGATCTCGAAATTCGTGCTGTCGAAGTCTCGGATAATATACTCCATCTCGGCGTGCTCCACCGTTCCCACCAGTCGAGTCAGGTGGTAAAAACCCTCTCGCCCATCGACCAACTCGGGCCTTTCATCTTCGGGTAGCATCGCATCGAGCTCGATGGCTATCCGTAATGCACTCACCATCTTACCTTTCGCATCACCCGGATGGGCGCTTTTGCCGATGATCGTTATGAGCGCCTCGGCAGCGTTGAAGTTTTCATACTCCAGCTCACCCAAGTATTCGCCATCCATCGTGTAGGCAAAATCGGCTCCGAACGCCTCTACGTCGAACCCATCCACCCCGCGCCCGATCTCCTCATCGGTGGTGAACGCCAGCCGTACTTGCCCGTGCTTCACACCTCCCGCGAGCAGGATCTCGGTGGCGGTCATTATCTCTGCCACACCGGCCTTGTCATCCGCACCCAACAAAGTCGTGCCGTCGGAGGAGATGGTATCGCCATTTATCTGAGGCTTTACCCCTGCACCGGATGCATCGGGGGAAGTATCCACGTGGGCCAAAAAACCTATTACCGGTTCGTCTTCCCGTCCCGCACTCGCCGGTATCGTTGCAGTGAGGTAGCTCTCGTGTAACTCCACCTCAGCTGCTCCCATCTCTCGCAACTCCTGCGCAAGATACTGTAACATAACGATTTGACCAGCGGTAGACGGTGTGGTCTCACTGCGAGGGTCGCTCTGCGTGTCGAATGTGACATATCTAAGAAACCTGTCGAGTAATTTCATCTGCAATCTGTTCCATTAACCAGCGGGGGGTGGATGTGGCGCCGCAAATCCCGACAGAGACTGCCGCGGCCAGACTTTTGCGTAGCTCCGATTCGCCATCGGCGTTCAGACCGCTGGTATTCTCTATTTTATAGCTATTAGGATTTGCGGCCCTCACCGCCTCGAACAATGCTTTACCATTGGAGCTCTTGGCTCCGGTCACAAAAATCACAACATCGAACCGGCGTGCGAATTCAGTCAAATGCTCCTCACGACCTGATACTTGCCGGCAAATCGTGTCCTTAATCGTGACGCCATCCGTTCCTGTCCCGTCCCTTTGTTCCGCCCGCCGCCGAATCTCTTCGCTGAGCCGCCGGAATTCAGCAAGACTACTGGTGGTTTGCGCCAAAAAATATATCGGGCGTGCAAAATCTACCTGTTCGAGGTCGCCCTCGCTCTCGACGACAATCACCTGTCCGTCCGCGCAACCGGCGAGTCCGCGCACCTCGGCGTGACCGGGCTTGCCGAATATAACCACCTTCCCGCCCACACGTTCCATTTGCGCATACGCCTCGGCCACAGTACGTTGCAGGGCTGCGACCACGGGGCAGGTCGCATCCACGAGTTCGATGCCGTATTCACGCGCCGCCTCATAAGTTGCCGGTGGTTCGCCGTGGGCACGAATCAGTATCCGCCTTCCAGCAAGGTCGGCCAAATCGGCATCTTCCGGCACTACTTCCAGTCCCAGTCCAACCAGTCGCTCCACCTCGGCACTGTTATGAACAATGTCGCCCAAAGAGACAAGAGGTTTTTTACACACAGCCATTTCGCCGTCGGCGTTCCCACTCACTGCAGCCGTTGCGGCCTCGGCCTGCGAAATGGCGCGAACTACCCCGAAACAAAACCCCGATCTGTCGTCTATCTCAATCTGCATAGTTGTTCTTCCACCCAAGTCATCTGCTCATTGAGGGTCATATTGCTATTATCCAACACGATAGCATCAGGAGCCTGACGCAAGGGGCTGATTTCGCGTGTTTGATCCAACAAATCGCGCTGACGGATATTCTCTTCGATCTCGGCGAGCGACACCTCCTGACCCGCAGCTTGTAACTCCTCATAACGCCGCCTCGCACGAACAGCGGGGTCGGCCGTCAGGAAAATTTTCAGGTCGGCGTCCGGAAAGACCACTGTGCCGATGTCTCGCCCATCCATCACCACGCCTCCCCGTCGTCCCATCTCCCGCTGTACCGCCACCAACTTTTCGCGCACCGCCGGCAACCGACTCACCTGGCTCACCAAATTACTCACCTCAATCGAGCGGATTCGGGGATCGGCAGCCAACTCGCGAACATCTATGCGGTCGAGCGCGGCGATAAGATCACTCTCGTCCAGCACACCGCCGCGAACAATTCCGTGCTCCAAAGCCCACAGGGTCACAGCACGATACATCGCTCCGGAGTCGATAAACTCATACCCCAGCCGAGCTGCGATCGCACGTGCAAAGGTGCTCTTGCCGCCCGATGAAAATCCGTCTATCGCGATGGTCAGTTTTTTCATATCCGCAAAGATAACTATATTTGTGGTATGAAAAATTTTCTTTTGGTCCTGGCTGCGGCGGTGTTGATGTCGCTGGGTTGGTGGCAGGCTACCGGGCTGACTATGCTCGTGGGGTTTGTTCCGCTTCTGATTCTTGCATCGCGTTACGACCGTTCAGCGCGCTCGTTCTGGCGGATGATGGGCTGGGTGATGCTCTTTATAGTGCTGTGGTATGGGATGAGCGTTTGGTGGGTGTGGTATGCGACTCCAGCTGGCCCGATCGCGGCGACGTTCTTCGCGTGCATCTACACCGGCCTTGCTTTTATGCTTTGGTTTTGGATCTCCAAGCGCGCACCTAAGGCCCTATCGTACACAATCTTAGTAACAGTTTGGACTCTCGGCGAATGGGTTTACAATTTCTCTCAGGCTTCGTTTCCGTGGCTGAACATCGGCAACGGATTCGCGCACGACATTTGGGCAGTGCAGTGGTACGAATGGACAGGCGTTTACGGCGGAACCATCTGGGTATTAGTTACTAACATACTTATTTACGAGTATGCTATTTTACGGCGACGCTGGTTGGCGCCCACCCTCTCCGTCATTATCCCCTTGATTATTTCGCTGACCATCTACTTTACTTACAAAGAACCAACGCGAACGGCCAGAGTGACCATCGTCCAGCCCAATATGGATCCCTACTTGGATGTGGATCGAGATGTGAGGCTCCAAAATTTGCTCGATCTGGCCGGTGAAGCTCCCGCCGATGTTCAGTTTATCGTGATGCCCGAAGGAGCTTTGGATGAGTTTCTTATGGAGGGTCGGTTGGGCGATTCGCCTTCGCTGGTGACCTTTCGTAACCTCGCGGCGCAAAAATTCCCACAGGCGACCATAGTTCTGGGCGCGACCACCTATAAACCTTATGGGACGACCAAAGCCACCGAAACCGCACGCGGCGATGCCCAAAACGGATTTTATGACATCTACAATACCGCCATCGCAATCGACTCGACCGGCCGTGCCTACCTGCACCACAAGGCAAAACTGGTAATCGGCACCGAGATGATGCCCACCTGGCGCTGGATCGGGGCGCTGAAATGGGTGGTAAAAGATTTAGACAGCTACGTGGGACAATTGGGATATGGTACTGTGCGTCAGGTGTTCGATAACGGCGAGGTTTATGCCGGTGCTGGGATCTGTTGGGAGTCCGTCTTCGGCGAATACTTCGCCGAGTTCGTTCGAAACGGCGCCGAAGTGATGTTCATCATCACCAACGACGGCTGGTGGCGCAACACCCCCGGCTATCGCCAGCACTTTGACTATGCACGCCTTAGGGCCGTCGAGACTCGCCGCTCCGTCGCCCGAAGCGCAAATACCGGCAAAAGCGGTTTCATCACTTCGCGCGGCGACGTTCGCGAAACTTTGGGTTGGAACGAACGCGGCACTTTGACGGACGATGTTTCACTCAATCGCAGCCTGACTTTTTACGTTCGCTTCGGCGACTATCTTTGTCGTATATCTCTGCTGATCTTTGGATTAAGCATCCTTTATTTCATAGCTTATCGCATAAAGCGACGTGACCTACTCTGAGGCCATAGACTTTTTGTTCAACTCGCTACCCGTTTGGGAGCAGCAAGGTGCAGGAGCGTATAAGCCTGGAATTGACCGCATTGCTGGATTCTTACCAACACTCGGCTTGGATGCCCACACCGTTCCTGCCATCCACGTCGCCGGCACGAACGGCAAAGGTTCCACGGCGAGTATGTTGGCTGCGGTATTACAGTCTGCAAGCAAAGAAAACGGCGGCGGCGCTGTGGGTCTTTTCACCTCACCTCATCTTGTCGATTTCCGCGAGCGCATTCGGATCGACTGTCAGATGATCAGCGAGGAAGCCGTGATTGAATTCACCGAGCTTTACAAAGAGGAGATGGTGGCTCTGGGGCTCACTTTTTTCGAGATGACGACCGCAATGGCCCTGTGGTGGTTTTCGCGTGAGGGAGTCCAAATCGCCATTATAGAAGCGGGACTCGGCGGGCGACTCGACTCGACCAATATCATCACTCCATTGGTCAGCATAATCACCAATATCGGACTGGAGCACACTCAATATCTGGGCAGTACAATCGCCGCCATTGCCTCCGAAAAGGCCGGCATCATCAAGCCCGGCGTACCTGTCGTCGTCGGCCAAACCGACCTCGAAAGCGCCCCCGTTTTCCGTGCCTGCGCCCAGAAGTTAGGCTCGCCTATTATCTTCGCAGACTCAAATCAAACACCTCAACTCCGACTCGACCTGCAGGGCGATCACCAGAAAAAAAACTTAGCCACGGTGCTTGCGGCGGTGGATATTCTGCGCGCTCAGGGATTCAGGATTTCCGACGAAGCCTTGCGCACCGGACTTGCCAACACCATATCGCTAACTGGTCTTCGCGGTCGTTGGGAGATGCTGCAGCAGACACCTTTAGTGGTTTGCGACACTGCTCATAATGCCCACGGATTCAAAGAGATAGTTTCCCACATAGAGCGTACCCTCGCCGATCTGCGCCATACCATCCCCTACGCTCGGCTTTTTATGATTCTGGGGTTCGCTGCCGACAAAGATCTCGATGCCATCATCCCCCTGCTTCCCACCGACGCCCACTACATCCTCACCCAAGCCGCCACATCTCGCGCAATGCCTGCCGAGGATCTCGAAGCCCGCTTCAAAGTACACGATTTCGACGCCGAAACAGTCGTCCCTGTCGCTGCCGCATTAGAAAAAGCCCTCTCGCTCGCCTCACCCCGTGACCTAATATATATAGGCGGCAGCAACTTTATTGTCGGCGATATGTTAATAACTTATCACGGCAAAGAGCACAGTAAGGAGCAATAACCGTTATTTTTGTTTTTGAAAAACTTTCTCGAAAATGCCTGAATCAAAAATAGACCTCGAACTGGACGAGGCAACCGCCCAAGGTCACTATGCTAATCTCGCAATAATTTCACACTCGGCGTCCGAGTTCGTGATCGACTTTGCCGCCATTATGCCTGGACTCGCAAAAGCCAAGATCAAGAGTCGCATAGTCTTAGGCCCCGAACACGCAAAACGACTGTTGTTATCGCTTCAGGACAATGTCACGCGCTATGAGAGCAACATAGCCCGCATCGACCTTCACGGGGTCGGTCTCTCTTCCTCCGCCGACGAGGGAGCTACACTCGGTTTTGTACCCGGAGAAGCATAATTAATTCACAAATTCTTTTTATCTTTGCCCCGCAGGATTCCGATGGGGAGCCTCGGCGTTTGCATCCGTGGTTCTGAGTGGAGTTCTAAGTGTAATTTTTAACTAATTAAAAATCAAAACTATGCAATCAATTAAGTTGGCTGCCAAAAAACGCGAGGAGTTTGGCAAAAAGAGCACCAAAGCTGTGCGCAAAGACGACAGAATCCCTGCCGTGATCTACGGTCAGGGCGAGCCGGTCAATTTTTCACTCGACGTCAAGGATGTTAAGCCTCTCATTTACACTCCTAATGCCTACATAGTAGAGCTCGATATCGAGGGTAAGACCGAACACGGCGTGCTTCGCGAAGTGCAGTTCCACCCGGTAGAAGAAAAAATCCTGCATATGGATTTCTTCCGCGTGAGCGAATCCAAACCCATCACTATTGACATCCCCGTTCGCATAACCGGTAATTCCGAAGGTGTGAAAATGGGGGGTAAACTTGTTCAGAACAAGCGCAAACTCACCGTCAGCGGCCTGTTGAAGCATCTGCCGGATGAACTCGTTGTCGATATTACCAATCTGAGCATCGGCAAAACTATCTTCGTGGGCGACCTGGCCTATGATAATCTTCGCCTTCTTAATCCCGCTTCCACTGCAGTTTGTGCCGTTCGCGTGACCCGTGCTGCCGCTGCTGCCGCTGCTGCTGCCGCAGACGCTAAGTAATGAGGGGATCGGGGCAATAATGGCCAAGTTTCTGATAGTTGGGTTGGGCAATCCCGGCGCTGAATACGCCGAGACCCGCCACAACATAGGTTTCAAAGTGTTGGATGCCCTTGCCGGGGCGTCCAACGCTGTTTTTGGAGCCGGCAGATATGGCGACACCTGCACCCTGCGGCATCGCGGTCACACGCTCGTGCTGATCAAACCCCAGACCTTTATGAACCTCAGCGGCAAGGCCGTGCGCTATTGGATGCAGACCGAGAAAGTGGAGATCGAAAATGTACTTGTTGTCGTAGATGATATTGCCCTGCCGTTCGGTAAGTTGCGTATCCGTGCACGGGGTTCCGATGGGGGTCACAACGGGTTGCACAACATAATTTGGACTCTCGAAGCGGACAATTTCCCGCGTATGCGATTCGGCGTAGGCGGCGATTTCCCGCGGGGAACCCAAGTCGATTATGTGCTCGGCTCCTGGAATTCCGAAGAACGCAAGGAACTGCCAGAAAAAATCGACACCGCCGTCAAGGCCATCCAATCATTCGTCTCGGTCGGTATCGAGAGGACGATGAACCTTTTCAATACGAAATGAGGATCGACAAGTGGCTTTGGTGCGTTCGCATCTATAAGACTCGCACGCTGGCTGCCGAGGCTGTCAAGATGAATCGCGTTTGGGTCGGTGGAGCTTGGGTCAAGCCTTCGTACGAGATTAAGCAGGGTGACGTTATCGACATACACAAGGGCCAGATCACGTTCAGATTTCGGGCTCTTGGTTTTCCGGGCGGCAGACAGCCGGCCAGCGAGGTCGAGCGCTATGCCGAAAACATTACTCCGCAAGAGGAGCTCGACAAACTCACTATTCCGCGCGAGACTATTTTTGTGAGTCGCGATCGGGGCACAGGCCGTCCTACAAAAAAAGAGCGCCGAGATATCGACGCCCTGATGGAAGACCTACTTTAACGCCTCGTCCACCTTGACTTTCAACAACTTTCTCAATGCCTTGAATATCGGGTGTCCGCTGATGTCTGCCGCATTCTCAAGATAGCTCCAAAACTCCACACCGCACACAAAACCAGTGAAGATCTTAGCCAGATGCAGCTCCACGAAGGTCAGAACAACACTGTCCAACAGCCACGCGAGAATGATTCCTGCCATCACCAAAACCAGTTTGAGGGCCGTGTCCCAGGCCCGACGACTTGAAAAACTCCACTCGACTCCGGCCCTACTTGCCCGCCGGTGCGAGGCAATCACTCCCGTCACAAAGTCAATGGTCACAAAAATTACCGCGCAGATAACCAGCCCCTGAACCGGAGCCATCAGTGCAAGCAGACTCGAAAAACCTCCCCACAGATATTTAACTGCACTTTCCATCTTTGTCCATCACAATACCGCCTTCCGTAGAGACGTGGTTAAGAATGTTTTCGCGCGGGTCATATTCAGGATACATAGCGCTCACCTCGATATGCTCCACAGCCCTGCGCATAAGGGCCGCGGCATCGCTTCGTAGGCGCCTCAACGCCTCCCGCATTCGCTCTTCTCCTGCCCGCGCAAGATTTTTGCTTGTCACCTCGACGACCCCTGCCGCCCCCACCTGTACCGCCAGCGAGGGCATCATCAGCATCTTTACATAAATGGCCAGCGGCGGAGCAATGTACTCTTCCAGCAACGTAGGATGGTCACCTGCGCACAATTTTTCGTACAGCCTCGCTCCCAGTACCGGTTTTATGAATTTTTGTTCGGCAGCCAGAATGGTAGCTTCCGGTATCGCATCGGCAGTGATAAAATCGGGTGCTCGAAAGGCCAACCCGACCACTTGGGCCGGTGTAATCAATGTCTTCATAATCAGTCGATGTTTCGCATATTATACTTTGTGATTTGCGCCAGATAGAGTTGTTGGTTTTCGTCTTCCGGATCGTAATCCAAACCGTCGGCTTTGCGCGCCTCCCACACCTTCATATAGAGTGGTTTGGCCTTTGTGGGCGGGCGATTCACAACCTCCAGCGACGAAGCATCCACACTCAACACCAGTTCTATCACTCTTCGGACGGGCTCCAGCAGTTCGGCTTGTTCGCCGAGGATCACGGTGTTGAGGGCGATCTCATACTCGTGCAGGATCCGCTGGTCGTTGAAACCCGCGCCATAATCCAATCCGCTCAAAGATCGGAACCACGAGTGGGCCACAACAATGTCACTTGTAGCCTGATCGTGCAGCTCTTTCCAGTCACCGTCGTTATCCGAGGCGATAGGTATGAACCGTGAGTTGTCCACCTTATTGCCTTCGCGGACGACAAACATCACCTGTCCGGGTTTTCCGCCGAACTTCTTCTCCGCCGTTCTCATCACCTCCAGAGCCGCTGCTTCGTCATCCACCCCACCGTCGAGCATCATCACTCCGGAGAGTTGGAACGAATTGTCCAGGCGCGAGATGTTCCACTTGTCGGTTTTGTATGCGATGCTCGAAACGTTCATTCCCGCAATGTACGAGGGCACTCCGTAGTGTTGAAACATCGGTTCGTAGTCCTTGTAGTGCACAATGCTGCGAAGCAGTCCATCTTTACCCTTCTCGAAGTCGGGATATAACGGCAAGCGCTGAGCTTCCGCTGAACGATAGTGGGCCCAGTCGTGATGCAGAATAATCGCGCTGTCGTCCTTTGCCACTCGACATCGGGAGGCGTCCTGATGGTGTAGCGACAGGAACGAATGCTCCGCGTCGGTAACTATTTCCAGGAATGCGTTCCCAAACAAGGCCTTGTCGAAAGCCAGCTTGTTCAGCACCTGCCGCAATGTTTCGCCACTTCCGTTAGCCCTATCCACGATGCGCGCAAGGGAGAGCGTCTCTCCATCGAACGAGAATCCTTTGCCGGATATGTAATCGGCCTTATCGTTTATGATCCGTCTATGGGTCGTGGAGCACCTCGACATTAGCGCCAAAGCATTGGGGAATAGGTTGTCGTCGCCCCAGCGCCAAAATCCGCCGTTTAATTTTTCATTTTCCATTTTTGGGTTTTTAAGCATCAATACATTCAAGGGTGAGGATTGTGGCAGGAAAATCTCCCGGCACATATCCCGAAGCAGTGGCAACCTTGGCGACCCGAAGCGGATAACTCGCCCCGAAACACTCCGAGTAACCCACGAGTAGCTCTTCGCCCGAAGCCAGCGTCACCTGCGCCACAAATCCGCCGCCCGCCATCGCAAGCAATTCATTCAGAGCACCCCGTGTAACTTCCGTAGCCGGCAGTTCCATCTTCAGCGTTCGTCGCACAATCGGTCGAGGCCCTTCATCGACGTTCTCTTCTGTATAATCCGCGCGGTCTTCGCGAAACACCCACTCGGAGCCCGCAATATCCGTCTGAGCTGAAAACTCCGAGGCGGGGGTGAGCCTCACGCTCACCACTCCGCCACGGGGTTTTGTCGAGATTCTTTCCAATCCTGACAGAGGCATCTTCGATTAGCCTTTAAGTGCAACCGAGATGAGCTCCGGTAACAGATAGTCGCAACCGGCAGCAAATACGGCCCTTTGGCGATTCTCCATCTGGTCCGGGTTGTACCACATACGAATTTCTGTTCCGGGGAAGTCGGCGGTATTCACGGCCAACGCGATGTTCCGGCGGTCGGTCAGAATGGCCCACGACTTAGGCAGGTCACCTACCTCGGTCAGATAGCCTCCCACCTGCATATCTATCACGGGGATTCCGCGGAACGAGAGCGATTCGCGACCCTCTTGTTTGGCGATGTAGGCGGCTTCGAGTGTTGCACTGTCCAGCGACTCTTCGTACTTGGAGTAGATATCACTCGTTACGAAGAATGCCAATTGCCCTTCGCCTTTCAGGTCTTTGAGTTGCTCGGAAGCCTGACCCCACACGCTTTTCAGGATCGTTTCGCCTGCGTCCGCGTCGTTGTAGTCGTTATCCATCAGCGGCAGAACCGTAATCTGTGGTTCATAGCCATCGGCATCGACCATAATCTGACTCAACAGACCGTCAAACGTATCGAACTTGCCATTTCCGCGCGCGGTTTTGCCCACCCACATAGTTGCACGGATGCTCTCTGCAAGCGCTTCACGAAAAATCCTGGTTTCGGCTTCTTCGAGTTCGGTTCCGCTCAGATCGTCCAGGTTCACATCAGACTGGGCCGCGATCAGCTCATATACCATCGAGAAGTAGTCCGAGGCGCTGTAGCCCATCTCTGCCTTCACTTTGCTAAGATTAATGGTTTTTTGGAACTTTTCGGATGACGCTCCTCCGCTCCAGCCCGCAGTGTATTTCTGAAGCACGTTACTCGCTCCTCTCCAGAAGTTCAGCGTGGTGGGTACGGGCATATTATACATCACCCTTATTCCGAGGTCTTTGGCTCCGGCTCCTGAGAGCATCGGACGGAAAAAAATTGTTTCGAGATCTTTGCCCGCGTATGTTTTGGGCTCTACGATTTGACTCATAATTTTAGTTGGTTTTTAGGTTAGGTTGGTTTTGGTTAGTTAAGGAAATTCTCCACATCCCTTCTATAGGCATTCTCGTTGGCCGAACGGCGGCTCTCCGTAGGGGCGGGGTCTTCCGTGATTTTGGTTTGGGTCGGTTTTGCACGCAGTTGCGCGTTTTCACTTTCCAGAGCGCCGATCTTCTCTTGCAGCACTTCAAGTTCAGCGCCGGGCTCTTCTTTCTTGCCTCTAAATCTTCTCATAGGTTTACATCTGTGTAGTAGTACATTGCTTTTCTGACATATTCGTAGGTTGCGCAGAAGTGTTCCGCGGCCAGCCACATCGCATCGACCTTACCTGTTCCCTGCTTAACCTCATCCTCCACCCATCGGCGTACAGCCAACACCTTGCAGCGCGTGTAATCGATCACACCGATCTTACATAGTTGGGCGACAAGTTCCGCAGGGGACATTTCACCATATTTTTCGGTAATTATTTGTGCAAGCGCTTTTTCGTATCGCGTCATCGGCTTCAGAATTTTGCTTTTTCTTCGATTGCTTTGTCCGCTTCGATCTGTTCGATAATCTCTTTGATCTGCTCAGTGTTCATTTTCAGGGTATGTGTTTAATAAATACGCATTTTGTCGAAGGTGCTCCGGGGGTGTAGTCGCATATCTCTTCCAGTTGATAAAGACCCGGTTCGCCGTCAATCGTCAGTCGGTAGAACTTTCTGAAATCTATGCTCTCCACATCCACAGCTTCCATAGCCAGCCACAGCGTGACCCTGCGCGAGTTGTTCCACAGCCTCACATCTCTGTCATAGACTATGTGCAGCCCCACGCATCCGTCGCGATCTTCGAAACATAATGTATGATTGCTTTCAGGTGCGTGAAAGGCGATCTTCGGATAGGCATCTCCCACCTGTGGCCAGCCCCAGGTTTCGCCCGTCGGCAGTGCTTTCATCCCTTCGTAGCGCACGATCTTTGGTAAAAAGTTCAGATTTTCCGTCCTCTCCAGCACATCAGCTTCGTTGTTTCCGGCCTGCACTATAAGCGCAGATGGGGCTCCCTGATATACTCTTGCTGCGTTCAGCGACGGTGTGAAAAGCGGATTTTCCCACACCGAGACGGCATCAGCAGCGGCGGTGTTTTCCACACGTGCACTCCACTTTCCCATCTGTCCTCCGTCGGCTCGATTCAGTTTGCTCACCGCTCCGTCGCCAGTGCGGTAGCTCCACACCATCTCTCGCGACAAGTCTGCTCCAAGCTCCTCCACTTCGATCGGTTTCCCAAGGTCTATACGTCCAGTCCAGTCCACCTCCCACCAGCCTGCGTGAAAGTCTGTTTCTGACTCCACTCTCACCATCTTTCCTCTGTTGTCGGTTTGAAAATAGAGGTTGAACATCTGCCTCAATGCGTCGATCAAGTCCATTTGGGTAGCGTCGTGTGCACATACATCGGCAAATGTCAGTCGTGTTCCCTCCGTGGGTTGGGCATAGAATACCGGACGTAGCCAGGTCTTTTCGCTTAGCGTGATTTTCATCCCCGGCTCGGCACCTCCGAACCAGATCGAGTTGAAGAACTTCGGGGCACTTAGTGAAACGTTTTCGGGTGCTGTTCTCAGCGTCAGCTCCACATCCATAGTCCCGGTCTCTCCCACAAATCCGTCGTATAGCGCCCAGTCGCCCGTGTAGGGCACAAAATTGGCTCCGTCCGCCGGCGAGTTGCGATAGTAGAGTTCCGGCGGGCTCACCGACACGGCGTCCGGGATCGTGACGTTGGAAAATGCTGCACTTCCCGCCATTTGACTCACCTGATAACTTTCCGTAGCATCGGTTCTGGTATATTTCAGTACATAATCCCTCCCTGCCATGTGACTGAACACCGCCAGTTTGTAGCTCCTTCCCGGCCTGAACGATGCCCGACGATCAGGATATGGATTCACCAAGGAGAACTTTCGCGACGCCTGTTCTCCCAGATAGACTTCGTTGAAACCTGCCAGTTCCGTTCGGCTTTTCATCCTGTAATCGGTCGTGTAGCGCAGATGGTATTGAAATCCCAATGTCACCGGCGTTGTCGGTATGAATGCTATCCGCTCACCATCCATCTGAAAGTAGCCGCCGTTCGAGAACGTATCCTCTCCAGCACCCACATCCACAATATTACCAAGCGTAAATCCCACCTGATATGGATTTGCATAAACCCTTCCCTGAGAGTTTGCCGCAACTGAACCTGCCAGTGCTCGCCGCGCCAAAAAATCCATATTAGCCTTCAGCACAGCTACATCTTTCGTGGGATAGTTCCCGCTGATGTACAGATTATCGAAGCTCGCAAACAGATCCGACTCCATCGTGTAGCCGTTCTGCGCAAAGATCGCCCGCAACAGACTCCCTACGTGCAAAAACGGATGGTAATCGTCGGTCGATAGAACTTTCACAGCCGGTATCACACTTCCGGACGAATAATCGAGCTCTCGCTTCTCTCTTGCCACCGGAAAAAATCTCACCACAGCGCCGGCCGCCGTCCAACTCGACGCAATTGTCGAACCTGTCAGCGTTGCCGTCCAGGGAATCGGTGTGTCTGACAGCCTCCTTGCAGAAGCTCCTCTCACCCACTCTTTCGAAGCTCCGATTATGTGCAGCTCGTAGTATTCTCCTTTTCGCGTACGGCTCAGATAAAGTGGACCTTCGATCAACACAGCTCCTTCGTGCTCCACTCGCCCCGTATGCGGACGCGTGTTAAAGCCGTCGCGAGCGTGAATTTCCCCAGCCCAGCCCAATATCGCATCGTTGGTAGGAGTCGCCGGCACTCTCAGCGTTCGGGTATATCCGGCGCGCGACTTTCGTGGATCGGTCACTGCAGCCACCGCCAGCGAAACGGCCACTGAACTTTGCGCGTCGGTATCTAACTTTTTATTATCGACGTACAGTTCCATATCGGGCTCCCGTTTTAGCGATTTCAACATTTACTCTTGTGGGTTGCAGAGGCGAGCTTACTACTTCTCCCCCCGATACCTCTACCTTTTCATATTCCGAACCTTTTACGAGCCATACATCGGGCGACGAAAATATCTCAGCCAGCCAATCCACCATCACCCCGTCGCAGGGTTCCGAGACAAGCGTTTCGTGCTTCGAGGCCATCGTCGTGCGCGTTTTGTATCCATCGGTTGTTTCCATTCTCGTTCGGCTGCCGGTATTACGGGTTTTACTCACCGTCGGGAATGTGTAATAGTCCACCCCTCCGTAGCGATTCACCCACGCCAGACGCCTTCCGCCCACACCGTAATAGTCTATTATGTATCGTCGCGACAGGATTTTCTCCGGTTCCGTGCCACCGGTGAGTCTCAACTGAATGGTAAACTCGGTAATTTTATCGAGCTCCACTTGCAGCGCATTCGCAAACACCCCACACAAAGCCTTTGGATCCACCACCGCAGTGATCATATTCGATGAGATCACATCCGAGAGCGTTTGATAGTCGAAATGTTCCTCTCCGCCGTAAACACTCGCCACTACGGGATCGACGACCCGACTCGTTATCACCGAAATTTCATCTTTCTCTCCGTAAGCGATTCTCACTGTATCGGGCGCTGCCGAGAGTATCGTGTCAATCGGCAGATCTTCCACTCCTCCGGAGAGTATCACCGTATTCGAGGTCAGCCCAGCGGCCGAGATCGCGCAGGGAATTGTTCTGTCGGTTCCCACTACAAGCCCGTGAGGTTTGTCACACACGGGCTTGACCTCTATCATCCCCCTCACGTAAGGAGTTACATTTACACTCGCCTCGTTTTGGGCATAGATTCTCTTCACTCCGAGGGGTTGTCCCGGCTTCAGGGGAGTATTGATCGAAATGTCTACCCCATTTGAGCCGTTTACCGCTCCGAGCACGAACAGGGCTTCCCTGAAGGCGCTTTGATAGGCCTTCGGATAGGTTGTTACAATCATTTTCTAAGAATTTTAGATGTAATACCACATCGTTACATCGCACTCCAGCACCACGGATTGTTCTCCGTGCGGGGTAAGAGATTGTTTGGCAGGTGTGCAGCTCAGGTTTGCTATCGCGCACACTTCCGGCTTCAGGGCGATCTCCGTTGCAAAATTCAAGGCATCTCTTTCGAGCATTTCCCAAGGGGTTTGTTCGTCTCGCGAGCTCGGTAGGGTCATCACGTGTAACGCCACACGATAGGTCAGTTCACCCTCTTTTCGTCCCGTGCTTTTTTTCAGCGTCGGGGGCGCCAGCCACACAGCCGGATACATTCTCACTTCGCCACTCAGATTTTGCATTTCGCCGGTATGAAAAGCGTAGCTTTCGGCCGTAGCCACGTTACTGACGATTTCGAGGAGTTTTTCACGCTTCATAGGCCGACATCACTTTAATCAGTTCTCGCAACTCACGCGCAACGCCGGCAAGTCGCGACACCGACAGTTTAGCTTTTTGCCGCGCCACCGAAAGCTCTCTCACCGCCGTAAGTGCACTCTCCAGCGAATTGACGCTTTGCTTCTCAAGGGTTGGTAGTTTTTCTTTGTTGGTTTTTTTCATTTAGCTTGATTTAGGGAGTTTTATGTGATTGCGACTATTGCTGCCGCTGTCGGCTCTCCGACCGGCGGCAAATGTAATACGCCACACCCCCCTTGTCAATACCCCTGGTGATTTATTCCAAATTTTTACAAAAAAATCCGACCCCTTCCGGGACCGGACTTTTCATTCTGCGTAACTAAACCGCAGTCGGCGTTCCGAATTATTCGGCAACGGGAGCGGCAGCTTCCGCGGCGGGGGCTGCTTCCTTTTCTGCGCAGCAGCATTCGCCCTCTTTGCAGGTGCACTCACCTTCGGCGCAAGTGCAGCCTTCGCCACAGCATTTGCCTTCAGCGCAGCAGGCAGTGGCTTCAGTTGCAACTGCTTCGGCTTCGGTTGCAGCGGCGTTTTTGTTGGTGTTGCAATTGCAGGCAGCGAACAGAGCCACCACGGCGATCAGTGTAAAAATCTTCTTCATCTTATTTAAAATTGTTTGGTTGGGTTTGCTATCTCGTGTTGTATGACCACCGCCTTTGTAAAGTGTGGTAATGCTTTGCCACACAGCGCTATGGCGTCTATTTTGTCAATGTATTTCCCTGCCGTAACCTTAAAATGAGGGCTTTCGTAGCTCACTTCGACCACCGTTTCTGGGAATATGTCCGCGAATCGCCCTGCCACCGATCGCGCATTTTCTCTCGCGTTTTGGGTGTTGTCGCTAAACAATAACACTCCGTAAACCAGCATCTTGCTTCCCCCCTCGATCCATTTCAGATCACTCAGAGCCGCCGCCGCATCTGGCGTTTCTACCACCTCCACACGAGCTCCGTTGAGCGAATCGGCCATTGCCAACCCCCAGCGTACCCTTTCCAACCCTTGCGCCTGAGCTCCCAGCCCAGTCATCAGAGCCACAAATATTAACACACAATACTTCACGGTGCAAAATTAGCAATTATTTTTTCAATCGGTACATTTTTCACCTCTACTTTTTTTCTCTTTTTCCCCAGTTGCACGATCATCTCCACATCGACCACCGCATCGCGCGGCCCTCTCATCAGCGTTTGCAGTCCCGCGAGCGACACTCTACTAAGTACCAGTTCATAATCAATCTCCGTAATATCCCTCGCCGGAGCCCTCAGCGGCTCCACTAATCGCGCCGTAGCCAACTCCTTTTGTCTAACTTTTACTACAAACTCGGCGCTCTCCACAACCACCTCCTGCTTTCCTCGGTTCTCCACCTCCAGCTGCCCGCTCACTGCCCCCATCCCCTTCAGCCTTGGCGCTCCTATTTCAATAACGTCTATTTTGGCTGCCGGATTGCATCCAGCCACGACAACCAACAACAAAATGTAAACTATCTTTTTCATTTTTCTCCTGTATAAATATATGCCACCCCGCCAGTCAGTTTCCGCACATCGACGCCGGAAAATCCCCCCTCCAGCATCATTTCACTGAATTTCTCCGGTGTCGGAAACTCTCCCACCGATCTGGGCAGATAGCTGTATGCTCCCTTGTCTCTCGACACCACCCGACCCATCCACGGTAGCACCCTGTGAAAATACCACCTGTAAATCTGTCCGAAAATCGCTCCTCTCGGCTCCGAGAATTCCAGTATCAGACACTTTCCCCCCTTCTTAGTCACCCTGCACATCTCCTTTAGTCCCGCCTCCAAATTCCCGAAGTTCCTCACTCCGAACGCCGCCGTCACACAGTCGAACGCCCCGTCCTCGAACCCCAGTTTTTGGGCGTCTCCCTGTTGTAATTTCACCCTCTGAGCCAGTCCCGCTGCCTCGACCTTTTTTCTCCCCACAGCCAGCATTCCTTCCGAAATATCTACTCCCGTAATCCGCACCAATCCCAATCCCAATCTCTTCGCCATCGCAATTGCCAGATCGCCAGTTCCTGTCGCAACATCTAAAAGTCGAACGTCCCCCTCGGACTGCACACTCCTCGCCACCTCTCGAACCACTTTCCTTCTCCACCCCCTGTCTATCCCCAGCGACAGCACGTGATTCAGCACGTCGTAGGTCGGGGCTATCTGGTCGAACATCTCTTTTACCATCACTCGTAACGTATTGTTTTTTCGGGACTCACTCTTCCCACTATGCTTGTCGGCAACACCAGCAGAGCCAATATCACCACAAATGTTCCAACGTTCAGCGCCACGATCCATCCCGCATTAAGCTCGATGGGCACCACCGACAAAAAATATCCCGAAGCATCCAACTTCACCAGCCCCATCTGCTTCTGTAACAGTGCCAATCCCACTCCCACAGCCGTCCCGATCAGCAATCCCAATGCCAGAATTCTCGCCGCTCGCATCAGGAAAATTCTCCTCAGCGCCCCGGTTCGCATCCCCAATGTCTTCAGGATCCCTATCATCTTTATCCTCTCCAGCACGATTATCAGCACCGCAGACACGCAGGAGATCAGCGCCACCACTATCATAATCGTAATTATCACCGCCGCGTTCACATCGTGAGTCGCCAGCCAGTCGAACAGCTGCGGATATTCGTCCATCACCGAGCTCACCACCACTCCCTCACCCACCATTCCTCTTATCTTCCCTTGCACCTCTCCCAGCCACTCCATTCCGTCCAGCACGATTTCGTATCCCTCCGCCCGATCGCTCTCCCAGCCGTTCAATCTCTGAATATTCGCTATATCGGTGATCGCAAATCGGTTATCCATCTCTTCCAGCCCCGTCACATATAGCCCGCCTACTTTGAACAGATCCCTGCGCACCGGCCTCTCACCCCCCACGAACAGCATCTCCACCTTATCCCCTTCTCCCAGCTTCAACAGTCTCCCCAACGTACTCGAAATCAACACATCCCGTCCTTCCAAACTATCCCTCACCCCCTTCAAGACAATCCCCTGCGTCGCCTCATCCGTCTTCACAATCCCGCCTTTCAGCGCATAAGGCTCAACCGACACCACACCCTCGAATGCCCTAACCACCTCTTCAAACCCCTCGTCCGTCTTCACCGACATCCCCTCCAGCCCTCCGTGTACTTTCAGGTGGCCCGCAAAGGCGCTTATCTTCCCTGCGATCTCACTCCGAAAGCCCATAATCACCGCCACGGCGAGTATCATCACCGCCATCGACACGGCACCCGTCGCCACCGCGATGCGTACCATAGCCCCTGAGCTGCCTATTCGCCGCGCAATAAAAACTTCCGCATTCATTTTCGGAGCAAAGTTAGAAAAAATTCATTACCTTTACCGAATGAATACCAAGCAAATCGCCCTAATCACGGGGGCCACTTCGGGGATCGGGGAGGCCGCGGCTAAGTCTTTGGCCGGGGCAGGGTATGATTTGATCATCACGGGTCGTCGTGCCGAGCGTCTTCGCGACCTCAAGGAGGAGCTGCAAAAAACGTACGGAACCGACGTTCTCACGCTTGCTTTCGATGTTCAGGATCCCCATCAGGTCGCCGCAATGTTGGGCACGCTTCCCGGCAGGTGGCACGGCATCGATGTATTGGTCAATAACGCAGGACTCGCTTCTGGCCTCGAACACATCGACCAGGGCGCGCTGCACGACTGGGAGGCTATGATCGACACTAACGTCAAAGGCCTTCTCTACGTCACGCGCGTTATTTCCCGTTTTATGATCGAACGCGGCAATGGCCATATCGTCAATATCGGTTCCATCGCCGGTCGTCAGGTTTACGAGAACGGGGCCGTCTATTGCGCCTCCAAGCACGCTGTCAATGCCCTTTCTCAGGGTATGCGCATAGATTTTCTGCAGCATAACATCCGCGTCACCGAGATTCGTCCCGGTATGGTCGAAACCGAATTTTCGCAGGTTCGCTTCCACGGCGACACTGCCCGCGCCAAGGCTGTTTATCAGAGAATTACTCCTTTGCAGGCTTCCGACGTTGCCGAGGCGATCATTTGGGCCATCTCCCTGCCTTCTCACGTAAACATCGACGAGATCACTATCACTCCCCGCCAGCAAGCAAACGCATATTACACTTATCGTACATAGATTATTATGACTTTAGATTGGATTCTCCTCATCGTTATCGCCGTCGTCGGTATGATCGTTCAGGGTCGCCTTCAGTCGGTGTTCGCAAAGTACTCCAAGGTTCCTTTCCACGGTGGTCTCACCGGTCACCAGGTAGCCGAAAAGATGCTTCGGGATAATGGCATCACCGACGTTCGCGTCACTTCCACACCGGGTTCTTTGACCGACCACTTCGATCCTCGCAACAAAACAGTAAACCTTTCCGAGCCTGTTTATAACTCGAATAGTGTTGCGGCGGCGGCCGTTGCTGCTCACGAGTGCGGCCACGCGGTTCAGCACGCCACTCACTATGCTCCCCTTGGGCTTCGTTCGGCGCTCGTTCCTGCCATCAATCTCACTTCGAGGTGGGCTATTTGGGTCATAATAGGTGGCCTTGTCCTTATCAACACACTCGGCCCACAGTACGAATTGGTGTATTGGATCGGCATCGGTATGATCGCCCTTTCGGCTCTTTTCGCTCTTGTTACGCTTCCCGTAGAATACAACGCCTCTAACCGCGCAATGCGTTGGCTCACAGATAGCGGCACTCTCCACGGCGAGGAGGTTTCTCAGGCTCGTATCGCGCTTAATTGGGCTGCCTGTACCTACCTTGTAGCCGCCCTTTCCGCCGTCGTCACGCTGATCTATTACCTTGGCCTGCGCAACAGACGATGACGCATATTCCCGAAGGCGCCGTCTGGGATCTCGATCGTAGCCTGCTACTTGCCATTAACGGCAGTTGGGGCGCGGGGTGGGACACTTTTTGGTATTCCGTATCCAACCCTCTTTATTGGATGCCCCTGTATGTTCTTATGATTTGGTTGCTCTACAAGAAACTCGGTTTGCGCGGTATGCTGGTTGCTCTCGGCCTCGTGATCTTTGGCCTCGCCCTCGCCGACCAGACTGCCAATTTCTTCAAAGGCCACACACCCAAATTCCGTCCGAGCCGCACTACTACCCTTCTTTGGGATGGGCTTCCTTATAATGAATTGGTTCACACCGTCAAGGGTTACACCGGGGGCAGGTTCGGTACCGTATCGGGTCACGCCGCCACTTCGATGGCCATCGCCTTCACCGCCGCCGGTATTTACCGCCGCCTCTGGTTCTCTCTGCTCGTCGGGTTTTACGTCGTAATGACTTGCTTTTCACGTATGTACCTTGGCGTCCACTTCCCTCTCGACATCGTTTTCGGCCTCACCGCCGGCACCCTCATCGGACTTTTGATGCTTTGGTTTTGGAAACTTATAAATAAAAAATGGAACATTTCACATCCGTTGCCGACATAGGCGACTTGAAAAAGGCAGTCGCCGAGGCGCTCCAAGTTAAGCACGACCGTTTCGCGTGGGACACGTTGGGTCGCAACAAGACCCTCGTTATGTTGTTTTTCAACAGCAGTCTCCGCACTCGCCTTTCCACTCAGAAGGCGGCCCAGAATCTCGGTATGAACGTTATGGTTTTGGATGTCGCCCAGGGTGCCTGGAAGCTCGAAACTGAGCGGGGCGTTATTATGGATGGTGACAAACCGGAGCACCTCCTTGAGGCTATCCCCGTTATCGGGTCATATTGCGACATTATCGGCGTTCGCTCGTTCGCGGGTCTCACCTCCAAGGCTGATGACTATAACGAACTTGTTCTCAGCCAGTTTGTTCAATATTCCCGTCGCCCAGTGGTAAGTCTCGAATCGGCTACTCGCCACCCGTTGCAGAGTTTCGCCGACCTTATCACCATCGAGGAATATAAGCGCACCCCTCGCCCCAAGGTCGTTCTCACTTGGGCTCCCCATCCTCGCGCACTACCTCAGGCCGTTCCCAATTCGTTTGCCGAGTGGATGAACGCCACCGATTACGATTTCGTTATCACCCATCCACACGGTTACGAGCTCGATCCTCGGTTCGTTGGTTCAGCCCGCGTCGAGTACGACCAGCACAAGGCTTTCGAGGGCGCCGAGTTTATTTATGCCAAGAATTGGTCTGCTTGGGCCGATCCCAATTACGGTAAGATCCTCTCCTCAGATCGTTCCTGGACTGTCGATTCCGCCAAGATGTCCCTCACCAGCAACGCTTTCTTTATGCATTGCCTTCCCGTCAGGCGTAATATGATAGTGAGCGACTCGGTAATCGAATCGCCCACTTCCATTGTTATTCCTGAAGCCGCCAACCGCGAGATCTCCGCCCAGGTCGTCCTCAAAAGAATTCTCGAAACACTTTAACCGAGGAATCCCAGCAGTATCCCCGCCGCCACCGCCGATCCGATCACCCCGGCCACATTCGGGCCCATCGCGTGCATTAGCAGGTGGTTTGTTTTGTCATACGACAATCCTACATCTTGCGACACGCGTGCGGCAGCCGGAACCGCGGATACACCGGCATTGCCGATCAGCGGATTGATCTTGTTGCCCTCCTTGAGGAACAGATTGAGGAACTTCACGAAAGCCACTCCACCGAAGGTTGCGATAAAGAACGAAACTGCTCCCAAACCGAATATCGTCAATGATTTCCAGGTCAGGAACGTCGTTGCCTGAGTCGATGCGCCAACTGTGAGGCCGATCAGAATCGTCACTATGTCGATCATCGGGCCACTGGCTGTGGTCGCCAAGCGCTTCGTAACACCACTCTCTTTCAGCAGGTTGCCCATAAACAACATCCCCAACAGCGGCAGCGCCGAAGGCACCACAAAGGCGGTCAGCAAAAAGCCTATTATCGGGAAGAGGATTTTCTCTGTTTGCGACACCTGACGCATCGGGCGCATCCTGATCAGGCGCTCTTTTTCCGTAGTCAGCATTCGCATAACCGGTGGTTGGATTACCGGCACGAGGGCCATATAGGAGTATGCCGCAATGGCAATGGCACCCAACAGTTCGGGAGCAAGGCGACTCGCCAGGAAGATCGCCGTCGGGCCATCCGCACCGCCGATGATACCAACTGCGCCTGCTTCAGCACCCGAAAAACCACAGGCCAACGCGAGCATATAGGCCCCGAAGATTCCCAGCTGGACCGCAGCACCTATTGTCAGTAGTTTCGGGTTTGAGATCAGCGCCGAGAAATCGGTCATCGCGCCGATTCCAAGGAAAATCAACGGGGGATAGACCCCTTTCAACACCCCGAAATAGAGGTAGTTTAGCACCGATCCCTCTTCGTATATCCCCACTTCCATCCCCATCGAGAACGGTATATTTCCGATCAGTATCCCAAAGCCTATGGGTACCAACAACATCGGTTCCCATTTCTTCGAGATTCCCAGCCACAGGAAAATGAGTCCCACAAGGATCATCGCCGCGTGGCCCCACGTGACGTTGTAGAAGCCGGTAAAGCTCCAAAAGACTCCGAGATTTTCGGCTATAAAGCTGCCGAAACTGCTTTGCAAGAACGTAAACATAGGCTCCGTCCTCCTATTCGATTGTTAGCAAAACATCTCCCTCCAACACCGAGTCGCCCTGACGCTTTTCGATACGTCTCACCACTCCGGCTTTGTGTGCGTCGATGTTGTTCTCCATTTTCATAGCTTCGAGGATCATCAGCAGTTGTCCTGCCCTCACCTCTTCGCCTTCGCGTACTTTCACATCGAGGATCACTCCCGGTAGCGGACTTTTCAGCGGGCTCGCTCCACTGACGGGAGCACTTTGGTCGATTTTTGCCGGGCTCACCGGAGCGGTTGCCGAATAGGTTGCCGGCGCCACGTGCGCAGTTTTTGCGGGTTTGGGCTTGAGCAGTGTGTTGCTTTGAACCTCTATCTCGTAAGGGGTTCCATTGACCGTCACCTTTGCGGTGCCGCTTTCGACACTTCCTACGGCGACTTCGTATTCGTGGCCGTTGATCTTGAATTTGTATTCTTTTGCCATAACTGAATTAATTTTTAACGGGTGTTGCGGGGATTCCGTGAATTTTCGAGCTCCAGGGAGAGTAAACTCTGCTGGCTCGGTTTATTGTGATGACGGTCGATTCCTTGATGTGCTGCTCCTCCTGATACATCTTCAGAGCCAGTGCAGCAGCTGCAATCTCTTCTTCCATCTTCTGCAGTACGGGCTTTCTCTTGGGAGCAGTTGCAGCTTCGGCCGTAGCCGCCTTGGCAGCTTTGCGTTCGGCGAAGCGGATCATCAACATTCCGAATCCTTTGATCGACAGAAAGATCAGTATCAGCGCCATCATCACTATCGATATAGCGATTATAGCCATTATGATCCCGTGCGGGTCACGTTGGACAAACAGGTCTGCATTCATTATAGTGGAATATTATTATGTTTCTTCGGGGGGTTCACCAAACGCTTTGTTGCCAGCGACTGTAATGCGCGAATTATTCTGAAACGAGTGTTTCTCGGTTCTATCACATCGTCGATGTAGCCTCTCTTTGCCGCTTCGTATGGGCTCGAAAACTTTTCGGTGTATTCGGCCTCTTTCTCTTTGATGAAAGCAGCCCTCTCTTCGGGTTTTTCGGCCAAAGCTGCAATTTCCTTTGCGTAGAGCACTTCCACCGCTCCACTTGCACCCATTACTGCGATTTCCGCACTCGGCCAGGCGTAGTTGATGTCGCCGCGTATATGTTTCGAGCTCATCACGATGTATGCTCCTCCGTAGGATTTTCTCAGCGTCACCGTCACCTTTGGCACCGTAGCTTCGCAGTAGGCGAACAGTAGTTTCGCTCCGTGTGTGATCACTCCTCCGTACTCTTGACCCGTTCCAGGCAGGAATCCCGGCACATCAACAAAAGTTACGATGGGAATGTTGAACGCATCGCAAAATCTGACGAACCGCGCGGCCTTTCTCGAAGCGTTGATATCCAGCACACCGGCCATATATTTCGGCTGATTGGCGATTATACCCACACTCTGTCCGTTGAAGCGTGCAAAGCAGGTAATTATGTTCTTCGCGTACGAGTCCTGACTTTCGAGAATATATCCGTTATCGACCACCGCACGGATCACCTCATACATATCGTAAGGTTTGTTGGGGCTGTCGGGAATTATCTCGTTCAGCGAATCTTCCAATCTTCCGATCGGATCGATGCACACTGCCAGCGGCGCATCCTCCATATTGTTTTGCGGCAGAAAACCGAGCAACTTGCGGATCAGCTCGAAGCCCTCCTCTTCGGTATCTATTGCGAACTGCGACACACCGCTCTTTGTGGTATGCATCGAAGCGCCGCCCAGATCCTCCTGCGACACGTCCTCTCCCGTCACCGTCTTTACTACTTTCGGCCCCGTCAGGAACATATAGCTGGTATTCTTCTTCATAATCACGAAGTCCGTCAGCGCCGGAGAGTAAACCGCACCTCCTGCCGACGGGCCGAAGATTGCCGAAATTTGGGGAATCACCCCTGAGGCCATCACGTTTCTCTGGAAGATATCTGCATAGCCTGCCAGGGCATCGACCCCTTCCTGGATTCGCGCACCGCCGGAGTCGTTGATCCCAATGACGGGGGCTCCGTTTCTCATCGCCATATCCATCACCTTGCAAATCTTTTCGGCCATCGTCTTGGAGAGCGATCCTCCGTAGACCGTGAAGTCTTGCGCGAACACATAGACCAGCCTTCCGTCTATCGTGCCGTAGCCTGTCACCACTCCGTCTCCGAAGTAGTGCTCTTTTTCCATCCCGAAGTTCGTGCATCTGTGTTCGACGAACATATCGAACTCTTCGAAGCTTCCTTCGTCCAGCAGCAGGTGAATTCTCTCCCGCGCTGTAAATTTGCCCTTTGCGTGTTGGGCGTCAATTCGCTTTTGGCCTCCTCCGAGAGCCGCCTGCTCGCGTCTTGTGATCAGCTGACCGACTTTTTCCTGAATGTTGCTCATTTTTTTATGTTATTGTTGTTGTTTAGTTTATTGCAAGTTTGTTTATTTTGACTTGAACCAGATTGCTCCATCCCGAAACATTGTTGCCTGAAGCGTCGGCGCACTCGACCCACTGACAAGATTCAAGTCCCTTTGGACATTACTCAAAGAGTATGGGTCATCAGGGTTGATTTGATAAGTGGACGAAGCTCGTGTCTCAAGTGTGGACCCAGGGTTTTCCGCCTGTTTTAGAGATTCTATCAGTTCATTTGTGATGAGGAGAGTATATGTTGCGCGATAAGCCTCATTTGAGAAATTCCAATACTTTCTTTTGAAAATCTCTTCGGAGACAACCCTGCCGTTCACTTGTATTTGAACTGTCATATCAGACGAATCAGTTATGTGCATAATTTCTTCATCGGGGAAAGGATCGTCAGGAATGGTGTTTTTATCGCAATGTCCGTACGATTTGTAAATTGTACGTTCGCTGCCGGTCGGAACAGATTCTACTGCCCCAGTTTTAATTATAACAGTAATAGCGTAGCCGGTTTGATTTGCGACATTAAAATATCGGGAGCAGCTGTAGTCTACAATCTTACATCCAGCTAACGCGAGTCCCAATGCCGCAAAAAACAACAACTTTTTCATCTCTATTTTTTCTCGCAGAACTCCGTCAGCACCCCTCCGGTGCTTTTCGGATGCAGGAAAGCTATGGTCAGCCCCTCGGCTCCTTTTCGCGGGGTTTTATCTATCAGCCTCACTCCCTTCTCTTCCGCTTCGGCCAGTGCTCCTTCTATATCTTTCACTGCAAATGCCACGTGATGTACTCCTTCGCCTCTGTTTTCGATGAATTTTGCGATGGTGCTCTCTTCGCTGGTAGGTTCCAGTAGTTCAATCTTCGTGTCTCCCAGTTTGAAAAATGCTGTTCGCACTTTTTGGTCGGCGACTTCTTCGATGTTGTAGCACTTCAGGCCTAACACGTTTTCGTAGTACGGAATTGCTTCTTCGAGGTTCTTCACGGCAATGCCCAGATGTTCAATGTGAGAAAGATTCATAAGGTTTTCGTTTTAATCCGACAAAATTAATATATTTGTGCAAACAAACAAACTAAAAGTATTATGAAAAGCGTAAAGGGAACCAAGACCGAACAGAATCTTCTCAAATCGTTTGCGGGTGAGAGTCAGGCTCGTACTCGTTATACATTTTTCGCCTCCAAGGCCAAGAAGGAGGGTTATGAACAGATAGGCGGAGTATTCGCCGAGACGGCCGATCAGGAGAAGGAGCACGCCGAGCGTTTCTTCAAATTTCTCGAAGGCGGCCCTGTCGAGATCACCGCAACTTATCCTGCCGGCATCATAGGCACAACCGAACAGAATCTCACCGAAGCCGCCGAGGGCGAACACGAGGAGTGGGACATTCTCTATAAGAACTTTGCCGCCGAGGCTGATGCCGAGGGATTCCCCGAAATCGCCGAGACTTTCCGTCGCGTCGCTATGGTTGAAGCCGAGCACGAAAGGCGCTATCGCATCCTTCTCGAACGCGTTAAGTCCGGCCACTTCTTCGATCGGGACGAGCCCATCGACTGGCAGTGTCGTAATTGCGGATATGTTCACTCCGGTAAAAAGGCTCCCGAACTTTGCCCCGCCTGTCAGCATCCCAAGGCCTATTACGAGCCCAAGAAGACCAACTATTGATCCTATGAGGCGATTACTTCTCGCGTCTGCAGTGTTGCTGCTGGGGGCCGTTCCGGCTTTGGCTCAACAGACCTACACCTATGGCCCTTCCCGAACTTCAGTCATAAATGTCCCCATCAATTGGGAACCCGACTCTCCCAATGTGCAGCGTTACACCGTTGCCGTAAGGCCTTTCCGTATTCTCCGCAACGGTCTTCAGGTCGATTTCGAGGTCGAGTTGCGCGCTCCCGGTGAGTGGTTCCAAACGAGCCTTGCCGTCTATTCCGCCTCCTCAGAGCACAATTGGGGTTGGTGGGGTGACGATGGCGACTATTATGAGAACAACCATTGGGGCCCTGTTTCGGGTTTTGAGGATTATCACGATATGTGGGGCGTCGGCACTTCGGCGCTCTACAAGAAATTCTTTTCCCCTCGCGGATGGTACTTCTCCACCGGGGTTTCTCTCGATTATTTCCGAGTAGGCAGAGTGGGATATAATTTCGACTCTTCCGGCGAATGGGGACTGTATCGCAAATCTTATATCAAACCCACCGCTCAGATCAATGTCGGTAAACATATGGCCCTTTCTCCCCGATGTTTTTTCGATCTTTACGTCGGTCTTGGGATCAGCCATTCGTTCTATTCCGATCAAAATCTCCGCCATTTTTACGACGACTTCAGCTCCCTTGGAGGCTTTGCCTATCGCGGTTTGCTTGCCACGGGAGGGTTCCGTTTCGGCGTTATATTGTGGTAAAGTCTTACAAGGCGCGGGGTATCGTTTTGCACACCCTCAAGTATGGCGACTCTTCTCAGGTTGCCTGCCTTCTCACCGACGTTCACGGCCGCCAAAGTTATATGGTCTATAAACGTTCCGGGCTTCTCCAGCCTATGTTTTTGGTCGAACTGGAGGGGCTGGAGAATCCCAAGGCCGAGATGCACCGTTTTCGCGAGATCCGCGCTGCCGTGCCGCTTCTTTCTGTTCCGTTCGATGTTCGTAAGAGTACTTTGGCTCTTTTTATGGCCGAGATTCTCTATCGTCTCGTTCGCGAGGTAGAGCCCAATTCACCTCTTTTCGAGTTCGTTTGGCGTGCGGTTGGCGATCTCGACGCCGCTTCCGACCCTTCCGCCGTTGCCAACTTCCATCTTTCGTTTATGGTAGGTCTCTCTCGCCATCTCGGATTTTTCCCTGGTAACGAGTGGTCGCCGGGGCATTGGTTCGACATCCGCGAGGGTCTTTTCACGCCTATCCAGCCTCACGGCGACCACTTTTCTCGCGAGAATGCCGCCTTGTTAGCAAATCTTATGGACGTTGCAACGAGCCCTGACCAAAGTGATCCGCCGCCGTTCCGGCTTAATCGTTCCCAGCGCACAGATTTCCTCAACGCTATGCTCTCTTATTTCGGTTATCACCTCGATGCCGTCCGCGACATCCGGTCTGTCGATATCCTCCGCGAAGTCTTCTGATCCCTGAACTCGATTTTCACGCAAGCGTCCCCCCATCTGATCATTCTTTTCTTCATAGACCCAATTTTTTCATTAACTTTGTCCCCCTATGAACGACATTGTTTTGCTTCACGGTTGGGGCTGTTCTCGTGAGATCTGGGCGGGGCTGCAACAACATTTGGAGACCACCTCCAAACACGGTGCAAAGTTTCGCGTCACGGTGCTCGATTTTCCGGGCTTCGGTGCCGAGCCTCAGCCCTCCGGGCCGTGGGGTATGGAGCAATACACTCAGTGGTTCGAGCGCTTCCTCTCTGAGCATAACATCATCAACCCTATCCTCGTCGGTCACTCTTTCGGCGGTCGCGTCGCTCTTATTTTCGCCTCTCGTAACCCCGTTTCCAAACTTATTCTGGTCGATGCCGCGGGGGTTAAGCCTCGCCGTAGCGCTCGCTATTACTTTAAGGTTTGGTCGTTCAAGATTCTTAAACATTTCGCACCCCCCAGCGTCGTCGAACGCATTCGCTCGCGCTCCGGCTCGGCCGACTACCGTGCCGCCTCTCCCGTAATGCGTGGCACTCTCTCCAAGGTTGTGAATGAGGATTTGCGCCGCTTTATGCCTCTCATTTCCGCGCCCACCCTTCTTGTTTGGGGTTCGCTGGATACGGCGACTCCTGTTCGCGACGCTCGCATTATGGAGCGCCTTATCCCAGACGCCGGACTCGTCGTACTCGAAGGTGCCGGCCATTATAGTTTTCTCGACCGCCCTCAACAATTCAACGCAATAATAGACAGCTTTCTCAACTCGTGACAGTCGCCATCATCTATATCGTCTCTCTGGTTTTCGTCGCCTTTTACGCCGCCGTCCGCTTCCGCTATGAGTTGCAGATGTTGCAGCAGAACTCCTATCGCCTCTCTCGTTATTGGCGTTGGTTCCTTGGCGACAGACACAATCCCGACCGCCTGATCGATCTGTTGATTCTCGCCATTTCGCCATTTTACACTATTCTTCCTTTCGGCGCTCGTTGGGCTCCCTACTTCATCGGTGCAATAGGCGTTTTGGCGCTTTACCGTAGCGTTCGCCAGCTCTTGAGAAAATACAAAAAGCCTCTTGTATTCACTTCCCGCGCTGTTCGTATCTTCTTCGTCGGTCTTCTTCTCCTCGCCGCCACTCTTCACTTCACTCCGTGGCATCTCGTTTCCGCCACAATCCTTTCGATGGCTTTCGCCACGTTTTCGCCCCTTTGGATCTCGCTGGCTCTCATCCTTTTGATGCCCGTCGAGCGCCTCATCAATGCCTGGTACATTCGCGATGCTCGCCGCATCCTCTCTGCAATGCCTCGCCTTATAATTATCGGCATCACCGGCTCTTATGGCAAGACCAGCACCAAGCATTATCTTTATCGTATTCTTTCCGAGCGTTTCAGCGTCGTTATGACTCCGGGCAGCTTCAACACCACCCTCGGCGTCGTCCGAACCATCCGCGAGCACCTTAAGCCTTATACCGAAGTTTTCATCGTTGAGATGGGAGCCAAACAGCCGGGCGATGTCGCCGAGATTTGCGACCTCGTCCACCCCTCCATCGGCATCCTCACTTCCGTCGGCGAGCAGCATCTGGAGTCGTTCAAGACCATCGAGAACGTGCAAAAAACCAAGTTCGAGCTCATCGACTCTCTCCCTGCCGACGGAGTCGCTATCCTCAACGACGACTTCCCTTATATCGCCTCCCGTCCCGTGACGAATGTCGCAACCGTCCTCCGCTACTCTTCCGACGATCTCAAGAATCCGCCATTCACCACACGCCTCGTCGGCGCTCACAACATCGGCAACATCTACGCTGCCTGGCTTGCCGGTAAGGCTCTCGGTATGACCGACGACGAGATGCTTTACGCCATTTCCGACCTCAAACCCATCGAACATCGCCTCGAAGTCAAGCACGTCGGCGGTCTCACCATTATAGATGACGCGTTCAACTCCAACCCCTCAGGTGCCGCCGCCGCACTCGATGTATTGGCAGGCTTCACCGGCGGCCGGCGTATCGTCGTCACTCCCGGTATGATCGAACTTGGCACCCGTCAATACGAACTCAACCGCACTTTCGGTAACCAAATTGCCTCTTCTTGTGACTATGCCATCATCGTCGGCGAATACAACCGCGATGCAATTTTGCAAGGTCTTTCCGAGGCTTCCTTCCCGTCCGATAAAATCTTTGCAGCCCCGACCTTCAACTCTGCCTCCGCCCACGTTCATCAGATCACAAAACCCGGAGACACAATACTTTACGAAAACGATTTACCTGACACCTTCAAATAGATGAAAACCACCATAGGAGTATTTTTCGGGGGCCGTAGCGTCGAGCACGAAATTTCTGTTATCTCGGCCCTTCAGGCCATTGCCGCCCTTGACCCCGCGCGCTACAACCCCATACCTGTATACATAACCAAACAAGGCAATTGGCTCACCGGTAAGGTTCTGCTCGACACGGCAGCTTATCGCGACCTTCCCCGACTCGAACGTAAAGCCAAACCCTTTCGCTATCAGGATATCGCCTCCAGGCTCGACATCGCCATTCCTGTTCTCCACGGCACAAACGGCGAGGACGGCACCTTTCAGGGTCTGCTCGAAATGACCGGTATTCCTTACGTCGGTTGTAACGTGCTCTCTTCGGCCGTCGGTATGGACAAGATAGCTATGAAGATGATGCTTCGCGAAAGTGGTTTGCCTGTAATAGATTACATCTGGTTCACCGACCGCCAATGGGGTCGGAACACCGACGGCGAAAATAACGAGCGCAATGCTCTCATCTCCCGCATCGAAGCCCAGATCGGCTATCCCGCCATCGTCAAGCCTGCCAACTTAGGTTCGAGCGTCGGTATTTCCCGCGCCCTCGACCGTGCCGAACTTGTTCGCGCGATCGATGAGGCTTCCGGTTACTCCTCCCGCCTTCTTGTCGAAAAGATGATCGACCCTCTTCGCGAAATTAACTGTTCGGTACTCGGTAGCGCCGACGATTGCCGGACTTCCGTATGCGAGGAACCTATCCGCAATAGTGAAATCCTCACCTACACAGACAAATACACCTCCGGAAACGGTTCAAAAGCCCAGGATGGCACCAAGGTTTCTGGCGGAATGTCGAGCACTAAGCGCCGCTTACCCGCCGACATTCCTGCCGACGTAACCACTCAGATTCAGCACCTTGCCACCGAGACTTTCCGGGTTTTGGGTTGTGACGGCGTTGCTCGTATCGACTTCATCCTGGCTGAAAAGTCCGCTCACGCCAGCGCTCCCGATGCCGCTTCACCCACCGTATATATCAACGAGATCAACACCATTCCCGGCTCCCTTTCGTTTTATCTTTGGGAGGCTTCCGGCCTTTCGTTTTCCGACTTGATGGACACTCTCATCGCCCGCGCCCTTAAACGCGAGCGCGCCAAAAGCCACAAGACCGTCTCCTATTCCGCCAATATCTTCAACCTCGGCGGCACTGGAAAAGGAAGTAAGATCACCGGCAAGAAGTAAGCGCCAACCTCAGCACTTCCTCGTTATTGCTCACGTAGTGGAACGTCAGTCCGTCTATATATTCCGGCTTTATTTCCGAGATATCTTTTTTGTTCTCGTCGCTTAGAATGATCTCTTTAATTCCGGCCCTTTTTGCTGCCAGAATCTTTTCTCTGATTCCACCCACGGGCATCACTCGACCTCTGAGGGTCGTCTCTCCCGTCATCGCCAGTCTCTCTTTCACTCGCCTTCCCGTATAAGTGGAGACTATCGAGGTCACCATCGTTATCCCTGCGCTCGGTCCGTCTTTTGGGATCGCTCCGTCTGGTACGTGAATATTCAGGTCGCTCGTTTTGAAGAGTTCCGGGTCTATTCTCAGCTCTTCGTAGTGTGCCTTTGTCCATTCCAGTGCGATCGTTGCCGACTCCTTCATCACATCTCCCAGATTCCCGGTCAAATGCAACTCTCCCTTTCCCGGCGTCAGTAGCGACTCTATGTAGAGAATATCGCCTCCGACCTGAGTCCACGCAAGACCCGTCACCACTCCCGGCATCTGGTTTGTTTCGTATTCGTCTTTTTTATATTTCGGTACTCCGAGAATCTTTTCCACATCGGCAACGCTCAGTTCGGCTTTAAATTCCTCTCCGAAACCGATTTGTTTTGCTCTGTATCTCGCTATTTTGGCCAGATGTTTGTCAAGCAGTCGCACTCCCGATTCACGGGTATATTCGCTTATTATTTTTTCAAATACTTCCGGTCTTATATTCAGCGCGTCGTCCGGAATTCCGTGAGCTCCACGTTGTTTTGCCAGCAGGTGTTCGCTCGCGATTCTCACTTTTTCTTCCAGCAGATATCCCGGAATATCTATCATTTCCATTCTGTCCCTCAACGCCGGCGCAATTGCCGAGTTGTCGTTCGCCGTAGCTATGAACAGCACTTTGCTAAGGTCATATTCCACGTCTAAATAGTTGTCGTGGAACGTTGTATTTTGTTCCGGATCGAGTACTTCCAGTAGCGCCGACGAGGGGTCTCCGTGGTTACTGTGGCCAACCTTATCCACTTCGTCCAATATGATCACAGGATTCGACGAGCACGCCCGCTTTATGGTTTGGATTATCCGTCCGGGCATTGCTCCAATGTAGGTTCTCCTGTGGCCTCTTATTTCGGCTTCGTCGTGCAGCCCTCCCAGCGATATGCGCCCGAACTTCCTTCCCAACGCTTCTGCCACACTCTTCCCCAGCGAAGTTTTCCCAACTCCCGGAGGCCCGTACAAACACAGTATCGGCGATTTCAGATCACCTTTCAGTTTTATCACCGCCAGGTGCTCCAGTATTCTGTCTTTCACCTCGTCCAATCCGAAGTGGTCTTTGTCCAATTGTTCTCTCGCACGACTCAAATCCAGATTATCCTCGGTAGTTTCCTGCCAGGGCAGATCGAGTAACGTTTGCAGATATGTCACCTGTACCGAATATTCTGACACCGAGGGATTTAGTCTCTCCAACCGGCTCAGTTCCTTTTCGAACATCTCTGCAATCTCCTTGCTCCACTTTTTGGTTTTGGCCTTCTCGCGCATCTTCTCCACCTCGTCGCTCGACCCTTCGCCCAGCTCGTCTTGTATAGTAGAGATTTGTTGGCGCAGGAAATAGTCTCTTTGTTGGCGATCGATCTCCTGTTTTACCTTTCCCTGTATCGTATTCTTCAACTCCACGTGCTGCTGCTCGTTGATGAGTATTTCCAGCAGACATCTTGCCCTTGCCAACAGCCCTGAGGCTTCCAGCAGCCTCTGACGGTCGGCATCTTTCAGGTCGAAGTTCGTGCATATAAAGTTGATTATCCCCCGCCGCGAGTCTATGTTTTTTATCGCAAAGACCGCCTCTTTCGGCATATTCGGCGATATATTTATTATCTCCAGCGCAATATCTCTTATCGAATCCACCAGCGCATTGAACTCCACGTTATTTTTATCCGGCGCCGTGTCTCGTATCGATATAACCGAGGCCCTCAGATATGGCTCCGAGGTGACGTACTCCATCACTTCTATCTTCTCCAATCCGTGTATTATCACCGTAAGATTTCCGTTGGGCATCTCCAGTATCTTCAGTATCCTGGCCGCCGTTCCCACCCTGTAGAGATCCGTAGGTTTGGGATTCTCTATGTTGTGCTCTTTTTGCAGTATCGCCCCCAATAGTCCTCCTGTCGATTCCACGTCGTGGATCAGTTTCATCGACTTTTCGCGCCCCACGGTAATGGGCGTAATCGCTCCGGGAAACAGCACCGAGCTGCGTAGCGTCAATATCGGTAACACCGAGGGTATGTTCACATCGGGTGTTTCGTCGTCGTCTCCCTGTACTATCGGTATTATCTGGTGGTGTACTTCCACCATATCTCCCGCCATTTCGGCCGCATCGTCTATTTTATTTCTTTTACTCATATCGATGCAAAGATAGTCTCTTTGTTTCAATCGACAAAACAGTATCCAACCATTGCTTTCCACCTCGTCCCTTCCAGAGATTTAAGATGTTTTTCTTTTTCGCATATCCAAATCACTGAAAAATCAGTACATTTCCACGTACATTTTTCCTATCTTTGCGCCTATGAAAAATTACGATCCCTCCTCTATCGAGAGCAAATGGTATGAGTATTGGATTTCGCGTGGATTTTTCCATTCCGAGCCCGATTCTCGCGAGCCTTATACCATAGTCATTCCTCCACCCAATGTGACGGGTATCCTCCATATGGGCCACATCCTCAACAACACTCTTCAGGATGTGCTGGTTCGTCGCGCCCGTATGATGGGTAAGAACGCTTGTTGGGTTCCCGGTACCGACCACGCTTCCATCGCCACCGAGGCCAAGGTTGTTGCCAAACTTGCCGAGCAGGGTATCAAAAAGTCCGACCTCTCTCGCGAAGAGTTTCTCCAGCACGCCTGGCGTTGGAAAGAGGAGCACGGGGGTATCATTCTCAAGCAGCTTCGTACTCTAGGCGCTTCTTGCGACTGGGATCGCACCAAGTTCACTATGGATCCCGCAATGAGCGAGAGCGTTATCAAGGTTTTCGTCGATCTCTATAACAAGGGCCTCATCTATCGCGGCGTCCGTATGGTCAATTGGGATCCCGCGGCTCAAACCGCCCTTTCCGACGAGGAGGTTATCCACCGCGAACAGCAGGGTAAGCTTTACTATTTGCGCTACAAAATCGAGGGTGGACCTGTCGATGGCAAGGATTCCGTCATTGTCGCTACTACCCGTCCCGAAACCATTCTCGGCGACGTTGCCGTTTGCGTCAATCCCAATGACCCTCGCTACACATCTCTCAAGGGCAAGCGCGTTATCGTCCCTCTTGTAGGTCGCTCCGTTCCTGTTATTTACGACGATTATGTAGATATGGACTTCGGTACGGGCGCTCTTAAGATCACTCCTGCTCACGATGTGAACGACTATGTGCTGGGCGAACGCTTCGGCCTCGAAGTTATAGACATTTTCAATCCCGACGGCACCATTAATGAACGTGTCGGCCTCTACGTCGGCCAGGATCGCTTTGCCGTTCGCGACCAGATTTCGAAAGATTTGCAGGCTGCCGGGCTTATGGAAAAGGTCGAGGATTACACTAATAAGGTAGGCTTCTCGGAGCGTACCGGAGCGGCCATCGAGCCCAAGCTGTCTATGCAGTGGTTCGTCAAGATGGATGGCCTCGCCGAGCCTGCTCTCAAAGCCGTTATGGACGACACTATTCGCTTCGTTCCTTCCAAATATAAGAACACTTATAACCATTGGATGTCGAATATCAAGGATTGGTGCATCTCGCGCCAGCTTTGGTGGGGTCAGCGCATTCCGGCATACTTCCTTCCCGCCGGCGGTTATGTGGTGGCCCAAACTCCGGAAGAGGCTCTCGAACTCGCCCACCGGAAGGACCCTTCGCTCACTCTTGCCGATCTCCGTCAGGACGAGGATGTTCTCGACACGTGGTTCTCTTCGTGGCTTTGGCCGATCTCGGTTTTCGACGGTATCCGTAATCCCGACAACGCCGACATCGGTTATTACTATCCCACTAACGACCTTGTCACCGGCCCCGATATTATCTTTTTTTGGGTAGCCCGAATGATTATGGCCGGCGAGCATTTCCGTCATAACAAGCCTTTCGGTGCGGTTTATTTCACCGGCATCGTTCGCGACAAGTTGGGTCGTAAGATGTCCAAGCAGCTCGGTAACTCTCCCGATCCGTTGGAGTTGATCGAAAAATATGGCGCCGATGGCGTTCGTATGGGTTTGATGTTATCAACTTCCGCCGGTAACGACGTTATGTTCGACGAGGCAATGTGCGAACAGGGCCGTAATTTCGGTAACAAGATTTGGAACGCCTGGCGTCTCATCGAATCTTGGCAGACCACTCTCAGCGACAACGGTCACAGCGATTTGTGCGTAGCCCGACCCACCGAGGGCGTTCCGACCGCCGAACAACCCATTTCCGACCGCCTCGCCGTCGAATGGTTCTCTTCCAAACTCGATTCTTCACTGGCCGAGATCGACTCCCTTTTTGCGAATTACCGCCTATCGGACGCCCTGATGGTAGCTTACAAGCTGTTTTGGGATGATTTTTCCGGTTGGTATCTTGAGATCGTCAAGCCTGCCTATGGCACCGCAATCCATCCCCATACGCTCGCTTCGACCAAACTGTTTCTCGAAAAACTGCTCCAGATTCTCCATCCGTTCATCCCGTTCATCACCGAGGAGTTGTGGCACAGCATCCGCAACCGCGAGGCCGACGACTGCGTGACTATCTCTTCGATGCCGACTTCCCAAGAGGCGGACGATCGGAACGCTGACGGCGGGTCGGGCTACGCAGAAATTTTGGCGCGGTTTGATCTCATTCGCGAGGCGGTTACGGCCATTCGCGCCATTCGTCGTGCCCGCAACATTTCTCCCAAAGAGCCACTGGAGCTCAAGGTTGTTCCGGATGAGAATTTTCCCGCCGAATTCGATGCCGTATTGCAAAAGATGGCCGGTTTGTCGTCCGTAGAGGCTGTCGAGGGTAAGGATCCTGAGTGGGAGGCGTTTATCGTCAAGACCACCCGTTATTTTGTTCCTCTTCCTGCCGGTGGTATAGACCGCGATGCCGAACTCGTCAAACTTCGCGAGGAGTTGGCTTACCAGCAGGGGTTCCTCAACACCGTAATGCAGAAGCTTTCCAACGAACGCTTCGTCGGTTCGGCTCCTGCTGCTATCGTTGCTAACGAACAGACCAAGCGTTCGGACGCAGAAGCCCGCATCGCCGCCCTCAAAGAGCGCATCGCCCAACTATCGTAGTTGTCGCGCCCTCAAAGTATTCCTCATCAGCGAGATGATCGTCATTGGCCCCACTCCCCCCGGTACGGGCGTGATGTAGCTGCACTTTGGCGCCACTTCGTCGAATTTCACGTCGCCAACCAGCCTGAAACCGCTCTTTTTCTGGGGGTCTGGTACTCGTGTGATTCCCACATCTATGACCACCGCTCCGGGTTTTATCATATCCGCGATCACAAATTCCGCTTTCCCCAACGCAGCTATCACAATATCGCCTGTAGCTACCACTTCCGCCAGATTTTCCGTTCGGCTGTGACACATCGTCACCGTGCAGTCCCATCCTTTCTGGCTCAGCAGGTTAGCCACCGGTCGTCCCACGATATTGCTTCGTCCTATCACGACACAGTGTTTTCCCGCAGTCGGAATTTTGTAATATCTGAGCAACTGTAAGATGCCATCAGGCGTTGCCGAAACAAACGCCGGCAGCCCCATCACCATCCTCCCGACGTTCTCCGGATGGAATCCGTCCACATCCTTGCGTGGATCGATGGCTTCGATGATCTTCTGTTCATCGATGTGTTTTGGTAGCGGTAGTTGCACTATGAATCCGTCCACATCGTCGTCACCGTTCAGGCGCTCGATCTCGTCCAAAAGGTCCGCCTCACCGGTTTCGGCAGGCAACCGCAAAACAGTCGAGCGGAAACCCACTTCGCCGCAGCACTTTTCTTTGTGTCCCACGTATGTTTGCGAGGCACCGTCGTTGCCCACCAATATCGCCACCAGATGCGGCGTCCTCTCTCCTCTGGCCACCATTTCGGCCACTTCGGTCGCTATTTCGCGACGCAAAGCCGCCGCCACTTCTTTCCCGTCAATTAATTGCATCGTTCAATGTGTTTTCTATTAAAGGTACCGACATCACATCCTTGAGCATCACTTTTTTGCCTCTATCCAACAGATACAAAGTCGGTATCGCCTTCAAATCGTACAACTCTTCGCCCTTGATTTTCATCTCGCCGTCATAGCCATTCACCCACTTCGTTGGGAAATCTGCTGCGTGCTCCCTCCAGGCTTCGAGGTCTTCGTCCGGATATATCGCCAGCACTCTCAACGTTCCCTCTTCCATAAGGCGCGACAGAAAAGCGGATTCGCTGAGATCCTCTATCATCAGCGCACAAGCGGGACAGCCCGGATTATTAAAGAACAGTAGCGTGTACGGCGCCCTGAAAGAATACAGCGTGCTCTTCGCGCCCGAAGCCACCGTATAGCTGAAGTCGGCCGCCGGATCCCCCACACGGTTTTTCATCGCCAACCTCAACTGCTCCTGTGGGCGGATTCTCTCATACTGGTCCAGCGATGGGTTTGCCAGAATGGCGTTCAACACCGTAATGTAGTAATCCTCATCGCGGAACGGCGAGTTGGGGTCGAACAGATACTTTTCGGCTATCTCGCCCATCTTCAGCACGGAGTATTTGTCCACCGCCGCTTTTTTAAACAGTATTCCGATCGACTCGTCCCCCATATCGCGCGGGATGTGGAACAGCAGCTGCAGATAGTTCGCGAACGCCGTTTCGGTAAATTCGTCGTCGTTCACCGCCATCGTGTCGGCAAAATCGTAGTTGTCCCAATAATGTTGCTCGGCCCAAGTGATCATTTGCAACGTGTCGGTGATCATCTTCGGCGGTTGGGGAATTGCATACTCGGCCCGCTTCATCGGGGGAGCTTCGGTTTTTTTCTGGCTGCCGCACGCAACACAGGCGCTCAAGGCGGCAAGGATTACAATAATTCGTCTCATAGTCTAAAATGTCAAATTTTTTTACGCGATTGTCAAAATTTTTGACAGTGTTTGTCTAATTTTTTGACAGCTTTGGCTCTATGGCTCATAGCGTTCTTTTTGTCTGCGGGCATTTGGGCAAACGTCTGTCCCCCAGCGCCTTGTGGTGCAAAAATCGGATCGTAACCGAATCCTCCCTCTCCGCGACGCTCTTTTGTGATCTCTCCCTGGATGACTCCCTCGAAGAGGTGTTCCTCCCCGTTTTGTATCAGTGCAATAACCGTGCGAAAGCGCGCAGAGCGGTCTGTGTGGTTTTCTAAATTATTGAGTAACAGACTATTATTGTCGTCATAACTGCATCCCTCTCCTGCATATCTTGCCGAGTATACCCCCGGAGCACCGCCTAACGCATTGACTTCCAGACCACTATCGTCCGCAAATACGTCCAAACGCGTTCGCTCGTGAATGTATCTGGCTTTCTGTAATGCATTGCCTTCCAGCGTATTGTGCGTTTCAGGTATCTCTTCCATTATGCCGACTTCGCGCGGAGTCACCATCTCGAATTCCGGGCCCAGAATCGCCGACACTTCCTCCAATTTGTGTCTGTTATTTGTCGCAAAAACCAGTTTCATATCTTCGATAGCACAATTTCGGCAGCGATCTTATCCATAATAGTATGCACCACTCTATCAAGCACTTGACCCTCTCTATAGTCGGCTGGTAAGGCAAAATTTACTCGATTTTCTTCAATCAATTTTTCGGCCGCGGCTCTTTCTGCGTGGCTTGAATCGTCTGTGCGGCTCGCACTGGTCGGATTGAAAACCGCAATGGAATATCCCCCGGAGGCCTTCACAAGGCGCATACAGGGGATGTCGGTCGTCCCATCGCCGAAATATATCATCCGAGAGAATGGCACAGGACGCTTATGTTCAGGTATATAGCAGTTCACTGCCTTGCCGTCCCACACCGGTTCGACCCCCTTATTGATTTTATAAATGAACTGCGTTTTGTTGGTATAATTTATTGCCACTCCAGGCCAATATGCCTCATTGTCAGCATCATACAGGAATGAGCACGCATAAATTTTTTTGAATTCATCGGCGATAGGCGTGCCTTCTATCATCTCCCTGATTCCCGACGAGTTGATATAATGGACGATGTTGAGTCCCTTTGAAGCTCCGTAAGCGTTGATTCGTGCAAACCACTCTGTTACACCGGGATAAAGTTCGATTTTGGAGCCCGATTCACGAAACATTTCACGCGTCAGAGGTATTTTTTGCTTTCGCGCTTCGGCTATCATCCGGGCCATATAGGTCAAAATGGGGTCGGCATCTTCGTCGCGCGCCAGTTGGCTGCTTTCGAACCAAAAATCGTGATTGCTCTTGCCCACCGCGGGAATAAAATCGTATTCCTGCATATTTCCCGGCGAGAGCGTCCCGTCGAAATCATAGATCAAAGCCACAGTGGGGGTTTCCATTCTGCAAAAATAAGGATTTTTTATTAGATTTGCCGCGTGAAATCGGGTTTTGTAAATATAATCGGCAACCCCAATGTCGGCAAATCGACACTGATGAACCGCCTCGTGGGCGAGCGAATCTCCATCATAACGTCCAAAGCCCAAACAACGAGGCACCGCGTGATGGGGATCGTGAACGGTCACTCGGATGGCGATGATGGCGCTGATTTTCAGATAATTTATTCGGATACGCCGGGGATTTTGAAGCCCGGATACAAGCTACAGGAGTCGATGATGCGCTCGGTGAGAGGAGCGGTGCAGGATGCCGATGTGATTCTATATGTAACTGACGTGACCGAGGATGGACTGTCTGCGCGCAACACGGAGATCGTGGAAAGCATACGTGCGAGCGGCATTCCGACAATAGTGGTAATCAACAAGATAGACCTCTCGACGCCCGAAGCGGTAGGAAAGATGATCGAACTTTGGGAAGGTTTGTTGTCTGATGCGCAGATAGTTACCGCATCGGCGCTGTTGGGTTTCAACACCGACGGTTTGTTGGGGCGAGTGCTTGAACTGCTGCCGGAAGGCGACCCATATTACGATCGTGATGCGCTGACGGATAGGAGTTTGCGTTTCTTTGCGAGTGAGATCATTCGCGAAAAGATATTGCTTAATTACGACAAGGAAGTGCCCTATAGTGTTGAGGTGGCCATCGAGGAGTATAGCGAAAGCCCCGCGCTCGACCGTATCAGGGCCGTAATCTACGTTTCGCGTGCATCGCAAAAGGGCATCCTGATAGGCCACAAGGGCGAAAAACTAAAACGTGTGGGCACTGCCGCCCGAAAAGACCTCGAAGTGTTTCTGGACAAGAAAGTCTTTCTGGAACTCTTCGTCAAGGTAGCCGACGGCTGGCGTGATAACGAAAATCAACTAAAACAATTTGGATATGAAAACCCTTAAGATCCGCGACCTCACGCTACGTGACGGCCAGCAATCATCGTTCGCAACCCGAATGACACAGGCACAGATCGGCCGAGTACTTCCGCATTACAAGGATGCCGGATTCTATGCAATGGAGGTGTGGGGCGGGGCGGTGCCCGACAGTGTGATGCGATATCTTGGCGAAAATCCGTGGGACAGACTCGAAAAGATCCACGCTGAAGTCGGTTCGGCATCACTGCTGACGGCTCTGTCGCGAGGACGCAATCTGTTTGGCTATCAACCCTATCCCGACAATATCATTGAGGGATTCTGCAAGGAGAGCATCGCTTCGGGCCTTGGGATTATGCGAATTTTCGACGCCTTGAACGACGTGGATAACGTGGCCTCGACCATAAAATACGTCAAAAAATATGGCGGCATTGCCGATTGTGCGGTTTGTTACACGATCGACCCGAAGTATCCGCCGCTGACACTGGCCCAAAAACTGCGCGGTAAGAAAACCCCTACGCCGGTTTTCACGGACAGCTATTTTCTCGACAAGGTGTTGCAAATGACCGCTCTGGGCGCAGATATGATCACCATCAAGGATATGAGCGGACTGATCCCTCCCCGGCGAGTGCACGATCTGGTGACACTGTTCAAGAAGCACATTTCGGTGCCGGTCGATTTTCATACTCACTGCACGCCCGGATATGGTCTGGCGAGTGTTGTGGCGGCTATGGCAGCAGGTGTGGATGTGGTCGATACCAACATCTGGAGTTTTGCGGGTGGTCCCGCCGCGCCGGCGCTGGAATTGGTGTGGGTGTTTGCAAAAAAGATGGGCATAAAGCTCGATATCAATATGTCGGCCGTCACGGCGATCAATAACGAACTGGTGTCGATACGTCAGGAACTGGCCGATTTCGATGCCGTGAAGTGTGTCGCAAAACCCTTCGACCCGACCAAGGATACGCTACCGGCTGAAATAGATGCCCTTTTTGACAAGGCGGTTGCTGCTGCGCTGGAAGGCGATGAGGACACGTTGGTGGATGCCTGCCACAAGATCGAGGCCCATTTCGGATTCCCGCCGCCCAACGAATTAGTGAAAAACGCGGAGATTCCGGGCGGAATGTACACAAATATGGTGGCACAACTCAAGCAACTCGGCAACGAGGAGATTCTGCCCAGGGCGATGGAGTTGATCCCAAGAGTCCGCTTGGATGCGGGTCTGCCGCCATTGGTAACCCCGACCAGCCAAATAGTCGGAGCCCAGGCGGTCAATTGTGCAATGGACGAAAAGAACGGCAAGCCGCTCTACACGACCAAAAGTGTGCAATTCGTGAATCTGGTGAAGGGCGAATACGGCAAAACACCTGTGCCTGTAGATCCTGCTTTCCGTGAAAAAATCACCGGAAGCCCTGTGGAGGCCACATACGATACTTCGAAACACCAGATGCAACCCAACCCTGCGTTGGAGCAATGCGGAGGTATGAAGCTCGCTGAAAACCAGAAAGAGATGTTGCTCCTGGAGCTCTTCCCGATTGTGGCACGCGATTTTCTTACACGCACAAAGTGTCAGCGATACGAAGCCAAAGCGGAAGCCACCCGTAAGGCCGAAGAGGCTGCCCGAATTGCCGCTCAACCCAAGGTCGAACCCATTACCGGCCCAACGGTTAATGCGCCACTACCCGGACGAGTGCTCGAATTCTTGGTCAAGCCGGGCGATACGGTCACCGAAAAGAGCGACGTCTTTGTTCTCGAAGCGATGAAGATGGAAAACAATATCGTCGCCGAAAGGGCCGGAGTAGTCAAACGTCTGCTTGTCGAGCCCGACTCGAATGTCGCCGCCGGAGCACCGGTGGTCGAATTGGAGTAACCGGAACAGCGGCGGTGATTTCTGGCAATAAATTTGCAGATAAATTCGTAAAATATCTGCTATGAACACTTATCCCGAATCCGAAGACCAGGGCAAGGCACTGGAAAAGTACGCACTTAACCTTAACGAATTAGCACGGGCAGGAAAGCTCGATCCGGTCATTGGCCGCGACGAGGAGATTCGCCGTGTGCTGCAAATCCTGTCGCGAAGAACCAAAAATAATCCCATACTGGTGGGTGAACCGGGAGTGGGGAAAACCGCCATTGCCGAAGGGATAGCCCACAGGATAGTCGATGGAGATGTGCCCGACAATCTGCGAAGCAAGCAGGTCTTCTCGCTCGATATGGGAGCGTTGGTCGCGGGAGCAAAGTACAAAGGGGAGTTCGAGGAGCGACTGAAAGGCGTTGTGAACGAGGTGATCGCATCGGACGGAGAGGTGTTGCTCTTCATCGATGAGATCCATACTCTGGTGGGTGCGGGCCGGAGCGAAGGGGCGATGGACGCCGCCAACATTCTGAAACCCGCGTTGGCAAGAGGAGAACTGCGCACTATCGGCGCCACGACATTGGACGAATATCAGAAGTTTTTTGAGAAAGACAAGGCCCTGGAGCGTCGTTTTCAGATGGTTATGGTGGATGAGCCTACAACCGAGGACGCGATCTCTATCCTGCGCGGCCTGAAGGAGAGGTACGAAAGCCACCACAAAGTGCAAATCCGCGACGAGGCCATAATAGCAGCCGTGGAGCTTTCACACAGGTATATCACTCAGCGTTTTCTGCCAGACAAGGCGATCGACCTGATAGACGAGGCGGCATCGCGACTGAGGCTGGAAATGAACTCGGTGCCGGAAGAGATAGATACTTTGGACAGGCGAGTGCGCCAATTAGAGATCGAACGAGAAGCGATAAGGCGCGAGAACGACCCTGAAAGACTGAAGGCTCTGACGGCCGAGATAGAGGTGCTGAATGGTGAACGTAATAGTCTGAGAGCCAAGTGGGAGGGCCAACGCGGACTGTTAGAAAAGATTCAAAACGGCAAAGACCGAATCGAAAAATACAAAGTGGAGGCGGTGGATGCAGAGAGACGGGGAGATTATGGTCTTGTGGCAGAGTTGCGATATGGGAAAATTCGCGAGACGGAGGCTGAGATCGCGCGCTTGCAGGCCGAATTTGAATCTACGAGCGGCGACGAGGCGATGATCAAAGAAGAAGTCGATGCTCAGGATATTGCGGAAGTGGTTTCGCGCTGGACTGGCATTCCGGTGAGCAAAATGCTGGCCGGGGAGCGCGAAAAATTGCTACGAATGGAGGAAGAGTTGCATAAGCGCGTGGTGGGGCAGGACGACGCCATCAGGGCTATATCCGACGCCGTCAGACGCAGTCGCGCAGGCCTTAACGACTCCAGAAAGCCGATCGGATCGTTCCTGTTTCTGGGTACTACGGGAGTGGGCAAAACCGAGCTGGCCAAGGCGCTCGCCGAGTTCCTGTTTAACGACGATAACTTGCTGACACGCATAGATATGAGCGAGTATCAGGAGCGCCACTCCGTGTCGCGACTAATCGGGGCGCCTCCGGGATATGTCGGTTATGACGAGGGTGGCCAACTCACCGAAGCTGTAAGGCGGAAGCCCTATTCTGTGGTGCTACTGGACGAGATTGAAAAGGCCCATCCCGATGTGTTCAACATACTGCTTCAAGTGCTCGACGACGGGCGACTTACGGACAACAAGGGGCGCACGGTCGATTTCCGAAACACGATCATCATTATGACCTCGAATATGGGTTCGCAGATCATTCGCGAGAATTTTCAAGAGGCGGCCGATGCAAAAGGCGAAGTCTCCGAGGAAGTGGTGGAGAAGACACAAAACGAAGTGATCGAGCTGATGAAAGAGGTGCTAAAGCCGGAATTCCTGAACCGAATAGACGAGATAGTGATGTTCACGCCCCTGACCCGACGCGATACGCTGGAAATAGTCGATATTCAGATCGGCATCATCGAGAGAATGCTACATCACAACGGAATCGAGCTGAAGGTCGATAGAAAAGCACGCGAATGGCTCGCGGACGAGGGTTACGACCCTGTGTATGGCGCCCGACCGGTGAAGCGAGCAATACAGCAAAATCTGGTGAACCAACTCTCGAAAGAAATTTTGGCCGGAGCCATCGATCGTGAAAAACCCGTCTCGGTCACAGCGGACGAAGACGGGTTAAAGTTCAAAAATTAATTTTTTGTGAGCACTACCGGCCCTTCGGATTACCTTGCACTCGACAAATAGATCGGAAGCAGGATACGAACTTGTGCGCGAGCGCGGGTTGTGTTGGAACGAATCATTCTGGTTTTCATAGCATTACGTTTTTTATGGTTAAACTTTGTGTGTCTTTCTTGTTGTTTGACACTGCAAAGATAAATATAAAAATAATACTATGCAATACATAATACCATTTTTTGCAGAATATTTTAAAAATTTTTACACGAGGTCGGGCAAAAAAAGAGCGACCCCTTTCGAGATCGCTCTATTCCGTGTTTTTTACGGAAACTTAGAGAGCTCCGATATCTTTCAGGACGGCATTAGTCTTACGGACAGCATCGGCGGAAGCGGAGAACTTTGCTTTTTCGTCGGCGGAAAGTTCGATCTCAACGATGCGTTCGACGCCACCGCGACCGATAACAGCAGGAACGCCGATACAAATATCCTTCTGACCATACTGACCGTCGAGAGCCACGCACGAAGGGATCAACTTCTTCTGGTCGAACATAACAGCCTCAACGACTGAAGCGGCGGCGGCTCCGGGAGCATACCAGGCCGAAGTACCGAGAAGGCTGGTAAGGGTCGCGCCGCCCACCATAGTGTCGGCCACAACCTTGTCGAGAACCTCTACCTTGGCGAACCTGGACACGGGAACACCCTTATAAGACGCCTTATCTACAAGAGGTATCATAGTGGTGTCGCCGTGGCCGCCGATAACCATACCGTCGATGTCCGACATAGCGGCGTCCAGAGCCTTGGCAAGGTAGCAGCGGAAACGAGACGAGTCCAGCTGACCGCCCATACCGAAAACCTGATTAGCAGGAAGTCCACTACTCTTGAGGGCAAGGTAGGTCATAGTGTCCATCGGGTTGGATACTATGATGAAGATCGCCTTGGGAGAGTGCTTCATAGCTTCGCCCATAACTGCCTTGACTATGCCGGCATTAACGCCGATGAGCTCCTCGCGAGTCATACCGGGTTTACGGGGAACACCCGAAGTAATAACGACAACGTCCGAACCGGCAGTAGCGGCATAGTTATTAGTGACGCCTGTCACCTTGGTGTCGAATTGGCACAGGGTGGACGTTTGGTAAATGTCGAGCATCTTACCTTCCGAAAGACCCTCCTTAATGTCGATGAGGACAACTTCACTGGCCACTTTACGCATTGCCAGCACGTTCGCACACGTGGCGCCTACATTGCCGGCGCCGATAACGGTTACTTTTGACATAATGGTTTATGATATTAGTTTCTTGTACTCATCGGCAGTCAGGAGCCATTCGTGAGCGGCGCCGTCCAACCCTACGCGGATGATCCAACCGGCGCCATAGGGGTCGCCATTGACGGCATCGGGAGCATCGTCCAAAGCCGTGTTGAATTCGAGAATCTTACCGCCCACGGGGCAAAACAGATCGGACACGGTCTTAACGGCCTCGATGGTGCCGAAAACTTCGTGAGCCTCAAGGGTCTCGCCAACGGTAGGAATGTCGAGGAAAACGATGTCGCCGAGCTGGCTCTGAGCAAAGTCGGTGATGCCAACCGTGGCCACATCACCCTCGATGCGAACCCATTCGTGGTCCTTGGTGTACTTAAGTTCTGATGGAATATTCATAAAGTCGATTTTTGAGTTGCGCAAAGATACAAAACTTTTTCGGCAATAACTTCGGGTGGAATCTCCCTCAAGCAACGAAGCGATCCGTCGCGACAAGGCAGCACCCCACCCACAGAACACGGGCGACACTCGATGGGAAGCTGAATTGCGTTTTCGGGATCCTGGCCGAGTCCGTAAAAGCCGGCATAGGGATGAGTAGCGCCCCAAACAGAGATAACGGGAGTGCCAACCAGCGAACCCATCTGCATAGCCACGGAGTCCATAGTGAGCATAACATCGAGATTCGACATAAGGTTCAACTCGTCGCCAAGGCTCATCGTGCCGATCACCGAAATTATGTTGTCACGCTGAGAAGCGATCTGAGCCGCAAGCCTCTCTTCCTCCTTACCCCCGCCGAAGACGAACACCTTTTGCGTCTTATCGGCGATAATAGCAGCAACCCGCTCCATCAACTCGATGGGATAGATCTTGGCCTGATGAGCGGCAAACGGAGCGATACCCACCCAAGGGCCGCTCTTTTTGCCGTGAAGATAACCGATCGCCAACGGCACGGGAAGAGTCATATCTATGGCCGGCTGGGGAGTGACTTCGAAACCAAGGTCGCGAAGAGTGTCCGCATAACGCTCGTGAGTCGTTTTGAGCTGGTGGAAATTGAGATGGCCCCGACGGCACAAGCGCCGTTTGGAACCCTTACCCTTGTCGATATGAGAAACGCGACAACCAGTAATCTCCAACAACTTACGGATAGTACTACTGGAAATGTTGTCCTGCATATCGGCCACGGCGTCCACTCCATCCTTTTTAGCGTCATAGGCGAGGCGGAACAATCCCCAAAAGCCTTTATGACGAACCTTAAGGTTGAGATGGAAGAAGCGCATATCGCGGATACCGCGGAAGAACGGAGCATAGAAAGGTCTGGTGAGAACAGTGATCTTAACGCCGGGATATGTCTTACGCAGAGCCCTTATGACAGGCACGGTCATAGCTACATTGCCCATCGAAGAGAGGCGAATAATAAGGATATGTTTAGGCAGGGGCTTCACAGGCTTCAAAATTAGAAAATTTTCTCTATCTTTGCAAGGCCTTATGAACAGATTACTAATTCTATTTTGTGTCGCACTCGGAGCGGTGCAGGCGCAAGCACAGCAAAACAAGATCACGCGCGAGCAATACATCGCGCGCTGGCAGAAAACTGCCGTGGACGAGATGGAAAAATTCGGCATTCCCGCCAGCATAACAATGGCTCAAGGATTGTTGGAGAGCGACAGCGGCAATAGTCGATTAGCCAAAGAGGGAAACAACCACTTCGGCATAAAGTGCAAAAGTGATTGGGGCGGCGAGAGGATCTATCACGACGACGACCAGCTGGGAGAGTGTTTCCGCCGGTACGATTCCGCCCAGGATTCGTGGACAGACCACTCGGTATTTCTCGACAGCAGCGAGCGCTATGCCTTCCTGTTCACGCTCGACCAGACCGACTACAAAGGATGGGCCGAGGGGCTGAAGCGCGCCGGCTATGCAACCGACCCGAACTACCCGCAGAGGCTTATCAAGATAATCGAAGAACACGAACTGTTCCTGCTCGACAGGGGCGAGAAACTCAACACCGTCGAGGTTATCGAAGCCATTGCCGAAGAGATCAAGCAAAAAGCAGCAGCAAAAGCACACCCCAACGTGACAGCCAGAGGAGGAATAGACGTGGATAACTATACGATCATAGTACGCCCACCCGCCAAACAAAGACGATTCTAATGGAAAGCGAAACCGGATTGAAGCCGCACATACTGCAGGCAATAATCGACAAATCCAACCTAAGTCAGCGGATTTACGACAACACCTACGCCGTTATGACCAAACTCAAGGAGATTCTGCACGAGCTGGCATCGGAATTGGACGAAGAGCTCGAAGAGAGTCTGGACGAACGTGTGAGAATCGAATACAGAGACAGAGGGAAATACGAAGCGCACTTCATTTTTGGCGAAAACCTGCTGATCTTCTCGATGCAAACAGACATCTTCCGATTCAGCAAAGACGACGCCGTATGGGGAAACGAGTACGTTTCCAAGGAGCCCGACAACGCTTCCTGCGGAATAATCAACGTATGGAACTTCCTGAAAGACTCGTTCGAGTACAAGCGCCTTGCAGATGAGGGGTATCTGGTGGCGCGAATCTTTGTGAACAGGCAGATGCATTATATGGTGGAAGGAAAAGGCCAAGGAGCCTTCACGCGAGCAGAGTTCGGACACCATCTTGTCAATAAAGAAGGACTTACGGATATCATCGAGTCAGCGATCGATTACGCGCTCGCGTTCGACCTGCTCGTGCCCCCTTACGAGAGCCAAAAACTCGCCACCGCCGAACAGTTCAACACCAAACTCGAAAACTCAAAGATGAGAACGGGAAAGAGGCTGGGATATGAATTTAGTACGGGAGATATAAAATAGGGGAATCTGTCCGAAGAGATCCCCCCTGAGGAGAGTGATGCGACAGAGGAGCCCAGAATGTATCGTACCGAGATATCGCCGATTATGAAAAAGATTATCTTATTTTACCTTTGTGGGGCGGCAATAAAGGAGAAGGGTTTGTTGTTTTAATAAGAAAAAACAACTATGAAAAAAACTGAATTTGAAAAATTTGCAAAAGGACATCTGGGGCTCAACAGTCTCACGCTACACGACTACGCCGCGGATGTGGCCAGAGGAGTGAAAGCAGAAGCAACCGGATATGTGTCACCGACGATCATCGAAGAAAGGCAACTGAACGTGGCGGCTATGGACGTCTTCTCGCGCCTGATGATGGACAGGATAATCTTCCTGGGAGCACCCATCTATGACGACGTCGCCAACATCGTACAAGCCCAACTATTATTTCTGGAGAGCAGCGACGCCGACAGGGACATACAGATCTACATCAACTCGCCCGGAGGAAGTGTCTCGGCAGGTCTGGGGATCTACGACACGATGCAATTGGTGAAGCCCGAAATCGCAACGATATGCACGGGCCTTGCGGCAAGTATGGGAGCGATATTACTGACGGCGGGAGAGAAAGGAAAGCGCTCCGCGCTACCCCACTCGCGAGTGATGATACACCAACCTCTGGGAGGTGCACAAGGGCAGGCATCGGACATCGAAATCACGGCGAGAGAGATCGTAAGAACAAGAAAGGAACTCTACGAAATACTCGCACAGCACAGCGGCCAAAAGCTCGAAAAAATCGAAAAAGACGGCGACCGAGACTATTGGATGAGTGCCGAAGAAGCAAAAAATTATGGCCTCATAGACGAGGTCGTCGCAAAACGGAAATAATGAGTGAAGAGAACCACGTTGCGGGATTACTTAAGCCGCAGCAAATCAAGGCCCGGCTGGACGACTATGTGATCGGGCAGGAAGACGCCAAACGCTACCTCGCGGTGGCGGTATATAATCACTACAAACGACTACTACACAGGGTCGGGGCAGCGGGTGGAGCAGCGGGGACTGTTTCGCAAGAGGTGGAGATCGACAAGAGCAACATCGTGATGGTGGGGCCGACGGGAACGGGAAAGACGCTACTGGCAAGGACGATAGCGCGGATGCTGGATGTGCCCTTCACAATTGTCGATGCAACGGTGCTAACCGAAGCGGGGTATGTGGGCGAAGACGTGGAAAGCATACTGTCGCGTTTGTTGCAGGCGGCGGACTACAATGTGGAAGCAGCCCAGATGGGGATAGTGTTCATCGACGAAATCGACAAAATAGCCCGAAAAAGTGACAACCCCTCCATTACGCGAGACGTCTCGGGAGAAGGGGTGCAACAGGCATTGCTGAAGATTCTGGAGGGAGCCGTGGTAAACGTACCGCCGCAGGGAGGAAGGAAACATCCCGACCAAAAGTACATACAGGTGGACACGACGAATGTGCTGTTCATCTGCGGAGGAGCATTCGACGGAATCGAAAAGGTGATCTCACGACGACTGGGGACAAGGGCGATAGGTTATGAGCGTGCCGGAGAAAGTGGAAAGACTTCCGAACGGGCGGTGGACAGGAGCAATCTGCTACAATATGTTCTGCCGCAAGATATTAAGAGTTTCGGACTGATTCCGGAACTGGTGGGACGTTTGCCGGTGCTGACCTATCTGAGGCCCTTGGACAAGACCGCCCTGCGACAAATTCTTACCGAGCCCAAAAATGCCATCACAAAGCAATATGTGAACTTGTTCGCGATGGATGGCGTGACCCTGACCTGGGATGACGAAGCACTTGATTACATCGTGGAAAAGGCGATCGAGTACAAGCTGGGGGCAAGAGGACTGCGCTCGATATGTGAAGCGGTGATGATGACCTCGATGTTCGAAGTACCGAGCGACCCCAACCGAAAAACACTGCATATAACACGCGAGTTTGCCGAAAAGCAACTCGAAAAAGCCGCATAAAGATATGACCGCTGCCGACAACATCAGAATCCTCGCCCTCTCGATGGTCGAAAAAGCCAAGTCCGGCCACCCCGGAGGTGCAATGGGAGGTGCCGATTTCGTGAACGTACTCTACTCGGAATTCCTAAGGTATGACCCCGCGGACACGAGCTGGCCTTGGAGAGACAGATTTTTCCTCGATCCGGGCCATATGTCGCCGATGCTCTACGGGGTGTTGGCGCTGGCAGGATTTTACTCGAAAGAGGATCTGGAAAGGTTCCGCCAATGGGGAAGCGACACTCCGGGACATCCTGAAAGAGATTTGGCGCACGGGGTCGAAAACACCTCGGGGCCGCTGGGTCAGGGACACGCGATGGCACTGGGAGCAGCGATGGCAGAAAGATTTCTGGCAGCGAAATTCGGAGAGTGGACGGCGCACAAAACCTACGCTTACATCTCGGACGGAGGCATTCAAGAGGAAGTTTCACAAGGAGTGGGCAGAATAGCAGGACACCTGGGATTGAGCAACTTCATAATGTATTACGACGCCAATAACGTGCAACTTTCGACAACAGTTGAGGAGGTAGACACGGAGGATGTAGCGGCAAAATACAGAGCCTGGGAGTGGAATGTGCTGGAAGTAGACGGGAGTTCGGAGGATGAGATTCGCACGGCTTTGCGGGCAGCGGGCGCTGAGACCAAACGGCCGACACTGATAATTGGACACACGAGGATGGGACGAGGAGCGAGGGGGCCGTCGGGAGAGAGTTTCGAGAACAAAGTTTCGACCCACGGACAACCACTCTCTGCCGCAGGTGCGGACGTAGCTGCCACAATTCGCAATTTGGGAGGAGATCCACACGATCCGTTCGCAATTTCGACTGAAGCGCGTGAGCTATATGACCGGCGCCGAGAAGAGTTGCGGGCGTGGGTGGCTGCGCAACGTGGCATCGAAGCGCAATGGAGGACGGCGAACAGAGAACTCGCACAAAAGCTCGACCTGTTCCTGAGTGGAAAAACACCGAAAATAGATTACGACGCGATCGACCCGGGAAAGGATTCGGCAACACGAAACGCTTCTGCGATGGTGCTGGGTGTACTGGCCGAAAAGATCGAAAATATGATAGTCGCATCGGCAGACCTGAGCAACAGCGACAAAACAGACGGCTTCCTGAAAAAAACACACGCGATCGTTCGCGACGATTTCAGTGGGCGTTTCTTCCAGGCGGGAGTGAGCGAATTCACTATGGCCTGCGTGATGAACGGGATGGCGTTGCACGGAGGTGTGATACCGGCCTGTGGAACGTTCTTCGTCTTCTCCGACTATATGAAACCGGCGGTAAGGCTGGCGGCATTGCAACGATTACACGTCATCTGGGTATGGACGCACGACTCGTTCCGCGTAGGAGAAGACGGCCCAACGCACCAACCCATAGAGCAGGAGGCACAAATCAGACTGATGGAGCAAGTGCACAACCACAACGGAGAAAGATCGGTGGTGGTACTTAGGCCGGCCGACGGTGCCGAAACCGTGGAAGCCTGGAGGTGTGCGATGGAAGAAGAAAGGCCTGCAGCTCTGATACTTTCGAGACAAAACGTGCGCGATCTACCCTCAAAGGGTTCGCGACACGAAGACGCGCGGAAGCTGGCTAAGGGAGCTTATGTTGTTTTAGACGACGCGGCGCCGGATGTGGTGATGATCGCAAGCGGTTCGGAGGTGGCAACGCTGGTCGAAGGCGCAGAAAAGCTGAGAGCAGAGGGGGTGAAGGTTCGGGTGATTTCCGCTCCATCCGAAGGACTTTTCAGAGACCAGCCGGCTGAATATCAAGAGGCGGTTCTGCCTGCCGGTGTGCCCCGCTACGGACTGACTTCGGGACTACCGGTGACACTTAGAGGGCTGGTGGGCGACCAAGGAGTGATCCACGGACTCGACCACTTCGGATTCAGTGCTCCATACAAGGTACTGGACGAAAAATTCGGCTTCAGTGGAGAAAATGTCTATGAACAGGTGAAAAAATTATTAACTTTGCAGACTACCTAAACTTTTATCGCACTATGAAAAAGTTCATTTTAGCAGCGGCACTCCTGCTTATAGGGGCTACCGCAGCCAACGCCCAGAAGATCAATGTCCACGCAGGTTATGCCTATTCCACCTGGAGAGGAGACAGCGGTTCCGCTTTGCACGGAGTCAGAGTGGGTGCATCGTACGACCTTACGCTGAACGCCTCCGAAACCTTTTCGCTTCGTCCGGGGCTCAACTACACCTTCGCAATGGACAAGGGCAATCACCTGACCAACAATAACGGTTTCGTTCTGGTGAGCTCAAACATCTCGGAACATACGGTGGCCCTACCGATACATCTGAAATACTCTTTCACAATGGGAGAAAAGAGCCGATTTTATCTCTTTGCCGGCCCAGGGATGAGCTATGGAGTCAGCTTCAAAACAAAATACAAGTTCACACCCGATCCGGATGTGAACTCCCCGTTACTAAACAATTACGACGGCTACATCTCGCGTGACTTTTTCACAGGCGAAGCAACCTCGGACATAGACGATCCGCAGCTCGTAGCCGACTATGAACAAAACGGCATTCCGCCTCTTTCTCGCTTCGACGTATTTGCGAGCGGAGGAGCAGGAGTCCAGATCGGACGCATTTTTCTGGAAGCAAGCTATGACTATGGTCTGCTGAACCGCTTCAAAGACAAAAACGACGGAACCATCGGCCGCGACCAACTCAACGTCAGCATAGGCTATACATTCTGATGAAGAGACTCCTCTCTCTCGACGTTTTTCGCGGGCTGACGCTTGCGTTGATGCTCATAGTCAATAATCAGTCGGGAAAGGCATTCGAAGCGCTACGGCACAAGCCTTGGGACGGCTGCTCACCAACAGATTTGGTGTTCCCATTCTTCCTGTTCATAGTGGGAGCATCGATGTGGTTCTCGTACCGCAAAACAAATCATGAATTTAATCGTGCGGCCGTGTGGAGACTCTTCAAGCGCGGAGCACTCATCTTTTTGGTGGGACTTGGACTCAACTGGTTTCCGTTCTACGACTTCGGAGCGCACGAGTGGAGGGCCTGGGAGAACCTGCGCATTATGGGGGTACTACAACGAATCGGGCTGACATTTTTCCTTGGTGGCGTGTTGGCGTTGTGGCTGAAGACTTACCGACGCATTCTAATCGCTGCGGGGATTCTTCTTGTGGGATATTGGCTTGGAGTTGAATTTCTCGGCGATGCTACAAGGGAGGGGTATATCGGTTGCCGCATAGACGCTTTCCTGCTGGGAACTAACCACCTGCACCGTCCCGCGCAATCGTTTGATCCGGAAGGATTGTTCAGCACCATTTCCGCCGTGGCCACCGTGCTACTGGGGTATGTGACGGGAATGTTCGTGGGGACTCGGAACGCCGACGCCGACACAGGATACTCGAAAGTTCTTGGCGGACTGGGAATTGCGGGAGGATTGTGCGTGGTGGCCGCTCTGGCTCTAAACACCATTTGCCCGATCAATAAGCCGATATGGTCGTCGAGCTTTGTGCTTTATACTGCAGGACTTGCGATGATGGTTTGGATGATCTTGTTGTGGTTCTACGACTTTCGCGGAAAACGTTTTGGAGCAACTTTCTTTTCGGTTTTCGGAACCAACGCGTTGTTTGCTTACGTACTGGTCGGAGTTTTGATGCGTGTTCTGGGGATGCCATTCCTGCGATTCACGGTCGGCGAGCAGAGTTACACCGTCTATTCGTGGTGGGCACACTTCCTGGTCGATCTCACTACCCCGCAGATCGGTTCGCTGCTGGCCTCGATCACTCTGATCGGCGTGATTTGGTGCATTGTCTATCCACTGTACCGAAGGAAAATTTTTATTCGTCTCTAAAGGAGGGGGAAATGTATCCCCCTTATCGTATCTTGGCATCATTGCACGTAACTATCTGAACTACTGACGATCATACCATTACTGAACCCAGCGCTCTCAAGAGCATAACCATTGGCGGATTTCACGTAAATCAAAGAACCCAAATAAGCGAACCCAGCCCCGGTGGCATTCTTCACTTGCGAAAGTAAAGATAACAAAAAAGCGGAAGTTGATTAAACTTCCGCTTCAATACTTACTTCTTTATCAGTACTAACTCATAATTCGTACTCCTACCGCCGCTGTCGTCTTTGCGCAGGATACCGCGAGCCATTAGGTCGTTGATGTCGCGCAGGGCGGTGTCGGGAGACGATTTAGTGATCTTCGCCCACTTCGATGAGGTCAGTTTACCATCGAAGCCGTCAAGTAATTTGTTCAGCATCAGTCGCTGGCGATCGTTCAAGGCGGTTTGAGCGTATTGTTCCCAAAACTTTGCTTTCGTGAGTACCGATTTCAAGACCTCTCCGCTACTGATCAGCGCCCGTTCAAGACAAGTCAGGAACCATTCGAGCCAAAACGTGATATCGCTGTCGCCGTGCTGGGTTTTCTCCAAAACCTCGTAGTATTGCTTGCGCTCGGCAAGAATTTGATTTGACATACTATAAAATCGCTGTGGACTTCCATCGCCACGGGCTAACTGCATATCGGTGATCGCACGCGCAATACGACCGTTTCCATCGTCGAACGGGTGGATAGCCACAAACCAAAAGTGAGCGATAGCAGCTTTCATAACGGGGTCGAGATTCGAGCCGGCGTTGAACCACGTTAAGAATTTGGTCATCTCCGCCTCTACCCGCGTCGCTTCGGGAGCCTCATAATGCACTCGCTCCTTACCCATCGCCCCTGAAACGACCTGCATTGCGCCGCTTCGATATTTTGCAACTTCGATTTTGTACAGCCCGCTGAATCCCGAAGGGAATAGTGCATTATGCCATCCGAACAAACGCTCATCCGTCAAGGGGGAATTGTAGCATTGTGTGGCATCGAGCATCATCTCCACGATGCCGTCCACATTGCGAGGCGAATTCACGAGACCCGCGACCTCCAGTCCGAGCCGCCGAGCAATGGACGAACGCACCTGTTCGGGGTTGAGCAACTCACCCTCGATCTCGGAAGATTTCAATACATCGAGCGTCAGAGTCGTCAATACTGCCTCTTCCTGTAATGAGAAGCCAACAGCATTCATTTGTCCCAATAGTTTGCCCTGCAAATGCCTGACACGCCCCAACAAAGGGAGCAATTTATCGTTGTCCCAACGAAAATCAGTCCAGTTTATGTGGTTATGGATATACATATTCTCCGCAGATTATACGGCAAATATAATGATTATTCTCCGCGCAGCAAACAATTATCGCAGAAATTTGGTATCCGTAGGAGATTCTTAAACTTTTTAAGACAACCTACTCTACCTCGTGATAGTTAATGATTTTTTGTTTGTAATTAATAGGTAGCAGTTTTTCTTTTATCTTTTTACCTTGCCATATTAGACTTAGTGAATCATTACTTATCTGAATATCATTATATAACAACTCTATATAGCCAAAACTAAAACAGGGATCGATGATATTCTTTGTCTCGTATAATGATTTGTCTTCATAGTCATAAAGTATGAAGTGGATCATATCATCTTGGCCACTTGTGGACATTGTGAATAGCTGATAGGGAGACTTATGATTAATTATCAATGAGTCTGAAAGAATAAATTCATCCCCACCCGACAAAACCTTGAACAAAATATCATCTCCTGCATACACGTAAGAAGCGTCATAAACAACATCATCGAATGTCACCGTATCTTTGATCATTCGAATGGGGCGTACACTTTTGTATTTGGGGTGACAGGATACCAAAGTGACACTCCAAATCAATACTAACAATACTCTTTTTACCATAATAAATTCATTTTTTTCTTTATCTCCGTTTTGTTCTGTTTTTATCACACCAACGTCTCCTTGCGGTTTTTTCTCCGGGTCTTGTGATTCAAATTTTGTATCTATAAGTTCATTCGGATTGCGTTTTCCTATTAAACCGAGAGCACCTGCTTTTTGTGTCCTGTGTTCAAAATGTAAATGCTGTTCCTTAGCACCCTGTCCTGCCGAATTACCTATTGTTCCGGACTTCGCAATCACATCTCCTTCTTTAACTTCATCACCGACTTCTGTCAATGTCTCCGACAGGTGAGCATAAAACGAGTAACGTGCTGTACCATCGTCGGCATTGGAATGCCGAATTGTAACAGAAGTTCCATATTCGATATGTCCTGTTCTAACATCTACAACTTTTCCATCAAGCACCGACATAACAGGAGTCCCTTCCGGAGCATAATAATCAAAACCCTGATGTGTTCTTGGTCGATCATTTAATATGCGTATATTTTCTCCATACAAATTACTTGCCCTGTTTCTCCGAATCTGTGGATTTTTTATCGGGTCTCCTAAGAACATCCCGAAGACATCTACATACCTCGCCGGATTGTTTGCAGCGTAAGAGTAAGGACTTATGCCGTAGTACAGTTCGGCAAAAGGGTCGAGAGAAGTCCAAATTGGCAACCTACCACCGAAGAACCGGGCGCCGAAGTCCTGGAAAGGAAGATTACCCGTGGTCTGGACCTCCTTACCAGAGAAACGATGGCGGTTAGA
>QMCD01000246.1_pt1 | contig 87050 bp, 76 predicted proteins | sample 1821841 | NCBI WGS metagenome assembly QMCD01 (sample SAMN01991225, study PRJNA193472) | Termite gut metagenome, whole genome shotgun sequencing project. | isolation source: worker | host: Macrotermes natalensis
ATGAGTTTGAAAAACTTACAGAAACTTGCTGGTTGGGACTCATCTTTCTTAGAAAGAGTTCTCTTTGCGAGTGAGTAAAGTAAATGCGGTGACCCTGGTACAAATGTTCGTTTCGGTTGCAAAAAGGGGGTATCGTTGATATAATATAAACGCAACAAGCTCAATTAATTAAGAAGTTTGCATATAAGGGATGATTAAATGGACAACGCGCTGAGTTTATTTAGCGAACCTACAGAAAAATGGTTTGCATCGGCTTTCGGAAAACCTACAAAGGTACAGGAGGAGACTTGGCCGGCGATTATAAAAGGCGAGGCAGTTTTGGTAAGTGCGCCTACGGGCACCGGCAAGACTTTGTCGGCCTTTTTAGTTTTTATTGATCAGCTGAAGGCTATGGCAAGAGCGGGTGAACTGGCGGACAAGCTGTATATTATTTACGTTTCTCCTTTAAAATCGCTGGCTGGCGATATCCGTGAGAATCTGAACAGACCGCTGGATGGAATCGGGAAAGCGGAACAGGAATTGTACGGGGAAGCTACGGAAATCAGGGTGTCCATCCGTACCGGTGATACTTTGCCGAGGGACCGGCAGAGGATGCTGCGAATCCCTCCGCATATCTTGATTATTACGCCAGAGTCACTTTTTCTGATGCTGACAAGCGGGCCGGGGCGCGTATTCTTAAGCACTGCGCAGGCAGTCATTATAGATGAGCTTCATGCCATGATTGATACAAAGCGGGGCGCGCATCTGATGCTGTCGGTGGCCAGGCTGGATCAGCTTTGTAAAAAGCCGGTGCAGCGAATCGGTCTGTCGGCTACGATTGAACCGCTTAAACTGGCAGCGGAATATCTGGCGCCGGACAAGGCGCTGATCGTGGCTCCGCCGATGGAAAAAAAGATAGCGATAGAGATTAAAGGGACGCTCCCTCCTTTCGGACGGCGTAAAGATCCCGTGTGGGAAGAACTGGCAAGTGAGATTTATAAACAGTGTCAAGGCAGCAGAAGTGTGATTGCTTTTACAGAAGGCCGTCGGTATGCGGAAAAGACGGCGTATTATGTAAACCTGCTTGGGGGCGAGGATTTTGCGAGGGTACATCACGGAAGCCTGTCTAAGGAGCAGCGGCTGGAAACGGAACAAGCCCTGCGGGATGGAAGGCTGCGGCTGTTATGTGCGACCTCTTCGATGGAACTGGGGATTGATGTGGGGGAAATTGATCAGGTCTTACAGATCGGCTGTCCCCGGACGGTTTCCAGCACGATGCAGAGATTGGGGCGGGCAGGGCACAATCCTGGCCGGGTCAGTTATATGTTTATGTATCCGCGGACAGCACCGGAAGGCCTATTCTGTGGCATGACGGCGGAGATCGCCAGAAGGGGTGGAGTGGAAAAGGCTGCGCCGCCACGACTGTGCCTAGATGTTTTGGCTCAGCATCTGGTGTCAATGGCAACCTTAGAGTATAGTGTGGATGATGTTCTGGAGGTTACCAAGCGGACTTATTCCTTCCGCGATGTTACCAAGCAGGATATCAAAGATGTGCTGGGGATGCTGTCAGGTGATTATGAGCATAGTCGGGAGATACCGGCAAGGCCGCGGGTGCTTTATGACCGTATCCATGAAAAGGTGTCGGGCGATGCCTATAGCCGGATGCTGGCGGTGACGGCGGGGGGAACGATCCCAGATAAGGGCTTGTATACTATCAAAACAGAAGAAGGCGTCAAGCTGGGGGAGCTGGATGAAGAATTTGTTTATGAGACTCGGATCGGTGACCGGATTATCCTAGGATCTTTTGCATGGCGGATCCGCCGGCTGGATCGGGATTCGGTAATCGTGTCGCCGGCGGATGTGGATGGAGCTAGGCTTCCTTTTTGGAAAGGGGAAACTAAAGGGCGTTCCTTGGATACTAGCCGGGAGTTTGGCAAAATACTGGGACAGTTGTCTAAGGGGATCGAAGACGGCAGTATCCGGAAGGAGCTGGCAGAACTGGGGCTGGATGAATCGGCAGTAAAAAGCGCGGCTGATTTTATAGACAGGCAGATAGAAGCTACGGGGACTTTACCTGACGAACGGACAGTCGTCGTCGAACACTTTACTGACCATACGGGCTGTCATCAGATCATGGTGCACGCGATCTATGGCAGGCGGGTAAATGCCCCCCTTTCCCTATTGATGCAGCAGGCAGCCGCCAATTCCCTGCATACCAATGTAGGCTGTGTGGACGATGAGGATGGCTTCTTGCTTTATCCTTATGGCGAAGAAATCCTGCCGGAAGGCTTGCTTTATGCTATTTCTCCGCAAAAAGCAAGAGCTATCCTAGAAGCAATCCTGCCGATTACGCCAGTATTTAATATGACATTTAGATATAATGCCGCTAGGGCGCTGATGATGGGGATGAAAAACCAAAGGCGACAGCCGCTTTGGCTGCAGCGGCTGAAAAGCACCGAAATGCTTGACTCTCTTCGTGAGGAAAAAAATCATCCGCTGATCCGCGAGACCAGAAGGGAATGTCTGGAAGATCTATGGGATATTGACGGCGCGTTGGAGATTCTGAACGGTATTCACAGTGGCACGATAGCGGTCAGAGAAGTCTATGTGGAAAATTCTTCACCGATGTCCCTGCCTTTTCAATGGCGGGTGGAGGAGGCAGAGATGTATTCTTATACTCCCAGCACTGACGGACTGCGGAAGACGGTGTACGCCGAGCTGGAGGCTATCAACCAGATAAAGCCGGCGATAGAAGAACTTAAGAAACAGCAGGAACGTAAGAAACGCCCTGAAAATGCCGATCAGCTACATTCCCTGCTGATGATAGAAGGTGACCTGCTGGCGGAAGAGCTGATAGGGCTTTGTGGCGATTCGGACCAAGGAGATGCTTTGTCGTGGCTTGAGGAACTGACCAGTCGGGAGCTAGTTGCTTATATTGAGCCAGGCCTGTGGGTTGCTGCCGAGCAAAAAGAAGAATATGAAGATGCCTTGGTGAGCTATGAACCTAGATCATTGAGCCATATCTTACGGCGGATGTTATATTACCGCGGCGCGATGCGACGGGATGAAATAAGCGGTCGTTATTTTCTAGCGGAAGCGGTGGCCAGTGATGTTCTCCAGAGCTTATTGGATGCAGGTGATATTGTGGAGGATGACGGGTACTGCTATCATGCGAAACTTTATTCCCGTGCCAGAAAGGCGACGCTCCGTAATCTTCGTTCCCAGACGGTTACCCGTAAAGGAGAAGCCTATGCAGCTATGATGGCAGCAGCAGTAGACCGGAATGCACCGCCCGAAGAACAGCTAGACATGGCAGTCAGGCAGTATTGTGGCCAGCCTTTTCCGGCCGCTTGGTGGGAAACGGTTATTTTTGCGCGAAGGGTAAAGGGCTACCGGGAAAGCATGCTTGATCAGTTTCTGGCAAAAGGAGAATATTTCTGGCGGCTTGATGCCGATGGAGATATTTGCTTTGAAAGATATGAGGATATTGACTGGGAGCAGGAGCTGCGCGAGCCGGAAACGGATTTTTCAGCGGATGAGCGGATTTTATATCATGAGCTTTCAAGGCGGGGTGCCAGCTTTATGCGGACTCTCAATCAGCTTCCATTGGAAGGAAGCGTGCAGGACGGGCTTCTTTCCTTGGCGGAGAAAGGTTATGTTTATGCCGACAGCTTTGTTCCGGTAAGGCAGTGGCAGAACCGCGACAAGCTCAAGAAATCATCACCCAGAGCTAGGGTCAATGCCCGCGTGATGGCTTTGTCGGCGGGCCGGTGGGATGTTGTCCGCCCGCTTAGGGTAAAGAGTATGGAGGAAATGCTGGAGGAGCTTTTGAGCCGTAATGTCATCCTGTGCCGGGAAACCTATCAGGTACCCGGTACGAGCTGGAGTCAGGCTTTGGAAATCCTGCGTATCTGGGAGTATACCGGCAGGGTGCGGAGAGGCTATTATGTAGCCGGTATGAGCGGAGCCCAGTTTGTCCGTGCCAAGGATTATGAAGGTGTGGTATTGGCATTGAAAAGATATGCGGAAATGTCAAAAGTTCCCGGAGAAAACGGAAATATCATCTGGCTTAACGCTTCTGATCCCGGTCAGATCTGGGGCAAATCGCTGGCTGTCAAGGAAGGTAAAGACTTCATGAATATTTCCGGCACCGTGGTGGCTTTATGTGGCGGTATTCCCGTAGCGGTGCTGGAGCGTCAGGGAAAGGTGCTGCGGTTTTTGCAAAATGAAATTATCTTAAACAAGCTCGCGGATCAAGCAGCTGTCGCGGTTATGAAAGAGTTTGTGACACTTTATAAGCAGAAAAAAATATTTTTCGATAAAAAACGGCTAGTTATTAAGGAGTATCCTGAATATGCTGCCGATATATTAAATGAAGCCGGCTTTCAGAAAGAGATGATGGATTATGTGCTGTATATCTAGAGCATAGCATTTACACTTTACCGGCTATAGACAGGCCTAGTAAGGCATGGGGGTTCTTATGGCGTATGAAATTATACATTTGCCAAAACAAGACTGGCAAGACCACATTCTTCCCTATCGTTACACTACGGAACAATATTATGATGTAGAAATAGAATGTACGAAGTCCGGGTCGGCGTTCAGCGGCTTTATCATCAAGATAGAAAAGAAGGAGCTGGGTTTACCGTTTGGAGATACAAAGCTAGAAGCCGGTTTATCTGACGCGTTGTATAAGGAACATTGGGAAGATGCCTGTGCATGGGGTATCATAGAAAATGGGGAATTAATTGCTGCGATGGAAACCAGTCCGGAGGAATGGAATAATCGTCTGCGAGTGACGGAAATCTGGGTGGCGGAAGAATGGCGAAAGCAAGGGTTGGGCCATGCAATGTTAGAGGTTGCCAAGGAGCAGGCGCGGTTGGAGCGGTATCGGGCGATTGTATTGGAAACACAGTCCTGTAATGTGAATGCAATTGAATTTTACCTACATGAAGGCTTTACCCTGATAGGATTGAATACCTGTGAATATCAGAATAATGACCTGGAGCGTAAGGAGGTTCGTCTAGAGATGGGATGGTTTCTGCCCCGTAAAAAGAAACTGATGCGGTCAGAGGTGGATATCAGAAAGGAAACTCCCGATGATTGGTATGTAGTGGAGAATATGACGAGGGCGGCATTTTGGAATTATCACCAGCAAGGCTGTGATGAGCATTATTTTGTCCATGAACTGAGGAAACATCCGGATTATCTGCCCGAGATCAGCCGGATTGCCTGTAAGGACGGAGAAGTGGTCGGCTGCATCATGTATTCTAAAGCTTATGTCCGGGACGGCAGCAGACAACATGAAATCGTTACTTTTGGCCCTCTTTGCGTAGCTCCCGAATGGAAGGGCTGCGGCATAGGTGAAATGCTGATATCGGAAACTATGAAATTGGCAGCAGCTGCTGGATATCCGGGAATCGTTATCTTTGGAGAGCCGGATTATTACCCCAGAGTCGGTTTCCGTACCTGTGATCATTTTCTGATCAGCACGAATGAGGGGAAAAACTTTGATGCCTTTATGGGTATAGAACTGACCACAGGCGCAATGAAAGATGTCAGAGGGCAGTTTTATGAATCAGAGATATTTGAGAATATTCCTAAGGATAAAGTAGAAATCTTTGACCGTCAGTTTACGAAACGTAAAAAAATGTATTTTCCCAGCCAGTGGGAATTAGTGCAATAGCCCCCAAACCGCTATTTGGGGGCTATTATACAATTAACTCTTTTTATCATCATCCAGCACTTTACGTAGCAGTTCGTTAACAGCCTTAGGATCGGCCTTTTTTTCAGCTTTTCTCATAATCTGGCCGACTAGGAAACCAAAGACTTTCTGGTTCCCATCCCGGTATTCCTGCACGGACTTATCAAATTCGGCCAGTACCTTGTGGACTAAATTTTCCAGAAAAGCGGTATCGGTTATGTTGCCAAGCTGGTGTTCCTTTACATAGCTTTCAGGATCAATATTGCCCACCAGCACCTTGCCCAGCAGCTCCTTGCCGATTGTCCGGTTAATTACATTAGTGTCAACCAGGGCAATCAAGGCGGCAAATTTCTCACAGTCAATATTGATATCATCCTCGCCTTTGTTATCGCCCTTGGCAATGCTAAGCAGATCAACGGTAATCCAGTTAACAACGTCCTTTGGCTTGTTTATCCTAGCAACGGTCTTGTCAAAAATAGCCGCCAGATTCTTGCTTCCCGTGATGATCTTGCTGTCATATTCGCTCAATCCCATTTGGTCCGTCATCCGGATAAACTTATCCTGTGCCGATTCAGGGAGTTTATTGCGTACTTCCGTAATCCATTCGTCGCTGATAACCACCGGCATCAGCTCTGGATTGGGAAAATATCGGTAATCAGTAGCATTTTCTTTGCCGCGCATGGAAAAGCTTTCCCCTTTGTTGTCGTCCCACCGGCGGGTTTCCTGGACAAGCACTTCACATCCGGTCGTAAGGGCTTCTATGTGGCGCTGTGATTCATATTCTATCGCCCGGACGATAGCCCGCAGGGAATTCATATTTTTGATTTCCGTCCTTGTTCCCAGTTTATCGGAACCGGCTTCGCGTACGGATATATTCACGTCACAGCGCATGGATCCTTCCTGCATCTTGCAATCGGAGACTCCGGCAAAGCTTAGGAGTGAACGCAGTTTTTCCAGATATGCTACCACCTCCTCGGCGGTCCGGAAATCTGGGTTGCTGACGATTTCCGTCAGCGGAACAGAAGTCCGGTTAAAGTCTACCAGCGTAGTTCCTGTCCTGCCGTCATGAACCAGTTTGCCGGCATCCTCTTCAATGTGTATCTGTTTTAGGGTAATTTTCCTTTTTCCGGTGCTGGTTTCGATTTCCACCCAGCCGTTCCGGCAGATCGGCGCATATAATTGGGTGATCTGATACCCGGTCGGAAGATCAGGATAGAAGTAATTTTTCTTATCAAAAGTCATAGTCCTAGTAATCTGGCTGTTAGTTACGATTGCTGCTGCGATTCCCAGCTCAACCGCTTTCTTGTTGATAACAGCAGGCATACCGGGCATGCCGGCGCAGGCAGGACAGACATTTTCATTGGCTCCGGCACCAAATTTGGCCGAACAGGAGCAAAACAGCTTTGACTCAGTGGCAAGTTCTACGTGGACTTCAAGACCCATCACAACTTCATATTTTTTATTTATATTATATTCCATCTTTTATTACCTCCCATGCGCTAAACAGAACATCTTCCCGCTTGCTGGCGGCAATCAGCTGTATCCCGCTGTTTCCCGCCGGGACTGTCAGAGAAGGCAGACCCGCCAGAACCGGCAGGGCAAGACAGGCCAGTTCTTCATACCGTGTTCCGTTACACCTGACCGGCAGGGCAATCACATCATAATCGTCGAAGGCGGCACTATCCCGTATCAGTCGCCGGAGCTTCATTGCTTTTTCATAATACCGTTCATAATTGTCCTGAGAGAGCACAAAAGCACCCATAATCACCGCCAGCTTGGTATCAAGCCCTAAAGCTTCACCTCGCGTATTCACGTAGAGGTCGGTAATGCCGGTATAATTCTTGGTTCGATAGCCAAATTTAATACCATCGTATCGATTGGTATTATTGCATATCTCCGCGCAGCTCAAGACATATAGTATCTGTTGATACAGTTCATAATACTTTAGTTCTATTGATCTGGTTTCAAATCGGTTTTTAATCCCAGCCAGCAGCCCGCTGTCGGTTGCCGCCCAGGCATGATCAGGAAGGGCAAGGCGGATCTTATTGGCATTAGGTTTACCATCAGCTTTATAATTATAATCAGTGTCCGGAAACATCGCTCCGTCACCTTCATCGTGACCGGCTATCCGGGTTAGTAATTGTCTTCCGGTTTCGGGATCGGCACATAATACCCCGACCTGATCCATAGAAGAAACTGCTGGTATCAAGCCGTAACGTGACACTGTTCCATAAGTCGGCCGGATATAGTATAGACCGTTTAGTGCCGCTTGGCGACGAATCTGGCCGAATACATCATTACATAAAACGCAGACTGACCGGTCATCAGAAACGGCCTTGACAGCGCCCGGAACTTCTTCTGTTTCATCGGAAAAAAAGTTTTCGATGCCAAATTCATCCATTGGCACCTGGCCGCTGATGCTGATTCCAGCGGTACGTAGCCGGGTGACCGCTGTCGCGTCAAAGGGCGAGATAAAACCCTTTAATATGGCGGAGCCGGCACATGCTTCCTTCCCTTTTTCCATTATGCTTTCATCTACATAAACCTTGATCTTACTGTCCATCTATACCACCTCCTATTCCAGCGTTTTTGGCACCTGAAAATACCCGTCATACTGTTCGGGTGCATTAGATAATAGTTCTTCCCGTGATATCATCTTAACAGAGATATCTTCCCGCCATACATTTTCAATATCCAAAACGGTCACAAGCGGCGTGGTTCCTTCCGTATCCGCCGCTGCCAGTCTAGAAAAACTGTCTTCCAGTATCCCGGCATATGCACTTAATTGTGCGGCCTCTTCGTCGGTCAATTTTATTTTCTCTATTGCCGCATATTCTAAAATATTTACCATATCATATCCTTTCTTAATTTATCGAATAATAAATGATTACCTGATCTTAACATGAACCTCCCGGAGCTGGTGCTCTGAAACAATCCCTGGTGCGCCCATCATCAGATCTTGGGCATTGCCATTGAGCGGGAAAGCCACTACTTCACGGATGCTTTCCTGTTCCGTTAACAGCATCACGATCCGGTCCAGTCCCGGTGCCATGCCGGCATGAGGCGGCGCGCCATAATGAAAGGCATGAAAGAGTGCCGGAAATTTGCCCTCGATATCTTCTTTGGTATAGCCCGCAATCTCAAATGCTTTTAACATCACATCCGGCCGATGGTTCCGCACCGCACCCGAAGAGAGCTCCACGCCGTTACATACGATATCATACTGGTATGCCAGAATGTCCAGCGGATTCATCGTTTGCAGCGCTTCCATCTCACCCTGCGGCATGGAAAAAGGGTTGTGCGTAAATTCAACAGCTCCGGTTTCTTCATTGATGCCATACATTGGAAAATCAGTGATAAAACAAAATTCATAAGAACTGTTATCAATTAGCCCTAGTCGTTTTCCCAGTTCCGAACGGATCTGTCCGGCAAGCACGTTAACCAGCTTGGGAACATCGGCAATAAAGAACAGGGTGTCATTTTCTGTAAGTGAAAGCTCTTTGATAAGCTCTTTTTGCTTTGTTTCGGATAAAAATTTGACAATCGGCCCTTTCAGTTCCATCCCGGCCAATACCGAAATATAGCCTAAGCCTTTCATGCCGATGTCGGTAGCAAAGGAAAGCATCTTTTCAAAAAAGGACTTGGGAGAACCGGCGCAGTCTTGTGCCACGATACCTCGTACCGGCTTATTCCGGAAAGGGGCAAAATCAACATCCGCAAAGAAAGCGGTAAGATCTTCGATCATAAGCGGATTTCTCAGATCCGGCTTATCGGTTCCGTATTTCAGCATGCTTTCCGCAAACGGTATGCGCCGGAATGGTAACGGGCTGACCTGCCTTCCGGCGGAAAAGTTCTTAAAGGTATCAAATAAAACGGATTCTGCTACTTGGAAAACATCTTCTTGGGTGGCAAAAGACATTTCAAAATCAAGCTGATAAAACTCTCCCGGTGAACGGTCAGCTCGCGCATCCTCGTCGCGGAAACACGGTGCAATCTGAAAATATTTATCAAAACCGGAAACCATCAGTAACTGCTTAAACTGCTGGGGGGCTTGGGGCAGGGCATAAAACATGCCATGATGCTTCCGGCTTGGAACAAGATAATCACGGGCGCCTTCCGGTGATGACGATGTCAGGATAGGAGTCTGAATCTCTAGGAAACCAAGATTTCTCATCTTTTCTCTTAAAAAGTGGGTTATTTCTGAGCGAATCACGATATTTTGGTGAAGCTTAGGGTTGCGTAAGTCAAGAAACCGGTATTTTAGCCGAAGTTCCTCACGTGTAGCGGTTGATTCGCTGATTTCAAAGGGCAGCTGGTTTAAGGAAGGTCCTAATATTTCTAGGGTATCAACCCGTAATTCTACCGCGCCGGTGTCAATCTTTTGGTTGACGGTGTCCTGATCCCGTTCTCTTACCGGACCGGCAACGGAAATAACACATTCTTTACCCACACCTTTCAGCAGTCCGTCATTGTTCACTACGACTTGAGTGATGCCATAGTGATCCCTCAGATCAATAAAAATAACTCCGCCATGATCACGGACGGCATCTACCCAGCCGGCCAGCCTGACTTCCTGCCCTACATGGGATTTACGTAATTCATTGCAATTCTGGGTACGATATCTGTTCATAATAGCCTCCTGTAATAAAAGTATAAATAAAAATCAATTGTAAATAAAAAGCCCCCAGAATACAATATATTCTGAGGGACGAGTAACTTACCCGCGGTGCCACCCTACATTGGCGCAACTGCGCCCGGCTTTAATACGATATTAAATTATAAGGTTAAAGAGTGTTACCCGTCCTGCTACTTTTTTAATCCGTGCTTTCAGCCGATGACACAGAATCTCTGTTAAAATTTCCATGGAGGCGGGGTCTCTGAAACTTATTACTTTGCTATAATACTTTGTTAACACAAAAAACCCCCGATGTCAATAGCAAATTTTACTAATAACTGTAATACGAGCTTGATTACATCAGATATTGATTGATAAAATGCGATAATGGACGTATACTATGGTCAGGATTATGATCTGCCACATAACAACGTATTAATTCATTTACTAACTTGAGAGGTTCTGTATGAAAGTAACATATGAAAACATACTGAAGGACGAAACGATCCGGACTTATATTATGAAAGCGGATGAATCACTGCTTGCGATGGGATATACGGAACATAGTTTTGCCCATGTAAAGAAGGTGGCTGAGACGGCTGGCGAGATTCTGCGAATCCAGGGTTTCAGCGAACGGGAAATAGAGCTGGCGAAAATAGCCGGTTATCTTCACGATATCGGGAATGTGATAAACCGGATCGACCATGCCCAAAGCGGTGCTGTTATGGCCTTTCGGGTTCTGGATCGGATGAATGTGGAACCGGAAGATATCGCTACGATCGTGACTGCCATAGGAAATCACGATGAGTCTACGGCCTTTCCTGTCAATCCTGTTGCCGCAGCTTTGATTTTAGCCGATAAAACGGATGTGCGGAGAACCAGAGTGAGGAATCATGATGTAGTCACCTTTGATATCCATGACCGGGTTAATTATTCCGTGAAAGAATCGCAGCTACAGATTGAAAGGGATCAGTTTATCGAATTGCAGATGGCTATTGATATCGATGTATGTCCAGTTATGGATTATTTTGAGATTTTTTTGGGTCGGATGATCCTTTGCCGAAAAGCGGCTGAAAAGTTAGGGCTCCGGTTCCGGCTGGCAATTAACGGACAAAGAATGATGTAGATGTAGAGTATGGTAAAAGATGCAGAAGTTATTAGTTTATGGGGTATAATAATATGGACATGATTACAATCAAGCAATTATTTAGAAATCAAAGCGATTATATGGACAAGAAAGTGACTGTCGGGGGATGGCTGAGAAGCAAAAGAGATTCAAAGTCTTTTGGATTTTTAGTAATCAACGACGGGACTTTTTTTGAAGCCCTGCAGATAGTATATGGGGATAAGCTGGCAAATTTTCCCGAGGTATCAAGGCTTAACGTGGGGGCAGCGGTGATCGTGACCGGCGTAGTAACGGTGACGCCGGAAGCTAGGCAGCCTTTTGAGATCCAAGCTACAGAAGTCATCATTGAAGGTGAGTCGGCGGGTGATTATCCTTTGCAGAAAAAGCGTCATTCATTTGAGTACTTAAGGACGATTACCCATCTAAGACCCCGGACCAATACATTTCAGGCCGTTTTTCGAGTGCGTTCCCTGATTGCCTTTGCGATTCATCAGTTCTTTCGGGAGAGGGATTTCATTTATGTGCATACGCCGATCATTACCGGCAGCGACTGTGAAGGAGCGGGGGAAATGTTCCGGGTGACCACACTTGATTCGGCTGATCCGCCAAAGATGGATAACGGCCAGGCTGACATGTCGCAGGATTTCTTCGGAAAGGCCACCAACCTGACGGTCAGTGGCCAGTTAAACGGAGAGGCTTTTGCGATGGCCTTTAAGAATATCTATACTTTTGGACCGACCTTCCGCGCGGAAAATTCCAATACGGCCAGACATGCGGCAGAGTTTTGGATGATTGAGCCGGAAATGGCTTTTGCCGATTTAGACGATGACATGATGCTGGCGGAAAGGCTGCTGAAATATGTAATCCGCTATGTTCTGGAGCAGGCACCAGAGGAAATGGCTTTCTTTAATGAATATGTTGATAATGGTCTGCTGGAGCGGCTGAGGAATGTCGTGGATTCCGATTTTGCCAGGATTACTTATACTAAAGCGGTTGAACTATTAGAAAAGCACAATGATGAATTCGAATATAAAGTCAATTGGGGGCGAGATTTACAGACGGAACATGAACGGTTTTTAACGGAAAAGGAGTTTAAGCGGCCTGTTTTTGTAACCGGCTACCCCAAGGAAATCAAGCCGTTTTATATGAAGGTAAACGATGATGATAAAACCGTGGCCGCGATGGACTGTCTGGTGCCAGGGGTCGGAGAGATTATCGGCGGGAGTCAGCGGGAAGATGATTATAATAAGCTGATACTTCGTATGAAGGAAATGAAACTGAAGGAAAAAGACTATGGCTTTTATTTGGATCTCAGAAAATACGGTTCGGCAAGACATGCTGGCTTTGGCTTGGGCTTTGAACGCTGTGTGATGTATCTTACCGGTATGGGTAATATCAGGGATGTGCTGCCATTTCCTAGGACGGTGCATAACTGTGAGTTATAAACGGCATTGTTACCGGTGTAGCTAAGTTGTTGGGAGGGAGATTTATCGATGGAGAAAAAGTTTAAAGAACGCTATCTGTCCGGCGAGATTGAATTTGAAGACATTGATGATTATACACAAGAATGGGGATTAAGCGATACGGAAGACACATTAAGGGAATACTTAGGATTAAATGAAGAGGAAGAAGATGCTTGGATCAGCATCGGAGACGATGCCTTGAAGGAAATCCTAGATAATAATCATAGATCAAAATAATAAGTATATTGATTCATAGTTGTATCAGTTGAATCGCTGAAGATGCGGGCAGATGGGAGTAAAATGAATGATAGTTTGAATTGGTTTTTATCATCCGATGTGGAACCCGAATTACGTTTTCGTGCTTTTTCTCTATCCCACTTCATATATTTGATTGTAGGAATACTGGCAATAGCCGGTCTGGCATGGTATGTGAACCGATGCCGCAAAGAGCGGGCGGAGAGATTAATTAAAATAATAAGTATCACCCTGTTTGTCTTTTATTTTTTCCGGGCGTATATGTTTTATCGGTATTATGATAATTTTGAGCTTTTGGATATTGCCCCGCTGCATCTTTGTATTATCAGCGGCTTTGTCCTGCCGGTTACAGTGTACACCCGCAACCGACTGCTCTGGAACTTGGCATATGGGATATTGATGCCGGGAGCTGTGATGGCGATCATTACCCCTGAGAGCACGCTTAACAATTATCATGCCTTTGGCTGGATGCCGCTGATCTTTTTTATCTGGCATTTCTTAGTGGTCATGATACCGATATTACAGATTGCTTCGGGGAAGCTGACACCCGATATCAGTCAATATCCACAGATTCTGATGCTTTTAGGCATTTACGCACTGTTTATATTTATTTTAAATAAAGGCTTGGGAACCAATTATCTATATCTCAATAAGGCAGCCCGGGGTACGGTACTGGAAATCTTTGAAAATTGGCTGGGTAATCCCGGCTATATCATTCCCTTGGCGTTGCTGGTTCTGTTAGTCAGCCTGTTAATGTTTTTACCTTGGGCCAGCAAGCGATAACTTAGACTTAAAAAGAACAAAATTGAAAGCCATGAATATCATAACCTTATAAGGAATAGGTCTGCTGTCCGCAGAAGTTACCTGTGGAATATACAGGAGGTGTTTATGGCAATAAAAATTTACATTGACCAGGGACATAATCCCGGAGGAATTAACGGCGGAGCAATTGCCGGGGATGTTGAGGAACAGTACATTAATTATAATGTAGGCATTATACTTGCTGATATTATGCGTGCCGATTACCGTTTTGAAGTAAAGACGTCAAGAACCAGCCCGGATCAGATATTGGGCTATAATAGCTCCTCCAGCCTAGCGGCGCGGGTAAATGAAGCAAATGCATGGCCTGCCGATTATTTTATCAGTATTCACTGTAACGCCAATACCAATCCGGCTATCAACGGTGCGGAAGTGTATGTTTACCAGTTATATACTCAGGCGGAATATCTGGCCAGACATGTATTGAACCGGATAGTACAGATCGTGGGCATACGGGATAACGGGGTCAGAACCAATCCATCACTATATGTATTACGTGCGACCCAGATGACATCTATCTTGGTGGAACTTGGCTATATGACCAATCCAGGCGATCTGCAGTTGCTGCTTGGGGATCCAGGTAACTATGCCTATGCGATTTATTTGGGCTTTCTAGATTATTTTGGCTTGGTTCCTCTTAGTTAAATTCAGTGCACATAAATAATGATTAAGTAAATACTAAAAACAGCTTTGTGCTTTGACGGATAGTCGGTTCAGGGCTGTTTTTATGGAGGCTGATTAGGAAGTTTAATCTCATTTTTTATTTCTCTGTTCTTCTGAATAGCGGCTGCCATTCCCAACCGTTTATCCGGCCTTTTTGCCAAAAGGCGGTTATTGTATAAGTCGGCACATTGGAAATTAAAAAGACCATTTGTTGGGCATTATTATAACCAAGAGCAGCTTTTTTAATTCTTTCTTCATTCCAGCTATTTTTGTACACACCGTCTTTGCGTTTACTGAAGGTCATAATGTCCAGACCAATACGCTCCAAAAGCTCTTTTACGGCAGCCTGCTGTTCTTCATCCTTAAATATCTGTTTTCTTTCTTTTTCCAGCCATTTATCACTCATATCCTCTATATGGTAAAATTGAAGATCTTGGAAGCCCATTTCTTTTAAATCTTTTTTGATTATTTCTTCTTGTTCTTTATGAAATGCGATGAAAAAAAACGCAATTTTTTTATTTTTAAAAAGAATATGCAATTCTTTTGGCAACGGTTCCACGTGGTGTTCGTTAGATTTTCTTTTGTCTATAGGAATGTCAAGATATTCCTGCATAATTGAAATTAATTGTGTGCCGGAAAACATGCCATCATCAAAGAAAACAATCGTTTCCACTGCTGGATTTGTAAGCAGATCTTCCAAGGTTTTTTCTGTTTCAACCCGAATCCGTTCCCCGATATCATTGAAATAATAGGAAATATGTTTGCCACTGTCTACTACTCTTCCTAGCGGCATTATATATACCATATCGTTATCGGATTTTAATCTTGAAAGGATATCTACAATCCTATCCGAATTCGTTGAAAAATACTCCCGGTTCAAAAACAAAGAACTTTCCAATAATGAGACAATCCCTTCAACAATCATCTTACACTGATCTTTATTCTTGCACGCACTGAGAATCTGCTTAAAAAAGTCCTTGATGCCTGATTCTGTTAGTTTATAGCCTTGCGGTCCTTCATAAGAAGAAAACTTACTGTACAATCTATCAATTTTTGATTTGGATATGTAATTTGCTATCAGTTCATCTTTTAGTAGAGTGGGTGAATCATCATAATAACCTTTTTTGAATAAATATGAACTTTTTTCTGCTATTTCATCTTGGTCAAATTTCCCGCAAGAAATGCACTCTGCTTTCATATGTATATTGAAGTTTTTATGTAAAAGCTTTTCCAATGCGAGATATACTGCCACCCGGTCATTTTCACTGGTCACAATATAGGAGGAGGTACTGCTGGTCTCCTTGCTGTTAACCAGTTCATAGCCTTTAAAATCCCTTGGTTTACCGTTATGCATATCTATCGGAACCTGTATCTTACTGTGACCATATATGTTTGGTGGCGCTTGAATAACAAATATGCTGATATCTTCGATATCATGGCATTTCTCACCCAGCAAATTTTTGATGTTAATATATTCTAATTTTAATTCGTGTAATAGGTATCTTTCATTCTCTGAATCAATCATAGTAAGTATCGAATCAAATAAAGACTCCCGATCACTCTGACTACCATCTAAGTAATCCGGCATAAAACAGGCGATTCTTTTAGCCAGTTCACGATCATATAATTTATTTAACTGCACTGCAATCCTGTCAATTTTGATACGGTCATTTTCTTCCCTTCCATCTTTCAGGATGCTAAGAAAATAGGCATTAAAATCATCATCTGAGTAATTAAGTATCTCATCAAAGGTGTTAAATATCGGTCTATCTAAACCAGAAAGCTCATTGAGAATACTGCGAAATTCCGTTTCGGCAGTCAACACTTTATGGTGGTAATAAACGCTATCAAACATAATAGTGCGCGCTATGCATAACTGGAACAAAGATTTTTCCGCGGAGTCTTTCATCGCAAGTTCATATGCGTCCATTTGTTTAGCATCTACATGCCACAGATCTGATGTATGAATATTATCTATCTTTACAACACTTAGTTTCTGCGTGATTCTGGAAATATCTACTGCAACCGGTACCCGGGTGACATGGGAGTCTCGGGATAAATAATCACATTTATCAGCATCAATGGGACCGTTTATAATGCTGGAATAAGGTAAGATCTCTCTGTCAATTGGAACACCCACTATTAAGCAAGATATATATTCAATTAGTCGGTCTATTGATTTATTATTGTTTTGTATATCATGAGCAGTAAAAAGACCAGACAATCTTTTTAGCAGCTGGCGTACTTCCTTGGTATTGACGATCATACAGCTTAGCATTTCATGGAGGGCAATCTTCTTCGCGGCTCTTTTTTCAAATTCGTTGAGCATACGGGTGACACTTGCATATTGTGGATATAAGGGACTCTTGCCAAAATAGTGCTCCGAAACATGACTTAAAAACATGTGCCCTACATCATGAAAGATCGCCGCCAAGCGGACCACTTGCTTAAAGTATGCTTTTTGTTGTGGCTGAGTGCCCAGTTCGCATCGATTGATAGCAGTTGACATTCGTTCAGCCAAAAAAGTGACACCGATGGTGTGATAAAAACGTGAATAGTCACTTCCGCAATATACAAAATATGCTAATCCCAGTTGTTTGATTTTTCTTAGACGCTGTAACAGCGGAGAATCCAGAATATAAATTTCACCGGCTGAAAATTCGACATTCCCCCACACGGCATCAAATATTTCTTTGCTTTGGTTAGATAGTATCTGTTCTTCCAGTTTTGCATTATAGTCTTTTAGTTTTTCAGACGAAAATTTCTCAATTTGAGTAAAAACAACCTCAAATTCTTTTTGCCGAAATAAATCTCCAAATGCCATTTTTCCACCTTTTACAGAAAACTATATTTTCGCCCCTATACGGAAGCAATTAACTAATTCACAAAATTCTTGATTTTCGATGCCTAGATAAGTATTGGCAATTAATTCATCAACATACTCTTGCTCCATTTTAATATTGGCTTTGATATAATGGGGATTTTCAAGGGATACTATTCTACCGTTAAAACTCTCAATAATTTTAGCAAATTGCATAAAATCACCTCGGGTCGTATATTTCATAAATAAAAACTCTAAACTTTCGGTGTATGAGCCAAAGTTATCTTTATGTTGCCGATAGTAAACGGCCATTTTCTCTATACCAGATTTAAAATCGTCATTATTAATTGGAAATGTTTTTACTTTATCGTTAAATAATGTCGCAAGAAATTTCTTAACAAATATTATTTTAGGGTCAATCATGCTAAAGACGTCCTTTCTTACAACTGATACTAATAAATCCTATTATAAAATTTTATAACCTATATTTCATATTTTATTTAAAAAAAGCCAGATCATTCCTTATGTGAATAAATTCACTCTAATAATTTGTATAACTTTGTTAAGGATTTCTATTCATCTATATTATCATAGGAAGATCGTATTGTAAATTGGCATTTTTAATAATCTATATAAGAATTTTACGGACTTAGACAAGACACCTTAATTTAATACAAATAAGGATATTGTTATTTGCTTATTTTGTAATTAGTCTATTCTTCAGTCCTTACCTGACGGTATAGAAAAATGCCAAGCCCCAGCAGGATAACAAGGTTGACCGCGACGATTAGTAAGCCGGAAGCATCCGCCTGCAAGTTTCCGATGAAATTGCTGATCTGCTGGCCATAAGTAAAACGTGATATGGAAGCGATTGTCTCGTCAAAGGAAGCCAGCATGGGAAGAAAGGCGAATACCATTCCGACAGGAACCGCCATGGCATTGGCAGCAGAAGCATTCTTGGCTTGCAGGCCCAGACACATCCCAAGGGATACGGATACAAGACAGCCCAAGGACAAGTTGAGCATGAACGCTAAGCCATTCTCCATAATAGCCGGTTCCATGAACAGGAAAGCGCTTCCTGTCAATAAAGTCAGAAACAGAACAAAACCGCCGGTGGCAATCAGATATTCGGGCATGGTTACATTGGACATAATCAGGATCCGCAGCGTGTTTTTTTCTTTTTCTTCGGCAATCATACTGGCAGTGGCAGCCAAGGGGGCAAAGATACAGTGAATGGTGGCAAATACGGCGACAAAGAACATCGTGCCGCCGGCTTCCTCCGGTACATCAACGGCGGTGGTCATCACCAGTCCGATAATCGGAAAGATAATAAACAATACTAGGACTTGCAGGTTTTTCAGGGTATCTTTGATCTTATTACTGAATAAAGCAACTATGTTGGTAAAATAAAATTTTCTCATTGCGCTAACTCCCTTCCAGTTAATTTAATAAACACGCTCTCAAGATTCGGTTCGGAGGAATGAATGGATTCCACCTGGCCGGAGGCAAATAAATCAGCAATTGCCGCAGCGCTGCCGGGTTCATTCATTAATGTATAGACAGTGCCGTCCCGGTATAATACCGTTATCTGGTTATCCCGGTTATATTTCCGGCACAGTTCTTCCGGTACGCCGTATTCGACGATATCTCCTTCATTCAATAAGGCGATGTGATCACACAGTTTATGTGCCTCTTCCATATTATGTGTCGTAAGAAAAATGGTAATTCCTCTTTTTTTCAGATCCAGCAGCAGGTCATGGATCTTTCTGGTAGTAGCCGGATCTAGGCCGCTGGTAGGTTCGTCAAGAAAAAGAATCTTAGGAGCGTGCAGGATCGCCCTTGCCAGTACTAGTCGCTGTGCCATGCCCTTGGATATCTTGCCGGCTATGTCTTTGCCACGGCCTAGGCCGACATATTCCAAGGCTTCCCGTGTTTTTTGCTTATCAATTCCGTGGATCTTGGCAAAAAGCAGCATATTGTCAAAGCAGGAGAGGCGGTCGTAGATACCGCAGTTATCAAGCTGCATGCCGACATATTCATAGATGCTCCTGTCCAGCATACGGCAACTGGTCGCCATGATTTCTGCATGGCCATTAAAGCTTGACTGACCGGTCAAAATCTTGATCAAGGTGGTTTTTCCTGCCCCGGATGGCCCTAGAAGCCCGAAGATTTCTCCTTTTACAACGGAAAGAGAAATACTATTTAGTACCTTTTTGTCACCGAAGGACTTGGATAACTGATCGGTATGGATAATGTTATTGGTTTGATTCATTTGGTGATCCTACCTTTCTTTTATGATAATTATTTAATAAGCGTTGATATTTCTTATTTTCATAACGTGTTTTCAGTATCATAATCAAAGTACTGGCTACGAAAAACGCTAAAAAGCAGATCAGGAAGAGGGTCCAGGCGGCAGGGTTTCCGCTTTCCCCGGCAGGAAACCACTCAAATTGATTAATGAGGAAAGAAATATATAAAACAATAGTTAAAAGCATGAAGACAATCCGCCATAAAGTAAGCATTTTTTTAAAAATAAGATCGGTTGAAAATATGCTAACTAGGACATTGATACCAACGGCACTGACAAAAAACTGCAGCACGACATCAAATGAAAGACCATGTGGCCATAAACTTAGGATCCCGGTTTGAACAGTGCTGTCGGCCGGAATGACATGAGATAGCAATGACACAAATAAGACCTGAACGCCAAATATCGTAAAAATCTGTTGAAAAAATTCAAAAATATTAAAATGCTTTTCCTGATTCATTTATTTTCCCTCCAGTTTCTTTTTCAGTAAAGGTGCATATTGCCGGGAGATAAAAAGCTTTTCGCTATTGTTCATGGTTATCAGCAGACGGCCATCGATATCTGCTTTAATCGATTTAATATGGTTAAAATTCAATATGCATGACTTATTGGCGCGGATGAAGCCAGATGGATAAAGCTTTTCTTCCAGTTCATAGAGACGCAGGCTGGATTCATATACATTGGACTGAGTGTACAGGAAGGTACGTTTGTCAGCCGTGTCAATAAAAAGGATGTCAGCGGCATCCAGAATATAAGTCTGGCCGTTTTCGGTTCCGGTGATTTTCAGATCCATTACATGCAACTGCGAGATTATTGCCGCAAGCTGAGAAGTAATCCGGGGGCAGTTAATGATTATTTCCGGTTCTTGCAGGCTGGCATTTTCATTAATTATTATTTTCAATCATGGCCTCCTGATAGGAAAGGTATTAAGGTTTTTATTCAGTTTCATAGGGTCATATGAGTAATGTAAGATCATTATATGTGATAGCGAAAGGAGTCACAATAGGATTTTACCCAGTTGCGGAAATCAGGGACTGAGTTACGGATAGTAAGGTGTGAAGTCCGGATATTAAAAACGGTCAGTGGGAAAGGGTCTTGCGGAAAAGATAATAAATAAATTCGCTGCCATCCCAATAATATGGGGCCTGTGCAATGAGATCATAATTGTCATGGATGATATCTGGATAGGTGTCACGGGCTAGGATATAATCGGTCCGGCCCTCAGTAATGTATTGCCGCTGGGCATTGACAACTTCGTCAGTGCGCAGCGTCTGGGTCTGGAACCAGCGGCACGAAGGGACAATGCCACACACGGTATAGAGCCCGGCATCAAGACAGCCGATATTGAGCAGGGTCGGATCAGGGGTTTCCGCAATAAGCTGCTGGAACTGATAAAGAAAGTGATCTTCTTTTTCCGTATGCATGATAGGCGTATTCATTGAAAGGTTATAAGCAAAGATTATGTTTATAGTTATGTTGAAGGCAATAATGAGGGAGAAATAAGCCGGACGGAGCCGGAATCCGATTAGCCGGCGCCAGACCTTTTCGACAAGCTGGCCGATGAAAGCAAAGCCAGATAAGGCAAAGATACAAAGGGGAAGAGCATAATAAGGAAGTTCCGAACCGCCGACATAGATCCCGAGAAAGAAAAAAAAGCATAAACTTAAAAGATTAATTTTCTCTATCCATTTATGCTTGCGGGAACATAACATTGCGGTCACGCCGAAGACAGTAAAGGCAAAGTAACGCAGATTATTGATGGCCGTCCAGTAAAGGAGTTTGGACAGGTTATAGATGCGTTCAAAAAAAGCGGGGCCTTCGGCATTCAGGTCACTGTACACAAAAACATTAATATAGATATAGCCCCAGTACATATCATAAAGGGCATTATTCATGGCAAAATAAAGAAGCGCGGGCAGACATGCGAAAAGCATGGCAGCAAGGAAGGTAAAGCAGCTTTTAAGCATCCCGAGGACGTCCTTGCAAAGCAGGAAGGAGAAAGCGATCATCATCATCCAGGCAAAGAAAAAGCCTAGGCCGGTGAATTTAATCATGGCAATTATTCCGGCAAGGATACCGCCGGTTATTATCGTAGATCTTTTGGCAGGGGCAGGATATTCCGTTTTAAAATAGCGAAGGGAAAGATAAAAACCCCACATATAGAAGGGGAGACAGATTTCCTCTGCGCTGCCGCCCCAGTAGAAACTGTAAGAAGATAGCGTTACCATTCCGAAAAGAGGAAGCAGCAGGAAGGCAGTTTTCTTTTTCACATAGAGGGTAAGTACTCTGTAAGCACCGAATAAAAAGAAAGTGATTAAGACGGCCTCTAGAAGCAAGACCCCGATAAACGTTGTATTCGAGATCAGATAAGCAATCCCATATAAGAAATAAAGGTAAAAACCTTTCTGATCAAAAACATCACGGTAAGGCACTTTGCCGTTAAAAATAGCTTTTCCTACTGAAAAATAACTGTTGGCGTCATTCCAGTCATTATATGGATAAAGAAAAGATGAGCGGGAACAGATGAGCAAGAGCAAAAATGCTATTACCGCACAATATAAAAAAGCGGAATATTTAGACATGTTCTTTTTAAATGAATAAACCCTTTTTAACATAACCAGTTCCTTTTCTTTTCAGATTCCTTATCTTCTTTTTTAACTATAAAATATTCTGCAGAAAAGCTATTATATCAACAGCCGCCGGCGGACATCCTTTAACATAAGACTGATGACCGGCAGTGCAGCTGCCGCAGCCAAACATTCCTTCTTTACCGCGGAAGCCTTGGCCGATATCAATTTTATCAGACAGTTTGTCCAAGGTACGGCGGTCTGCCTGATGCAGGGCAAAAATAAGCGCAGAGTAACAGGCCGAACAGGCTTGGTCTTCTTGGATGTAATTCCTTAACCGGGCGGCGATTCCGCGCTCACTGTGCTGAGTAAGCGGCTTATGATCCTGATTTAGTTGAATCAGTTCAGTGTTTTCGTCATATAGCCTTCCTATGCCGATATCGGAACCGACCTGTAGATAACCGATCTCGTCGGCACGGAAGCCGATTAAGCCGGCGCAATAGGAGTCCAGCAGCAAAGGATCCTGTCCGGCCAGCAGCATATTGCGGGTAACAGGATTGCCGCCTTCTTCAAAAGTAAGGTCGCCGCAGATACCATCTACTACACAGAAATGGGTTTTTATCGCCTGGTTCAGATAAGCAATCGGGCCGTGCAGCCCCAAGGTATGAAACCGCCGCTTTTCACGGTCAGATATACAGCCTTTTAAGTTCTTCATATTACATGTCAGCAGCGTCTGGCAATGAGCCTTTAAGACCGGTATATTAATAAGGAAGTCTGTATCAGTTGCCTTGCGGCATGTTTCGATTTCATATTTACCGGTTCTGATCTTATGAAAGCGGTCTTCCTTAAGGTCATATAAAGGCACGTCATATTTCGCGCTGAGCCGGTCAAATCCACAAGCATGGTATGATTTCCAAGTATCGGCACCGATCCAGGCACTTTCGATAATCTCTATATTATGGATGCCGCAGTCCTTCAGATAACAAATCAAGCCTTCGACAATCTCCGGGTGGGTGGTAGCTCCTTCAGAAGGCGGCTTAGCCAATACCATATTAGGCTTGATGGATATCTTCATACCGGGGGTAACCAGCATTCTTAAGGGGGAGGCGTCCAATAGCTTCAAAGTGCCTTTTAAGGCGTTCTCATCATAATTAATATATATTTTATTCATAACCAACCTATCTCCTTACAATCATTATACATATTAATAATGAAGTGTCAAAGCGCAATCTGTAGATTGCGTAAGCCGAATGCATATAGTATAATTATTTCAGTTTATTTAAAACATGGCACAAGTGGAGGAGGGTGTATAATGGATTATACTACGGATCAGTATATGATGGAACGGAGCGGCTTTTTTCTTTTTTAATGAGTAGGCAGGCGTTACGGACATTGTTTTATAATAGCCAATATCGGATTGGCGAAGAAAAGGAGAATGAAATGGCTGACAAAAAACTAGTAGAGGCGATCACTTCCATGAACGAGGATTTTGCCCAATGGTATACTGATGTGGTAAAAAAAGCTGAGTTGATTGATTATTCTAACGTAAAGGGCTGCATGGTCATAAAACCGGCAGGTTATGCTATCTGGGAACTGATCCAGAGACAGCTTGATGACATGTTTAAGGCAACAGGAGTGGAAAACGTATACATGCCCATGTTTATCCCCGAAAGCCTTTTACAGAAAGAAAAAGATCATGTGGAAGGCTTTGCGCCCGAAGTGGCATGGGTTACTCACGGCGGCCTCAGCCCTTTACAGGAAAGGATGTGTGTACGTCCTACCTCGGAAACCCTCTTCTGCGATTTTTATCAGGGCGATATCCATTCTTACCGTGACCTGCCGAAGGTATATAACCAATGGTGCAGCGTAGTCCGCTGGGAAAAAGAAACCCGGCCTTTTCTCCGCTCCCGGGAGTTTCTGTGGCAGGAAGGCCATACCGCCCATGCGACTGCCGAAGAGGCCGAGGAGCGGACTGAGCGGATGCTGAATATCTATGCCGACTTCTGTGAACAGGTCTTAGCGATACCGGTAGTAAAGGGACGTAAAACCGACAAAGAGAAGTTTGCTGGCGCGGAAGCCACCTACTCAATCGAAGCGCTGATGCATGACGGCAAAGCGCTGCAGTCCGGTACCAGCCACAATTTTGGGGACGGTTTTGCTAAAGCTTTTGATATCCGCTATACCGATAAAGACAATACTTTAAAATATGTTCATCAGACTTCCTGGGGGATGTCCACCCGGATCATCGGTGCTATCATCATGGTCCATGGTGATGACTCCGGCTTGGTCATGCCGCCCAAAGTGGCGCCGACCCAAGTAATGATCATACCCATTCAGCAGCGCAAAGAAGGTGTTTTGGAGAAGGCCATGGCACTTAAAGATGAACTGAGCGAATTCCGGGTAAAGGTCGATGATAGTGATAAAAGCCCTGGATGGAAGTTTTCCGAGCAGGAAATGCGTGGTATTCCTGTCCGTATTGAGATCGGCCCCAAGGATATCGAAGCCGGCAAATGCGTGATTTGCCGCCGGGATACAGGAGAAAAAATAGAAGCAGAGCTTGATGGATTAAAGGATAAAATATCGGTGGTTCTTAATAACATTCAGCAGGATATGCTAGAGCGGGCGGCTAAACATCTTGAGGAGCATACTTATCAGGCCGCTGACAAAGAAGAGTTTGTCAGGATATTCAATCAAAAAACAGGATTTGTGAAAGCCATGTGGTGCGGGGAAAGGGAGTGCGAGGAGACCATCAAGGAAGAGATGAGCGTAACCAGCCGCTGTATGCCTTTCCATCAGGAGCATATTGCCGAAACCTGCGTATGCTGTGGGAAGCCTGCGAAAAAGCTGGTGTATTGGGGTAAGGCATATTAAGCAGACATATTATAGGAGAATTGCATATGCAGATATCTTTGCCTGAAAAAGTAAACAAGATTATCCAGTCTCTTAACGAAGCCGGATATGAAGCATATGCGGTGGGTGGCTGTGTTCGCGACCGGATTCTGGAAAGAGAGCCTGAGGACTGGGATATCACGACCTCAGCATCTCCCGGCCAGGTGAAAGAGTTGTTCCGAAGGACAGTGGATACGGGGATACAGCATGGAACGGTAACGGTTATGTCGGGCAAAGAAGGATTTGAGGTTACGACATATCGGATTGACGGGATTTATGAAGACAACCGGCATCCTTCAGAAGTAGTATTTACTTCCAGTCTGGCCGAAGATCTGAAACGCCGGGACTTTACTGTCAATGCCATGGCTTATAACGCTCAGGACGGGCTCATCGACTTGTTCGGCGGCATGGAAGATATCCGGAAGAAACAGATCCGGTGCGTGGGCAAAGCAGAGGAAAGATTTGCGGAAGATGCCCTGCGTTTGATGAGGGCCGTCCGTTTTTCCGCCCAACTGGGCTATGATATAGAAGAAAAGACGAAAGCTGCTATCTGCCGCCAAGTCTCCGACCTCCAATATATAAGCGCCGAAAGGATCAGGATCGAGCTGGTCAAACTGCTTACCTCGCCACATCCCGAATATCTGGCGATTGCCTATGAAACCGGAATCACCAGCCAGATTCTGCCAGAATTTGACGCGTGCATGCAGACCGGCCAGAACTGCCGCCATCATTGTTATTCAGTCGGTGAGCATATCTTGTATGCCATGTGCCGGATTGAACCGCATAAAGTTCTGCGTCTGACAATGCTGTTGCATGATATTGCCAAACCGCTTACTAAAACGGTGGATGAAGACGGAACCGATCATTTTCATGGGCATCCGGCCAAAAGTGAAGAAATGGCTGTCCGGATATTAAAACGGCTTAAATTTGATAACGATACCATAGATAAAGTATCCCGGCTGGTACGCTGGCACGATTATGAGATAGAACCTGAGGCCGTAAATCTAAGGCGCGCCTTGGCCAAAATCGGCAAAGATCTGTTCCCTTTTTATCTTAAAGTAAAAACTGCCGATGTGGCCGCCCAGAGCAGCTACCGGCAAGAAGAAAAAATGGCACGACTTAAGGAAATCCGTCTGATTTATGAAGAAGTACTGGCAGCCGACAACTGCATTTCTCTAAAGGAGTTGGCAATAACAGGCGCTGATCTGATTGCGGCCGGCATGTCCCCTGGTAAGGAAATGGGAGTCACGCTAAACAGGCTGCTGGAAGATGTCATTGACTATCCGGAGCATAATAATAAAGAATACTTATTATATGCCGCATTTAACGAATAATCCCGACAAGGAAAGCTCTGCTTTCCTTGTAATACTTTTTGGACTGCTCACATAAGATAGGATATGACTTTATGTGGGAGGTACGCCAGTGAACGACAGAGCTGTCAGTTTGCTTGAAAACTATGATATAGAAGTGCTTCGTACCTGGAAAGGTCGAGGCGCTATTCTTTGCGAATCTGACCAAGGCTTACTGATCCTCAAAGAATATGCCGGCCCCCGTGAAAAAGTCCTCCTGCAAGACGCCCTGCTTACGCATGTGGCAAAGCGGTGCAACATTAATGTGGAACATATCATGAAAAGCAAGAATGGAGAACTTCTGGTAGATGATCAGGAAGGAGTTCCTTACATATTAAAAACGTATTTTGAAGGCCGGGAATGTAATGTCCGCGATATGGAGGAATGTAAAATGGCGGTGCGCAGCTTGGCCTGCTATCATAAAGAATCTGATCTTGCCGGCATGGAAATCATGGCAGGAAGACTGCCGTTTCAAGTTGAAAAAGAATATGAGAAACATAATAAAGAGCTTAAAAAAGTTCGGAAGTTCCTCAAAGACAAAGGACAGAAGACGGATTTTGAAATTTACCTGATGAAAGCCTATGATTATTTTTTTAATCTGGCCCTGCAGGTGTCAGAAGAGCTCCATTACCATGCCGGAGAAACTAACGAGGAGGTTCATGGCATGGTTTGTCATGGTGATTATCAATATCATAATATTTTGCTTTCCGGAAACAAATGGAGTCTGATAAACTTTGAAAAATGTATTGTCGATAATCCCGTCAGGGATCTGTATTTTTTCATGAGAAAATTATTGGAAAAAAGTAATTGGTCCCAGACAGTGGGAAATGATTTGCTATCTGCATATATGGAAGAGCGAGTCATGACTGGGGCAGATCATATTCAGCTCTATTACCGGCTGTTTTATCCTGAAAAATTCTGGAAAATAGTAAACTTTTACTATAACTCGGGAAAAGCTTGGATTCCGGGAAAAAACATGGAAAAGCTAGAAAAGTTAATCGCCCAAGAAAAGGAAAAACAGCTGTTTTTAGCAACATATCGGGCTAATTATAGGTTGTTCTGACGCGGTGACCTGTGTTATACTAAGGCGAAAGGAATGATGCAGCGATGAGAAATACCGGGAAGATAAAATACCTGTTGACGGTTCTGCTTGCCGGGATCAGCCTGACAGGATGCGGCAGTATCGGACTGGCCCATGAATCGACCTTTGAGAGTGCTTTTGCTAATACGGATGAAAAACAGTCCGATTTTGGCAAATATGATTCCGCAGATACGGCGATTGTTAAGATGGTCAATACCGAGGAACAGAAAATTACGTTAGTTAATGTGGAATTAAACAAAGAATATACATTGTCATATGACGGGGCTACTCAGGTCAGAGATAAATATGACGGTGCCATGTCCATGCCACAGATTCAGGCCGGCGATGTCGTTGATGTCTGTTTTATGAAGGAGACGAAGCGGCTGACAAGCCTTCAGATGTCTCCCGATACCTTTATATATGAATCCATATCCAGATACAACATAGACGGGGAAAGAAAAAATGCGGTCATTGGAGATGAGAACTTCCGCTTATCGGATAGCACTCTGATTATTTCGGAAGGACGGCAGATAGAAGCCGCCGACATAGTTTCCCGGGATGTTGTGACGATCAAGGGGATTGGCCGTGACGTTTACAGTATTATTGTTGAAAAAGGCCATGGGTTTTTACGTTTGGAAGGCGATACTTATGTGATTGGAGGCTGGATTGAGGCAGGTCAGTCGGCGATTCAGCAAATAACGGAAGATATGCTTCTGACCGTACCGGAGGGTGATATGGATGTCCATGTTACCGCAAGGGGGATTGATACCGTCAGAAGTATCACTATTAAAAGAGATAAGGAGTCGGTAATTGACTTAAGCGATATCGTAATTGAAAATCCCGAGATCGGCAAAGTATATTTTACCGTAACTCCTTCTACCGCAGATGTTTATGTGGATGGGGAACTAGCCGATATAGGACGGGCGGTGGAGATGGCTTACGGCCTTCACCAGATAGTCTGTGAAGCCTCCGGATATGACAGCATTACCCAATACATCCAGGTGAATCAGGAAATCGCCAGCGTTACCATTAGCTTGGATGAATATGACAGTAGTCAGTCGGCAAGTTCTGGTACGCAAGGCTTGCCGGGGGTATCGGATAATAGTATTTCTGGGAACAGTTCATCCAGCAGCAGTGTCTCCGGCAACAGCCTTACTGCCGGGTCATATCGCCTCTATATTGATTCTCCCGAAGACGTAGAGGTATATCAGGATGGTGTATATATGGGTATTTCTCCGGTTAATTTCCTGAAAACCGTCGGCAGCCATACGATTACGCTACGTAAACAAGGATATATTACCAAAAGCTACACGATCCATATAAATGATGATAACAAAGATGTGTCCTACACATTCCCTCAGCTTCAGACAGCAGACGACAGTGAAGATGACGATAATGACGATGATGAACATGCATCAGGCAGCAATGTATCCGGGAATAATAGCGGAAATAATGATGAGAGCGATGCCAGCGGCAATAATTTGAGCGGGAATTCTATAAATTAATGGAAATAAGCGGATAAAAAGCCAAATATTCCTTGACAAACCCATTAAAAGAAGATATATATATTTATAGACTATCTCAAACGCGAGGTATCTTGTTAAAAAAAACTCAGATTAGAGGAGGAGTTCGCATGAACAAAATGGAATTAGTAGCAGCTATGGCTGACCAGGCTGGATTATCCAAAAAAGACGCAGAAAAAGCATTGAAAGCATTTACAGATTCAGTAGCAGCAGAATTGAAAAAGGGTGAAAAGGTACAATTGGTTGGATTTGGTACGTTTGAAGTTACTGAAAGAAAAGCAAGAGATGGAAGAAATCCTCAGACCGGCGCTGTTATGCAGATCGCTGCTTCTAAGGCTCCTAAGTTTAAAGCTGGCAAAGCGTTAAAGGATATGATTAACTAATTTTAGCAATATCTAGGAGAACCTGTCTCGGACAGGTTCTTTTTAACTTATTAGAAATGGGGGAGGCAGTAATGAGACTAGATAAATATTTGAAGGTATCAAGACTTATTAAAAGGAGAACAGTGGCAAATGAGGCCTGCGATGCCGGACGGGTGATGATAAACGGCAAGGTGGCACGGGCTTCGGCGAATGTTAAGCAGGGGGATGTGATTACGATACAGTTTGGGAATAAAGAGGTGAAAGCAGAAGTGCTGGATGTGCAGGAAACGGTAAAGAAGGACGAGGCGAAAGAATTATTCCGGTATTTGTAGACAATAAATCATAAATCGGGAAGCTCTTTAATATACTCTTTTATAAGAGAAGTTAGGGGGCATTTTGATGGAAGATCTTAATAATATAAAACAGCGTACTCATAAACTGATGCTGACCAATCGAAGGACATGTACTATCAATGGGGTAAACGATGTATTATCCTTTGACATAAATGAAATTATTTTAGAGACGGATCAGGGTATGCTGATGATCAAGGGAAGCGAACTGCATGTAAGCCGTCTTACCTTGGAAAAGGGAGAAGTAGATATAGACGGCAAGTTTGACAGTTTTACCTACTCGGAGACAGCGGGTTATGGTACAAAGGGGGAATCTTTGTTATCGAAGCTGTTTAAGTAGGTGAAATATGAGTAGAGATATTTTGTTCGAAGTTAATTTTTTTCTTAATTCATTTCTACTAGGGATATTAATTACTTTTGCTTATGATTGGTTTCTGATTTTGAGACGCTGCTTCCGGCACAATATTTTTATGATTTCTCTGGAAGATATCTTGTTCTGGATTGCCTGCGCGCTGGCAGTATTTTATATGCTTTATCGTGAGAATAACGGTATTCTGCGGTGGTTTGCGGTGTTGGGGGCAACGCTGGGAATGTGGGTATATAAAAGGCTGGTCAGTACATATTGGGTTAATTATGTTTCAGCCTGTATCATAAAAACAGTTCATTTTATTTTAAAACCGCTTATTTTTATCAGTAAGAAAATTAGCTTGCTTTTTTCGTTTATCCGCAGAAAGCTTATTGAACTGCTCAAGTATACAAAAAAGAAGTTGACGATTCAGCTAAAACTAATTAAAATGATATTATGTAAACAAAAAGCCAAGAAGGAGAGCGGTCATGGCAAGAAGAGTGGCATACCGCAGAAAACGTCAAAATAGATTTAGTATGTTTTTAACAGCAACAGTAGTGCTGATGCTGTTAATTGTTGTTGCCGTAGGAAGTATTTCCTTAAAAGAAAAAAAAGATCTGTATGCCGAGAGGGAACGGGAACTTGAAGCAAAGATTACTATGGAACTGGAACGGCAGAAAGAAATAGAGGAACAGGAAAAGTACACGCATACTAAAAAATATGTAGAAGAGATGGCCAGAAAAAAACTTGGCTTGGTATACCCATATGAGAAAATTCTTAGACAGGCAGAATAAAACATTGCAGTTTTTGTCGTAAAAAATATTCTTAAAAGTCCCTCGTTTTGACAAAGAATACAGATGATATTCTGTATAATTACACCCGCAGCAAGAAATCAAGCGGGAGGTTAATTATGCGTGAAAAAGAAACTTATAGTAATATACTGCCTGAATATGGAAGGCGCCGGCTTTTAATGTATGCAGATTCCATCAGGGAACTGGCAAGTACGTTTCATTTGGCGGACAAGCCTTCCGAAGAAGAATTAACCCCGCTGGAAATCGAGGATCGGAAAGATGTGATATGGCAGAGGCGGCTCCAGGAAAATAAGGGCATTATGGCGGAGCATCTGAAGGAGATGGCCAAAATCATGACCAAGGTCGCAGAGGAATCCCGGCGTTTTGCGCCTATGGGAGAGCGGCGCTATAAGCACATTGCCCATGCCTTAAAAGCGGTTAATATTCAGATAAGGGATGTTTATATACTAGAAAATGAAGATGGATATATGGAACTTTCGCTGGTTCTGCGGAGCAGCAAGCAAGGAAATACCGTTACCGTGGAAGAAATAGGTGATGTCATATCGGTGCTGCTGAATAACAGGATGACACCGTCAGCTAATAATCCGTTTTTTGTCAGTCAAGACTGGCAGACCTTTTACTATGTGGAAGAGGCACATTTCCATGTTTTGACGGGAGTGGCCAAGGCGGTCAAGGAAACCGAGAAGATATCCGGTGATAATTATGCCATCTTTGAAACGGAACCGGGCAGTCTGGCCATAGCACTTTCCGACGGCATGGGCTCCGGAAGCAAAGCCTGCCGGGACAGTTCCATGATTGTGGATTTGATGCAGAAGTTCATGGAGGCGGGTTTTCAGAAAGAAATTGCGGTTCAAATGATAAATAGTGTACTTTTGGCCGGAGCGGAGTCGGGAAATATGTCCACTTTAGATCTATGTAAGATAGATTTATATAGCGGATTATGTGAATTTGTAAAAATAGGTTCATCCAGTTCCTATATCAAGCGGGAACATCTCGTGGACAGGATATCGGCAGGCAATCTGCCTTTGGGGATATTTAACCGCCCGGATATGGAAATTGTCCAAAGGCGGTTGCTTGACGGCGACTATGTCATCATGTTATCAGATGGAATATTGGATGCTTTATCGCAGGGGATCGGTGAAGATATGATGACCGAGCTGATCGGCGGGTGTGATCTGAAAAACCCTGGCGAGATTGCCAATGCCCTCTTAAACTTTTCAATCCATCAGAGCAAGGGCAAGATAAGGGATGATATGACGGTGTTGGTAATCGGCATCTGGGAGAAGGAAGCGCATTGATTTTTTATTTGGTATCAGCTATAGTATAGATATGCTGAGAAGAATAAAGGCTTTTATGGAAGAAAATCATATGATCATGCCGGGAGATATTGTTATAGCCGGAGTCTCCGGAGGCGCAGATTCTGTTTGCCTCTTTTTTGTGTTACTTGAGATGCAAAAGGAAGTGCCTTTTGCTCTTACGGTTGTGCATGTGAACCACGGGATCCGTGAAGACGCCGGAGCGGATGCCCGATTCGTGCAGCAGCTATGTGACAGACAGGGCATACAATGCCGATATTTTAGAGCGGATATTCGTAAGCAGGCAAAAGAAAAGGGTATGTCGGAAGAGGAAGAAGGGAGAGAGTTCCGTTATCAATGCTTTAGGCAGGTATTAGTTCAGGCCTTGGGCAGTGCTGCTCCCGAAAAAGGCAAAATCGCTGTGGCGCACCATCTGGATGACAAAGCAGAGACGATGCTGTTTAATCTGTACCGCGGCAGCGGTTTAAAAGGACTGGCAGGGATCCGCCCGGTCAGAGACAATATTATCCGTCCCCTTCTTTCGGTCCGGCGCAGTGAAATAATCAGTTTTTTAGAGAGCCGGAAGCTGCCGTTTTGTACCGATCCTACCAATGCGGAAGACAGCTATGCCAGAAACCGGATCCGCCATCATATTCTGCCCCGGGCAGAGGAAATAAACCACAATGCCGTTAAGCATATGTCCCAGGCGGCTGAATATATATGGCAAGCCGAAGAGTATATTACAAGACAGACGAAAATGGTGGCGGTAAGCAGCATCGCCTTTTTTGCCGGCCAGGTTGAAATAGATCTGGATATTTTATTGAAGCAGGACGTCCTGATCCAGAAAAGATTATTTATGTATGCCTTGGAGCAGCTGGTGCACGGGCGGAAAAATATGACAGCAGCGCATATCGCTGGCCTGATGCATATTGCCGGTAGCAGCGGAAGCAAAGAAACCTGCTTGCCGGAAGGTTTATACGGGGTCAAGAAATATAATAAGTTGATAATAAAAAAAAGAATTGAGGATGAAGGCGGCTATAAGAGTTATGCCGTAAATGATTTTGAGAGTCTAAGGATTCCAAATCTGGGCATCCTTACAATCAGAATATTTCAATATATAAAAAGTCAGATTATTCCACAAAAACCATATACGAAATGGTTTGATTATGATAAAATAACAACGTCTGCCATTTTTCGTACCGGTCGTCAGGAAGATTACCTGACGATCGACCAAGCAGGGCACCATAAGTCGCTGAAGAAATATATGATTGATGTGAAGATTCCAAGAGAAGACCGGAGCCGGACTTATGTATTGGCAGATGCTTCTCATGTCATGTGGGTTCCCGGCTATCGGATCAGCGAATACTATAAAGTATCGGATCAGACTAAAACAATTTTGGAATTAGACGCAAATATGAGGTAACAGCAGATGGGCGAAAGATTAAGTGTCTTATTGACAGAAGCAGAAGTGAATGACAAGATCCGGCAGATAGGTGAGCAGATCAGTAAAGATTATGCCGGCAAAAAGATCCATTTGGTATGTGTCCTGAAAGGCGGCAGCTTTTTCATGTGTGAGCTGGCTAAAAGGATAACGATCCCAGTTTCTATTGACTTTATGGCAGTATCAAGCTATGGCGGAGATACAGCGTCAAGCGGTATTGTCAGGATCATAAAAGATCTTGATGAGCCCATAACTGGAAAGGAAGTTTTAATCATAGAAGATATCGTAGATTCAGGGCGGACCCTCAACTATCTGATGGATCTGCTGAAAGACCGCAAGCCGGCCAGCCTGAGCCTGTGCACGCTTCTGGATAAACCCGACAGGAGGGTAGTAGATGTGGATGTAAAATATACCGGATTTTCGATACCGGATGTTTTCGTGGTAGGTTATGGCCTTGATTATGACCAGAAATACCGTAACCTGCCATATATCGGTAAAGTGGAGTTAGATTGATCTGTATTATTTCAGATGGATAGGAGCTTGTTTTGAAAACTAATCGAAATTATAATTTTTACTTCTTTATCATTATTGCCTTAGTCTTATTAGCCGCCTTTATAGGATCACAAAATACCAGCGAAGGCGACTATACCAGAGGGGATCTACAGGTTTCCCTGAATAACGGCGAAGTTGCCCGGGTGGTTATCCAGCCCTATCGGGAGACGCCGACCGGTGAAGTAAGGGTGGATCTTGTGGATGGTCAAAGAAGGACCATGTATGTTACAGATGTTCAGGAAATTGAGCAATTACTGATAGACAGCGACATTGATCCGCAGGTTTTAAAGGTTCCGGGAGATAATTGGTTTCTGACTAGTGTATTTCCGGTCCTGCTTGCTGTAATCGTGATTGTGTTTTTCTTTGTAATAATGAATAACCAGAATAACGGCAACGGCAACCGGATGATGAATTTCGGTAAGAGCCGGGCGCGGTTATCGACCGGTATCGGTCAGATTACCCTGAAAGATGTGGCTGGATTAAAAGAAGAAAAAGAAGATCTGGAAGAAATAGTGGAATTCCTCAAGGAACCTAGCAAGTTTGCCAAGCTTGGTGCCAGGATCCCCAAGGGAATCCTATTAGAAGGGGCTCCCGGTACCGGTAAGACACTCCTTGCGAAAGCCATTGCCGGAGAAGCGAATGTTCCTTTCTTTACGATTTCCGGTTCTGATTTTGTGGAAATGTTTGTCGGCGTCGGCGCATCCCGCGTAAGAGACCTGTTTGAAGAAGCCAAAAAGCACTCCCCCTGCATTATCTTTATTGATGAGATTGATGCCGTGGCTAGGCGCCGCGGTACCGGACTGGGAGGCAGCCATGATGAAAGGGAACAGACGCTGAATCAGCTGCTGGTAGAAATGGACGGTTTCGGGGTCAATGAAGGCATTATTGTCCTAGCGGCAACCAACCGTGTGGATATCCTTGATCCTGCCATACTCCGTCCCGGGCGCTTTGACCGTAAGATCAGCGTGAACCGCCCCGATGTCGGCGGCAGGGAAGATATCTTAAAAATACATGCTAAGAATAAACCTTTAGGTGAGGATGTCGATCTGAAGCAGGTAGCCCAGACAACCGCCGGTTTCACCGGTGCCGACTTAGAAAACCTGCTGAATGAAGCCGCCATCATTGCCGCCAAGAAAGACCGCAATTTTGTCGTTCAGGAAGATGTCAAGCAGGCCTTTATCAAAGTCGGTATTGGCGGCGAGAAAAAAAGCCGTATTATCAGCGAAAAAGAAAAGAAGATCACGGCTTATCATGAAGCTGGCCATGCTATTTTATTCCATGAGCTGCCGGATGTCGGGCCGGTACACATTGTTTCCATTATCCCTACCGGGTTGGGCGCCGCTGGCTATACCATGCCGCTTCCGGAGCGGGAGGATATGTTCATGACGAAGAGCAAAATGGAGCAGGATATTATGGTATCTTTGGGTGGGCGCATAGCCGAAGACCTGATATTTGACGAGATTACTACCGGAGCCTCCAGCGATATCAAGAAAGCCACCAGAGCGGCCCGGAGCATGGTCAAAAAATTCGGGATGTCTGATAACATCGGCACGGTCAATTATAGCAGCGATGACGATGAAGTCTTTATTGGGCGCGACTTTGCCCAGACAAAAAGCTACAGTGACGAGATGGCCGCAGAAATCGATAGAGAAGTTAAAATTATCATTGATGAATGTTATCAGAAGGCTAAGAAAATCATTCAGGATCGTATGGATATCTTGGAAAAATGCGCGGCCCTTTTATTAATAAAAGAAAAAATAACTAGGGAAGAATTTGAATCTTTGTACAGTATAGATCCAGTACCGGCGCCAGTAGCCGAAGGGATGGCCATCACTTAATGTATATTTTGCACAAAAACACCATTGTTTTTTTGTAAGATTTGTTAACAATGAGGATTTACGAAGCTAATAAGCTATGTTAGTATTTATGCATACCCCCAATACCTATATTTTTTTGCGTCCCATAAGTAAAAAAAACCTTCTCTCAAAAAGGACAGCGTATGCTGTCCTTTTTGTTATGATCAGCAATGTGAAAGCTGTGCTTCCAGAGTGTTCATAGCAGTTTACTATTGATTATATATCTCATATAAGATAAAATAAAAAACATACGAACACAATATATAGCTTAAAAATAAAAATAATAATAAATCTTGTGTCGAAAAGAGGATCTTATGGATTTTGGTTTTAACAAAGAAGCATTATTCAGTGATATGACGGAAGATTACGTATCACCTATGGAACCCAAAGCTTATGACAGAGTAACGATCCGGTTTCGGACAGAAAAAAATAATATTGACAGGATCTATTTGGTAAACGGTAACGAAAAGAATTTGATGCTGAAGGCAGAATCCGATGAACAGTTTGATTATTATGAGCATGTAGATCAGCTGGAAGGAGAAGTGTTTTTATATTATTTTGAAATACAGGCCGGACAGATAAGCTGTTATTACGATATGCGCGGTGTTGCTCAGGATATCAGCAGTTACCATATGATGCGTATTATTCCTGGCTTTAAGACTCCTGATTGGGCTAAGGGAGCTGTAATCTATCAGATCTATGTAGACCGTTTTTATAACGGCAATGACCGGAATGACGTGCTGACCGGAGAGTATCAGTATGTGAATGATAAGACGGTCAAGGTAGATGACTGGTACAAATACCCTGCTGCCATGGGAGTGAGGGAATTTTACGGCGGCGATCTGCAGGGCGTTATTGATAAAATGGATTATCTCAAGGAACTGGGCATTGATGTAATTTATTTTAATCCTCTGTTCGTATCTCCTTCCAATCATAAATATGATATTCAGGATTATGACTATATTGATCCTCATTTCGGCAATATCGTCAATGATAACGGGGAGCTGCTAGGTTCTGATCAGTATGAGAACCGATATGCCAGTAAATATATTAACCGTGTCTCTAATAAGAATAATCTTGAGGCCAGTAATCTGTTATTCGCTAAACTAGTGAAGGAAGCCCATGCCAGAGGGATTAAGGTTATTCTGGACGGGGTGTTTAATCACTGCGGTTCCTTTAATAAATGGATGGACCGGGAGCGCATATATGAAAACGTCGCCGGATACGCGAAGGGAGCTTTTGTTGACCGGGAAAGCCCATATCACGATTATTTTCGCTTCCATCGTCAGGAGGATTGGCCATATAACAGTAACTATGACGGATGGTGGGGTTTTGACACCTTACCAAAGCTGAATTATGAAGCCTCTAATGAACTGTTTCACTATATGATGAATATTGCCGCGAAGTGGGTATCGCCACCTTACAATGCTGACGGATGGCGTCTCGACGTGGCGGCGGATCTGGGCTATTCACCGGAATATAATCATTATTTCTGGAAAGAATTCCGCAAGACGGTGAAACGCGCCAATCCTGATGCTATCATTTTGGCCGAGCACTACGGCAATTCTTCGGAATGGCTGAAAGGTGACGAATGGGATACAGTAATGAATTACGATGCTTTTATGGAACCGCTTACGTGGTTTCTTACCGGCATGGAAAAACATAGTGACGACTATCGGGAAGACTTATTTGGCAATACCGCGAGCTTCTGGGAGGCGATGCGCACTCATCTAGCCAGCTTTACGATGCCGTCTTTACTGGTGGCCATGAATGAACTGTCAAACCACGATCATTCTCGTTTTCTGACACGTACGAATAAAAGGGTTGGCAGGACAAATAATCTTGGCGCGGCAGCGGCGGATGAAGGAATCAATAAGGCCGTAATGCGGGAAGCGGTTGTCATGCAGATGACCTGGCCAGGAGCCCCGACTATTTATTATGGTGATGAAGCAGGGGTGTGTGGTTTTACTGATCCGGACAATAGGAGGACATATCCCTGGGGACGTGAGGATAAGGAAATGATCGCCTTTCATAAAGAAATGATCAGGATACACAAGGAAAATAAGGAATTCTTGTCGGGTTCCCTCAGGTCTTTGGAAGGAGATTATAACCTGCTTGCCTATGCCAGATTCAACAGAACAGAACAGTCAGTTATAATAGTAAATAATAGCAATCACGAGATACACAAGGAAATAACCATATGGCATCTGGGCGTACCAAAGCAGGGTGTGATGAAGCAATTGATGTTTACCGATGCGGAAGGATATAGTACGGAAGAAAAAGAATATATGGTAGAATCTGGAAAATTAAATATTTCACTGCCTAAAACCGCAGCAATCATACTGAAATACCGAAATAGCAAGGGTGCGGACGAAAAAAGCTTGATTGAAAAGAATCAGCAGGAAAAGAAAGCGGAACAGCGAAAAATTCCGATATTTAGATATTAATACTAAAAATTACTAAAAATACTAGAAGAAATATTTGCTTTTTATGGTGGAATTTACTTTTTGCATGTAATACTCTTGACAAGAGAGCAGAGGAATTGTAAAATACGTATATTCGCGGGTGTAGTTCAATGGTAGAACACTAGCCTTCCAAGCTAGACACGTGGGTTCGATTCCCATCACCCGCATCACCCGCTTGGACAGAGGATTATATACTTAGCGGAAAGGAGTGATGTGAATAAGACAGGATGCTGTTTTGTGGTTACGTAACAGAACAACCAGTCTACTAAATAAACAACCTTAGTGTATAAGGGGAGTAGTGTGTAAAGGGGACCGGTTCTCTGATATTGTTAATTATTAGACAATACGAAAGCATGAACCAGAAAAATCAGCCAAATGGCTGGAAAGAAAGAAGGGGCCGTAAAATTATGGAAAAAGCGTACAAACTGGAATTTCCAGGAGAAAGAACAGGCAATCTGTTTGTTAATTGCTGCGGCTGTTCTCAAACGGAGCCGCTGCACAGTTTTGGACCGGCTATCAAGCCACATTTTTTGATTCATTATGTGTTAAGCGGGAAAGGAATCTTTTCTATTGGAGGAAAAGAATATCCGCTGCAGGAAGGCTATGGATTTTTAATCACACCAGAAGAATTATCCTATTATCAGTCAGACGTTGATGAACCATGGACCTATGTATGGGTAGGGTTCAGCGGTGACAGGTCTGAGAAGGTGATAAAGAACATGGGGCTTTCTTCGCAAAGCCCGGTCTTTAAATCCGAGCGTTCGGACGAGATTTATGAACTTGTCAAAGATATGATGAAACACAATACCTTTGATATGGGCGACGAATTGCGCAGAAACGGACAGCTTAATGTTTTTCTGTCAATTATTGCCGACAGTGTATCCACGACTTACCGAGGCGAAAGCGACCGTGCTAATCATTATGTTCGTAAGGCCGTGGAGTATATGCAGTGCAATTACTGCAATCCGATCAAGATAACCGAAGTAGCGGATTATGTATGTATTAACCGGAGCTATTTATACACGCTCTTCATGAATACGATCGGAATATCTCCGCAGCAGTTCCTCACTACCTTCCGCATTACCAAGGCTGTTGAATTGCTTCAGCTTACCGGGCTTGCCATAGAAACCATCGCTTTATCCTGTGGTTATATGGATGCGCTGGTCTTTGCCAAAGCATTTAAGCAGATGAAAGGAATGTCACCGTCATCATACCGGAAGGAAGTACGCAAAAAGGAAACCGGCAAGAGCGAAGAGCATTTAAAACAGGTCGAAGAGTTCATAAATCAGATAAAGAAATTAGAAAACAACAATACAGGGGAGTAATTAGTAAAAGGGATTTTACTTATCTGTAATTGATAGCATATTTGTTATGACAAAACAGGCAGGCGATGCCTGTTTTATCATGTCTTTGAGTGCAACCTTTTTTTTAAGTTGGTGAAGTCCGATGGTCCTGCTTCCAGAAAAAAACGATGGAATTCATAATCACTGTAGTTATCCTTCCACAGATTACGGGCTTCCGCTTTCAGCTCTAGGATTTCCAGATATCCCAGATAATATTTCAGATAATTAGTAGGTTCTTCAACGATGTATTCATAGATATTGCGAATGGCTTCTTCATCGATTATTCCGATGGTCTGCAGGATTCTTTGTACCTGAGGAAAATCTGCTCCGTCATAATGGATGGCAATGTCTAACAGTGAATACAGGCAAAGCTGCAGGGCATGGTTCAAGCGGTAATATTCGATAAGGCGCGAGGTGTTCGATGCGCCTTCCGCAGTAAGCTGTTCGGCATAGCGGAAGGAATCCATTTCTACATAAAGAGCCCAGCCCTCTTGATATCCGTTATAATTGAGGATATGCCGCAACCGGTTGCCGCCGGTTTTTTCCATATAACTACGATAATAGACCGTCTGATAAAGATGACCGGGGTAGCCTTCATGCGCCAATGTGGTGTAAAGTGACAGGCTGCCGGGGTTATATCCTTGATTAATATAAATGGTGTTGTCACCGTAGCAGTCAATGGGCGGCGTCAGATAATAGGCCGGACTGCTGTAACTTTCCATGCTAGGAGAGATATTCTTTACCGTGCAAGAAGGCGCTTCATAGCTGGGAACGGCAGGAAAGGCCGGATAACTGTCGATGATTTTTGATTGTAGATCCTTTAAGATTTCCGTGGGTTCAGTGAGCGGCAAGGCCAGCTGCCCTCTATTGATTTCATTTGCCAAGCCGGCATACTCAGACGACAGTAAAATAAGCTGGTCATAATTGTCTTTAAAGTTTCCATACAGCAGATTTTTGATGGATTCAATCTCCCGATACGAACCGGTGTTGCTCCTTAGCAGATATTGATAATACTCCTGCCCTTCGGGATAATAAAATAATCCCATATTGTTACGTCCGCTGCCTTTTAGTAAATAAATATGATCACCGGCATTTTCATAGGCCGGTTGAACTACATCAGTTAAGAGCCGGCTGTTTTCCGCTATGTAATTATTTTTTTCTCCATCAGAAACGATTCCGTCCGCTGCCAAGTCATCTATGCGCTCTTGGAAAGTAGTCTGCAGGAAATGATTTCCGGAAAGAAGCTGTTCTTTGTCCATGATATTGTCACATTGTTCGATAACCTTGTCAGCGGTGATATCCGACATGAAAAGCCCAGCATCGGCTTTTTCCTGCTCAAACAAGATCAGGCCGGCAAAAAATTCATCGATCTGATCCAGAATAGCCAGATAATCTTCCACGTCTGTTACTGACCGGAAGGTATATTCGGCCAGAAGCACCGGCAGTTTGGACTGCGCCCCGGAAGCAGGGGATAGCGGCTCCTCGTATAGATAAAGGTGATTTCCGGTGCGCTGGTTATCCAGAAAGGAGATCAATAAATCGTAGGCATAGGCATCAGATTCGGTTAACCGTCTGGGGGAGATTTTTTTAAGCTGCGACAAAAGCTCTTCCTGACCGGACAGATTATCCGCCGATTTATCCGGCTGATAAACGGATAATGACGGAGAGTATTCAATGCCGTAATCTTCAGGATAAGCAATGGTATAATGCATGTTCAAGGTATTTGCGGTCATTTCGCCGATAAAAAGCTTCTCAGATATGTCGGCAAAGTTGCGCTGATCGCTGTTGCGTGATGAGAAAAATGAAATAAGAAAAACAGCAATGCCGATTAGTAAGACAAGCGGCAACAAGGATAACTTTTTCAAAAAAAAATTCAAGGAGGATTCCTCTTCACATGCTTTACAGATAATATATGAAACCGAAAAGATAAAAAGTATTAAATTTCAATAATTGTTATGAAAACGGGATAGTGTCATATTTTTTATGGCACATCTCGGCTTTAGCTTGAAAAAAAAGAAGAGATTTGCTACACTGAATGAGACTTGTTTTATAAAATAAGCAGAAGGAGTGAAAGAATGGGAAGTAAAGTATCATTTGACTATAGAAAGGCAGCACCGTTTGTCAGCGGTATAGAAGTAGAGCAGATAGAAAGACAGGCTTTGGATGCTAAGGAACTGCTGGTTACTAAGCAGGGAGCAGGCAATGATTTCTTGGGGTGGATCGACCTGCCGGAAAATTATGACCGGGAGGAGTTTGCCAGAATCAAAAAGGCGGCTCTGAAAATCCAAGGTGATTCGGAAGTACTGCTGGTAATCGGCATCGGCGGTTCCTATCTGGGAGCCAGAGCGGCGATTGAATTTCTGCGTCACAGTTTTTACAATGCTGTCGGAAAAGAAATCAGAAAAACTCCGGAAATTTATTTTGTGGGCAATTCCATCAGCTCAACTTATATCAAACATTTGACGGAGGTAATCGGGGACAGGGATTTCTCCATTAACATGATCAGCAAGTCGGGTACTACAACCGAGCCGGCAATTGCGTTCCGGGTGTTTAAGAAGATTATCGAAGATAAGTATGGCAAAGCGGAGGCGGCGAGAAGAATCTATACTACTACCGATAAGGCAAAAGGCTCTCTAAAGAATCTGGCCAGTGAAGAAGGCTATGAGTCTTTTGTCGTCCCTGATGATGTGGGCGGTCGTTTTTCCGTACTGACTGCCGTAGGCCTGCTGCCGATTGCGGTAAGTGGTGCAGATATCGATAAACTGATGGAAGGCGCCGCCAGCGGACGCAAGCGTGCGCTGGAGAGTCCGTTTGAGGACAATGACGCGGTACAATATGCAGCCGTTCGCAATATCCTGCTGACAAAAGGGAAAAATGTAGAGATTCTGGCAAATTATGAGCCCGGTGTCCACTTTGTTTCCGAATGGTGGAAACAGCTTTATGGGGAAAGCGAAGGCAAAGACGGGAAAGGGATATTTCCGGCCAGCGTGGATCTGACTACCGACTTACATTCCATGGGGCAGTATATTCAAGATGGAGCCCGGATCTTATTTGAGACGGTGATCGATATAGAAGCGGGCCGTGAGGAAATCATCCTAGGCAAAGAAGAGACTGATCTGGACGGATTGAATTATCTGGCTGGCCAGTCGGTGGACTTTGTCAATAAGAGCGCGATGAACGGTACGATATTGGCTCATACGGATGGACAGGTACCCAATCTGATTATTCATGTTCCGGAAGTAAATGAGTTTTACCTAGGCGAGCTGTTTTATTTCTTTGAATTTGCCTGCGGGGTCAGCGGATATATGCTGGGGGTTAATCCTTTTGATCAGCCTGGCGTGGAAAGTTATAAGAAGAATATGTTTGCGCTGCTTGGCAAGCCGGGGTATGAGGAGCAAAGGGAGGCTTTATTACGGAGACTTTAGTATAACATCTATGATCCAATGCAAGATAAATAAGGTAGCAGCGGATATGGTGCCGGCCTCTGATAATTAGAATAGTTAGTCATTTTATTATTGGGCAGGCTAAAAAGGAACAATGTGAGATTCATTGACAGTTCTTATCCTGAGGTGATGCGGACAAAACAGCCATGCCGGGCGATCGGTTCCGGCGGCCATTGTATGAAAAAGACTTCAGATTAGTGATCATAAGATACATTTTAGTTGAAGTTCTTAACGTATGAGAAGGAGGATGTTTTGGATGATGCTAAGTCCTAAGACTTGCCATATTCGTAAATCTGTTTCTTTGGTAGGAAAGAAAGGAGAATAAGAATATGACCAAAAAACAAAAGCTAACAGTAGTTGCCGTTTTTGCCGCGATTCTTTTGATCGTTGCAGGGATGGCCGTTTTCCTTAACATAAGGGAAACACAAGAAGGTACCAAAGAGTTTCAGGTTGAAGTTATTTCCGATAGAGATGGCTTTACCCAGATTACCGAGGAGAAGTCAGATTTGACTTATCTGGGGGAATATTTACGTACCGTAGAGGATTGTCAATGGGAAGAATCCGAGTGGGGAGTTTACCTAAAGGGCTTTTATGGTATGGAGGAGGATATCAGTCAGGAGTACTGGTGGTGCATCACGGTTAATGATGCCGAGATATCCTTAGGAGCAGATCAGATTCCGCTGCAGGACGGAGACAAGTATACTTTTACTTTGCTACAGGGATGGTAATATGTCTGTCAAAACAATGACGAGGGTGGCGCTTTTAAGCGCCGTCCTCAATGTTTCTAAGCTGGCGCTGGGGTCTTTGCCTAATGTAGAGTTAGTAACCCTGCTGATTATTCTCTATACTCTTATACTGGGAAAAGAAGCAATAGCAATTGTGACGGTATTTAATATGTTTGAGGGTCTGCTATGGGGGTTTGGTTCATGGTGGGTGAGTTACATGTATACTTGGCCGGTGCTTTGTCTGAGCGTATTATTCTTACGAAAACTGTTCAAGGAAGAGTTTTTGCTGTGGTCAGTCCTTGCCGGGATATTTGGCCTGCTGTTCGGTGCTTTTTTTGCGGTGTTCTATCTGCCGGTTGATCCCGTATATGCGCTTTCTTACTGGGTAAAAGGCCTGCCTTGGGATGTGTGGCATGCCTCCTGCAACTTTGTCCTGATGTCGCTACTGGGAAAGCCGTTATATCAAGTATTGAAAAAGATGAAACATCAGGGGTTTTTCGAAAATCAATATCATGGGAAATAGTTGAGTATGAGAATCGTAATTCTGGAAAGAAACAGTGTCGGGCCGGATGTGTCCGTAGATGTATTTAATGAATTCGGAGAGGTGGTAATTTATCCGGTAAGCACGGCAGAAAATGCCGGGGAACGGGTAAAGGATGCCGATATCATTATTGTAAATAAATGCCCCCTTAATGGGGATACTCTCAAAAATGCCGCTAAGGTAAAGCTGATCTGTGAGTTTGCTACCGGCTATGATAATATCGATCTAGATTATTGTCAGGAACGGGGTATCCGGGTCGTAAATGTAAAAAATTACAGCACCCAGGCGGTAACCCAGCATACTTTTGCCTTATGCTTTTATATTTTAGGCAAGTTGCGGCATTATGATGATTATGTAAAGTCGGGAGCTTACGGAGCTCAAAGCGGGTTCACTAATTTTGACCGGCCTTTTTGCGAGCTTGCCGGCAAGACCTGGGGTATAATCGGGATGGGTCATATCGGCAGCAGTGTTGCCAGGGTGGCGGCAGCATTTGGCTGCAAGGTGATATTTTATTCACCTACCGGAAAAAGCACCTGTACGGATTATGAGCGGGTAGAATGGCAACCGCTCCTAGAGAGATCTGATTTTCTGTCGATTCATTGCCCTTTAAGCGATAAAACAAGGGGTCTGATGAATCTTAAGGCCTTTAAGAAGATGAAAAAGACCGCGATATTAATTAATGTTGCAAGAGGGCCGATTGTTAACGATGAAGACTTGTATACGGCATTGATACAGGATATGATCGCCGGCGCCGGGTTGGATGTGACCGGCACCGAACCGATGCAGGACAGTAATCCTTTGAGTAAAATAACCAACAGCAATAAACTGATTATCACGCCACACCTGGCATGGGCCAGCATAGAAGCAAGAAAACGGCTGGTATCAGAAACATACCATAATATTCAGGCATTTCTGAGCGGTGAAGAGAGAAACCTGATAGTTGAAAAGTGATCATATATGTCCCGCGAGGCATTGCTGGCACTTTCCGTAAAAATAAGCAGCACACCCGTTTATCTGACCGTTAAAGCATTCCTTAGCTTTCTCGATCATTTCATTCATATCCTCTATATCTAAATCCACGATGCTCCCGCATTGCTGGCAAATAAAATGATAATGTGGCTCGGTAACAGCATCAAAATGATCAACACCGTCTCCGACGCAGAGCCGGGAAATCTCCCCGATGTCAGCTAAAAGCGTAAGGTTACGGTATACCGTACCGAGGCTGATATTGGGATAGGATTTACGGACATTGGTGTAAACAGTATCAGCGGTTGGATGATCATTTCTTGATAACAGAAAATCTTTGATGGTTTCCCTTTGCCGGCTATATTTTAAAGACATATATACCCCTTATAATAATAATAGTTACTGTTTTTGTTAATTATATCAAATTCTAATCTATTGTCAAGAATATATAACATAGAACTTTTAAATAAATTTTATAAATAAGTATTTAAGTTTTATGTTTATTTAATGGCTATTTTAGTAATTTGTGCTATACTAATTAAAGCACGCTTAAACCTTAGCAAGATTTTGCCAGAGCGATTATATCAGGCATGTAAACATAGATCACAGGAGTTGTCATGAAATTTAAAACACGACTGCTAATAACCTTTTTGACCGTCTTGATTCTGCCGCTAGTGCTGACCGCTGCGGCTTTTCTAGGAATCGGCGGCTATCTTTTAAAGGATTTTAATGAATATGACGTGCGGAATATCAATCGCAATATGTTGACCGATACCAGTCAATTGTTTGGGGAGATTACGGATCAAGTTTACCTTCAGATCAAAAATAAGATTGAACAGGATAAAACGCAGCTAGAAAGCATTGTATATCTGGAAAATATAAATGAAAGTTTAAAAAACAAAGCGTCATACATTATTGTACGTAAAGGCAACCAGCTTTATTACGCCGGGAATCCCGTAGATGCAGCTCAGATTTTTACTAGAATGCCTGATTACAATGCGTCCGGTATGATTCGCTCCGATGAGGAAACCGGGCTTTACTATAATGATATTCAGAGAATGGTAAGGCAGCTTGATTTTACCTTCACAGACGGAAGTCTCGGAACCTTATTTATTATTACCGGGCTGAATCATACCATCTCTAAGACGCTTGTCGTCAATATGTTTTTTGCCATTATTCTTATTTTGCTATTTACCAGTATTATGCTTACCCGTTGGATTCAAAAAGGCGTGTTTATGCCGATTAATCAGCTAAACTTGGCTATGCAGAATATTACGGAAGGCAATTTTGAATATATGCTGGACACCGACAGCCGTGGCGAGATCGGGGAGCTATACCGGAATTATGAGGACATGAGGCTGCGCCTGAAGGAATCCATCGATGAGAAGATGGAAGCGGAAAAAGAAAACCGGGAGCTGGTCAGCAATATTTCTCATGACCTGAAAACCCCAATAACCGCGATAAAGGGTTATGTGGAAGGCATTATGGACGGCGTGGCTGACACACCTGAAAAAATGGATAAATATATTAAAACGATTTATAATAAAACGAATGACATGGACCGGCTGATCAATGAACTTACGATATATACTGGTATTGATTCTAACCGGATTCCCTATCATTTCCACAAAATCAATGTGGCTGATTATTTCCGTGACTGTGTCGAAGAAGTGGGCATGGATCTTGAATCTAAAGATATAAAGCTTAATTACTCCAACTTGGTTTCCCCTGAGACGGTGATCATCGCCGATCCGGAGCAGATCAAGAGGGTAGTCAATAACATTGTCAGTAACAGCGTAAAATATATGGATAAAACCAGAAATGAATGTGAAATTGATATCCGAATATTAGATGAGATAGATTCCATCCGGATTGAGATCGAAGATAACGGCAGAGGGATTGCTGCCAAGGATCTGGGCAAGATCTTTGAGCGGTTTTACCGCACTGACGCTTCCCGCAATTCCGCTAGAGGCGGGAGCGGCATCGGCCTGTCGATAGTCAAGAAAATCGTGGAGGATCATGGCGGCTATATCTGGGCCACCAGCAAAGAAGATGAAGGCACATGTATGCATTTTGTATTTAGAAAATTTCAGAGCGATAATTCACCGGAAGAAAGGATAAGTGATTATGAGTAAAATATTGATTATTGAGGATGAAGAAGCCATTGCCGATCTGGAGAAGGATTATCTTGAACTGAGCGGATTTGAAGTTAAAATCTGCAATGCAGGAGATGTTGGAATGCAGACTGCCCTTGCGGAGGATTTTGACCTGATTGTCTTGGATCTGATGCTGCCGGGTGTGGATGGCTTTGAGATCTGCAAGAGTATCCGGGAAGAAAAGAATATTCCCATTATTATGGTATCGGCCAAGAAAGATGATATTGATAAAATCAGAGGCCTTGGCCTTGGTGCCGATGACTATATGACCAAACCGTTTAGCCCCAGCGAGCTGGTAGCCAGAGTCAAAGCGCATCTGGCTAGGTATGACCGTTTGGTCGGAACCGGTCAGAAAGTAAATGATGTGGTGGAAATCAGAGGAATCCGGATTGATAAGACTGCCCGCCGAGTTATGGTAGACGGCGAAGAGAAGGCTTTTACGGGAAAGGAATTTGACCTGCTGACTTTTTTGGCGGAGAACCCCAATCATGTATATACTAAGGAAGAACTGTTTAGGGAAATATGGGATATGGATTCGATCGGCGATATAGCGACGGTGACGGTTCATATTAAGAAAATTCGGGAAAAAATCGAATATGATTCGGCAAAACCGCAGTATATTGAAACTATATGGGGTGTCGGGTACCGGTTTAAGATATGACGGAGCTGCTAATTGTTGACGAGGATAATGATATCATCGTGGTTCACAAGCCGGCCGGCCTAGCGACCCAGACTGCCCGCTTAGGGGAAAAAGATGTGGTAAGTGAACTGAAAAATCATCTGGCTTGTCAGGAAGATAAAAAGATGAGAAATATGTCAGACAGTGCAGATCCATATGTAGGCATCGTACATCGTCTTGACCAGCCAGTAGAGGGTCTGCTTGTATTTGCCAAGAACCGTGAAGCCGCGGCTAAGTTAAGCAGTCAGACGGCAGAGCGGATCATGGGTAAGTCCTACTATGCCTTGGTTATAGGTAAGCCGGAGAACGACAAAGGGGAGCTGAAGGACTATCTGCGGCATGACAAGCAGAGTAACCGCGTATATATTGCGCCGGCCGGTGGCTTACTAGGGAGCAGTAAAGCGGCCTGTTTGCAGTATACAGTGTTAGATTATCAGGAAAATGTAACTTTCTTGGACATCCGGCTGATAACGGGCAGGCACCATCAGATACGTGTCCAGCTATCTAATGCCGGTCTGCCGCTGCTAGGAGACCAACGCTATGGAAGCACCGAGTCTCAGGAAATTAGCCGCCGGATGAACTGCTGGAAGATAGCACTGTGTGCTTATCGGCTGGAACTGCTTCATCCGCGGACGGGAAAGTGGAAAAATTATGAAATAAAACCGGATAATCAGGTATTTTCATCCTTTTTTACCAGTACATAACCATTTTTACCATTTATTAACCATTAATGCTCTATATAAAGCTCTATAAATTAAGTAAAATTACTCATACTACAATATGGGAATTTTTATTTAATTAAGAAGTATATGGGGTTTTTATGGAAAAAATTATCGCAAGGATATTTACCAGAAAAAATAAAGAATTCTTGATCGTGGCGGGAGTGATACTGGGGGTTTATCTGGCAATGAAATTTGTCAGCCCGCTGGTTGCTCCTTTCTTGTTTGCTTTTTTAATTGTGGCTTATTTATATCCTAAGCTGGAGCGTATCCATAAAAAGCTTCATATAAAAAAAGGCGTCATGGCTTCTATTTTTATACTCGCTGTCTGCATCTTGCTGGCTGTGCTGGTAGGCTTGACATTCAGCGCTCTATATCGGAAGTGTATGGAAATACTGAGTCAGATCGACGTGATAGAAGAGCAATTAGGTGTTTTCTTACGAAACTGCTGTGACAGCATTGAAAGGCGGTTTGGATTTGACGGCAGCTATATTGAGAACTTTATTTTGGAACAGGTGAATATTCAGATTGAAAACCTAGAAATTGAAGTAATGCCGAAACTGATGGGCGGTTCCCTGATATATCTTAAAAATATGGCGGGTTTCTTTGGGTTTTTTGTCGTGATGATTATTAGTATCTTGTTGCTGATTAAAGATTATGATAAGATTGTAAACAGGGCAAAAAGCTTTAAGAGCCTCCACTGCGTTGTCAGGATTGGGCATAAAGTATTGAAATATATCCGGACATTCTTACGTGCCCAGGTCATAATCTTATTGGTCATCAGCGGGATATGCGCCCTGAGCCTGTGGGCGGCCGGCATCAAAGGCGGCATTACAATCGGCATTATTGCCGGTATTATGGAGACGCTTCCTTTCATCGGAACCGGCATTATCCTGGTTCCTTTAGCCGTTATTCAGCTGTTTTCGGAAGCTTATTGGCAGGCCGGAGCCTGTCTCCTGCTATACGGCATCTGTGTCCTGACAAGGGAAGTGCTGGAGCCTAAGCTGATCGGAGACAAGATGGGAATCTGGCCGGTGGCTATCTTGTTTTCAGTGTATGTAGGAATCCGGCTGTTCGGTTTAATGGGAATTATCAAGGGTCCGGTAGGCTTGGTCATTATATTTGAGACTTACCGCTATTTAAAGGAAATCAGGGAAGAATGTCAGCAGGAACAACAGGAAAACTGTCCCGAATAAAAGGATTTATCATTGATAGCCGCAGTTTTTTCTGGCAGGCTTATATTTTAATAATGGCAGTAATCTATCCTCTGTATGTGACTGCGGAAGGCTATGTCAGTATCGGTGAGGACAAATATCTTTTTTTCAAATATATTACGTTAAGCATATTAATAATGGCTTTAATATTTACCTTGGCAGTCCTGTTTAGCATGCTTAAGGAGATAAGATCCTTAACCGTACCGCAACTGACAGTCTTTATTTTCATTGGTTCTGCGGGACTTTCTTTTGCATTTTCACCCTACCGTGAAACGGCATGGACGGGAGCGGAGGGGTGGTTCATGGGACTTATGACGCTATTACTGATTACGGCGGCATATTTCGGCATCAGCCGGATGTGGAAGTACTCCGGAGCTGTATGGATCGGGTTCGTGGCCGGTTCTGCGATAGTGTATATATTGGGCATATGTAACCGTTTTTCTTTTTATCCGGTTCCCTTCGCGGTGACATCACCGGAGTTTATTTCTACTTTGGGTAATATCAATTGGTTCTCTGGGTATTTTGCCGTGATATGGCCGATTGGCGCCTGTATGTATCTTTTTTTCGGTAATATTACCGGCAATAGCGTAATTAAAGCCGTCTTGGGGATTTATATGGTGCTTGCTTTTGGGGTAGGAGTAACGCAGGGAAGCAGCAGCGTCTTTTTGTCGTTTATCGCGGTATTTTATATTTTACTACTTGTTATCATGGGCAGATGGGAGGTTTACGGTAAGAAATGGCTGCAGCTGGCGGCAATCTGGTGCCTTACTTGTCAGTTCATCAGGGTAATCAGGGTTGTTTTTCCCGGCAGGTACAATTATGCCACGGATAATCTCTGTGCCAAGGTCACCGGTTCTTCTTTCAGCCTGCTGCTGCTGGCGCTGGTCATTTTATGGTACGGTGCCACGAAAAGCCCCAAAATATGTGCGGTTATGAACAGTAAGGCGTTGAAAAGGGTACTTGTGGCGATACCGATAGCCGGGATCACACTTTATTTTTTGCTGCTGGCCGTTAACACGTTACTTCCCGCCGGGATTCCGGGTTTGGCCGGGAATAGTTATTTTATTTTTGACCAGGCTTGGGGAAATGCCAGAGGAGCGACCTGGGGAGCGGGCTTTAAACTGTTTTTCCGGATGGATCTGCGGCAAAAGCTTTTTGGTGTCGGCCCCGACTGTTTTGCGGAATATCTTTACAGTCAACCTGATCTGGTAGCAGGATTTGGTGAACTGTTTAACGGCGCAGTATTACGTAACTCTCATAATGAATGGCTGACCATGCTGATCAATACGGGAATAGTCGGCGCAGCTTCCTATGTGGCAATTTTTGTTGCGGTTATTGTGCGTTACATAAGAAAAGGAGCAGTCCGTCAGATCCTATATCTTCCCGCAGTCTGTGCGTTTAGCTATGCAGTACATAATATGGTCAGTTTTGGGCAGGTTTTAAATATGCCCTTGTTGTTCATTATTATGGGTATCGGAGAAAGTTATGACCGGCTCGCCGTTACACTGCCGGCCGGCCAGACTATGCCAAAGGAGAAAGAAGAAGATGAAGAAAAAAATCGCTTTTTTTGACACCAAACCATATGACATGGAATGGTTTGACCGGCTGAACACGCAATATCAGCTTATTTACCACGAGGCTAAGCTGAATCCCCATACTGCTAGGCTGGCAAAAGGATGCGCTGCGGTCTGCGGCTTTGTGAACGATGACATCGGAAAGGAGACGATAGATATCCTTGCGGAAGAAGGTGTCAAGTTACTGGCTATGCGCTCGGCCGGCTACAGCAATGTAGATGTCAAGGCCGCCGCCGGTAAATTCCCTGTTGTCAGAGTTCCGGCCTACTCGCCTTATGCCGTAGCGGAGCATGCCATGGCGCTGCTATTGTCGCTGAACCGTAAAACCCATAAAGCTTATGTGCGGACCAGAGAGTTTAATTTCAGCCTGACCGGCTTGATGGGTATTGATCTTTACGGAAAGACGGTAGGCGTGATCGGCACCGGCAAAATCGGCCGGGTATTTATTGATATCTGCCGGGGCTTTGGCATGGAAATCGTTGCTTATGACCCTTACCCGGCGGATGATGAGCGGATCCAATATGTCGGCCTTTCGGAACTGTTTCAAAAAAGCGACGTAATTTCCCTTCATGCTCCGCTGACCGAACAGACCCGGCATATTTTGGACAAACAGGCTTTTGAGTCAATGAAAAACAGTGTCTTTATCATTAATACGTCAAGAGGCGGGCTGATTGACAGTGAAGCGTTGCTGAACGCCTTAAATGAAGAAAAAATAGGGGGTGCCGGCCTAGATGTTTATGAGGAAGAAGAGGATTTTTTCTTTGAAGACAGGTCGGGAACGATTATTAGGGATGACATTCTTTCGCTGTTGCTGTCCCGGCCAAATGTGATTATCACTTCGCATCAGGCATTTTTTACTGAAGAAGCCTTGAAAAATATTGCCGAGGTAACATTGCAGAATATGGATGAGTTTTTTGCGGGGAAAGCGCTGAATAATGTAGTAACAGAAAGAATTTAAGAGAACTTTATATATTTTTTATTGTCATTGCTTGATATTAGGAATATAATTAAGCTTCCGGGAATTCTGTGAAAGAGTACCGCTGCGTCAAGGAGGATTTTATTTTGTTTAGGATATTTAAGTATTTAAAAGGTTTTAGTTTGCCAATTATCACAATTATTGTACTTTTGGTTACCCAAGCTTACTGTGACCTGGCATTGCCGCAATATATGTCCGATCTCGTTGATGTCGGCATTACCGGAATGGGCATCGAGAATATTGCGCCAGATGAGATGAGGGCGGAGACTTATGAAAGCCTCCGGCTTTTTATGGATGACAGCGAAAAGGCGGCATTTGAACAAGCATATGCACTTAATGCGGACGGCCATTATGAAATGCGGCAAAAAGACTCGCCGATGACCGAAGCGATGAACGGTCTTTTGGGGGAGCCCATGGTTATGGTCAGCCTTTTGAGCAATCCTGAGCAAGCGGCCATGCTAAACGGTGGCGGTTCCGAAGGCGGGGATTCAGAGTCATCAGTTTTTGCCGGTTTATCAGATATCCCTGGTTTATCCATGGATTTATCCAAGGATTTATCCATGGATATGATTAAAGAAGCGACAGCGGCAGGCATGATGGATGCGGCGATGTTGCTGGATATGCGCGTTACAGTAATAACGTTATTAGGAGATATGAAGGAAACGATCATTGAACAATTGGCACCTGCATTGGTCAGCGCTGAATATGAAGCCATCGGCACGGATATGGCTAGTCTGCAGATGGATTATATTTTATCCAAAGGCGGGGTCATGATATTATTCGCACTGGCGATGATGCTTTCTACGATACTGGTAGGACTTCTGGCCGCCAAGACCGGCGGGAAGCTGGGCCTGAATCTTAGGAAAAAAGTATTCAGGAAGGTCATCTCTTTTTCCAATGCGGAGATTGACCAGTTTTCTACCGCATCCCTGATAACCAGAAGTACCAATGACATCCAGCAGGTACAGTTCGTATCCATTATGATGCTGCGAATGATTATATATGCTCCTATTCTGGGGATCGGCGGCGTGATCAAAGTGGCCGGTACTCAGACCGGCATGGGATGGATTATCGGCGTCGCCGTAGGCTGTATCATGGTAATTGTCGCGGTGCTGCTCACGGTAACGATGCCAAGGTTTAACAAGATGCAGATCCTGTTAGACCGGCTGAATCTGGTTTCCCGGGAGATCCTGACCGGTACTCCGGTAATCAGGGCCTTCAGCCGGGAAAAATACGAAGAAAAGCGGTTTGACAAAGCCAGCACCGACCTGATGAAAAATCAACTGTTTGTAAACCGTGTCATGGCTCTGATGATGCCTTTAATGATGCTGCTGATGAATGCGATTACCCTTGCGATTGTCTGGTTCGGCGCTCAGGGGGTGGATCTGGGTACGATGATGGTCGGAGATCTGATGGCTTTTATTTCTTATACGATGCAGATCGTGATGTCCTTCCTGATGCTGACGATGATGTCGATTATGTTGCCGCGGGCTTTGGTTGCGGCCAAGCGTATTGATGAGATCTTAGTAACAGAAGTAACAATCCATGACAGCCGTAACGTTCGGGATGAACAGCTCGCGGACGCCAGCGGAACGATTGAATTTGCCGATGTATCTTTTCGCTATCCAAACGCGGATGAGGATGCGTTGGAACATCTTACATTTACGGCTAAGCCAGGTGAGACTACGGCTATTATCGGCAGTACCGGCTGCGGGAAATCTACTCTGTTGCACTTGATTCCCCGCTTTTATGATGTGACTAGGGGACGGATTACGATAGACGGTGTTGATATCCGAGAGCTTTCCCAGCAAAAACTCCGGAGCCTGATCGGTTTCGTACCTCAGAAAGGGGTGCTGTTCTCCGGGAATATAACTTCTAATATTAAGTTTGCCGGTGACTGGATTAGCGATGAACAGATGAACGAGGCCGCCCAGATTGCACAAGCACGGGAGTTTATCGAAGAAAAGCCTGAGAAGTTTGAAAGTGAGATTTCACAGGGCGGGACCAATGTCTCAGGAGGACAGCGGCAGCGCCTGTCGATCGCTAGGGCGATTGCCAAACAGGCGAAAATATTCCTGTTTGACGACAGTTTTTCTGCCTTGGACTATAAAACCGATGTTACCCTGCGAAAAGCATTGCATCAGAAAGTAAGAGAAGCCACGGTCATAATTGTGGCGCAGCGTATCAATACAATTCTTCATGCGGACAAAATCATTGTCTTGGAGGACGGCAAGATCGTCGGTATCGGTACGCACCGGCAATTATTGGAAAGCTGTGAATCATACCGGGAAATTGCCAGTTCACAGCTGTCGGAAGCGGAATTACGCGGAAAGGGAGGGATTGCATAATGAGTGAGCGAAACAGCAATACGGTAAGACCTCCAAGAAGAATGGGTCCCGGCGGGCATGGCCCCATGGGTATGATGCCTGGGGAAAAAGCCAAGGATTTTAAAGGTTCTATTGGAAAATTAGTAAATTATATGGGCAAGTATAAGTTTGCTACGATAGCGGTAGTCATCTTTGCTGCTGCCGGAACTGTTTTTGGCATTCTCGGTCCCGATATTCTGGGTCAAGCGATTACCGAACTGTATAACGGCTACAGGGATAAGTTGCAGGGAACGGGCGGAATCGATTTTACCAAGATCGGCAATATTATTTTACAGTTACTGATGCTATATGGAATCAGTGCGGCCTTCTCCTTCATCCAAGGATGGATTATGTCGGGGATTTCCCAGCAATTAAGTTTTCGGCTTCGTCGGGAACTTTCAGAAAAGATTAACCGGATGCCGATGAAATATTTTGAATCCAATGCGGTAGGTGATATTCTATCCCGCATTACCAATGACGTGGATACTTTGGGGCAGACTCTGAATCAGAGCATCGTTACCCTGATTACATCGATCACGACAGTCATCGGCGTACTGATTATGATGCTGCGCATCAGTCCGCTGATGACCCTGATTCCTTTAGTCATGTTGCCGGTAACTGGCGGACTGATCGGCGTGGTGGTTAAGAAGTCGCAGAAATATTTTACCGATCAGCAACATTATCTGGGAAAAATCAATGGTCAGATTGAAGAAGTCTATGGCGGCCATAATATTATCAAAGTCTTTAATCGAGAACAGGATACAATGGATGAGTTTGAGCAGACCAATGAAATATTATACCAGTCAGGATGGAAATCACAGTTTATATCCGGGATGATGATGCCCATCATGGGTTTCGTCGGTAACCTAGGTTATGTCGCGGTGGCGGTAGTCGGCAGTATCCTGACGGTCCGCGGTACGATTGAGATTGGTGCTATTCAGGCATTTATACAATATGTACGGAATTTTACACAGCCCATCCAGCAGGCAGCCCAGGTGTCCAATATGCTTCAGATGACGGCAGCGGCGGCGGAACGGGTATTTGAGTTTTTAGAGGAAGCGGAAGAAGACCAAGTTGCCGCAGATGAGGCAGTTCGGGAGGCGCAAGGCGAGGTTGTCTTTGACCACGTCCGATTCGGTTATGACCCGGATTCCATCATTATCAACGACTTTAGCTGTACAGTGGAACCGGGGCAGATGATAGCCATCGTCGGTCCTACCGGAGCCGGAAAAACGACAATGGTCAAACTGCTGATGCGCTTCTTTGATGTCAACAGCGGAGCGATCCGAGTGGACGGACAGGATATCCGGGAATTTAATCGCGGCCAGCTACGCGAGAACCTGGGGATGGTGCTTCAGGATACCTGGCTGTTCAAAGGAACGATCATGGAAAATATCCGTTACGGCAAGCTGGACGCCAGCGATGATGAAGTGATTGAAGCTGCCAAGGCGGCACATGCGCATCGGTTTATCCAGACGCTGCCGGAAGGTTATCAGATGGAGCTTAATGAAGATGCCAGCAATATTTCCCAGGGACAAAAACAGCTGCTTACGATTGCCCGGGCGATCCTGGCGGATAATCCGATTCTTATCTTGGATGAGGCGACTAGTTCGGTAGATACGCGAACAGAGGCACGGATTCAGAAAGCGATGAGTAATCTGATGCAGGGGCGGACCAGCTTCGTGATTGCTCACCGGTTATCGACGATCCGCGAAGCAGACCGCATCTTAGTCATGCGGGACGGTGATATTGTGGAACAGGGAAATCATGAGGAACTGCTCAAGCAGGGCGGTTTCTATGCCGAACTGTATAATTCACAGTTCGAGGAGGTTAGTGCATAAGGGGTGTGGAGGTAGGTACATTGGATCGTGTAATAAATCAATGGAATCAAGCAGCTATGAGTTATTCGGAATTTGAAGCCACCTCTAGATATTCAGGCTACTGCAGAGAGTTTGCTTCCCGGCACTTTCAAGATATTAAAAACAAAAAGGTTCTGGACGCTGGGTGCGGGAATGGTGAGTACACACATATTTTGGCGCAGAATGGCGGCATTGTAACAGCTTGCGACGGCTCTTGTGAAATGCTGAGATTAGCACGTGAGAAATACCCGCAATATCAGTTTGATAAAGCTAATCTGTTGGAAAAATTACCTTATGGGAATCAAGAATTTGACCTTGTTTATTGCAATTTGGTACTGATGGATATTGATCCGATTGACGGGGTCCTCGCCGAATTTCATAGGATATTGAAAACTAACGGGATATTTTTCTTTTCTATTGTGCATCCAGCTTTTTATTTTGCTGATTGGGATAAAAATGCGCAGGGCGTTATTATTTCTAAGAATGTTAAAGAATACATAACGCCATTCCCAAAACTGCAGAATAATTGGGGTGGCACCATGCTGTTTCATAGGCCTGTCTCATACTACTATAACAAGATTGCCGCAAGCGGATTTTGCTTAAAGGAAATGTTTGAACCGTCGGTTTATGAAGAAGCAAAAATTCCGGACATTCCGCTTTATCTGTTCACTGAGTTTTTAAAGATTGATCCGCACTGATCCAAGGCAAAGAAAAAGTACCATCCCCAAGGATCATAGCCTCAAAAACAGTACCTCAGTGCGCCTCCAGGGACTCGAACCCTGGACAAATAGATTAAGAGGAGTCTACTGCTCTACCAACTGAGCTAGAGGCGCGTTTATCATATAATAGTAAGAATGTCCTAGTGTTGCAACGCAAGTGTAATTATAGTATAATGTCAAATAGTTTGCAAGTATTTTTTACAAAAATAAGTGATTTTATGCGTTATTGGATTTTAAGGGCAGAAGATATGCCGTAGATAGGCAGAGGATATTAGGAAAGAGGCAGGATCTAACGCCAATGGTGAGGGACGTATGATATTTGAAACACATGCGCACTATGATGACAAGGTGTTTGATGATGACCGGGAGGAATTGCTTTCATCGTTTCATGAAAAGGGTATCGGCTATGTCGTAAATGTAGGAGCCAGTATTCAGTCGGTAAAGGATACCATAGAATTGATGGGAAAATACCCTTTTATCTATGGGGCTCTAGGGGTTCATCCTTCGGAAACGGCGGAACTGAACCAGGAGAATTGTGAATGGCTGAAGGAACAGTGTCTTCAGAATCATCGTCATAACCACGGGGGAAAAGTGGTTGCGGTGGGGGAAATCGGCCTTGATTATTATTGGGATGCTCCTGATCGCTCGATACAAAAGGAGTGGTTTATCTGGCAGCTTAAAATGGCCGAAGCAGTGCGCCTCCCGGTTATCATCCATTCGCGGGAGGCGGCCAAGGATACGGCGGAGATTTTAAAAAAACACAAGCCACAAACGATCGGTGGGGTTATGCACTGTTATTCATATTCAAAGGAAATGGCCAGGGAGTTTCTGGACATGGGTTTTTATATTGGGATCGGGGGCGTCGTGACTTTCAGTAATGCTAAAAAGCTTAAGGAGGCCGTGGCATATATTCCCCTTGACCGGATCCTTCTGGAAACCGACAGTCCTTATCTTGCCCCCGTGCCATATCGCGGAAAGAGAAATTCTTCCTTGAATCTGCCGTTGGTTGCGGAAGAAATCGCCAGGCTGAAAGGTGTAGGTTTCCAAGAGGTAATCGACAGTACCGCCAAGAATGCCAGAGAATTATTTGGGATCTAATCAGCTTACCGGCTTTTACTTAATGATATATTATCACAAAGGAAAATTCGTTGCCAACTCTTATTTTAGGAATGTTAAGATCACCGATATGCCGGAGCTTTCATAGCAGATAGGAGCCGTATGATTCAAATACATAATTTAACCAAAAAATATGGAAAGCTGCTTGCTAACGACAATATTACCTTGTCAGTGGAAGCGGGCAAGCTGGCGGTGCTGCTCGGACCCAACGGAGCGGGGAAATCAACATTGATTAAGTCCGTCTGTGGTCTGTTGCGTTTTAAGGGTGACATCTCAATTGACGGCCATGACAGCCGTTCGCTTGAAGCAAAGCGGATTCTGGGCTATGTTCCGGAGTTTCCCGTGCTGTATCCGATGCTGACTGTGGATGAGCATCTGGAATTTATTGCCAAAGCCTATCGGCTTGAGCAATGGGAAGAATATGCCGAGGTGTTATTACGTCGTTTTGAACTGGACGACAAGAAAAACAAGTTAGGTAAGGAACTATCCAAGGGCATGCAGCAGAAGGTAAGCATCTGTTGTGCTTTGCTTCCCAGACCGAAGGCCGTGATACTTGACGAGCCGCTGGTCGGCTTGGATCCACACGGTATCCGAGAGCTGAAAGCAATGATTGCCGATATCCGTAACGAGGGAAATGCGCTGCTGATCAGCACACATATGATCGACAGCATGGAAGAGAACTGGGATATTACTTATATAATGCAAGCCGGTAAAATCGTCAGAGAGTGCCGCCGGGAGGAAAGCAGCGGCAGCGAAAGTTTGGAAGATATCTATTTCTCGATCACGGAAGGCAAAGACAAAAAGGGGGCACGGGATGAATAGTCTGGCATACCTGATTATACGGAGTGCGAAAAACCGCCTGCTTCAGTTATTGCGCAGTCCCGGCAAGCTGATCATGTATTTACTGGTAATTGGGATGATTGCCGGAGCCTTTATGACTTCTATGTTTGCCAGGAATCAGAGGGAGGAGTTTGCTGAGCTTTTCTGGCTGAAGGGCATCCTTTTTGCCTTAATCCTGTTTTTCTTCATTACCGCCATAATAAAAGGACTGAAGAGCGGTGATGTTATCTTTAATATGAATGACGTAAACCTGTTGTTTGTGTCACCCTTAAGTCCTCAGAGCATCCTGCTTTATGGTGTTGTTAAGATGATGAGCTCGTCGTTTCTAGCGGGTTTTTTTATATTATTTCAAAGCAATACACTGGGTGTGTCATTCGGGATTCACTTTGACGATATATTGCTGATACTGCTGGGGTTCATTCTGGCCGTAAGCTTTATGCAGATTGTAACACTTTTAATTTACAGCATGACGAACGGCAATAAAAAGAGGAAAATGGCGGTGCGGCTTATTGCTATTGCATTATTTGTGCCGCTGGCAGCAACCGCCGGATGGCAATTGGTGCAAACCAACGGTAGTCTCATGGAAATGCTCACCTATCTGCTGCAATCGCCGGTTTTGTCATGGACACCGGTGGTCGGCTGGACATCGGAAGGTGCTTTGGCTTTTATTGCCGGAAATATTACTTGGGGCGGCGTTTATTGGGGACTTATCATTGCGTCGGGCATAGTGATGATCCTATATATCATGAGAAGTAATATTGATTATTATGAAGATGTATTGGTCGCCTCGGAAATCGCTTTTGAGAGAAAGCGCGCTGTAGCAGAAGGTCAAATCAATAACATGGCGGTGTCAGGCCGAAAAGTCCGGGTGGCGGCAACAGGGATTCGTGGCGCTGGCGCATCAGCGATCTTTTATAAACATCTCCGGGAAGCCTTCCGCTCCAATCGTCTTGGCCTATGGAGCACATCTTCCTTGCTCATGGTGGCTGCTGTTGCTTTTTATGCGTGGATTTTTTCCAAATCAGATTTCAACGGCCCATTATTATTTATATTAGGATTATTGATGTGGATACAGCTTTTTATGACCGGTACAGGACGTGGGTTGAGAGAGCTGTATAATCATTATATTTATATGATACCTGAGCCACCTTTTCAGAAGGTGGTATGGAGCAATATAGAAACTGTCTTTAAAAACCTGATAGAAGGCTTGCTCATGTTTGGGTTTGCCGGTATTATTTTACGTGAATCTTTTTTAATGATAATGATGGCGGTTTTAGTATTTACATTATTTTGCCTGTTGTCTATTGGCTTGAACTATCTGTCGATGCGATGGACAGGTGCGGATATCAGTGCGGGCTTATTGGTGGCACTCTATTTTTTTGGCACCTTTATTATTATGATGCCGGGAATGATAGCGGCGGTGATAATTGGCTTATTTGCCGGGACGTGGGGAGTTCCTATCGGAATGGCAGTCCTTGCGGGGTGGGAGCTTCTGGCAGCAATGGGGTGCTTTGCCCTTTCCAAAGGCATCATTCACAGCTGTGACATGCCGGTTATAAAGACAAAATAGGCATGAGCGGCAGGGAATATATGGGGTATGACATGGCATATTTAGGAACGCCTTCCAATACGGCAGCAGTTTTACAAAAGCATAGTTTTTCGATCCGGAAGAAATATGGTCAGAATTTTTTGACAGACCGCCATATCCTGGAAAAGATTATTGCCGCGGCACAAATCACCAAAGAAGACTGTGTCCTGGAAATCGGGCCGGGAATCGGCACGATGACCCAGTATCTGGCTGAGGCGGCGGGAACCGTTGTCGCGGTGGAGATTGATAAGGAATTGATCCCGATTTTGCAGGAAACGCTTGCGGAATATGACAATGTAGTAATCAAGAATGAAGATATCTTGAAAATAGATATTCACCAAATTGTAGCGGAATATCATGGCGGGAAGCCAGTTAAAGTGGTGGCCAACCTCCCTTATTATATTACCACTCCGATTATTATGGCTCTTTTTGAACAAAAGGTGCCTTTGACAAGCATGACGGTCATGGTTCAGAAAGAAGTGGCCGAACGTATGCAGGTAGGCCCTGGAACCAAGGATTACGGGGCGCTGTCGCTGGCGGTGCAGTATTATGCTAAGCCGGAAATCGTAATGCATGTTCCGCCAGGCTGTTTTATTCCGCGTCCTAAGGTGGGGAGCGCGGTAATCAGGATGGTCAGGCACGAGAAGCCGCCGGCAAAAGCGGCTGACGAAGCGTTTTTATTTGCGGTGATCCGGGCTTCTTTTAACCAGCGCCGGAAAACACTGGCGAATGCGCTGGCCAACGCGGAAGGATTATCCGTAAGCCGGGAACAAGTGGCTGAGACCCTGAAAGAAATGGGGTTAAGCGAAGCGATTCGTGGAGAAGCGCTGAACTTGCAGCAGTTTGCCGAGCTGGCCAACTGTCTGAGCGGTTTTGTGTGATTAAGCTCGCCTAAGGTGTAAGATAAAAGTAAACAAATACAATTATTATGAATACCTAACCATTCTTATCTGAATTAGCTAGACATACAAGATATATGGATAATATTGCTAACTGATCGCCATATATTGATAAAACGCGCTATTATATTTTGACAATCCTAATGTCATATGGTAAACTTAAAAATAAAATAATAGTGTATTTTGTGTGTTTATAGAAAAGCTAATTATAAAGAGGTGGGTGCCTTGGATAAATTTGAATACAATGTACGGGCAAATGAAATCAAAGCAATGATAAAAGAAGGGAATTTTTCAGAAGCCGCCGCTATTGCCGACACGATTGACTGGAGAAGAGTTAAAAGCGTAATGATGTTATGTACGGTCAGTGATGTATATAAGATCAACCGCCGCTATCGGGAAAGCAAAGATATCTTAAGTTACGCATATGAAAGGAATCCCGGAGGACGCCTTATTTTATACTATCTTTGCGAGCTGTCCTTGAAACTGGACGAGCTTGTGCAAGCGATTGAATACTACAAAAGATTTGTACAGTTAGCTCCTAAAGACAGTAACCAGTACATTTTATTATATAAAATCTACGAAGCTCAGGAAGTGAGCCTGGAAGAGAGGCTGCCGGTTTTAGAGGAACTTAAGAGGAGAGATTATAAGGAAAAATGGGCATATGAACTGGCTCACCTTTATCATAGATTGGGGCTGACTTCCAAATGTGTAGAAGAATGTGATGAATTAATCCTTTGGTTTGGTAAGGGGAAATATGTTACCAAGGCACTTGAGCTAAAGCAGTTACATACCTCGCTTTCAGAAGAGCAGACCGCAAAGCTGCAGGAGGCCCGTAGCCTTGATGGATATAGAGGAATGCCTGTAGAACAGGCGATGGCCATGGGTCAGGATATTTCCACGGAGCAGGAAGCTATGGGGGAAGAATACTATTCCGAGCAGCCTATGGATGAAAAAATCGTCGAAGAAAGAATGGAAGAAGATTTTTTTACGGAAGAAGAGACTTATGAAGAAGGGTATTCTGCTGATGAAGCATCAAACGGTTATGTAGAAACCGATAAGACTCCGCAAGTAACGGAGGATATGGATATCCGGATCAGACCGATAGACATAAGCCAGTATAATACTATAAATCTGCAGAATGAACTGGCCGAAAGCATGAAAGAGTTACTGTCAGATACAGAAGAAGCGGAGCCCCAGATACTTCCAGTGCCTAATGACACCGATGAAATCCGTCTTATCAATGCTACAGAAGTATATTTTGGCAATACAGCAGATATAAACGATCTTAATGAAGCCAAAGAAGTTAATGAGAACTTAGAATCAGATATCGAAATAAGCGCCAATATAGAAACCAACGCCATCATAGAAGCAATTGCCATTACAGAAACAAACGACAATACAGCAGTAAACAACAACGAAGAAATAAATACCAATACCAAAAAATCGCTCACTAATACCGGCATTATTAAGACTTTTACTAAGCCATCCGGTTATGATGAAATACTTAGGCAGGAATATGACGGTCAGATCAGCTTGGTCATGCCGGAAGAAAAAAAAGTCGAGAAACAGATTACCGGTCAGTTAAAAATTGATGATATTCTGGCAGAATGGGAGCGGCAGAAGAAGGAAATAGAGCAAAAGCGCATGGAAGAAGTACGCAAGAAGGTTCGGAAGCAAACCGACACCTTGTTTGCTGATTTTGATGAATCGACCAAATCCGGGCTATTGGAGAAATTGGAAAAAGCCATGATTGACGCAGTTATTCGGGACGGCGGAAAAAATGCAAGCCCCAGTGTCATCAAAGTAGCCGATATCGGAACGGAAGAGAGACCGGAGATGACTGCGGGAGATTCTGATATTGCAACGGATCCGGAGTTTGAAGAGGTAAGAAGAATATTATCTATGGATGATGCCGTTGCGGAAGAAGACGACGGGTTTGATTCCGAAGGAGATGAATCTCTTGCTATAAATGAAAGCATTAATGATATAGAGAAACAGGAAACTGCCAAGGAAACATTGCGAGAAGGACCGATTACACCGGAAGCATCTTTGGAAACAGAAGAACTGCCGTCACCCGAGGTTTTGGAGGCATCCGTTCCCGACGCTCCTACATCAGAGGAAACGGCTCAAGACGCTTTCGTTTCGGAAGCATCCACAGAAACAGAAATAGAAGAATTAAACGGGCAAAAGGGAAGCGCTGCTGATGCGCAGGCAGAGCCGTCAGCAAGAGAATTAAGCGATGATGAAAAAAATAGTTTCGGCCGCTTTGTTAAGCATAAGAAGACCCAGCGGCAATTAGTCAATGCGATTGATAATATCAGCATGGCGGCCTATACTGGCAATGTGCTTATTTCCGGCGAAGAAAGTTATGCAACGATACAGGTTGCCAAAGGACTGGTTAAAGAAGTGCAGCAGTCGGACAGTAATTTTTCCGGTAAGGTGGCCAAAGTATCCGGAGATACTCTCAATAAAAAAGATATCGCGGCCACATTTTCCAAGCTGGAAAACGGTGCGGTCATTATTGAAAGAGCATCCCGGTTGAAAGTGGAGACGGTGAAAAAGCTGTTAAAAGTCCTGGAACAGGAAAATACCGGTTTAATAGTAATTTTAGAAGATAGGAAGACAGTGCTTAACAGACTGGTGGAAAAAAACCCGGAGCTGAATAAGTCTTTTAACCTAAGAATTGATCTCAATGCGCTTGATGACCAGTCATTGGTAGCTTATGCCAGAAAATATGCCGAAAATATGGAGTATTCCATTGATGATCTGGGAGTACTGGCCTTACATACTAGGATTGCAGATATGCAGACAAGCGACCATGAAGTGACGGTTGCGGAAGTTCAGGAGATGGTGGAAGAAGCTATTTACTATGCGGACAAAAAAAATCCTAAGCATTTCTTTGACATTCTTATCGGTAAGCGATATGATAAAGAGGACATGGTTGTATTAAGGGAAAGCGATTTCATGCATTATTAATTTCCGTGTTATGACATGTCCGAAAGAGGAAAGGATAGCATAATATCTTTAAGAGTGTTATGCGAGGGAAATTACGATGGCCAAAAAGTATACCGAGGTATTTGTTTCGGAGGCAGACCAGTATTTGTTTAACCAAGGAACCCATTATGATATCTATAAAAAACTGGGAGCTCATCCGTCCGAAGAAGATGGCCAAGCAGGCATGTTCTTTGGCGTATGGGCTCCTAATGCTAAAGAGGTCTATGTAATCGGCACGTTTAATGAATGGAATGAAAGCAGCCATCCCATGGAAAAACTTGGTCCGGGAGGAATCCATAGCCTGTTTGTTCCCGGTGTCTCAGTTAACGAGCTTTATAAATACTTGATCATAACTCAGGAGGACGTGAAACTCTATAAAGCGGATCCCTTTGCCAATTATGCAGAAATGCGTCCCGGAACGGCATCAAAGACGACAGATCTGTCACAGTTTACCTGGTCGGATCAAGTCTGGATGAAAGAGCGTGACAAGAAAAACTTTATCAGCCGGCCCATGGCAATTTATGAATGTCATATCGGTTCATGGATGCGGCATCCCCGGGGCGGCGATGAGAAAGACTTCTATAACTATCGGGAGTTTACTGACCGGATCATCGAATATCTGCGGGAAATGAAATATACCCATATAGAACTGATGGGCATCTCAGAATATCCTTATGACGGTTCGTGGGGCTACCAAGTGACCGGATATTATGCACCTACGGCCAGATATGGAGCACCGACCGATTTCATGTATTTGGTAAACCAGCTGCACCGTCATAATATCGGGATTATCCTAGACTGGGTTCCGGCTCATTTTGCGACGGATGCCCATGGCCTAGGGTGTTTTGACGGGCAATGTATATTTGAACATCCGGATCCACGGATGGGTGAGCATCCTGATTGGGGAACTAAGATATTCAATTATTCTAAGACAGAGGTGAAAAACTTCCTGATTGCCAATGTCCTGTATTGGATCAGGGAATTCCATATTGACGGGATCCGGGTTGATGCGGTTGCTTCGATGCTTTATCTGGATTACGGAAAAAAAGAAGGGCAATGGGTTCCTAATAAATACGGCGGCAATAAGAACCTTGAAGCAATTGAGTTTTTTAAACATCTAAACTCGGTAGTGCTGGGGTCATATCCGGGCTTTCTGACGATTGCTGAAGAGTCGACAGCTTGGCCATTGGTTACCGGATCGGTAGAAGAGGATGGCTTAGGGTTCAGCTTTAAATGGAACATGGGATGGATGCATGATTTCTGTGAGTATATGAAACTGGATCCCTATTTCCGTAAAAATAATCATTATGCCATGACGTTTGCCATGAGCTATAATAACAGCGAGAATTATATTCTGCCGCTCTCCCATGATGAGGTAGTACATTTAAAGTGCTCACTTGTCAGCAAAATGCCCGGTTATCCGGTAGATAAGTATGCCAACCTGAGAGTAGGTTACGCTTATATGTTTGGTCACAGCGGCAAGAAATTGCTCTTCATGGGACAAGATTTTGGTCAGGAGCGCGAGTGGAGTGAAGAGCGGGAGCTTGACTGGTATCTTTTGGGAGAGGATCTGAATAAAGGGCTTAAGGAATTTGTAAAGGAGCTGCTGATTATTTACCGTAAATATCCCAGCATGTATGAGATTGACAATGACTGGGACGGTTTTGAATGGCTCAATGCAGATGACGCGGATCGCAGCACATACAGCTTTTTTCGCAAGTCGGCGAGCAAACGGAATAATGTTCTGTTTGTGCTGAATATGACACCGATGACGTGGGAGCAGTATCGGATCGGAGTGCCGAAGAAGGGCAAATATAAGCTGCTGCTGAATAGCAATGAGGGCCGATTCGGCGGTAACGGTGCGGTTATTCCGGAGGAGCTGGTATCGGAAGCGGTCGAGTGTAATTTAAGGAAATATTCGATTACGTTTGATTTACCGGCTTATTGTGCGGCGGTATTTGTGTTTTAAGCTTTACATCAAGCGGAAATTCAACAGGAATAATTATTGAACCGCAGAGGTTAAGAAAAGACGTAATTATGACGAAATAAAGGGTGAACGTAGGAAACTATGTTTACCCTTTTCCTTTATAGGAAAACAATGTCATATAAAGGATGAATGCTCCGCTATGGGTACATCAGATAGGAGTCAGGATGAAAGTTGTTATGGACGCACCTGAAAAGGTGCACTCTTATTCTCCAAATATTGACAGGGATACAACCGCATACAGTGATTCTGAATCTCATCGGATGAGAGAACAGAATGGATTTGCATTAGACATTTCTGGCACAGTTATGGATAACACCGCTTATGGAGGTCACGGAAGGACCACAGAAGACGTTATGCAGACAGCAAGAAGTTGTGTCCCGCCGGAATTACATGGCCATAATGTCTAATACTTTGTCCAAAGAAGATTTTGCCGAACTTCAGGAAGAAGGCATAAATCCCGGTGATATGGAAATAGATGCGGCAGTAACCATTGTTGATCATATTAAAGCGGCTATCGTACAGGGCGGTACGGAGGTTGCCGGCTACACGGATGATATCGATGCGGCTGTCTTAGAAGAGATAACCGGCAGTAAAGCCTTTGCCCAAGAACTGGTTCAGCAATTTAAAGAGAAGGATATTCCTTTGACGGAAGAAAACGCCAAGGCGGCGGCAGAAGCATGGGAAAAGGCCAAGCAGGTTACGGAACTGTCTGAAGGTGCCGCCAAATATATGGTAGAAAATAATATGCTTCCTACGGTGGAGAATCTGTATCTGGCGCAGTTTTCCGGCGGAACGGACGCAGCTAGGCAGGGGCGCGGGTACTATGCCCAGGATATGAATGGCTATTACGCGAAGAAAGCGGATAATTTTAACTGGAAAGCTCTTGAACCGCAGATGAATAAAGTGATCAAGGATGCCGGGCATGAGAGCAGCCCCGAAACGTTGACGGACAGCCGCTGGCTGATTGAAAAGGGTATACCGCTTACCTCTGAGAACTTTTCAGCATTGCAGCAGCTAAAGCAACTTCAGCTGCCGCAGACGACGGAGGAGATTGCCGTCGCCGTCGCGGCCGCCATTGCGGATGGAAAGAACCCGTTGGCTGCTAATCTGCATGATTCCCGGAGCAACTTGGAAAAAGCGGTTGCTTGTGTCGAGGAAGTTGCTAAGATAGATTCTTACTTAGTTGATATAGTGTTATCGGAAAAAAAGAGACTGACGATAAATAATCTGCTGATGGCGCAGGAACAGAAGGGGATGCCAAGGAAGAAGCAAGAAGAACAGTTCGCGAAGAATCCGGAGGGGATGCCTGACGGGCAGCAGATGCGACAGTCTACGGAGGAAGGCGTTCCATCAGAGGCAGTCCAGGCAAAGCGGCAGCTGGAAGAGATTCGCCTGATGATGACGGTAGAAGCCAATATGAGATTGCTGCGGAGCGGCATCCAGATAGAAACGGAACCGCTGGAACAGCTGGTAGGGCAGCTGCGGGAAGCAGAAAAAGCCGTCAAAATGCAGCTGACCGGTACACAGGATGGGGAAGAAGCGGCGGCCAGATACTCGCTTTATCAGGAAACGGTTACTAAGGTCAATGCGGTATCCGCTATGCCAGCCGCGCTCATAGGTAGAATGGCAGTCGTGGATCCGACGGACGTGACAACTTTTAACAGGGTATATGAAAGCGGCAGCGTGCTGAAAAATGCCTATGAAAAAGCTGGGGAAACATATGAAGCCGTGATGACGTCTCCCCGGAAAGATATGGGCGACTTCATCCGTAAAGCATTCCGGAACGTAGATGACATCCTGGAAGACATGGAGCTTCCACGGGATGAAAGCAACCGGCGCGCCATCCGGATATTAGGTTATAACAGCATGGAACTGACGGATGAGAATATAGAAGCAGTAAAAGAAAAAGATAGCCTGCTACAGGATGTCATCACGAAGATGAGGCCAGGAACAGTTCTGGAAATGATCAGGGAAAAGGTAAACCCTCTTACCATGAGCCTGGAAGAACTGCAGACATATCTCTCCGTAAAAGAAGAGACGGCCGCCGAAGCCATGGAAGACTACAGCAAGTTTCTGTATAAGCTGGAGCGTAAGGACGGGATATCCGAACAGGAAAGAAAGGTATATATTGGCGTTTACCGTTTACTGCGGCAGATCGATAAAGGTGACAGCGCCGTGGTCGGTGCCATGGTAAATGCCGGCATGGAATTTTCCATGGGGAACCTGCTGACTTCCATAAAAAGCGGCAAAAAACAGGGCATGGAGACGGTTGTCGATGACAGCTTCGGTGGGATAAGTGCCAAACCTGCTCCACAAGACCTGATGCGAGACATGAATGAAATTATGCAGTCACTGGAATCTGAACAGGCTGACGAGGAATATGCGGAAGAACAGCTCAAAGAAGTGCGTAATCTGAAAAACACGGAAGACGTTGTATTCAGAACCTTGCTGGATCATCATCAGCCGGTTACCTGGAACTCGCTGATGGCGGCCGGAAATATGATGAAATACCCCGGAATGCTGTTCCGGAAAGCAGCCGACTACGCCAGAAAAAACGGCACGGAAGAAGAGCTTAAGGAATCTGCCGATAACCTTTATGAACAGCTGACCGATGCCGAAAGTGCCGTAGCAGCCTATCAGCAGTTACAGGAAACGGTGACGGATATTTTTGAGAATGCTGCCGGAGACGAGCAGATCAAGGCTATTGACGTGAAAGAACTGGGGATGATGTGTCGGCAGATATCGCTGGCGGCCTCATTTGCCCAAGAAGAAAGATATGAAATACCGGTTGAAACAGATGGGGAATTTACCGCCGTTAACCTGCGTATTATCCATGACAAGTCAGAGGGAGGTAAGGTAAGTATTTCCGTTACGACAGAAGTAACGGGAGAAACCTTCTGTGAATTAACTGTCAAAGGAGGAACCTTAAGCGGATATGTAGCCTGCAGCAAACTGGCTGGCTTGGAAAAACTGCGGCAGTCGGAGGATGCCCTGTACAGTATGCTGAACGACATGCTGAAAAGCAATATGGCAGAACCGGGCACCCAGCCGGATACGCAGATAAGAAGTACAGAAATAGGAAACATCCATTTTATCCAGAGCGGAAAGCAGGGATCGCACCATGTTTACGCACAAGAACGGTCAACCGCCGCTAGAGATCACGTCAATGAGCAAGTATCTACAGCAGAGCTTTATTTAGCGGCCAAAGCATTTATTGGCTATTTCAGAAGTGCAGTATGAATAAATGATAAATTGGTTACTGATACTGATAACGCAGGATCAATATGTAAAGAGAAAGGATGAAATTATATGAAAATAGCTTACAACGCATCAGCCGTACTGGCCAACAACGCCCTATTCAGAAATGACAATAAACTTGCTGATTCCTTAGAAAGACTGTCATCCGGGCTAAAGATCGTCAATGCTAAGGATAATCCCTCCGGTCTGGCCATGGCAAGGAAAATGAATGCTCAGATCAAAGGAATTGATGTCGCTACCCAGAACGCCGGCGATGCCATTTCGGTTATTGAAATCGCGGATGGCGCTCTTGGTGAAGTACATGAGCTGTTGCAGCGAATCAATGAGCTGACTGTTAAAGCAAGCACCGGAACCATAACTGATGAAGACCGGGTCATGGTGCAGGAAGAAGTGGCAGAAATGAAGAATGAAATCACCCGGATCGCTGAGACTACAGAGTTTAACGGGCAGAAGATCCTAGATGGCTCTTTTGATTTCAAAGGTTATACAGATAACGTGGATGTAAAAGTGACAACATACAGCGATTACGTTGACAACGGTATCTATACGGTGGATAGTCTGCAAGTTCAATACGACACGCTGGGAAATATCGACCTCAGTACGGTTGCATTTACAGCGGGCGACGGATTTCCTGCCGATGCCGAGGTTTCGGCAGCTGACGGAAAAGTGATTACGATTACCGGGGCTGACGGATTTGAAATGAAGCTTGAGTTAAGGAGCGAGGGCTCTTTTACGGACATGGACATAGATGTGGTCGGGTTTGGTGCGATGGATATGCAGATCGGTGCTAATGAAGGACAGCAGCTGGGTATCCGGATCCACCAGTTATCCTTAGAGAACATCGGTATCAGTAACATAGATGTTTCTACGGAAGAAGCCGCCAAGGATGCTTTGAGCAAGATGGGCAAGGCAGTGGACTATATTTCCAAGACCAGAAGCCATATGGGAGCCTATCAGAACCGTCTGGAGCATACGATTAGCAACTTGGATGTGACGACCGAGAACATGACGGCGGCTTACTCCCGCATCATGGACGTAGATATGGCCGAGGAAATGACCCAATACACTACCTTGCAGATACTCTCACAGGCAAGCACATCCATGCTGGCTCAGGCAAATGAGCGTCCGTCCCAAGTATTGCAGTTACTTCAGTAAAAGGAAAGGAAAAAGAATGACACGAGAACGAAAACAAGAATTTACTCTAAAAATAAGTCAGGCAAATAAGACGCAGCTGATTGTTATTCTATATGAAATGGCCTTGATCTATATGGAGGAAGCCAAGGAAGCCGATCACGTTGGTAACCGTGAGGATTTTAAAGCGGCACTCCGCAGGACGCGGGGATGCATTAACGAATTGATCGCCTCGCTTTGTTTTGAATATGAAATAGCCATGAACCTGTTTCAGCTGTATATGTATGTGAGCAGAGAGTTGGCTAGGGCAGAGGGCAAGGGAAGCGCGGAGCCTGTCCGGAATGCCGAAAAAATTATTAGCGATCTCTTGGAGGCATATCGAAAATTAAGTAAACAAGACATTTCCGCTCCGGTCATGGAAAACGCGCAATCCGTTTATACAGGTCTTACCTATGGTAAAAAGCAGTTACTGGAGAGCCTATCCAATCATGGCGGAAGCAGAGGTTTCAGTGTCTGATACTCCGACCGGCTCACGATAAGACTGCAGTTTATCGGCATGTTCCTGATAAGGCTTGTACTGAACTGAAGGTATTGGCGAAGGATGAAGCTTATTCATTTGGTTCAGCAGATAATCATATCTTTTTAGGACAGAATTCAGCTCATAGATATAACAATCAATCAAATCAGGTTCTGTGACGTTGTCAAATCCAATGTAGGCAATTTCCAGAGCCTGTTTGGTTTTTTCCAGATCGTCTAGCAAGGTATTACGCTGTAGCTCTTCGTTGCTTAGGATCTGATTCATCTGGGATGCTTGGCTAAAATAAAATTTCATTTCTACCCTGCCTTTCTAATTTCCAATTATTTCCTTTTATAAAGTATAGACGTGGCCAAGTCAAAATATTCTTACAAATATCTATGAATAGATAAAAACTAGCCGCATATAATTCATAGATGAGATGTCCTAATTATAAATATAATTAAAGAATACGTTGAAAATCATTTAATAATCTGAAATTTATCTAAATATATGGAGGGAAGCATATGGATGTCGGTACAGGTGCAATTTTTATTGTAATCGTCTGTATATTGATTTTGCTGATGGGAGCCTTTAAAGCAAAGATGGAATGGATTATTAATTTCATTTTAAGGGGTGTTGCCGGAACGGTTGGTATATACTTTATCAATATGTTTTTACATAATCAGAGTATTAATGCCGAAATAGGCATTAATACCATTAATGTGCTGACATCAGGATTTCTTGGGATTCCTGGGCTTATCTTGCTTTATGGCATAAGATTCTATGATTTACTGACAGTGACCGCAATCTAAGGTCAGTATCTAATGAGCAAATCTTTATTGACAGGTCATAACTATGATGTTTTCAATGGTTTTCGTTGTTTTTCAGCTTAAAAAAAAGGTTCATTTGTTACTATTTACCAAACTTAAGTTTTTTGTCAATTACTGCTGGACAAACATTTGGATAGAAGTTATAATTCACTTATCAACAGCTTTCTGATAGGTTCTATATTATTTCTGGAAAAGATCTGATCAGTCGATACATTTTTCAGCCAGATACGAATAGCAGTAAAAAGGATTACCGGAAAGGGGATTTTGTTTTGAACAATAGAATATTGGCGATATGCGATTTGGAGGAGAACTATGCTTATCGGATGATGGAGGTCTTGCAAATAAAGAAAGATATTCCGTTTGAGATTCACGTATTTACTCAGGTCGACAAGCTTTTAGAGTTTTGCCGGAAAGTAGAAGTAGAATGTCTGCTCATATCGGAGTCGGCCTGCTGTGATGAGATCAAGGAACTGGCTGTCCCGCATGTTATTGTCCTTAATGAAAGCGGGGAGGTGGCGGAAGAAAACCATTTTTACAATATCAGCAAATATCAGTCAGCCGACCACATCGTAAACGAAATACTGAATTATTATACTGAAAAGTTGCCGGGGAAAGCTGGGCGTAAGCTCGGGACATTACATAAGAATCTTAAGATCATCGGCATCTATACACCGGTAAAACGGTGTCTGCAGACTACCTTTTCTATGACCTTGGGCCAGATGCTGGCTCGCAATCACAAAACACTGTATCTGAATTTTGAATGTTTTTCCGGCTTAGGCCGTATGCTTGGCAGGGAATTTAAAGCCGACATAACGGACTTGGTATATTTTTACGAGTGTCTCAGAGAGAAGTTCGTGTATCGGTTGGCGGCAATTACAGAGCAGGTTAACGGCATGGATTTCATCCCGCCAGCGGCGGTGTATCCTGATCTTATGATTATTCCCGGCAAGCAATGGACGTCGCTCTTAAGGGAGATGAGGACGGAATGTGATTACGAGTATATCCTCCTGGACTTATCTGATTATGTGAACGGTTTGACGGAGATTTTGCCGGAATGTGACATGATTTATACCATTACCCGGGGAGACGTCCTGGCAATTGCCAAGATGGAAGAATATGAAAAGATGTTACAGGAAAATCATATGCAAGCAGTGACTAGGATGACACATAAACTGGATTTACCGGTCTTTAAGGATCTACCGCTCAGATTCAACGAACTGACCTATGGGGAGCTTGCTTCTTACATCAAAAACAATCTGTTAAAGGATATATACGAATCATGAAAGAAGAGAAAGCGGCATTCGGCGAGTATAATAAATTGAAAGCAGACCTGCAGAACAAGGTGCTATCGGAGATTGATTTTGCAGGAGATACCTCGGATGACGAAATTCAGGAGATAATCGACAGGGAAATTATCGGCCTGAGTAAAACCGGCCACTTCAGCTTAGATTTACGTAAAAAACTGAGAAAAGAAATCTTCTATGCCATCAGAAAGCTGGATGTATTACAGGAGTTGCTGGACATGCCCGATATTACCGAGATCATGATTAACGGAACAGATAATATTTTTATTGAAAAGAATGGGCGTCTGTTTCCACACGAACTGCGCTTTGAATCAAGAGAGAAACTGAACCAAGTGATCCAGCAGATTGTTGCCGAATGTAACCGAACGGTCAATGAAGCCTCTCCGATAGTGGATGCAAGACTGAAAGACGGTACGCGAGTAAATGTGGTGTTGAGCCCGATCGCGCTGAACGGGCCGATTATTACGATCCGGCGTTTTCCGGAAGAACCGGTTACCATGGATGATTTAATCCGCTATGGTTCAATATCGGAGGAAGCGGCAGGGTGGCTGAAGGATCTGGTAGAAAAAGGCTGCAGCATTATGATAAGCGGCGGAACCGGATCAGGAAAAACCACATTTTTAAATGTATTGTCCAACTTTATTCCTCCCACTGAAAGAATAATCACCATTGAGGACAGTGCGGAACTGCAAATCAAAACCATCCCTAATATTGTCCGTTTAGAGACTAGAGATATCCACGTGGAAGGCTGTAGGGAAATCACCATCCGCGATCTGATCAGGACATCATTACGGATGCGGCCTAGCCGGATAATCGTCGGAGAAGTAAGGGGCGGAGAGGCAATCGATCTTTTACAGGCAATGAATACAGGCCATCCCGGTTCGATGAGTACCATCCATGCCAACAGTGCCAAAGACATGCTCAGCCGGCTAGAAACTATGGTGCTGATGGGAACCCCTCTGCCGCTGACAGCAATCCGTAAACAGATCGTGTCGGGAGTGCATTTGATTATTCAGCTAGGACGTTTGCGGGATAATTCCCGCAGAGTGACGGAGATTGCCGAAATTTGCGGCATGAAAAACGAAGAAATACAGCTTGCGCCGTTATACCAGATGAAGGAAACAGGAGAAGACCGGTCAGGTAAAATTATCAGTGCTTTACTGAGGAAAGGAGATATGAATAATGGGCTATTTTTATAAGCTGTGTGAGAGAGAAAAGCTGTTTTTGCTGCTGAGCGGCATTAGTCTTATACTTATTATAGCCTACTTTTTTTACCGCTCCCTGTGGGCTGTGCTGCCATTGCTGCCGCTGTTTTTCATCTATCGCAGATACTCTCGCAAACGCCTGATCCATAAGAAGAAAGAAGAACTAAGATATCATTTTAAAGAAATGATGGAAGTGATTTCCGGGTATCTGAAAGCTGGATATTCAGCGGAGAATGCTTTTTTAGAAGCTTACAGGGAGATGAAGAAGTTCTATGGCATCGACAGTCCCGTGGAAAGAGTCCTCGCTTTTATTAAAACCGGAATTGAAAATCACATTCCTCTGGAAGAACGTATCCGGGAAGCAGGAGAAAAAAGCGGAATCGAAGAAATAAAAGAATTCGCGGCTGTATTCTGGGCAGCAAAACTTAGCGGCGGCAATATGGTTGAAATCATGGAACGGACGGCGGCGGTGATCGGCGGTAAGATCGAAGTGGAAAATGCAATAAATGTTACCTTTGCATCCAGAAAGGCCGAACAGAAAATTATGAATATCGTACCATTTTTTATATTAACTTATCTGGATGTGACTTCTCCTGGTTTTTTCCGGGTTCTTTATCACAATCTTACCGGTATTGTTATTATGAGCATCTGCCTAGTTTTTTATCTGCTGGCTTATGTAATGTCAGTAAAGATGCTGGCCGTTGAGGTATGATCATGGGAGCGCTATATGGATTATGCCTTGCTGTGTTGACAGGAATAGCCTTCCTAGCCAGAAGGGAACCGTCACCTTCCCGGAAAGCATATTACCGTAGTGCGGCATTTCTGTTTCGCCTCACAATACTAAGATCACTAACAGGCAGACAGAAACCAGCGATAGCGAACGGCAATGTAGCTAAAAATCTTCAGACCCTTAATCCAGGAAAGAATATCGACAAAAGTATCAGAAAATATTATGTTGAGAAAATCCGTCTGGCTCTGCTTCTGGTTTTCTGGGGCAATCTCTTGTCATTATCTGTATTAATCTGTCAAGCTCATTACACTTCTGTCGATATCACCGGATTAATAAGAAAAAACAATTGGAAACAAGGAAGCTTAACGCTTGATTTACAGGCGGAGTCGGGTAATAAGGAAGAAATAGCGGTGATGATAGAACCTAAGAGCCTGACGGAAAAAGAGGCGGAACTACTTGCCAAAGAAGCGTATAGGAAGCTGATACCGGCAATTTTAAATGAAAATACCGGCACAGACCGGATAAGCAGCAATCTGAACCTCATTTCCCGGCTGGAAGACTATCCTTTCCATATCAGCTGGGAAAGCAGCCATCCCGACATTGTGAAAGTGACCGGCGAAATAGTAAACAAAGAAATATTCGATAAAGAACTGTTATCAGCAGAAGGAACTTCCGTGCTATTGACGGCATGGTTACATTATGACGATTCATATCAACAGCTTCGCTATAAAAAGATAATTGAAGTCAAGATATATCCGCAAGAAAAAACAGTTAAGGAAAAGTGGCAGGATGCATTGTACAGCGCTATAGAAAGCCAAAAAGCAAAGAATGCTTATGATGATACCCTGCAACTGCCACAGACGGTACAGGGAAGAGCTGTACGCTGGGAGGAAAAAAGCAGCACAGACAGCCTATACGTTTGGATCATCATAATAACTGCGGCAATATTACTGTATGCAGCAAAAGACAGCGATCTAAACAAAAGAGTTATGAAAAGGAACAGACAGCTTGAAAAAGATTACCCAGAGCTGGTGAGTAAACTGGCACTATATCTTGGAGCGGGCATGACAGTCAAGAACGCTTGGAAAAAGATGGTGCAGGATTATGTCAGTAATCGAACTAGGTATCAAAGTACCGCGTATCAAGTTTTATATGAAGAAATGCTGATATCATGGCATGAACTGGAAAACGGTGTATCAGAAGGCGAGGTTTATTTTCAGTTCGGAAAAAGAGCCGGCGGAGACAGATACCGAAAATTGTCAGGGCTGCTTTATAACCATCTGCAAAAAGGTAATAATAAGCTGCTTCATGTTTTAAGAGAGGAAATGGAGGCCGCATGGGAGGAACGTAAGAATAAAGCTCGGATATCCGGAGAGGAAATGAGTACTAAACTCTTATTTCCGATGATGATTATGCTGATATTGGTCATGGTTATTATTATGGTTCCGGCGTATTTGGCATTCTAGTCAATAATTTGGAGAGCTTTCATAACATGCAGCCATGTGGTTAAATTTGAGATAGGAGAGCGTGTAAAATGAACAAGAATAAGATCAATAAACAAAGTACTAAAAAACAAAATATAAAAAATTTAAATAGTTTAGATAATACAGGGATGGGAACAGTAGAAATAATCCTAATTATCGTGGTGCTGATAGGCTTGGTAATTATCTTCCGATCCCAGCTTCAGGAACTGGTCGGCGCAATATTTGAAAAAATCACGGCAGATAGCTCTGCCATCATGACCTGATGAAAAGCTGTTACCGTAAAACCTTTATCCTGAACGGATATTTGACGGTCTTTCTGTCATTAATGCTGACACTGTTATTAAGCGTTATCTTAGGCTTGGTCGGCGGTGCGACGCAGAATCTGGAAAAGCTGAGATTTGAGTGTGCTGCTGACATCGCCATGAACTCAGTACTTGGTGAATTCCACCGGGAGCTTTTAGAGCAGTATGATTTATTTTTTGTGGATATCTCATACCATACCGGACATGGCTTGATCGCCAATGTGGAAGAACACGTAAGCCAATATATGAATAAGAATCTCCATGCTACTGACAAAGGCATAGCGCTATGGAACGAGCTAGCAATAAAACAGGTCGACATAACAGAATATGTCCTTGCGACCGATTATGAAGGTGTGGTAATGCAGCAGCAGGCCATTGCTTATATGAAAGAAAGCCAACTAGAGGATAGTTTCACTGACTTACGGAAATTGGCCGCTGACGCAAAGGAACTGGACAAGGTAAATGGTATGGAGATGTGGAATGATGTCATGGGTCAGATTGCCGGCATATCTATGCCTTTAACTTCGGATGGAAACGGGGGTTGGGAAGAAGTATCTTTGGACAATCCTGCAGATGAGGTCTTTAATATGGCACAAGATCAGCTTTATAACTTGTCTTACGCTGCGGAAAGAGCGGGAAGTGGGGTTATTGATTCAGGAAGCTATCTGTCAAAACGCGGACTAAATGCCGGAAAGAGCCTTGCTCTTACAAAAGAGAAGGAAAGCGAAAACTATCTTTTTTACGCTTATCTTTTTAACAAATTCGGCACATATAGACAGAAAAAGCCAAAATCAATACTGGATTACCAAATTGAGTACATAGTCTTTGGAGAAAACTCTGACCGGAAAAATATAGCGGCAGCAACAGAAAGGATATTCCGGTGGAGATTCGCGGATTATATCCAAATATATCTATATAATGACTTAAAAATCAGTGAAGCCATGGAGATAGCCGGATCTCTCCCTGCGGTGCAGCTAAAACAAGAACTTCTAGAGCCGGTGTCACGCTCAATTCTATATGCATGGGCTTTTCTTGACAGCCTACATGATACTGACATTATTTTGCGGGGAGGAAAAATACCGCTGTTTAAAGAAAGCTTTGATTACACCGGGGCAGGCCAGGATTACCGACAATATCTGTGGCTGATGCTGGCTTTAGAAGGTGCGGAATTGGTCAGTTTACGGGTAATGGATATCATAGAGATGGATATCCGTCAGACGGATTATAATCAAGAATTCCGTATGGACTGGTGTCTGGAAAGCTATTGCATCCAAGTGGTGGCTGAAGACCGTACGGGAGCCTTTTATGAAATATCCAGAAAATATGGCTACTATGAAAGCGAGCTTTTAGAATAATATGGCTATAATAGCGGACATACGTTCGCATTGCCGTCATTAAGGAAATTGTAGAGGAGTCAAATAAAGATGCCCTTGTCCCGGAAGTTCCTGAATAATAATAAACTAGTGTATAAAGCGTTCTCTCTTCTGAAATATCTGAGGAGAAGGGCATCTTTATTTGGCTCCTCTGATTTGGTCGGCAGCATGACGGTGGAAGCTTGCCTGATGGTTCCGATATTTTTGATATTTATGTTTAGTATTCTTTATATATTTCAACTCATTCAAATACAGTCACAGCTGATTACTGAACTCCATCAGGAGGGAAACCGGCTATCATGGCAGGCATACGCTAACCAGCAGGAATATAGTGACGGAATAATAATTATTGAAAAGACTTATCAGGTACCGCCCTTCTTATTATGGTCAAATTTTGGAAATCTGGAGATTTCGCAGCAGTATTACGGGCATGCTTGGGTGGGATATGACAGCAACAGATTCAACAGTTATAATGATATGACAGAATATGTTTTTATCGCAGAAACCGGCACGGTATATCATCGCAGAGCAGACTGTACTTATCTGGAGCTGTCAGTATATCCGGCAGATTACGCCGAAATTCCATCCATGAGAAATAAAAGCGGAGGTAATTACTACCGGTGCGAAATCTGCGAAGATACGGGTGGAGCAGTCTTTTATCTGACTGATTATGGGAATCGATATCACAGCAGTCCGGCATGCTCCGGACTAAAAAGAACCATATCACATATCCGGCTGGAAGAGGCAGTTGCACAAGGAAAGCATGTGTGTTCAAAATGCGGATGAGATTTATTGCCGCTATGAAAGGAAAATAATGTCGGCCTTAACAAGTGTCACGGTATTATTATTATTGATTCTATGTTCTTATTATGACCTTCGTTATAGAAAGTTGCCGCTTTTTATTATTATTGCTTTTGGCATCATCATAACAGTAATTAATGGATTAGATGGTTCCTTGTTTAATCAGATGGTCTATTTCAGGTTGATTCCTGGAACGGTGTTTCTGATGATAGCATTTATGACAAAGCAGGCAGTAGGATATGGAGATGGGATGATTATTATTTTATTAGGCTTGTCATTGGGCTTAATCCAATGTGTTTCAGTTGTTTTTACCGGGCTCGTACTTAGTTCGGCCGTTTCTGTATACATATTGATATTTACAAGAGGAAACCGACAGACGAGGCTTCCTTTTGTACCTTTTTTACTGTTAGCGTGGGGGGCAAAACTGATTGGGACGTAAAAGCTTTAGCTTATTTATACGTGGTAATCTTACCGTTGAAGCCTCCTTATTATTTCCCTTAATTCTCTGGTTGGTTATTCTTTTATTATCTACGGCCTTTATTTTATATAATCGCTGTTTATTGGCACAGGATACTTATATTTTAAGTTACCGGGGAAGTGTTTTTACTGATTGGCCAGATGGTTACGGAGAAGTGATATATGGAAAGCTTGATAACAGAGACATACGTGAGATAAGAAATAATATTGAAAACAGGATTACTGGGCTAAAAGAAAGCTCATATGTTTCCGGCAGTTATGTCGGAAAATATCCGTTTTTTATATGGGTTGATGAACAGATAATTATTGAGGATCAATACAGCCGGCAGTCATCAGGCCACAAGATAACCGTTATTATTCAAGGAAAAGCAGGATTTTCTGTCACGGACAGAAAAGATATCAAGGCGTCTGCTCAAGCTTTGGCTGATAATCCGATTGCAATAATCAGGAGAATAAGGAGAAACGGGAATGCTGGAGACTAAATACTATAAAGATCTGAATCATAACTACTTGACTATTAAATGCCAGGGAGAACCGCAAGATAAATATCAGCTTAAGATGATTACTGAAAATAAGATACCCGGCTTGCTTGGTTGCATTACAAGATATATTAACGGCAATACTTACCTTTATTATGAAGTTAATTCACGGCAGGATATCAAGTCACTTTATGAATACAAAACACTGAATAAAAGGCAGGCCATGCATATTTTAGCAGAATTAAAAAATGTCTTACGCGAAATACAGTCATTCTTGCTGCTTGACAGCGGGTTGCTGTTAAGGCCGGAATATATTTTCATTAATTGTGAGACTGAAGAGGTTCAATTCATATACTATCCATACGAAAAGGGCGGGAATGAAAACTTTGTTTTGGTTTTACTGGAGTTTCTGATAAAAGTAATTGATCATCAAGATAAACAGTTAGTTGATATTGTCTATAATTTGTATCAACTTGCCGATAGCGGCCGCTTTGTAATAGAAGAAATAGAGTTTCTAAGCGACGTAAACAAGTATGACGACTCAGGGCAAAAGTCTCCTGATTTTTACTCCGGAACAAAAGAGCCGTCCGGTACGATAATGGATGATGATTCAGCAATTGCAGTCAAGCCGGCTTATGTTTATCTTGAGTCTGCCCCGCCGTCCTATGATCCGCCGTTAGATAAAAAGCAAAATATAAGTTTGTTTATTATGGCTGTGATATCAGCTACAGGGACAGTAGCAGTTTTATACATTAAATACCGTTATCTGCTGGGATCGCAGGAGATTCTGATTACGTGGATATTATTATTTACTTTTTTATTTATTTTGTTGGTTACAGGTGTACTTTATCTGTTTCTTAAGTTCAACAACTGCACAGAAAAGGTTGTAGAGGATGACATAAGCCAAGGTAACGGAGACAGTGACGGAGAAAGGGACAGTGAAAGGGACAGTGAAAGGAACAGGGAAAGAGTAAATGAAAAGGTTGCTGATGTACCAAAAAGGCTAGGCGACACAGTTTTTTTATATTCGTCAGTGAATATCAAGGAAAATAAACTGTATGGCATGAATAACGGCATCAGATATAATATTAATTTGAATAAACTACCATGCATAGTCGGAAAAATGGCAGAATGTGTCGATCACTGCATTGCTGAAGAATCAATCAGCAGAGTACACGTAAAATTCACCGAAAATAATAATCGTATTTGTATGACGGACTTAAACTCCACCAACGGAACCTATAAAAACGGGCTGAGGCTAGAACCAAGTGAAACTGTTATAATTGAAGCAGGTGATGAAATCCGGCTGGGAAATCTTAATTTTAATTATCGTTGACACTGTACATTTAAAGGATTTATGTTTATAATGATAACGTACTGATAGAACAGCATCCATATGAAAGGGTTACATATGAAGATCAACATATATTATGGGGGCAGAGGCTTTATGGATGACCCTACGCTGTACGTGATAAATAAAATGCAGACTATACTGGAAGAAATCCATGTTACGGTGGAACGTTTCAATCTGTATGAATTAAAAAACAGTATTACCACGTTGCCACAGACACTGAAAACGGCAGATGGCATTGTTTTGGCGACAACAGTGGAGTGGTATGGTATCGGCGGATTTATGCAGCAATTTTTAGATTCCTGCTGGCTCTACGGTGATAAGGAAAAAATTGCTAAGATTTACATGTGTCCTATTGTAATGTCAACAACCTACGGAGAAAGAGAAGGAAAACTGAATCTGTCGCTGGCTTGGGAGATACTGGGTGGCATGCCCTGCAGCGGTATCTGCGGATACATTGCTGATGCTACGATATTGGAGAACAATGAAGAATATTTACGAATTATTGAAAAAAAAGCTGAAAATATGTACCGTACCATAAATCAAAAACTGCCGAGCCTTCCAGCAAGTAACCAGATCGTGAAACAAATGGTGTCTATAACCAAGAACATTGATTTGACGCCGCAGGAATCGGAACAGCTTTCCCAATATGCGTCTGACGATGCTTATGTGCGGAGGCAAAAGGAAGATATCCAAGAGCTTACCAGTTTGTTCCGAGACATGATGAGTAATAATGAGCAAGATGACAGCGAAGAATTTATTACTGAATTCAAAAATCATTTTAAGCCCAAGGCCGGATTTAAGGCTATTTACAAATTTACAATTGACAATAGAAAGCGCCCCTTGTTTATTGAAATAAACGGCATGGACTGTGATTGTCACTACGGCGAAAAAGGCTCTAATAATATCGTTGAACGTGCAGATGTGGAAATGCAGATAAGTAGGGCTACCTTAAATGAGATAATTTCCTCCCGGATGACATTTCAACGTGCCTTCATGGCTGGGGAAATGAAGATGAAAGGGGATTTTAAGACCCTGCGAACCTTGGATCAGTTATTTTCATTTGTGGAAGCCGTATAAATATCATAAACAGTACAGGAGGGTATACAGAATGACTGATAAGGAATGTATTTTCTGCAAGATTGCCGCTGGCGAGATTCCGTCAAAAACGTTATATGAAGACGACAGATTTCGTATTATCCTTGATCTAGGCCCAGCCAGCAGAGGGCATGCCTTGATCCTGCCAAAAGGACATTATGCCGATTTGTGGGAATTACCGGAGGAAATTGCGGCAGAAAGCATTAAGCTGGCAAAGAAAATAACGGCAAGCATGAAAACAGCACTTAAATGTGACGGCTTTAACTTAGTGCAGAATAATGGATATGCTGCCGGGCAGACGGTATTTCACTATCATATGCATTTGATACCCCGCTATGAGAACGGAGAAAAAATATTGAGCTGGCAGGTAGGATCCGTTACCCAGGAAGAATTGGAAGAAATCAGGGAAATGATTGCTAAGGAACTGGCTCTATAAAAGGATCGACCAAAGTCATAGTGCCGGAAGGTTTGTATGCGTATCATAGAAAGTAAAGAAGTTACCAATAATATTAAAGAGATGTGTATTGAAGCCAATCATTTTCTGCCGTCAGATATGGAAGAAGGATTGGCTGAGGCGTTTAAGTCGGAACAGTCTATTCTGGGTAAGGAAGTACTGGGACAGTTGCTTGACAATCTGCGGATTGCCGGGGAGGATATGATACCGATCTGTCAGGATACCGGGATGGCCGTGATTTTTATTGAGGTAGGTCAGGAAGTCCGTTTTGAAGGTGGCTATATTGAAGAGGCGATTCAGTCTGGAGTCCGTCAAGGCTATGCTGAGGGCTATTTGAGAGCTTCCGTCGTAGCTGATCCTTTGCTACGAGCAAATACCGGCGACAATACCCCTGCTATTATTCATTATAGCGTTGTTCCCGGCGAAAAAGTTAATATAACCGTGCTGCCCAAGGGTTTTGGCAGTGAAAATATGAGCAGGTTATTTATGTTGAAACCTTCTGATGGAAGGGATGGGATTATCAAGGCCATTCTCACAGCAGTAAAGGAAGCAGGCGCCAACGCCTGTCCGCCGATGACAGTCGGAGTCGGGATTGGCGGCAATTTTGAGAAATGTGCTATATTGGCCAAAAAAGCATTGACACGTCCTATAAATCAGTATTCCGGAATTTCTCACATAAGGGAAATGGAAGAGGAGCTATTGGGAAGAATCAATCTATCAGGTGTCGGTCCGGCCGGCTTTGGCGGGAGCGTTACGGCACTGGCGGTTAATATTGAAACCTTCCCGACTCATATTGCCGGGCTTCCAGTAGCAGTTAATATATGCTGCCATGCAAACCGGCATTGTACACGCACCATATAATCGGAAAAGGGTTACTTTAAATGGAAAAACGGTTAACGGCACCTTTTGATAAAGCAGAGATAAAACAGCTACGGGCAGGTGACAGAATCTTGATAACAGGTATATTGTATACCGCTAGGGATGCGGCCCATCAAAGGATGTATGAAGCCTGTCAGGGTGGAAAAGAACTGCCGGTAAGGATAGAAGGTATTACATTTTACTATATGGGTTCGTCTCCGGCCCGCGAGGGGCGGCCAATCGGTTCGGCCGGTCCGACTACCGCCGGAAGGATGGACAAATATACGCCGGCTTTGCTGGATCTTGGAATGATAGCAATGATCGGCAAGGGCAGGCGTTCCCGGGAAGTAAAGGAAGCCATTGTCAGAAACGAGGCGGTTTACTTTGCCGCTGTCGGAGGTGCGGGTGCATTGTTGTCCAAAGCGATTATGCAATCGGAAGTTGCCGCATATCATGATTTAGGACCAGAAGCCATCCGGAGGCTGGTAGTAAAAGATTTCCCTGTAATCGTGGCAGTTGATTCGAAAGGTAATGACTTATATGAAGGTAAGGAGTGAAGTGCCGATATGAGGATAACATTGATGGTATTAAGGCTGTTTTATGTGGTACCCTATTACTTTATACGGATAAGAAACTATGGCAAGGAAGAACCTCCCCAGCATTTGGAAGCGTTTGCTTTTATTAAGAATGCGACACGTAGAGCCAGCGATGCCGGCCGGGTCACGATAAAAACCTACGGTATGGAAAACCTGCCGAAAGAAGATGGCTTCATTATGTTTCCCAATCATCAGGGCCTGTTTGATATCCTTATATTTCTGGCCGCCTGTCCCCGGCCTTTTGCTTTTTTAGCTAAAAAGGAAGCAAGTAATGTTATCCTGTTAAAACAGGTAATAGCAGCACTTGGATCTTATGCTATGGATCGTGAAGATATGAAGCAGTCCATGGGAGTCATCAATAAAGTGGCGGATGATGTCCGTAACGGAAAGAACTTTGTCATTTTTCCGGAGGGGACAAGAAGTAAAGTGAAAAATACTGTTGCGGAGTTTAAAGGGGGGAGTTTTAAAAGTGCGACAAAGGCAAGATGTCCTATCGTTCCTTGCGCCCTGCTGGATTCTTATAAACCATTAGATGAAAAATCCATCAAACCGGTGACGGTTAAATTAATGTATCTGACACCTTTATATTATGAAGATTATAAAGATTTGAAAACGATTGAAATAGCAGCAATGGTTAAAAGGCAGATAGAAGAAGCGATTGTACAGATGCCGAAATTAAATTGAGTTAAAAAGAAAACTTATATCAATATATAAGGGTCGCAGACCGCAAACATTAAGATAAAGCATTGACAAACAAAATTTCCTTATGTATAATTACTTTTGCGTCACCTAGAATTAGGCATCATTAAATAAGTAAATAATAGAAAGATTCAGTAAGGAGAAATACTCAAGAGGCTGAAGAGGCGCCCCTGCTAAGGGTGTAGGTCGTTTGCGCGGCGCGAGGGTTCAAATCCCTCTTTCTCCGTTTCCGGTATCTGCCGGATAACTTTAAGCGCATTGCCATAGGCAGTGCGCTTTGCTATATACGCTCTTTATGTTATTGATCTAGCAATTATTTTCCTGATTTAGTTTATAAATTTTTATCTAATGTAGATTATCAAAAAATAATTTTAAATTTTCTTATATTTTTTATGTTTGATTATTGACAAAAGTAATTAAGCAATGTATAATTAAATTCCACCGCGTGGCTACATCTAATGCGGTTTTTCATTCTTTAAATTTTATTCATAATTAAGTTGTAAAAAGCAGACATAAAAGTAGATATAATAAGAGATGAATGAAATTACGAATGAAAATTTAAAAAAGCCTTGACTTCATATTAGAGCCATGATATCATGTTAGAGTTGCGTCTCACGAGACAGGTAAATATTGGCGAGACGAGGTCTATGACAAGACAACAGCACCTTGACAAATAAATAGTAATGCAACCCTGAAAAATTCAAAACGAATGATTCAGAAAAAAGTGAAGTTCAAAATATCCAGGCTAGGGAGCCGGG